>Ga0105239_10000404_pt1 | contig 63332 bp, 52 predicted proteins | sample KBSC44metaG_FD_92761 | JGI IMG/M metagenome (GOLD analysis project Ga0105239, IMG submission 92761) | Corn rhizosphere microbial communities from Kellogg Biological Station, Michigan, USA - KBS C4-4 metaG | ecosystem: Host-associated > Plants > Roots > Rhizosphere > Soil | place: Michigan, USA...
AAGCGATCCTTCCGGCGAATATCTCCCGGGAGATGGCGGCGGTGCAGCGCCAGGCTCTCGCCGGTCTGCTTTGGAGCAAACAATACTATCATTACGACGTGGAACGCTGGCTGACGACCAGCGACGGGATCAGCCCCGTCAACGCGGGCAAGCTGAACGGCCGGAACCACGACTGGAAGCACCTGAAGAACCAGGATATCATCGCCATGCCCGACAAATGGGAATATCCCTGGTACGCGGCCTGGGACCTTGCGTTCCAAAGCATCGCCATGGCGCTGGTCGATCCGGTGTTTGCCAAGCATCAGCTGATGCTGATCATGCGGGAATGGTATATGAAACCCGATGGCCAGATCCCCGCCTATGAATGGAACTTCAGCGATGTCAACCCTCCTGTCCAGGCCTGGGCGGCATTGATGGTCTATCGCATCGAGAAAGAGCGGACGGGCAAAGGCGATATCGGCTTCCTGAAGCGCATTTTTCAAAAGTTGCTGATCAATTTTACCTGGTGGATCAACCGGAAAGATGCCAATGGGAACAACATGTTCGAAGGTGGCTTCCTCGGACTCGATAATATCGGCGTTTTCAACCGCAGCCACTCGCTGGGCGGTGAGTTCCAGCTGGAACAGGCGGACGGCACGAGCTGGATGGGGATGTATGCCCTCAACATGATGGACATGGCCCTCGAGATCGCCATGAAGGACGACGCCTTCGAAGATACGGCCACGAAATTCTTCGAGCAGTTCGTCCTCATTGCCGAGGCGCTGAACGAACAGGGGATGTGGAATGAGGAGGACAAGTTCTTCTACGATACGTTGTCCATCAATGGCTCTCCAGTGCAGCTGCGTATCCAGTCCATTGTCGGCCTGACCACGCTGTTCGCCGTTTCGATCATCGAACGGAAGACCCTCCACAAGCTGGGCGACTTCAAGAAGCGCATCACCTGGTTCGAGAACTACCGGTTGAAGAACAAACGCTACTGGCCAAACGAAGAGCATAGCTCGGGCGAACAGATCCTCCTTTCGCTGGTGCCGCAGAAAAGACTGATCTATTTGCTCGAACGCCTGCTCAACGAAGAGGAATTCCTTTCCTCCGGCGGCATCCGCGCGCTTTCGAAATTCCACGAAAAGAACCCGTATACGATCAATATCGGCGGCGTCGATTATCACATCAAATACGACCCGGGCGACTCGACCTCGGACTTCTTCGGCGGCAACTCCAACTGGCGCGGACCGGTCTGGATACCGATCAATTACCTGATCATCCAGTCGATCCGGAAGTTCGGATCCTTCTACGGCGAAGGCTTGCAGGTGGAATATCCCGCGGGCTCGGGCAAACAGATGCCGCTGGAACAGGTGGCCGATCAGCTGACCAACCGGGTGATCAGCCTGTTCAAAAGAGATAAGACCGGTGCACGCCCCCTGCACGGGAAATACAACTGGTTTTATCAAAAACCGGGTAACGAACACCTGCTCTTATTCTACGAATATTTCCACGGGGATAACTCCAATGGCCTTGGCGCAAGCCATCAGACGGGGTGGACCTCGCTGGTCGCCGAGCTGATCTCCGAAATGGCGCGAAAGCCGGCGGAACAGCCGGTCATGGCAACGAACGTGCATGGTTAATGTAGTCGAAAGCGAAAGCTAAGACCACCACCGTACGTTAAACCATGATCACTGACCTTTACCTGGTCGTTGGGCCGCGTGATGCCCCTAAAATGGCCGTACTGGCCGTGGTTGTTGCTGTAGTAGCCGAGCTTCCAGTGGGAGTTAAAATCCAACCCATAGCTAAGCCCGCCGGAGACTCCGATCTGCAAAATACCGATCTGGAAAGGATACCAGAAGACCTTTACGCCGGGTTCGAGCCGCAGCCCCGCCCTCCGCAACGCCAGCTGCGAATGGACCTGGGTCGCCAGCTGCTGGTATTCCGGCGGCAGGTTCCCGTTCAGCGTGATGATGTCCCGGTGCAGACCCGTCGCCCCGCCGGCAAACAAAAGAAAAGACTTGGACTTGACCAAAGCGGTGTATAATCCGCCCATGATATTGAACGAGCTCAGGTTATTGACCGAATTGATAGTCGAAAGCCGGAGACTGAGCAAAAGCCGGGAGTAGGCCGGAATGGCGGCCACTTCGAAATTATAGTTCGACGGCACCCGGGGGATCGTGGGATACCCATATTTGGCGAGCCAGCGATTGATATGCTCGTCATTGGTCCGGGTGAAGCTGATGCTGGGGTTGAACAGTAGCGAGAAACTCGAGTCCGTTCGGGTTTGCGAAAACGCAGATCCGGAAAAAAACAACATACCAGTGACCAGGAACCCGAAAACCTTCATTCCTTAAATGTAGAAAAAAACAGGGGCAGCGCATAGCGCATTAACAAAAATTCGCGCGCTACGCGCTCACCACGGCCTCCCTGTTCTGCTTGAGTTCCTTCCTTGTCATATTGAAAAGAATACTATGCCTGTTGCTCACCCGCTGCACCAGGTGTACATGCGCGATGAAGTTCTCGACGATCTGGATTTTATCGCTCGGCGTCACGACCAGCAACTGAAGATGAAGCTGCTTGCACAATTCCATCAGATATGTTGCTTTTTCCTCATCCTGGTTGCTAAAACTTTCATCCACGGCAATGAATCGCAGGCTTCGGGAATTCCGGCCCTCCCGGGTAATCCCAAACTGGTAGGCAATGGCGCTGCACAGGATCGTGTAGGTCAGCTGCGCCTTCTCACCCCCGGAGAGCTGCCCCATCTGCCGGTAGGTCTTTTTTAGCTCATGCGTCTCGCGGAACTTCTCATCCGCCCAGAATTCGAACCAGTTACGCACATCCAGCACCCGGCTGCGATAGGATTCGCTTTCGTCGAGGGTATCGACGAAGGCCTGGACATTCTGCTTGAAATGAAGCGCCTTTTCTTCGAAGGAGTTCTGCTGCCAGTCTGCCGCCTGGGGAAGTGCATTTAGCAGCCGGGTTCGGAACTCCTTGATGACCGTATCAGGCACCGGCTTGATCCCCAGTTGGATATAGGTATCCGGAAGCCGGTTGAAATTGATCCCGGCAAGGGACTGGTTCAGCGTGGCAATGCTGTTCCTGATCTTTCTTTCCCAGCTTTCCAGCTCCTCGTTCAGCACGCCCATCTTGATCACGGCGGTGTCGTGGAGCAGCCGCTCGAAGTCTTTCTTGAATTTCGGCAGGTTCTCCGTTTCCAGTTTCGCCAGCCATTCCAGGTATTCGCCGGCATGCTCGCGTTCCGCCGGCAGTTGCTGCGTATCGGCCGCCCAGTCCGTGTGCCGCTGCAGCAATTCAAGCGGCGGGTTCTTGATCTTATGGATCGCCCGGTCCAGCTCGCGCCCTTCCCGAACCGCGGCTTCCTCGTATTGCCGGGCCGTTTTTTCGGCGGCGGCCATCAGCTGTTGGTACCAGTCGTCGATCGTATCGGGCGAAAGGGGATTCTCCGCCAGTAAAAGGCTATGCTTTTGTTGGAATTGCAACAGGAGATCCTTATCGGCTTCCGTGAGATGTTGTACGAAGCCGGAGAGGGCCAGCCGCTCCTTTTCCCTTGCCTGCAGATCATGTTCAACGAGCGAGGCCCTGCTGATCCCCTCATCACGCTCCTTCTGCCGCTGGTCGATCTGCTGCCGGATCCCCTCCAATTGTTGGGTAACGGCCTTTAACGGATCGCTCCCCGTTTTCAGCTTGCCCATCTGCTCCTCGATTTGATGGATCGCCTGCTGGATGGCCGATATATTGATGACCCTAAAACCGCCATGTTCCCGAATGTGCTTGATGGCAAACACCTGGTCCTGCAGACGGTTGTTGCGATTCACAGATCGTTGCAGCGCCTCCGCCGCCTGCTCAGCCTCGTCGAGCAGCTGCGACCGGCGGGTTTGCAGGGCTTCTTTTTTCTTTTCATTGTTCCACCCCATCACAAATCGGCTTGCATCGCCGCGCCCCGGCCGGTCGTCCTTTTCATGACGGTCCTTGTTCTTGATCAGTCCCTGGAGAGTGATCGCGCGATCATAGCGCTCCAACGTTTTTTCGGTATCGACACAACTATATCCATATTGGTAGATCACCTGCTGGCTGACCCAGGCACTAAGCGGCTGACCCGGATGAAATTCCAGCTTATGCCAGACCGTACCGGCATCGGCATGCTGCTGCAAGGCGACATCCTTTACAAGATGATAGACAAGCCGTGCCCCCAGTTGCGTATTGTTGACATAACGGCTCACCTTCTTATAATGCTTATCCGGGACGAGCAAACGCAACGCGAGGGGATTCAGCAATTTTTCGAGGGCCGGCTGCCAATCCAGCTCATCGGCGCGCACCTGCATCAGCTCGCCGGCAAAGGGAAGTTCTTCTTCGGTGATCTTCAGTCCAAGACAGAGATCGCGCCGAAGCGCGACGAGATGGGCGGGAATATTGTTCCGGCTTTTCAGCAGGGTATTCAGGTCGCCTTCCAACGCCTTCTTCTCCGCTTCGGCTTTCTTCTGCCGGTTCTGCGCGTCGTACAGGTCCTCATTGTTGTTCCGGATCTCGGTGGCCAGCTTCTTATCCAGCCGGTCCGCTTCTTTTTTGATACGCACATAGGCCGCTTCGTCGGCGGGGTCCTTCTCTAGATGCAGCTGGACACACCATTCGGAGAACTTCTTCAGCGCGGCCTCGGTCTCCTTTGCCTGTTGCCCGAGAGCCTCTTTTTCCTTTTGCAACTGCTGCAATCGCTGACCGGCCTTATTCTGTTCCAGCTGGTTCAGGGTCTGGCGTTCTTCTTCCTGCAGAGCAGCGATCTTTTGCCGGGTCTCGTCCGAGGCGATGCGAACACGTTCCGCCTCCATCTCGAGCGACCGGATATGTTCGTCCAGGAGGTGATATTTGGTGTAGTTCTTCCAGATCCGGGCGGTATCCAGCTCTTGCCGGGCCGCAGCGCCGAGATCCGACTGCTCTTTATAGGCGAGATAATGTTTCTTCAGCGGGTGTAGCAGCCGCACCTGCTCTTCCGCCTTCTCGATATTGCGCTGGGCGTCGAGCAGGGTCGAAAGATGCTTCTTCAGCTCCTGGAATTCCTGCTCCATATTTCGCGGCTCCAGCATATTGCTGCGGATGAACTCGTTCAGATCGCCCAGCACCTTGATCCCCATCGTTTGGTTAAAAAGGCTCAGCGCCTGCATGCTCTGCATTCCCAGTACTTCGACCATCCGCTGTGCATACCGGCTGGCCGCATCAAACCACTCGACCTGCTTACGGCTGCCCTTGTTGTATTGCTGGTCGATCCGCCGCCGCCAGGCGCCGCCCAGGTCGAAGGGCTTGAAGTCGTCTTCGATGTGGAGGGGCTTATGTGCGATGGCGAAGACCCGGCGCATCTCACTGCCGCTGAACCAGCGGACCTGGAACAGCGTTACGGACTGCTCGGCTTCATTGGAGAAATGGGCCAGCAGGATGCTATAAGCCTGGTCTTTGTTCTCCCGGAGATAGAGCGTCTTGCTGCTAAGGCCGTTGTCGCTGTGGACACTGCCGTAGCCACCAAGGACATAGGTCTCTTCGGTGCGGTCGCCTTTCTTCTCGCTACCGGAAGACTGGTTATAAAACCTGTATTTCTTCTCCGGGACGATCAGGGTCAGCAGGGCGTCGACAAAGGTCGTCTTGCCGCTGCCGTTGGCGCCCGTCAGCAGTGAGGTCTCGCCGCCCGGCGCGATCTTCCAGACATGCTCGTCAAAGGTACCCCAGTTGTAGAGTTCCATGTACTGCAGTCGAAAACCGGATTTGTTCTCATCGGTACTAAATACGCCCAGCTGCATGCTCGGATAATTGTTGTTTGAAGTTTTCCAATACCTCGTTGTCCACGCGCGCTTTGATGATCTTTTTGACCCGAAATTTCTGCTCGTCGGGGATCTCGTGGGATTCCACCCGCTCGAGGAAATCCAGCTCTTCCACCCGGTCGATCAGCCGGTCGAGGTCGCGGATGAATTTCACGCGGCTCGCATTCTCCCGGAAGAACAGCTCGGCATATTCTTTTATCTCCCGGCGTTTCTTCACCAGTTCCCTCGCGCCCGCCTCCCCCACCTCGAACTCCGCCATCATATCGCGCAGCAGCACCAACAAGACACTCTCTTCATAGCCTAACTGCATGCGCCTCATCCAGCCCACGACATTCTCTTCCTCATCTAACCGCGCCTGCTCCAGATAGGCATAGCCGTCCTCTTTCTCGAAGACAAGGATCAGTCCCAGCTGTTGCAGGAACCGGGTCAGCTCGACCTGGTACTGGAGCAGCTGTTCCCATGAGGTCTTCTCCAGGTATTCTACCGGCCCCTTGAGGAGCTTGATGAATACCGGGGTATACGGTAAAATGGATTGTTTCTCTGTGTTCATATTTTATCGACTAAAAAGCAAATAGGGTACTTCGATGAATTTCGTTTTTTCCTCGTCCAGCGGGATCAGCTCGGTGATCTCCTGCATCGACTGGACGCGGCTCGCTTTTTCGCGCAGGAATCCAAAATAGCTCACGACCTCGGCGACCCCATGGTCCAGCCCGTTACTGCCGATGATCTCCGCGAGGGTGGCCGTAGTCTTGTGTTGGAGGGTGGCTTCGACTTTTTGCCAGAGTTTCTTCCTGTCCACATGCGTGGTGTTGAGCAGCCGGCCGAATCGTTCCAGGTCCGCGACTTTCTCACGGGCGTTGGCGGGTTGTTTAACGACACCGGCGGATTGGCGTTCGGTCAGGTTGAGCCGGCGTTCCAGATTCATCCGGACCGGCGCGGGGGTACTCAACCGGATGCCGCAGGGCGGCGTTTCGTCATCCATGACTTTAAACACCAGTTCCTTGATCTGCCCGATCTGCTGCCGCAGCCGCCGATGACGGGCGATCTCTTTTTCCGTGATGATCCGGCTCAGCTTTTCGGCCATTCGGTCATTCGACTCATATACATTACGGCCCTGTTGCAGCAGGAGAGATTTGATATCCTGCACGAAATCGCCGTCGCTTTCGATATTCCGCTCCTGTAACATCTGCAACAGCTGGTCCGTCAGCTCCCGCCACTCTTCCTGGCCGGCCCGCGAAACGAGGAAATCCCAGAAGGCATAGAAGCTCTTGCCCTGGTCGCTTTTCCGCAGGGCGTCATAGGCCTCGAAGGCATAGCCAACAATCGCCCCTTTATTGATCTCCGCCCTCGTATGTTGCTCTACGATATGCCGGTGGATGGTCTTGAAGTTGTCCTCCACTTCCCGGAAATCGCTCAGCAGCTCGTGGCTCAGCCGCGTGAACCATTCCAGCCGCTCGCGCAGCTGGGCGTTGGTATACACGACCGGCTTATAGCCCATCTCGATCTTTTTGATCTCCTTATCGATCTCCGCCCGTTTGTTCTTCAGTTCTTCCAGTCTTTTGACCGCATCATCCTCGGTATACTCCACCATTTCACGCAGGGTCTGGAAAAGAAAGCGGAAACGGCTCTCTGTCCCGACGAACTGCCTTTTCTCAAGGCTTTGCAGCCACTGCAGCAACTTTTCAGTATGGGCGCTGAGCTGGTAGCGGGTAACGCTGTCGGTGTCGGGAAAATCCTGTAGCAGGCGGCGTTGCACCCAGTTGAGAAGATATTTGCGGGCCCGGCTCTCTTCATCCTCGCCGAATTCGATACGCGCCTCTTCCAGGTCCTCCAGGTCTTCGGAATGATTGCGCAGTTCCTCGGCAAGTGCGCCGATGAGTGTCTGTTCCGGGATGGAAAGGATATTCTCCGTCTTGAAAGCCTTGAAAAGGAAGGGGATCACCCAGCGTGCATTACGCATCCGGATGATCTGTACGGACGGGGCGGTTTCGAGTAGATAGGATAGTTCCGTTGCTGGCATCTCTTAAAGGGCTCAATATATCAATTCACCCGATACGATGGGGCCGGCTCCGCCCGATTGGGGATAAAAAGTCGATAACGGTTCAATAACCGGTGGATAAACTACCCGATAAAGTGGCGCCTGATGATCAAACTAGTCATTCGACGGCGGTATTGGCCGTACCCCTGCGCGTTGTTGCAGCGCGAGCACGGGCACATCGATCTGCCGTCCGATAGGCTTGCCGTTGCGATAAGTGATCACCTTCAGCATCGACGCATCCTTGGGGATCGTCAGCGTGCTTGTGTATTTCGGATAAAAATTATCCGGATTCGAATTGTCAAAGCTGTAATAGATATCCAGCCCGCTCACCTCTGTGGCCAGATCGACGGTTACCGAATCATAAACGGTCACATCCTTCTTCGCCGTGATGATGGCATCGAACATCGACCGGGCGTATTTCACCTGCTCGACGTCGAACCGGTCGAAATGCGTCTCCACCCGGTGTGTAAAGCCGTCCCAGTCCTTCTTCTCTTTCGGCGTCCAGAGATCTTCCGCGACGGCCATGCTGCGGGGCCATACCATATATTGAAGATGGCGGGTGTTGTACACCTGTTCGGTCCAGAGATTGGCCTGACCGCCGATGATCAACTTCGGATCGACGCTGTCGGGGACGGGCTCGTAGGAATAGGTCGTCTTCAGACGCAGCGTGGCATACACCGGCGGCTCGATGGCCGCGTCGCCCTGCATATAGTCGAGATAGAAGAAGGTCGTGGGGCTCATCACCACCTGGTGACCCATCTTTGCAGCGGCGATACCACCCTTTACGCCACGCCAGCTCATGACGGCCGCATTGGGGGCCAGACCGCCTTCCAGGATCTCGTCCCAGCCGATCACTTTCTTCCCTTTGGATTCGACGATCTTCTCGACGCGCTTCTCAAAATAACTTTGCACCTCTTCCATATTCTTCAAATGCTCTTTTTGCATCAACGCCTTGACGGCGGGGCTCTTCTCCCAGAAGTTCTTGGCACACTCGTCGCCGCCGATATGGATATAGGGAAAGGGAAAAAGGGCCGCGAATTCGGTCACGACCTTGTCGATAAAGGGATAGATCTTCTCGTTGGCGGGACAGAGTGTGTTATCGTAGATGGCATCGAAACCACCCTTGTACCAGTTCATCGTCTTCTCGCCGCTCCGGACATGATATTTGTCGGCGCCTTCCGTACAGGAAAGCTCTGGATAGGAAACGATCGCGGCCAGGCTGTGACCGGGCATATCGATCTCGGGGAGAATATTGACGAACCGGGCCTTAGCATAGGCAACCAGCTCGCGGATATCGTCTTGGGTATAGAAACCGCCGTAATCGCGTTTCTCATCAGGCGCGGGATCGGGGAAAGTACCAAAGGTCCCGACCCGCTTGGCGTTCCAGGCGCCCACCTCGGTCAATCGGGGAAGGCTCTTGATCTCGACCCGCCAGCCCTCGTCATCGGTGAGGTGCATATGCAGCAGGTTGAATTTATATTTCACCATCTGATCGATAAAATCCTTCACCTCCTGTTTGGTAAAGAAGTGACGGGAGACATCGAACATCAGGCCACGCCAACCGAAGCGGGGATAGTCCGTGACGGTGACACAGGGCGAAGACCAGGAACGCCCGTTCACGGCCTGGCGGCTTTCGATCTCCTTTGGCAACAGCTGAAGCAGGGTCTGGATGCCATAGAAAAGACCGGCGGGTTGGTTGGCCCGGATAAGCACTGCCTGCGGGGTGACGGATAGATAGTAGCCTTCGGTTCCAAGCGGGGCCTCCGCCGATCTGTTCAGAACAAGCCGGATCGTGGCATTCGGAGTGGATTGCTGGGTGACGGTGACCGAATAACCGGTAGGAACGCTGAGCCGGGTCTTCAGCTCCTGCAGCGCCTGGGCCAGATCGCGCTGGTCCTGCGCTTCGATGACGATCGACGAAGGGAGTTCGAAATGTCCCGAATTGACGGTCTGGCTGACCGGCGCCGGGATCAGGCCAAGAGGGCCGGCGGCATTGGGTTCCTGGGCAGAAAGGGTGAGAGTGGCAAGGGTCGCTACTAATACAAGCAATTTTTTTCTCATGCTATTAAGGTACCATTTATTGTAAATCTGTAATGGGTTTTGTCAGAAAATCTCCCGGATCATCAGTGATTCCCGTTGAAATACGATAGTGTCGCCTGCTTTCTTATCCTGAAGCGTCAGAGCAAGTGGCGCCTGTGGGGAGAGAAAGACAACGGTCCGGCCTTCGATGGTTTGTTTGCCGAGACCGATGCCCACGAAGAAGTCGACGGCGTCGGTCCGGAGCACGACCTCTTTCACCGCGTGAAGGGCCGCCAACTCCCGCACGAGTTCCACCAGCTGGCGGGCATGCATATCTTTTTGGAGATGCCCCATCGCCCGCCCGGTCTCATATTTATCGCCGGCCGAACTTTTTTCTTCGCTATTGGCCGCATCCTGGGCATCGCGCATCGCCTCGGTCGTGGTGGCGATACGTTGGCTGAGATGGTCCAGGGCCCATCTCTTGAGGCTGGCTTTATAGGCGAGATCCATTGGGATTATAAGACGACTTTTATAACGACCTTTCTCACCAGCCCGGGCTGATGCGTGTACACCTCGGGCTGATGGATGTCGGAAGGAAAGAAGATAATAAACTCTCCCGGATGCAAGGTCAGGTAGTTCAGGTCTTCCGGATCGATGGTATAAAGGGCGACATCTTTTTCCTCATTGTAGGGCGTAGTCTCCGGCTGGCCGGTCAAGGGTGCGTAGCCGAAGCGCTCGACACCCGTGACCATGAGCTGGATATCGGCATAGTCGCGATGGCTCTCCGGGTCGCACTCCGAAAGGGGTTTGGTCATATATTCGTTGACGATCGCGAAGATATTGTCGCCGTCGATCGGATATTTCCCGGGCTCAAGCGCGGTGAAGTCCATGGAAAGAGCATATTGGATGGCTTTTTCGAAATTCGGGCTGATTACGGTATACCAATGCAGCTGAGATAACGTAGAAGTGATCATTGGGGAAAGGTACGGGTAAAAAATAAATCCGGAAATTTTGGTAACCATTGGCTCCGGGTGAAGTTTCCTTTTTAACTTATAGTACGTAAGAATACCAATCTGATTGAACGCACTGACGGATAACACGCTTATGCTAAAGGTAAGGGCCGGCGATCTGGATAAGATGGGCCTGCTCTTCCAGAGGTATCACCGCCCCCTGTATGGGTTCCTGTTCCACATGACCCAGCAGCGGGAGGCAAGCGAGGATATGATGCAGAACGTGTTCTATCGGATGCTGCGGTCGCGGCATACCTTCACCGGACAAGGCGAGTTCCGCACCTGGATGTATCACCTGGCGCGCAACGTACTGAAAGATCATTTGAAACAGACCCGACGCCGGGGCCACCACCAGGAGATAACGGACTATGAGGAACGGCTGTCCGCGGGTGTTGCGGCGGATGAACAGATCGAACGGAAGCTCGAAATAAAGGCCCTGGAAAGGGCTCTTGGCAACCTCAGCCCCGAAAGCCGCGAGGTGCTCATCCTGAGCCGGTTCCAGGAATTGAAATATGCCGAGATCGCAGAGGTGCTGGAGATCACCGTGGGTGCGGTAAAGGTCAGGGTGCACCGGGCGATGAGCCAGCTGAAGGAGATGTTTTGCCAGTCGGAAACCCAAAACAGATAGTATGAAATGTGGATACGATAAGGAACAGTTGACCCGGCTCCTGCATGGAGAGCTCCCCGAAGAAGAGCGGATCGGGATGGAGACCCATCTGGCGCAGTGCAATGAATGCCGCCGCGAATGGGAGGGCCTCCGCGCCCTCTGGGGGATGCTGGACGAGGTGGAGGTCCCCGGGCCGTCCGCGGAGGCGCAGATCCGCTTCGACGCGATGCTCGATAGCTATAAGGGATCGGTCCGCTCCGGGAATGACGAAGGCGCCGGACTATGGTCCCGTCTGCGGCAGCTGTTTCGCGGGCATCCGGCATTTGCGGTGGGCTACAGCCTCCTGCTCGTCCTGGCAGGACTGGGCTTTGGCTACGGGTTTCACCGGTCTTCGGCGGGCGGCGATTCCGGCAACCAAAAAGAGCTGATGGCGCTGACGACCCAGATCGGCGAAATGCGGGAGATGATGATGAAATCCCTGCTGCAAAATCCCTCCGCCTCCGAGCGGATGCGTGGGGTGGGCTATACCAGCGAGATAAGAACGGTCAATAGCGACGTCATCAAAGCGCTTCTGAGCACACTCAATGACGACCCAAATATTAACGTAAGGCTGATGACCCTCGAGGCCCTGACCCATTATGCCAGTAACCCGGCCGTCCGGGAAGGATTGGTGCAATCGATCCTCCAGCAGGAGTCACCCCTCATGCAGACTGCCCTGGCCGATGTCATGCTGAAGCTGCAGGAGAAAAGGGCGATCCATCCGTTGAAGAAATTACTCCAGCAAAAAGATCTCAATGAGATGGTGAGGACCCGTATCCAGGAGGCCATTGTCCGACTAAGTTAAAACCAGGTAAATATGAAAAAGAGACTTTTCCCATTGATTACGGGAGTGACGATGCTTTGCCTTGCATCTACCCCAAGCCGGGCTCAGGAATTCAAGGAACAGATCAAAAAGGAATTTGCGGCACCAAACCCTTCGGCGGAAGTGCTCGCCATTTACAACCTCAACGGATCGATCCGCGTGGAAGGCTACTCCGGCGACAAGGTCCTCGTCGATATCGATAAACGGCTTTCTTCCGATGATAGCGATGGCCTCGCGCTCGGCAAGCATGAATTCCAGCTGGGCTACGATCAGCATGGCGACAGCATTATCATCTACATCGCGGAACCCTTCGACACCCGGCCGCATGAATGGAGCCGGGACGAGGGCTGGCGTCAGCGGGACCATAACTATGATTTTAATCTCGACTTCGTGGTTCGGGTTCCCTTCGGGATGAACCTACATGTCAGTACGGTCAATCACGGCGACATGCTCGTGCAGGACGTGACCGGAAACCTCAGCGTTCACAACGTGAACGGCCCCGTTACCATTAAGAACGCCAAAGGTGCGACCACGGCCCGGACCATCAACGGCAACCTCACCGTCAACTATGTCTCGGCGCCGGCGGGGCCCTCGGATTATTATACCCTGAACGGCAAGCTTGAGGTCACCTATCCGGCCAATCTCTCCGCAATCTGCCAGTACAAGAGCATGAACGGATCCTTCTATACCGATTTTGACAACGCGGAGCCGCTGCCGGTATCGGTCATCAGGAACGAGACCCACCGTTCATCGGGCACCGTTTATAAGCTCAACATTACTAAACGGGTTCAGATCGGCAACGGCGGCAACCTGTTCAAGTTCGAGACCATGAACGGAAACATCTATGTAAAGAAGCAATCGTAAATTGATAAAGCATGAAAGCAATGAAAAGTATCGCAGTATTTATCCTGTTGTCGGTATTGACGATTGGCCGTCTGCTGGCACAAACGGACGCTAAAGAGCAGGTGAAAGAGCAGCTGACCGTCCCGCTTAGCGATCCGGGGAAGCCCTTCAAGGTTGTCGCGCGTGTGATGTATAGTTCCCTGAAGGTCGTCGGCTACGAAGGCAAGGAGATCGTCATCAATGTGACGGGCAGGGAGCGGCAGCACGAATCCTCCGGCGGGGGCGGCATGCGGCGCATCGGCGGCAATGCCGGCGGCGACGTTACGGCGGAGGAAGACAACAACACCGTCAACATCAACACCGGCCTCAACCACTTCTCGCTGATCGAAGTAAAAGTTCCCCAGTCCGGTGGCAAATTCGAACTGGGAGCCGTCAACGGCGGCGAGGTCGTCGTCGACAACGTCAGCGGCCAGCTGGAGATAACCAATGTCAATGGGTCGGTCATCGCTCGTAATATCTCCGGATCGGTGGTCGCCAACTCCGTCAACGGCGAGGTAAACGTAAGCTTCCGCAGCGTCGATCCCCAGGCGCCCATGGCCTTTTCAACCCTGAACGGCAGGGTCGACGTCACCTTCCCGGCCAACGTCAAAGCCAATGTCAAGCTCAAGGCCGAACGAGGCGATATCTACACCGACTTCGATGTCGACGTCACAAAAGGACAACCTACCGCTACCAAAAGCAACGAAGGCCATATGTACCGCGTCAGCATTGATGACTGGGTCCTTGGAAAGATCAATGGCGGCGGTCCGGAGATGATGATGAAAACCTCGTATGGCAGTATCTATATCCGAAAAGCAAAATAGTCCTATGTTCAGAAACTACTTGCGGACCGCCCTGCGGGTACTGGCCCGGAACAAGACCTTCAGCGCCATCAACATCTTCGGGTTGACACTCGGAACCCTGTGCTGTCTCTATATCGTACTATACGTAACCGATCAGTATAGCTTCGACCGGCAGCATCACCGGGCACAGGATATCTATCGGATCGGCACCCATATCAAGGGGGCGGGTGGCGAAGGCGACCGCGCGACCGTAACGGGATCCGTCGCCCCCCTGCTAAAGCAGGACTTCCACGAAATAGAACAGTTTACCCGGGTGGTTCCCTTTCTCGGCGTGGACAAGCATTTTATCCATTTTAAGGACAAGGTCCTGGCTGAAAAGGAGGCCGTCTATGCCGATTCCACCTTTTTTGACGTGTTTGATTTCCATTTCGTTCAGGGGGACCGGCGAACCGCGTTGATGGAGCCCTATTCCGTCGTCTTGCTGCAGTCCGTGGCGGACCGTCTTTTTGGGCGACAGGAGGCTATAGGGAAAGCGATCACGATCGAGAATGTCTATTTCAAGACGGACTATGTAGTGAAAGGAGTGATCGATGAAAGCCTCGGCAAGAGCCATATCCATGCGGGGATGTTCCTTGCAATGAACAGCGGGTTTATGGGCGACTACGTGCTGCATACCACCAACTGGGTCTCGAACGGCTATATCTCCGCGTATGTCCGGCTGCGGCCGCATACGGACACCGCCCGCCTGGCCGGGAAATTTCCGGCCTTTGTACAAAAATATGGCGGCGATCAGCTAAAAGCGGTCGGCGCGGAAAACCGGTTGTTCCTGCAGCCATTGTCGACCCTCCATACGACGACCGGGATCGGGGGTCCGCAGTTCACGACACCGGTGAGCCCGTTATTTCTCCGCATCCTGTTATCCATCGCAATCCTCATCCAGCTCATCGCCTGCATTAATTTTATGAACCTGTCCACGGCCCGTGCGATCCGGCGTGCAAAAGAGGTAGGGGTTAGAAAGGTCATCGGCGCCCGGCGTGGTCAGCTGTTGCAGCAGTTCCTGGGCGAGTCCCTGTTGCTGTCTTTTGTAGGGTTCGCCCTTGCCCTGCCCCTGCTGATCCTTGCCTTACCAGCTTTGGATCGCCTGACCGATGCGGACATCCCCTGGACCTTTTTGTTGCAGGGAAAGGTCTGGCTGATCCTCGCGGGGCTGATCTTTGGTACGGGCTTCGTTGCGGGCAGCTACCCGGCCTTTTACCTGTCGGCCTTCCAGGCGATCCGGGTATTGAAAGGCGATTTTGCCAGCGCAATTTCGGCCATCGGCCTGCGGCGTGGCCTCGTCGTATTCCAGTTTGTCTTGTCGATCGTCCTGATCATCGGGATCATCGTCATCTATAGCCAGCTGAACTATATCCGCAACCAGGACCTGGGATTCGACAAGGACCAGCGATTGGTTCTCAACTTTCAAACCCAGGACGCCGTCGACCGGGTACCCGCTTTCCTGGCCGATCTCCGCAACCTTGCCGGGGTGAAAGATGCCTGCAATAGCAGCGCGTATCTCGATGGTCCCGGTTTTTTCTCCAACGATTTTTGGCTGAAAGGACAACGTAGCGAGCAGGGTCTGAACACCGCCTTCCTGATCTCCGACGAGCATTTTGTCCCGGCCAATGGCATCCGCCTGATAAGCGGCCGTAATTTCCGGTCCACGGACAGTTCACGGGTGTTGATCAACGAGACCTATGCCCGGCGGCTGGGCCTGAACCCCCAGACCGCGTTGGGAGTCCGGCTTTTTGACAGTCAGTCGCGGGAGGCGGAGATCGTTGGCGTGATGAAAGATTTCAATTACGGCAAGCTGGATGCAAAGCCCGGAAGCTTCCTCATCTGGATGATGAAGCCTCGCTGGGAGATCTGGCCAGTCGTCGTCGCCCATACGGAAACGCCGGACTACCCCACATTGCTGGGAAAGATCGAGGCCCTCTGGCATAAGGATGTGCCCGGCAGTCCATTCGCCTATTCGTTCATGGATGAAGAGGTGCAGAAACAATATAAGGCCGAGCTCACGATGTCCGGGATCATCCGGTCGTTCACGTTGATGGCGATCGCGATATCCTGCCTGGGCCTTTTCGGTCTGGCAGCCTTTAGCGCCGAACAACGCAAGAAAGAGATCGGTATCCGCAAAGTCCTCGGCGCCGGCGTACCCGGCCTTACCCGGCTCCTGTCGATAGAGTTCCTGCGACTGGTCTTTATCGCCTTCCTCATCGCCGCCCCTATCGGCGGCTGGGTGATGAGCCGGTGGCTACACGAATTTGCGTACCGTATTTCATTGCAATGGTACATCTTTGTGCTGGCCGGCGGGATCGCCGGTGCCGTCGCGCTGCTGACGGTCGGCTACCAGGCCGTGAAGGCCGCGGTAGCGAATCCGGTGGAGTCAATAAAATCCCAATAAATGCAAGAGTTGCAATCTTTATTCGATCGCTATAAGCAAACGGTATATCAAAAGGATGCCGAGGCCTTCCTCGACCTCTTCGACGAGAACGTCCGGGTCTTCGATATGTGGGCCTGGACTTATGATGGGCTCGCTGCCTGGCGGGAAATGGTGACCGGGTGGTTCGCCAACCTGGGCGCCGATCGGGATGTCGTTACCTTCGACGACGTCCGCATTCAACAATCCGGCGATATGGCCGTCGCCAGCGCGATCGCGCGATTTGCCGCCGTTTCGGAAAAGGGCGAAGAGCTGCGGTTTCTGCAAAATCGGCTGACGTGGGTGGCCCGGCAACAGAATGGGGTCTGGAAGATCATCCACGAGCACAGCTCCGGTCCGGTGGATGGGAGCACGATGAAGGTGCTGCTTCACCGGTAAAAAAGACTATCGCATCGCGGGAACCACCGTCTGGAGATCCTCTAGAGGGGGGATATTCCCATGGATGGGCTGGTTCTCGAGGACCATATAATAATCTCCCTTTAATTCATTTGGGCTCATCGTGCCCGGATGCAACAGCCCGACCGAATGGATCGAAAGCACCCGCTCTCCGCTGTTCTCCCGGACGTCCACAAGAACATAACCATCGGCAAAATCCGGAAAGGCCTCGGTGCGCGAATACAACAGCCCCTCATATTTCCGGTCGCCAACAAAGAGTTCGGCGAAGATCCCGCTGCCCGGAAGCCCCGCACCCTCGGTAAACAGCTTGAACAGGCTTTTGCCGACATAGAAGTTCCAGCCTTTCCGGCAATCCTCATAGCATTCGACGCCCGGGACCAGGCCGGTATGGGTCATCGTCACTCGCGTGAGGTTCCCCTCACGGGTGATCTCCCACAGGATGCAATTGCCCTTCCACAGATAGGGGTCCTTGAAAATAGGGAGATAACAATCCACCACCTTCCACTCGAGGTAATGATCGGGCTCCGAGTCGGTGATCTCCATCAGCGACCAGGTCGTCCGGGCGAAATGGACCGTAAAGCGGTCATGAAGGTCCTTGGCACTGCCTTTGAAGTTGACGGCCCACCACTCCCTTACCCGGCCAATCTTTTCAAAAGCCTCGGCGGGTGAGATAGGCGCGGCGATCGCGCATTGATAGTTTTGCAGGTTCATATAGCTGGTTTATAAGCCAAATGTACCCGGCACGCGCGAGGGTGGATTTATTGAAAATGGAGAATTTGTTCCAGCGCATATTTGCAGGGATTGAAGCGTTAATATATCGGAAAAAGCAGCGATGAGAACCGGGAGGACCTAAAGCCTCCCAAAACTGGAAATTCTTTCCAGCACCGAGAAAAATCTCACCTGGAAATGTCTTATAATACATTGATTAATAACATAATAAGATATTGGTCCCATAATGGTTTTGTTACTTTGTGTTGAATCGTATTAAAACGACCCCTAAATCCCGTGCCGATGAATAAGCTCTACTTTGTGGTTGCTGTGTGCTTGTCCTCCTTCCACCTGGCCCTTGGCCAAACCTGCCCCTATCTTACTTCCTCAACTCTGAGTACTTTTCCCAATACGTATTATCCGGGGAATCAGTCTTCCATTGCCGTGGGTGCCACCACGATCTCCCTTGGCGCCGTACCCTCTGGCTATGGCAGTACGCCGATCAGTAAGAACGATGTGTTGCTGATCATCCAGATGCAGGGTGCGCAATTCCGTAGCATCAACAATGGTGCATATGGATTGAACGGGGGCAACGGCAACGGGTATCTCGTCAATTCCAACTTAACGGTCGGCAACATGGAATATGTGGTTGCGAACAACAATGTGGCGCTGACCGGTGGTACGCTTGTCCTGAAGACCGGTACTACCCACGCCTATACGATCAGTGGCTACGGCACCGATGGTCAATATACGTATCAGATCATCCGCGTGCCGCTTTACTATGACTTGCAGTTGACAGGCACGCTCACCACTCCTTCCTGGAATGGTTCTTCAGGCGGTGTGATGATGCTCTATGTGATCGATAAGCTCGATTTCAATGGTCAAACGGTCACCGCCTCGGGGGCCGGGTTCCGCGGCGGCGGTGGCCGGCAGCTTTCGGGTGCCAACAGCCTCAACTCCTCGGATTATATGACCTCTTTCGGTTCTAATGCCAACGGACAGAAAGGCGAAGGTATCTCGGGTACCCCTGCGTATGTGTGGGATGGCGCGTCGTCGGTCACCTATACCGGTTCTGAAGGTTATCCTGGCGGCAGCGGTGCCCGCGGCGCTCCCGGTAACGCGGGTGGGGGTGGTAGCGACGGTAACCCGTCCAGCAATGACCAGAACTCCGGTGGCGGTGGCGGCGGTAATGGCGGCGCAGGTGGCATCGGCGGTAATACCTGGTCGTCCAACAAGACCTCGGGCGGAAAGGGCGCTACGGCCTTTGGCCAGGTGTCTGCATCACGCCTGGTGATGGGCGGTGGCGGTGGCGCAGGTACCTCCAATAATGGTACAGGCACTCCCAACAATGGTGCTGCGAGCAGTGGTGCTGCTGGCGGAGGTATCGTCATGATCATCGTTCCTACCGGAACCATCATCGGCTCGGGCACGGTCTCCGCCGACGGTAGTGCCGGTAACAGCACGGTCCAGAATGACGGCGCCGGTGGCGGCGGAGCAGGCGGCTCGATCATGATCTACTCCAGCGGCGGCGGCCAGAGCGGGATCACCGCATCGGCAATCGGCGGCGACGGTGGTAGCAATGAAACCGGTGGTGGGGCCTCGCACGGTCCCGGTGGCGGCGGCGGCGGCGGTGTGATCTATTCTAACAAGGCTTTTGCCTCCGCAGCGATAACGGGCGGTAACGCAGGCACCACGAGCGGCTTGTCCACAAACTATGGCGCCGGCAGTGGCTCTTCCGGAACATCGGTCACCAATATGAGTGCCGCGGCCTTTGTTAAACCGAATCTTTCCTGCGCCATCCTGGCGACCAGCTATATCAATCTCAGCGCAAGTCTCAACGATGGCACCGTACGTCTTACCTGGGAGGCCACCAGCGAATCGGCCACCGAGAAATATATCATCGAAAGAAGTACCGATGGCGTCAACTTCACGGGCATCGCTACGGCAAAGCCCCAGGTGCCCGCATCGGCGGTCGACACCTACCAGTACGAGGACAATGGCAACTTCATCAATGAAGGGATCATCTACTATCGTATTGTCGAAGTTCAGACCACCGGTAACTATGTCTACAGCCGGATCGTCCCGGTGCAGACCTCTTCCTCGCAGCAGGACGTCTTCACCGCCTTCCCCAACCCCACTGCGGGAGCCGTATCGATCCGATTCCATTCGGCGGCGCCCAAGACCGTGAACCTCCAGCTGTATAACCTCCAGGGGGCGATCCTCTGGCAGCAGGAGTATTTTGCCAACGAGGGTGTAAATACCGTTTCCGTCGGCAAGTTCAGCACGCTGCCCGAAGGGCTGTACATCCTTAGCTGGAAGGACGGCAAAACGGGCGGCCAGGTGAAGGTCATGGTAAGGCGATAGAAGACTTTCATTCTACCGTAATTTATGTACATTCGGCGTAATGCAGTTTATCCCTTCCGATATTCTCAGGCCCTACATCAAGAGCTATACCGTTATAACTATTGACAATGATCTGAAGGACGAGGTGTTCTATCCCAGCGGTTATGTAGATTGGGTCATCAACATTTCGGAAGGCGTTGCAACCACGAATATCGACGGCAGAAGCAGAAGATTGCCACAGGTGGAGCTGCTTGGACATCTGACGCTGCCCTCACGGCTTACGGTATCCAGGGGCACATCCATTCTGATCGCCAGGATCTATCCCCATGCCGGCGGGCTCTTCTTCCCTAATCCCATGGCGGAGTTCACCAATTTTGCGACCGATGCCTATGGCATCTTCTCTCGGGAGATCGACGATTTTTATAGCGGCCTGATGGAGGCCGGCTCGCTTGCGGATCAGGTCGGCGCGCTGGACCGGTTCCTGGTGGGGAAACTGAAGAAGAATGAACGGCGGTACCGGAAGTCGGCGATCGTTCACCAGGTCTGTGGGCATCTCTTCCGGACGGGCGATGGCTTTGACAGCAAGGCCTTGTCGGACAGCTATGGATTATCGGAACGATATATTCAGCGACTTTTTGAGGACACTGTGGGAATTTCCCCCACCGCGCTTTTTTCGGTGCATCGGTTCAATAAGAGTCTTCAGTTGGTCCTGTCGTCCGACCGTCCGCTTACGTCGATCGCCTATGACTGCGGATACTATGACCAGGCGCATTTCATCAAGGAATTCCGGAAGTTCACCGGCATCACCCCTTTCGCCGCGCGCGCCTCGCTGTTCGCCCGCGGCGAAGACTTCCAGCAGGCCGTGAACATCGGCTTTTAGTGTTGCGGCGGATGGTTGCTGCTGAACATATCCCGATACATTTTCCAGCCGTCCTTTGTCTTTTTCCAGATGACCAGCACCTTGCCGTCATCCAGCTTGTGGTTGTTCAGGTCGAACAGTTCGTAGTGGCTCTCTTCGGTAACAAAGTCCTTGCCATCGCCGTACACATTCTGAATGGTGAAGATGCTATGTACTTTTGGGCCGCCATGGAAGAACTGACGGATATTCTCCCGCCCGCAAACAGGCGCGGCATTGGGTGGCAGCAGGCAGGCGTCGTCCGTGTAGCGGGTGAGGATCGACCCGTCGTCTTTATTGGCCAGGTCGGAATAGATCGCGTTGCTGGCGAGGATAGCCTTTTTGGCTTCTTCCAGCTGGCGGGCTTTTTGCGCCTCGGCCTGGGCCTGGGATTGGGTCGAGGTTTGTGCCTGTGATTGACCCGACGACTGCGCAGGGGACTGCGCCTGCGACTGTGCGTCAGCGGCTGCAACGGACGCGAGGAGGGACAGGGAAAGGATCAGCTTTTGCATGTTTCTTGTTTTTTGAACAAAGGAAGGGCTTTGACCCGGCGGAAAATTGTAAGATTCCGCACAACTCGCTCCCGCCCGATTCGGGATCTTTGTTCCAACTTAACTTTTGCGCCATGCCCAATCTTATCTATATCTCACCCTCCTTTATCGTCGCCGACCTGAAAACCTCCGTGTCTTTTTATGTCGATCAGCTGGGCTTTGAAGTGCGGTACATGGGCCCCGACGGCTCACGAGGCGTCACTTTCCATCAACCGCTTCGGGACGATGAGGATGGATTGCGAGGATTTGAAGTGGCGGATGCGGATGGATATATGTTGTTCTTTGGGCGGCCGAATTGAAAAAATTCTAACCCAAGAGGAAAAATTCGAATAGTTTTTGATATTTTAAAAATAATTGTACTTTTAGTTTCGAAGTACATCAATTAGGGTACCATAGCCGCTCCGGCACAATGCATCTCCCGTGGCTACCCGATCCCCCATCATAAGCGAATCATCGCTTACGATGGTGATGTGCTCTTCAAGTATCGTAATCGTTGAACCACTCCTCCTATTAGAGTTTTCGCCAGGTTATGAATTTGGCGCCGATGCCATATGGAGATCAGCGCGGGCGAAAGCAATGGCTTTCGACGAGCGGCATTCTATTTATTTTAAACCTTGAAAATGAAAAGCGACTCTAACGGGGATAGGAAACCGTTGCAGGAGGATGCATCGGGGGAGAAGGACGCATCGGTATATGATCTACTGAAGGGAAGACTAAAATTTACGGATGAATCCCAATGGGTCCGGATCGTATTGTATCTAATTACTGCACTATTTTTTATTGGGGCTTGTTGGATACTGAAGGGGTCCGCGATCATCGCCTTTCTGGCAAAAAAGTTTCATGACAAATGGCAGACGGTCTCAAAGTTCTTCAAAGGAAATATGCGATAGGATGCGTGGCCAAGAGGCATTCCGGCATGCGGTCGATGCTGGCAATTAAAAATTGCTTATATTTGAATGAACCCTTAACCTGAGAAAATTGACTGACTATAGTTCTATAGAGGTCCGGGAAGCCTGGAAAAAATACTACCTCATTTGTTTTTTTGCTTTCGTATTCATCTTCTCTTTTGCCTTTATCATCCCCGGGCAACGAAAGGAATCAATCGATTTCGTCTTTGGTAAATGGAATTTCGCCAAACTTCCGTTTTTTCTATTGTTCGCTTTTGTGCCTTCTCTTTGTCTGTTTTATTATTTTGACAAGAGAGTCAAAGTACGTGTGAACAGCGATGGAATATGGTCCAGAAGGAAAGGGAATATAACCTGGAGTGATATCTGGTATTTTAGTTCGACTGCCTGTAAGATGCGGAGCGATGGGGATATTCACAAACTTCATGTAAGATTGAAAGATACAGAGGATAGATTGGACGCGGAAGAAACGTTCAAATTTAGGCGGGTCGATAAAAGCTTTGATGAGATCAGGTCAGTTGTCGAGTATTATGCCGGTAAATATAACATTGAAGATTTAGGTCATGAGAACGAGGTTTGAATCCTTTTTTGTATTTTGCTGGAAACCAAGCCATTTCAATACGATTCATTGTCATTCATTATATGATCAAATTAACCTTAGCCCTTCTGGCATCTTTCCTGGTTTCCTCTGTTATTGCACAAAACATTTTCCCCAGAAAATTCGATAACTGCGCCACAGAGCTTTTTTGCTTGAATGCGGCGACACCAAGGCAAATGTAGATGATCAGAAACTAAACGTCTTGATTGCCCACCTGCAAAAGACGAATGATCTGAAGGGACTTCGCGGTAAAATAATGTTTCAGATACTCGTAGACTCCTTAGGAAGAGGTTGTGTATTGAGTCACACGGACGTTTCAGATGATGCGATCTCGAAGAACATCACAACCGCGCTCAATGCCTTCGATGGCTTTATCCCAGCTCAGACAAAAGGGAAGATCGAACCCCGCACATCTATCAACATGTCCTTTGAGATAAGAGAGGGGACGCTCGCCGCTAAGATCGAGCGAGTCAATATGAATGCTTTCAGAAAATCGTTTGACAGACCGATGGCCCCTGAGATATACAATAAAACGTACACATACAATAATGAACATTTAGGAACATATAAGATTACTGTTTGGAACAAAAGCAATTCAGACCTTCCGAACAACATGAACGATCATCTGACCATTGACAGAAAAGGTACTCTATGGTTAACGGCCGATGATGACCTCGTTAGGTTCGACGGCAATAAATTTTCCGATGCCGGAGAAAATATTACGGACCAGGGAAAGCATTTGGGTTACCATGCAATTGAAACGGATAATGATAACGTCAAATGGGTCTATGGCGGGAGGAACATCTATAGCTATGACGATAAGAAATTCCGGCAACTGCTGAGGTCTTCTTTTGTTCCGACGAAGGAGTAACAATGTACAAGAATGGCAAGTGGGACAGTTTAATAAATAAGCGAAAATTTAAGGAACTGCCCTCTTCCCGGGTGGATTATGCGAAAAGAGATTCTAAAAACAGGATTTGGATCGGATCTTTTGGCGGATCTGCGGTGATTGATGAAGGAGGCAAACTCGTAAATTTCGAAGAAACGACAAACGTGCTAAAAGGAAAATGTATTACGTCGATGGATGAAGATGAAGAAGGAAATATATACTTTACAGTTTTTGAGTTCGACAGAAAAGATAAAAAACTGATCAATGACGACGAAGGGATAGTGATATGGTACAAAAACGGAACTGTGAAGCAATTTACCACATCCAACTCCGGAATGCCTTTTAATCACGCGACCTGTGTGCTATATGACAAAAGAGAAAAGGTCTTATGGATCTCTACCGACAGGGCCGGCCTTGTCAGATATGACCTAAAGGACGGCTGGGAAAATTATCATTCTGAAAATTCTGAAGTTCCCACCTCCTATATCTCGACAATGAGGTTTGACAATAACGGTATTTTGTACCTGGCGACCCGACAGGGCTTGGTAAGGATCGAGAAAAAATAAACCGGTAAAACAGACGGCAAGGTTCATTTTTTCCGAATATGCATTTAGAAGTGGGTGGGAATCCACCGGAAGCATGTGGTCACTTGGCTCAATCCGCTGTGACCATAAACTGCCTTATGTAAACGATGGAGCCGGCCTTATCGCAAAAGCGTAGTACGTACACTCCCTGAGTAACGCCATATCTGACATCCAACCGTACAACCTGCCAGTTCCGGTCGACGTCAACGGACAAGCTCTTTATGGTCCGGCCGGTGATGTCCTGTATTTGAACGTCGTAGCTTCCTTTTTCGAAATTGGTGAGGGACATATTCAGAAAACCGTCCCTCACCGGACTGGGGTAAATGGAAAAAACTGCTCCGGATCTGGAGTGGTCTCCCCAATGATGTTTTGCCCAGGCCGCCAGTCCCAATACATTACTGTTCGCAAGGTCCGCTGCGAGGACAACGGATCCGGTGCCAAAAACCGGGGTCCCGATCAGCCCCCTCATATCAACCTTGAAATAACCGCACGAGGGGCTCTCGATGGCGCAACTGACAACCAGGGCTCCGTCATCGTCAACAGCCGCGCCATTCGATGTGAAACCAGCCGGGAGACCCGTGATCATTCCCCTGTAGGTTGTCATCCTGGTATGCACATCAATGGTAAAAATGTGGTTATATGCTGTAACGAGCATTAATTCCCCCGTAACTGTATATACCATATCTCCCCCTGAAGAAGAACAAAGGTTATGCACGGAAACAGCCTGATTTGCGGGATTGTCTATCAACTCGCCCAGGTCGGTGATCGCAATATTTTGTCCCGTAGTAAATTGGATCAGGTGATTTCCATCATTCGACAATGCGTAGCCGATGCCACCGGGAGCGATTACCATTCGGGTAATTTGATTGGGAGCATCAAAAATGCCCTTACTGACGCCGAATTCCCGACCGGTGACATAATTGAAAGTTGCCGGATTGCCATCCCTCAACTCGATGTAGCGTAATTGATTAATTCCTAGCGGGGTATAAAACAGACGGCTATTTATCTCATCATAGGCGGCCGCGGCTACACTGGTAGCCATCGGGAGCAGTAAGGTATCCTTTTGCAGAAGCTGGCCGCTGCTGAGAATTATCCTGCGGCTTATGGATTCCCTGACCTGGTAGAATTGCCCTTCTTCGTAAAGCGAATGGATCATCTGGCCGGTGTGGAGATCGACCAATCTAATGCTCGTTCCGCTCAGTGAACCGGGCTTGCTATACGTAAAAGCATAGGCCGCATTCTTCTCCGCGAATTGTCCGGCTACCGGGAGCGAACATAGCAAGCAGATAGAAACGTATAGGAAAAACATTCTCATAACCAACTGCTTCGGGGTTGATTATAAATTACTATTATTTTTTATAATAAGCAAATAAAAAAAGGTCACAGATTTGTGACCTTTTAGGGTGGTGTGGGGCGGACCGCACCACGCTTATTTGGATTTTCTTCCTTTATTTTGCTTTTGTGTATGACGGTTTAAATGAATGATTTATATCGTTCGGCGGGCAGGGGGAGAAAAAAGGAAGTCGATATAGTTAAGAAAATTTGTCCCCCGATTTGTTCCCTTTTTGCGCCGCAGGTTTTAATAACTTTGTTTTTACCGCCCCAATTGCTGTTCCCACCACGTTTTTTTTAATCGATCCATCACGGATCGTAAAAATTGCATTTATGTTGAATATCAGTTTTTACCTGCGTGAACCGCAGGCAGAAAGGGCCACCCCTATCATCATGAGATTGGTACTTCAAGGCGAGAAGCTGAAATACTCGACGAAGGAGAAGATCCATCCACGCCAGTGGGATGCTGACAAGCAAAGGGCAAAATCTTCCAAAGCGAACGCCCATAGCCTGGAGCTGAACGTTTACCTGGAAAATCTTTATAAGATGGCCGTCACCGTTTACCGAGATCATCAGAACATCTTGGAAGGCCGGCCCCCTACCCTGCAGGACATAAAATTGGCGATGGATCGCAGGATGAACCGGGTTTCGGAGATCAAAGTCGATTTCTTTGGTTTTTTCGATAAGCTGATCGAACAGTCGCGGTCTGGCGTCCGGCTAAATCCCCAAACCGGTAAGCCGATTACCGACAATACCATTAGAACCTATGTTACGACCCTTCGACACCTGAGCGAATTCAGTAGTACCAAAAGGAAGAGCATCGATTTCAAGGATATCAATCTGGGCTTTTATGGCGAGTACACGGAGTATTTGATGAAGACTGCGAAATTGTCGACGAATACCATCGGCAAACATATCCAGATCGTTAAACTGATTATGAATGAGGCGCTAGAATTGGGAATTAATAGTAATATTTCTCACAAAAGCCGGAAATTTTTAGTCATAAGAGAAAAGTCCGACAGCATCTACCTCAGCAAGGAAGAGCTGGAAGAATTAGAAAGGGTTGATTTTTCGGCCCATCCCAAACTCGAGCGAGTAAGGGACCTGTTCCTCGTTGGCTGCTATACCGGCCTGCGTTATTCCGACTATTCGATCCTCAAACCGGAAAATATCCGCGGCGGGCTGATAGAAATTACACAGGTGAAAACAAAGGACCTGGTGGTTATTCCTGTTCATGACGCCGTAAACAGGATCATTGCCAAATACGGCGGGCGGCTACCCAAGTCCTACAGTAATCAAAAAACCAATAACTACCTGAAAGATGTGGGTGAAATGACACCTTGTCTTTCAAAAGAAGTGGTCAAAAGCTTTACCAAAGAAGGAAAACCACAACAGACGAGACATGCGAAGTGGGAGTTGCTGACTACCCACACAGCCAGGAGGAGCTTTGCCACTAATGAATACCTGGCGGGCACCCCCACCCTGACGATTATGGCAATTACCGGGCACAGAACGGAAAAGGCATTCCTGCGATATATCAAGCTGGTGCCCTCGGATCATGCCAGGTTGTTGAAAGACCATTGGGAGAAAAGGAAACTGACGGATCGGGCGACTGTAGAAGGATAGACAAATTAAGAGGCAAACAACGGATATGACTAAGCAAATCCAAGTGGATGTCCAACAGGGTTTGAAATTTCCGAATGGTGGGATTTTCTTCCGAATTATTGGAAGGCGGTATCCCAAAAGGCTGATTTTCCGTGTATTATATAAGATTGCAAAAGGGCGGCTATTTTCATTTTTTCCGAATCCCGGGAATTCTTTCCGAATGGCCATTGAGAAACGGGTAGAACCCGACGGAAGCCGGCGGTCACTTTGATCGCGAGGATCGGCACCATCTTACCAGATGGCGCCGGACCGGGAGCCGCACTTCGTCCAAAGGAGATCGATACGGTAAAGGGCGATATTCCTCACGATATGGTTGGGGGTCTCTTTGAACAAAGCGCAAGCCAGATCCAGCGTACCCCCGGTGAGCTTGCCGTGGCTTAGCCGGAACCGGTTGATATGCTTGTCTACATACAGCCTTCCTACCTCGTCAAAGGGTGACGGGAAGATCGCCAGCGCCTTGCCGCTGATCGTGACACCGTAGTATCCTAAAACCTCCATATACGTCTTTACGCAAAGGTTGTTGACCAATTCGCACTGCTCTTTTAGCAACATGATATTTCTCATACTCTCCAGATTTAAGGTGATTGAAAATTTAAACCGGAGGGACCCGGCGGATGACCGGCCGAATGCCAAATAGGATCGGAATAAATGCTGCGGGTGATGCGGCTGACCCATTGATGGGACTGAAGCGGACCCTGACGATGAAGATTTGCACCGCACCGTTTTATGCCGAAGTTGTTTGGCGAGGCCGGGCAGGAGCCGAACTTTCCGGTTTAGTTTTTCAATCATTCATGGCGGTTCGAACTGCCGGAAATTACCATGTAGGATTTCAGTCCTGGCGTCGTCCAGGGATTGCGTCGAAGCAAATGGTGGGAATGCGGCGTGGGTGGTGCAATGGTCGGCTCCGTGCCCGCACGAGCGGAGCGAGGAACATTGGCGAAGCGCAGCGGAGTCGATGTGCGGGTACGGGGTCGAGGATTGCACGGTGGGGCCTCACCAATGGAAGAAGCGCGCGGGAGGGCTGCTGCTGGCCCTGCACCAGCGGACCGACCCGGCCGTAGCAGCCGAAGTGGGCAGAGGCTGCGAAGGCAAGGAGGGGAGTGAGAGTGCGAGGGGACTGCGGTAGCGCTCCTGCGCCTCTACCCGGAAAACAAGGCCCCCCGTGGGGACAGGATGCCTTACAATGGCCTTGCGTCCTGTCCCCACGGGGGTGCCAACGGCGAGCGATAGCTGGGAAAAGTCCCGCCGTCAATCGCCGGCGGCAGCTTTCTTTATTCGCTGCAAACGTAATTCGCGATATCTGGGCGAGCCTGGGACGGAAGTGAGGAGGAACGACGAGCGGACGGGACAGGACCGCCACCGCCGCCACGTGCCCGGCAGTGCTGCGCGGGGAAGCCCGACGCAGGAGGGCGGCGCGCAGCTACCCGCGGTCGGCCCTGGTTGTTGGGCCGGAGCCTTGGCGGAGGCCAAATCATTAACCCAGCTGCCGGGCACAGGCAGGTGGCGGACGAAATGAGGCAGCGGGTGGACGCGGCGGATGAGGCGGCGGAGCATACTGCGTTCGGGTGAGCGAGGAGGGCTGAGGAGCGAAGCGTACTACAGACCCCGCAGCGAATGCGATCGCAGCGCCTGAGCTGCGCGGCCACGGAAGCTGCCCGACCGGAGGCCCCTGAAGCGAAAGAACCGTGCCAGAGAAGCGATCCTGCATGCGGACCACAGCGTAGCGACGAAGGAGCGGAGCGAGGATCCGGCATGGAGGCGGACACGCTGTTGCGAAGCCTGCGGAGCGACAGGGTGTCCGAGCCTGGCACGTGTTCTTGCCGAAGGGGCCGGAGGGAGACCGATTTTGCCTGCAATCATCCAGCGGTCAAATATTTATTCGGCTCCAATTTCTAAATAAAAGTTATTTTTTCCCTTAGAATGTGTACTTTTCTAATAAATTCTATCTTGCAATAGAATGCCAAGCAAAAAGCTCAAGCACGCACCTCTCAAGGAGGCCATTTTTGAACTTTTCTGGAAACTGCCACTGGATGCGACCAATTTCCCATTTGATCCAGAGTTCGACATGGCTCTTGGCAAATTCCAAGAACATATCAGGGATCGCTATCCTGTGAACAAGCGGCTTTTCCCTCCCGGCGCTAATTTTAGGATATACCCCAAGCCGGGGTATCAATTCTGGAGAGGAGAATTGGAATGGCCCGTTGTACAAATTGGCCCTGGGGTGCTTACGGTTAACGAGACAGATCAGAATTATGTTTGGGAGGAGAATTTCCGACCCGCAATCATACATGCCTTGGAAGCCGTGGAAAAGTCATATCCCACGGCACTTGAATTTAACAAAATGCGGTTGACGTATATAGATGCGGTCGATTACGATCCGGCTTTGATAAGCCCCGCTGAGTTCGTTGCCCACAACCTCCTTACACGGATTCATACGGAATATGATCCACCAGGGAAGCAGAACAATATCAATATCATGCAGTCGTTTACGACTTCAAACGATACAAGTTTTAATGTTGGCATCCAGAACGGCATTAATAACGCTACAGGAAGTCAAGCCATAGTTTGGACTACTGTTGTGGAAACTGCAAGAACTTTCAAAAATGACGACTTGCGGCCTTGGCTGGATGCAGCGCATAAACAAGCTTCGGACTTTTTTGTAAAAATGTTAAACCCTGAATTCTATGCAAGCTTTGATAGATAACTACACAGCCTATGCAGCAAATATTTCCGGGAGTTCTAATGCCACAGTAGATGAGGCATTCAAAACTTTTACGCCAGTTTCTAGCATAATATTTCAATTTGATGTTCCGGACATTCCTTATTTGAATGAACGGGAAATCCAATTGCTCCGGGAATATAAAAGACTGGAGGATAACTGGGACGGTGAGGAGGCAAAGGCCCCAAGTAAACGAGCCTTGATGGCTGCTTTATACTTGGTCAAGGTGCTGCAGGCCTTTGGCCAAAAGGTATTTCATGTTGCGCCGGGCCCACGGGGAGAGATTCTCGTCGACCTTAGGAATAAGAACAAGTCTATTGAATTATTACTCTACGAGGATCGATTTAAGTTCGTCCGATTTTCCGAAACGGAACGTCCCGAACAGGGAAACTTTGAGCTCAACATGCTTCCCGGCCTGTTAAAATGGTTAAATGGGTAAGCTAGTCGATGAGAATGAATGGCTTTACCGGCGCGGATATGCGAGTCCGGAAAAGAAATATATGAACCCGGATGGCACCGCCACTTCTCGGGTATTTAAGCTGCGTGAAAAAGAAAAGGACCTATCTGTAGATGTAAAATCTATGACGAGCCCAGAAACGTCCGTCAAAGATCCTCAAAAATTCATGCTGTTCGAGATCGCTCACCGACAGGTCTTGGATCTGAACCTACAAGCAGTGCATGATCCTCTTCCGAATGAGCACAATTTGGAAGCAAATCCTGCCCACGCCCTTATTGTTGGGATGGATCCAGAAGATGAAATCATGCCGGGTTTGCTGGCCAGGGCTTCGAGGCGTGTTCTATGACGGCCCGCGCATAAAGTTTTCTCATCCCCTCTGAATGTAGTGCCCACTCGGAGGTTCCCGAATTAGCTATTGCATATATCTTGTAAAGGGGGTCGAGCCTGAAAAATGTTTTTGTCGAAAGGGCCGGAGGGAGACCTAATTGCCTACTATTTCTTCACGTTGGTGTTTCTAATGTTGTTCACGTAGTTAGTGTATGGCCTCTTTTCTTCGTTTGTGGCTAACTCAATCGCCGACTTCTCAAGAATGCGATTGGGGGCATCTATCTTATTTAGGAAGACATCGATTCCAGTAACTGATTGATGTCCCTCATATTTCGTTTTTCTACGGCTGATTTTAAAATTGTCCCCGATAACAATATCCAAAATTCCACCAACTTGATGGCCGAAGTCTTTTTGCGATGAAAATGTTAAATCATCAACATATCGGGTATATGTTATTTGATTTTCTTTACAAAGAAGAAGTAATTTATGATCCGTCTTGAGAAAAACGAGATTGGAAATTGCTGTACTGGTCGGACTGCCTTGCGGAAGTTCGTTTTTTCTAGTTGTTAAAAATGTTAACCAGTGCGATACATGAGAAGAAAAGCCCAAATCCCGGAACACCTGAAATACCCTTCTCATTGAAATATTTGGATAGAATTCTTGCAGGTCAGTTTCGAAAATGTATTTATTTCCTTGGTGCTTTTTGGCATTTGTGATATTGCTTCTGCCTTTGACGCCTCCATGTACACATTCAGGAAGTGGAAATTTATCTAAAATGTTCCTTTTTATCCTTTTTTGAACCTGTTTCAAGAAAACTGACGGATTTCTGAACGTTCTTGTCTTTATTTTACCATTCAAGTAAGTTTTGGGGATTCCATTTTTGTCGACCTTGTTTTCTGTCCATTCCCGGTAATTCGAATCGATCGATTCAAGTAAACTCAATATTTGACTTCTTTCGAACCCAAGTAAAAAGCAAAGTTTCTTAAACTCATATTTTTTGAACTTATCGCTCTTATACTGCGAAAAACTCATTGACCAAGGATTTAATGGAGGGGCTAACAATTTGGAAAGCTTTCCTTTTGTTCGGCTGCACATCATCCTCGGTCATCGATAGGAAAAATAGAATGGGAAGCGGTATGTTTAAACTTTTGCCGATCGTTTTCAACGTGGCAAGATTTGGTTCCTTCAAATTGCCTTCGATTTGTGAAAGATAAGTTTGAGTGATACCGCAGGAAAGAGCGAACTCAGATTGAGTTTGCCCTTTCTGCTTCCTGATATTTTTTATGGTAGTACCTAAATCCATTTTAAAGAGAAAATTTAAGGAGTGTTCGGATGTTCAACTTGGCGTATTGACGTCATTACTTTTTACTTTGCGAATAATTGTATAACAAGTACAACAACTTCAGCAATTTCTTGCCTGATTTGCTCATTTGTTTTTCCTTTTCTTCGCTTCAGCAATTGAAGTCTGTTCAGAGCCTCATTTACGATTGTTAGATCGGAATCCGAAAGAGAACACTGGCCCTCTGTGATAGATGCAACACTTTGAATCGCACTATCAATGATTCGATTTTGTTTTAATCTACTCATATATTATTGTTTTTAAAGACAACGCCATTATTGTCCTGCGTGACAGCAATAATGGCCAATATGAGCAGATCTGCGCTAACGCCCTAAACGCGTAGTCAATGTTCTCGTGCACTCGCTTAAAATTCCTGCGTACCTAATACTTCTAATATTATGATCTATTACTAGTAACTGATAACGCTTAATAACGTACTTATTATCCTCCTAATCAGTACAGTACTACGCTATTTAGAACGTATCACCGACTGGTCCAGGGATCAATTGTCGCAGTTAGTTTACCTGTGAAGGTTTGCCCTCTCGGGCAGTCAAGGGGAACTCCATTTAGGATGTCAGCATCGAACCACCTTTCAAAGAACTAGAATACAAAGATATGAAATATTCCTGACAGTTAATAAAAATCGTTAAAATATTTTTTCGGAAAGCCCCTTCGAGTCTGGGATGAGGGTGAGAGGGTACTGAAAGTTGCTTAAAATCTTTGAGGGATCTTCCCATCAAGTTGTGTCTAGAGGCCAGTCATCACATAAATGCCTTTGGCGAAATATCTGTAAAAGAACGGTTGTTTTCCCCGCTGCAAATCATTATTATTACAGGAAGCCAAGCAAAATCATATGAAAAAAACCTTACAAGGCATATGGTTATCGGCCGGTGATCTTTCAGGATTCATATCTTGCCACCACCTCACCTATTTGAGCCTGGCAGTAGCTGATGGTCGCCTGGACACTGGTGATTATCGCGACCCATTACTTGCGGTGTTGCAGGAGCGTGGCCTTGATTTTGAGGCGGGTTACCTTCGGCGACTGGAAGCCGAAGGTCGGCATGTGGTGAGGCCTGAGCCCGGAACGGACGAGTTATCCGTGGAAAGTACGAGGGCGGCGATGGACCAGGGAGCTGAAGCCATTTACCAGGCCAGTCTCCGATCAGATCCCTGGCAGGGCCGAGCTGATTTTCTGATCAGGGTGGACAAACCCAGTCTATTGGGCAACTGGTCCTATGAAATTGTCGATGCGAAACTTGCGCGCGAAACAAAGGCTGGAACGATTCTCCAGCTTTGCCTTTACGCAGAGTTGCTAGCCAGTATCCAGGGAACACTCCCAGAGTATTTACATGTCATTACTCCGGAAGAAGACTTTAAGCAACATACCTACCGTTCCGACGATTTTATGGCGTACTACCGATTGATCAAGTCCAAAGTATTGGCGATCGTGGCGAAGAACGAAGTGCCGATTCCCACCTATCCCGAACCCTGCGCCCATTGCGCGATTTGTGGTTGGTGGGCCTACTGCGACCGGCAACGGCGAAATGACGATCATTTATCTTTGGTTGCCGGCTTATCTGGTGCTCAGGCGGCGGAACTCCGGCGATGGGATATTCACACCTTGACAGCACTGGCCGGAATGCCTCTGCCCCTTCCCTTTAAGCCATCGCGAGGCGCTGTAGAAACATTTATACGCCTTCGTGACCAGGCCCGCGTACAACTAGCCGGGCGAATCGCGGGGAAGGTGGGGTATGAACTGTTGGATATTGTAGAAGGCAAAGGGTTATCCAGTCTTCCCGAACCGTCTTCTGGTGATCTGTTTTTCGATATGGAAGGAGATCCTTTCGTTGGTAATGGGGGAATGGAATATCTGTTCGGCTGGGTTACCAATGAAGATCCTACTACTCCTCGAAGGCTATGGGCATTAAACCCGCATCAGGAAAAGGCGGCTTTCGAATCCTTCATCGATGAAGTAATAGAGCGAAGCTTTGATTTTCCGGGTATGCATATTTATCACTTTAGTCCATACGAACCTTCCGCTCTTAAACGACTGATGGGTCGGTATGCAACTCGGGAAGACGAGGTAGATACTTTGTTACGTGCTGGCCGTTTTGTGGACCTACATGCGATCACTCGCCAGGCAATTCGGGCTGGAATTGAATCATATTCCTTAAAAGAGTTGGAACAGTTGCATGACTTCGAACGGGAATTCGAGCTACGAGCAGCGGCGGCACAGTTGCGTGAGATGGAGCGGCGATTGGAACGCAATGATATCAAGGGAATTGCGAAAGAGACGAAGGAGGCGATTGAACAGTACAATTTCGAGGATTGCCGCTCCACCTGGAGCTTGCGGAACTTACTTGAAAAGTTGCGGAGTGAACGGATTGCAGCTGGCATACCCCTCCAACGGCCGGAATTGAAGGAGGGAGCAGCAGGAGAGTCCGTTGCTGCTTTTCAGCAACGGATTCGGCCGATATATGATGAACTGATGACAGAGATACCTGTTGACCCACTCACCCGGTCGGCCGAGCAGCAGGCCCGCTGGCTGTTGGCCAATTTGCTAGAAGGTTACCGGCGGGAGAAGAAGGCGCTTTGGTGGGAATATTTTCGATTGCTCGCACTTGCTCCGGACGACCTGTTGGAAGAAAAAGAGGCGATCAGCGGTCTGGCGTTCACTGGCCAACGGCGACCCGAGAAAAAGAGCACGATTGATATGTATCAATTCCCTGTTCAGGAGTGCGAAATGCAGGTCGGCGATACAGTAAAGGATTTGGACGGAAACGACCTCGGAGAGATTGTAACGATTGACAAGATTTTGGGAAGGATAGAAATCAAAAAAGGCCCATCCAAAGCCGACCTGCATCCCATCGCTATTTTTAGGCTAGTAATCATCCCTGATAAGGAGAAAGAGGAAGCCATCATTCGCCTAGCGACTTGGGTGGCGGCTCATTCAATGGACGAGGACGGGGATTATCGCGCTGCGCGGGATCTCTTACTAGGCTATCCCCCACGAACGACACCTGGTTTTCGAAGTGATATCCCACCACAGCAAAAGGCAGTCGCTTGGGCACGTGCCCTCGACCGTGGAGTCCTGCCAATCCAGGGACCACCCGGCACAGGCAAGAGCCATACTGCTGCCGAGATGATACTTGCCCTGATTCGGGACGGCAAAAAAGTGGGCATTACCGCCCTGAGCCACAAAGTTATTGTCGGTCTGATGGAGAAAGTGATCCGAGCGGGGGAGAAGGTGGGAGTGAAAGTGTCCTGTATGCGTCGGGTCTCGAAACCATCCGAAAAACCAGATCCGGGGATTGCGGAAGAAAAAGACTACGATAAGATTGAAGCATCTATCCGAGCGGGGAAGGCCCAGGTGGTAGGTGGAACGGCTTGGCTTTGGGCCCGAGAACAGTTCAAGGAAAGCATTGATGTGTTGGTCGTCGACGAAGCAGGGCAGCTATCTCTAATCGATACCCTTGCCGTAGCCCAGGCGGCAACCAATCTCGTTTTATTGGGAGATCCACAGCAGCTGAAACAGCCGCAACAAGGTAGTCATCCGGAAGGAACCGACGTGTCAGCACTCGAACATGTGCTACAGGAGCATCAGACGATCCCGCAAGATCGAGGTATTCTCTTGGACGTCACTTGGCGAATGCATCCTGCCATCTGCTCTTTTGTATCGGAACTGTTCTATGAGAACAGGCTCCAGCCGCTGGTCGGACTTGAAAGACAGCTGCTTTCCGGTGCCACACCGTTTCGCGGTGCCGGATTGTGGTACGTGCCGGTCCACCACGAAGGAAATCAAAGCTCGGCCCCAGAAGAAGTAGCCGTCGTTCGACAGGTCATCGATAGTCTGCTTTCAGGCAAAGTAAGTTATCAGAACGCTAAAGCTGAAACCTCTCCGGTAACTGCAAGCGATATCAAGGTCATCGCCCCATTCAATGCCCAGGTCAGTCTTCTAACCCACGCGCTCCCGGTTGGTGTTGCAGTCGGCACGGTGGACAAGTTCCAGGGACAGGAGGCGCCAATCGTACTGTTCTCGATGGCCACCTCTAGGCCAGAAGATGCTCCAAGGGGAATGGAGTTCCTATATAGTCCAAACCGACTCAATGTCGCTGTGTCCAGGGCTCGAGCCACCTTTATCCTAGTCTCCAGTCCGAGACTATTTGAGCCGGATTGCCGCAACGTTCGGCAGATGAAACTTGCCAATGCCTATTGCCGGTACATGGAGCAACAACAAAACCCGGCATTATAGTCTTCAATTGGAATTCTTTTCGGGCAGCCGGTTCCATTTTTCTTGCATAGCCTTTATTTCTTGCCGCTTCTCTTGTAGCTGCTTAAAGTCTTCGAAAGTATCCAGTTGGATTTTCTCCCGACGGAGGACCGATTTTCGGAATTGATCAGGATTCGAGATATAGATACTGTCCAATTGATGAAGGAGTTTTTGGCCTTCGGGCGGCTGGGAGACCTGTAAGTATCGATATTTGAGATCATTTTCCTTGTGCAGGTCGGCTTCTAGCCACTTGTAGTAAAGCAGAAATAGGAGCCCGATGATGACCAGGAACATGGCAAAGCATGCCCAAACGGGTTTACTCAGGTGATGCTCGTGGCAGACCTCCTGTTTCATCGGCATGCTGACAAGCCGGGAATGGATGCGAAGCACTTTGGTTAACGCTATTATTTCAGGAAGCGGCATAAAAATTTTCTCCGGCAAGGCCTTTATTTCAGCTTCGGCGGTGTCCAGGCGGCCATCGATATTTCTCAGTGATTCGCTGTGATCGGGAAGGCTGTTAACCTGATCTTGTAGTCCGTTTGTCTTTTTGTCGAGGTTTTCAACAGCCGTCACCAACGTATCCAAAAGTACTTCACTCATAGAATAGATTAATAATTTTTAGCGGGATTTGCCTCGTGAACGGGAATACCCGAAACCAAATTGTTGCTCTTGTTCGAGGTCCAGGCGCTTGCTTTCAAAATGACGTTCGAGTCCGGATAGGGAGAATTCCCGATCGATTTGGCTGCCTTTGTAACACTGTTTGCCAAGGCGAAAGCTGATGCCTTCCGGCTCTTGGGTCTGCTGATTGTACTTATATTGGGTGTCAATTCCGCGTCTTAAAAGCCTTACCTCCAGGTCGGTCAGATCCTTGCTTTTTTCCAAATTTTCTACGATTGCCTCGTAAATCTGGTACCGCTTGGCCTCCGCCGGCTGCAAGGATTCCTTATTTGTCAGTGTCAGATTTTTCGTTTGAACAGCCTTTAAATCGTGTTCGCTGGTAAGCTCCTGTGCCACCTTTTTGGCTCGCAGACCGAGCCACCCTTCGGCAATGGAATGGCCTTCGTTGTCCACCCGGTTGGCGATGACATGCATGTGCAAATGATCCCTATCGGTGTGTTTGGCGATAACATATTGGGTGTTGATCATGCCGATTTGGGTCAGGTATTGCTCCGCGATTTCGACCATTTTCTTGTCTGAGACCTTCTCTCCGGGATAAAAACTCAGGACGCTGTGGAACACGGCTTGGCGCTTCCCCGGGCGGAGGATCCGTTGGTTTTCGAAGTCGTCAGCCATCTTTTTATGATCGTGGCCCCGTACTCCTTCGGCTTTTAATACCTTGGCTCTGTTCCGGTCCTGAAACACATATTGGCAGCACGACCGGAATGATCGGGCGGCAGGAAGGACCTTACTTATCATGGTTAAACTGGTCGATGAGATTGTCAATTCTGGAGCGCAAGCCCTCGTATTGCAGAGTGGCCTTTAGCATCCCTTCTTTCTCGGCGATCACTATAAGCTGGTGGATTTCGGCGGTCATTTTAATCAATTGCTTGACAATGTTCCTGTCCTCTTGCATTGGCCGGGCGATCACTTTCCCGTTGATGGCCATATGGCGGAGGTAGGCGGTTAGGGTCATACCTGCGCGCTCGGCCTTCTGAGTGATGATGAACCGTTCGCTGGCTGTCAGCCGGACTCCCATCGGCTTCTCCCGTTTGATGGACTGAGCGGGCCGTCCGCTGTTCTTTTTTGTTTGAGTGCTCATAACTTGATTTTTAAAATTTGGTAATTATTGCGCTACACTGGCGGTGTTTTCGCGCTACGAAATCACCGCTCGCTATTTGGGGATCGATTAAAATCCCGTCTTTCTCGGTCGGTGGCTTTTGACATACTCCAAGACCGCCGATCGTTGAAAGAAAACCCGTCCCCTGACCTTATGGAAAGGAAGCCCCCGTTTCATCCATTGGGTAAGGGTGACGAGAGAGATGCCCAGGTAATGGGCTATTTCTTTGCGGCTAACAAGCGGATCTTCCTTGTCGGCACCTGGCGGACTCTTCGGTAGAGTATTCCCTAAGCATTCTTTGACAGCATCCCCGATCCATTTCCGGAAATCATTCTCAGTCGGAATAAATAAAGCGTCCATAAAAATTTGGTTGATGGACACAAATATGATTCAGAATGAGGAGGTTAACAATGATGGATGACTCAATGATCTTGCCGAATTGAGTAAGAGCTGATTAAGCGAGGGTAAGCGAAGGACGAAAACGAGACGAGGCGTGGTCACAAATAAATAAAGCAATAGATTTGGGGAAAGGAACGATGTGGAAACGGATAAGCGGTGAATCCTAACGAGAGCGTCTTTTACCGTCGAAGCCTATATCCGCGTGCTATTTTAGCCCCAAACCTCCCCGACATGAAAATAAGCCCCTGTCTAATTGCATTGTTGATCCTCGGTTTGTCGGCATGTGGTCAGAAGAAATATTCTGCCGCAACGGATGAAATAGTGCTGAAGATCATAAAATCCAATAAGGTGACGGACAAAGTCAATCAAGATTCGGTCGGAGGCCAGAACAACCGTGATTTTCTCAGTCAGCTGACGCGCAAAGCGACAAAAGAGGAATTGATTGACTTGTCAAACCATCCGAATGGCGCTGTTCGGTGTTATTCGTTTTGGGCATTGGCGAAGCAAAAATCTATCGATTTGTTGCCGGTTTTAATCGAACATATCAATGACACTGAAAAAATTTTCCTACGATTTGGCGATGTGGGCGAGCGGGAAAAAGTGGGAGATTTCATGATCGACCTCGCCAATCCAGCCTACAGCGACGGGTCCTGCAAAACGCTTGATTCCGCCGAATTAGCTGTTTTGGACAGTATATTAATTTATAGCTCGAGTGGGTTGTATGCGAAAGATAAAGCCATAGAAACAGCCCCGCCGACCGAAAGACTTTATCCGAGGATTCGGGAATTGGTTGTTAACAATGGTAATCAGTCCGCGGTTGTTGCGCTGGCGAAATATAGAAAGCCCCAGGACATTTCCGTCATTTTGAACAACCGCGAAGTCGATTCCCGGGAGAATGGGGGATATTTTTATACTTACAGGGCCATCGCCGAATTCCCGCAACGTGATTTTTTGCCACTGCTTAAAAGGAATTTGATTCAAACCTTGGGAGCTTCCCACTATGACAATGAATGGAGCGCACTCTACAGGGCCATTGCAGCTTATAAGAACGCCGAATCAATAGCATTGCTCAAGGTTCCTTTCACCAAAGTAAAATATCCGGATATCAGGGAGTATCATATCGGTTTCGTATTTGCAGCAGTTGCGGGCATTGATGACTCCATTTATGACGAATTGAAATGGAGCTTGTGGGCCGATGAGAAAAGAATTGATTCTAATGTTTTTAGATATTTATACAAAAGGAATCCTCAAAAGACCCTTGGATTAACGGAAAAGTACTTGCTCAAATCTGATGAACTGATTGAGGGAGATGGCGATGACAATTTCGAAGATCGGGGTAGGAGTAAGTCTTTGACGGAAACCATGTTAGACCTTGTTCTTCAGAAAGACAGTGTCTATGGCATCGGAATTATACGCAGCAAACTCGCTACTGCGGACGTTCACTTATTCCCGACCATCGCCTGGAAAGCCTCGGAAATCAAAGACAAATCCTTTATCGAACCGCTCATTAAGCGATTTGCAAATGACGAAAATCCTTATGTTTATTTGGCAGCAGCAAAAGGGCTAATTTCCTTTCACTCGGAAGCAATCAACAAGAAAATGTTGGTTATCAGACGCAAAAGCAAGTACTTAATGGACGACTGGGGCGGAAAGGATTTGACCCAGCTATTGGAAAAGAATCATATCTACTAAGCTTCCTATGAAGAACGGCATCAAAATTTACGTGGGAATTTCGGACGCGATAGCTGGCGAACTATGCATCCATGCAGGTATTTTCTATCTGCTTAACAGCATTAACATAAAAATGGGCGACGGCGACTTTTTTGGACCCACCATGGCAATCGCCTTTGGGTTTATGTTTTTCAATGGGATTTTGATGGCTATTGCCGGTATCTACCTGGTGCTAAAAGGCGCGCGACCACTGGGGTGGACAACCTTGGTTATTGTTCTGATATTTTATTTAACCGTCTTGTTGATCCATCTGTATGACAGACCGGTCTTTAGGTAGTATAATCTGGGTTCAATAAAAGAATTCTTTTAGCGCCTTATTTAGTTTTGAACCTTCAGGTCATTGATCTTAAGGTCTTCACTGGCCTGGCTGATCTTGGCCTGGACAGTATTGATCTGTTTGCCCTTGAAGGCCCGGAAGTGGAGATGAAGGATACTGGCAAGATCCATGTTTGAGTTGCGTTTGAATAATTTTTCCGCTGACGACCCGCGATCGATCTCTATCGACTGGATCAGCAGATAAAGATGAATAAGCCGGACCAGGTTGTGTTCATTATTGAGCTCAATTTTACCGAGTATGAGAGATTCCGTCAGAACACCGATCTTCTCTTCTGTCGTGGATACTACCTGATCCAGGCGACCGGCCAGTTTTTCGGATAGAGCACCGGCAAATTTTTCAATATCAAAGCCGAATCCGCCTTGGCCATCCAGAGCGGAACGGACATCATGCTCGATCTGGGTCTTCAATATTCTCTCCTGGGCGGCTTGGGTCGCGGCCTGCTTTTCTGCAATCCAATCGGAAGTAACCTCTAATTTAAGCTTGTGGGTTTTCGGAACCGGTTGTTTTTGTCGTTCTACTATTTCGTACCGGAGAAATCGGATGAAGTCGGGCTTGTCTACAAAGGCCGCGTAGTGGATTTCGAGGTACCGGATCAGGTCGTAACCCTCATATTCGTACATTTTGTTGAATATCTCATTCTTGTAAACCTGCAAGTAGGGCTGCTTTGCAAAGTATAAATAATAGTCAGATTGGTAGGGGCCAATCTTATACTGAAAATAGGCAACGAAAGTCTTGGTCTTGGCGGCATAAGGGGTACGGTTACCAAAGGCCGTCAACATGCTTCGAAAAAAAATTTGGCTGAATAGCCGTTCTCTAAATCCCATACAAAGGATCATTTTTTAGAAATAGCTTTGCTATAAAGCTAAGTCAGATGAGACCATGAGCAAGGTGATAAAAATCACTTAATGAGCGTTGCGATGGGGACCTAGAGATATCCTCCCTAAGAATATATTGCCGATAAGGTTTTGATTTATAGTAATTACATTGGAGTTCGTGGAACAGGATTGACAACTTTTACCGTAGGGTCAATTCAATGTGATTATGCGTCTTTATGATGCCTATTATGAGGTCAAAAAGCGTCTGGCCGCCATGGCCCTGGGCCATTGCCAAATCCCTTTTGACGGCTTCCACATTACTAGGATGGCAAGTTTTTAGTTTTTTTGCAAGGTATTTCACAGTTTCTTCCCATCCCAGATCCCTTCTGCTTTTATCGCTGTGCAGCCAGATCAGCTGGATGGGTTCTTCGTAGTCATGTACGCCGAACCCGCCCCGTAGGATGTCATTAAATGCGTCTAAATTCCGTCCGATCTCCCAGCCCAGATCTTTCGTAAATACCTTCTCTACTGCACCGTAAAACGATAACAGAGCAGAAAAATCGTTCCCGTCCAACAGAAGCGTCTTCATAACCCTTAGTAGCCTGTATTTTTTATTCTTCGATTTAGGAGGCTTACGCCTTACTCATCTTCTACTCATCTTCGGAAGGTCAGGACGTCTATCCTCTTCTCAGCACTGATCGCCAGCTGGCCATTCTCTCTGTCCCACGCCACAACCGGTAGTTCCATATTCCCGATGATCGAGGAGTTTTGTTTGCCTGAATCGATGTCTGCGGCTGCCCATTCGATCTTGCCTGATTCCAGATGGATTAACTTGGGATGTTCGAAGAGGTCCCAGGCCCATTGGTCATCAATAGCGAGCAGATTTCCACATTTGGCTTCGACCGGTATTCTGCGTACCATCTTCATGCTGTCCATGCTCCACAATCCCAAAGGCGAGTAGTCGCCAGGCGCTCTAATGAGTAACCAATCATCATCGATGAAGCTCGCCGTCGAGAATTCGAAGCTTTCTCCAAATTCTATATCCTCTGGGTCATCGGATTCTTTTTCCAATTCGATTATCGGGCGGGCATCCAGAAGCAGCGGGTTGGCCAGGCAGTCCGCGATGGTATAGTAGGCAATCAAATCCACAGGATGCCATCCCCATCCCTTACTGATCAGCCAGCAGCTCCCGGGGCTTATCTCCAACCGGGAATGGAAAAAATCCTGTGGTTGACGGTCCGGATGCATCGTGACAATCTCTCCTGTCTCGACGTCTTCGAAGTCTAGTCGGCAATATTCTAACGGGCAGTGAACCAGGAAAGTCCTGCCATGCACAGTCACAAATGTTGCCGGGTACTCGTATACGTCTGCGCAATAATAGCTGCGATTGACTTCCCGAATTATTTCATGCGCTCCCCTCAACAGTAATCCCTTTGTTCCAAGGTTGGTATAGAGCAACGTGTATCTGCCGTCTGGTGAAGTAACCGCTCGGTCAAACCGGTGGCCGAATCCATAACCCATGCCCCGGGGCATCCCCCTCCATGGGGGAAAGGCATCGTATTCGGGATAATATTGAACGCCGTTTTCCCGGCTGACTAGCTGGCCTTTGTGCCATCCAGGCGCCTGGGGTTTAACTGGCAGCTGTACGGTTTCTCTTTCTATTGTCATTTTTTGGCAGTTTCATTAAATTCCTTCTGTAATGAAAGAAGGCTTCCCGGGAACAGCGGTTACCGAAGGCGGTAAGCATGGAACAGCGGCAAGTTGGTTATGCATCGGTTTGAATAAAAATAGCTAAAAGAAAGGAAGCTGGTAACAGACAGGGGTGGAATGCTCCGCCTCGGTGAAGCAGCGATACCATGACGGGATCGGCAAAATGTAACTAGCATGGTCAATCCAACCAGTCGGCGGTGTTACGGTGGCGCCCAAACCCTAGGGTGGCGAACTCGTCTTTACCCTTGTCTGCACGAACACCAAAATGTTTTGAGACAGCATTAATGACGTCCTGCCCGTACTTGAACTCCGCAATCCGCGTTCCTCCAGTCCATATGATACCTACCTGCCCACCCTCTCCGCCAAAATAGTCGGCTTCAACATAGGCTATCGCTTTGGTATCAATGATTTTCAATATTTTGTTTTCGATATTTACTGTGAGGAACTCAAACGATCCGATATTTGCACTTGATTCGAAATTATTTATTTGATCGTAAAGCGCTTCGGTATGTGGAACGAGCGAAACCCCCTGAGCTAAGGGGATAATTTTTGCCTCATGATAGGCCTCAACAATTGGCTTCAAGTCCTCCTTTTTGCCGACAAAAGCGCGAAGATAATATCCCATGATATCCGATTTAGGTTCGAAACCAACGAATTGGGGGAGCTCGGAAAAGCAGAAGGCATTGATTGTCAAAATCTTCTGAAGCGGTGGACTGGAACCTCGGTAGACGATGGCTACTTGGCCGGCATTTTGATCGATAAGAATTCTTCAAATGAACCGGCAAGCCTTTCTTGCGTAATGTACCCCATTCCTACAAAAGGCAACTTTACGATGGACGCGGGGGACGTTGGCATACCCGAAGTATCGAACCCAAACGCTTCCTCCGCTCCGTCGGAGCCAAAAAGAATTATGTTCCGTACAAACTCCCTTACCTGATAGGCCGAATTCAGCTCAGCGAGTTCCTTAACACTCCAAAGGACAAGGTATGCCTGATCCGTTTGCCCTTCCAAGCCATTTGTTAGCGACACAAACTCCTTATAATCGGCCGGAAAAGAAAAATTGAACGACTTTTCAGCCTCCGCTATCTCCGCAGGGGTAGCCGGTGCGTAAACACTAAAGCCACGGTGGACTAAGGAATCCAATGAAAACTTCATCCTATTTTTTATTCTGTAATTCTCTGATCTTTTTATTCCAGAATACAACCAGTTCCGCATGCTGCTGCCGCGAGACGAATCGTACATTGTCTCTGTCCGTTGGACTTCCGCCAAACAGTAGCGGCTTTAACCGATGAAGATGAAGCCCTTTACGCTCGTTGCTTTTTCCCGCAGGCATGCGAATTATTGATTGTTATAGATATATATACACTAGATATTCTCATCCGCAAGATAGTTGATTGGATTCAGAAACGCAGGCCCGCAAATATTCACCTCCTTCGGGCCTGGGAACAACAAATTTTACTTGGCGAAGAAATAGTGGCCATTCCACCGATAGGTCGTGTACGGAGCCGTAGGCGCACCTTCCATTTCATCCAGGCTCGGGACTTTGATTGTTCGGCGGAGACTGTCGTATTTGAGGCCGTGAAGCATTGGGCCGGAAGTTCTCCGGCGATCGAAGTCCCTGAATTCCAGATGAATGTCATCATTCAGCGTACTTCCCTTTTTAAACAATTTAATGGGACCGATCAGCCCGTTGCTGCCAATTCGGAAGGCCCTCACCGTTTCCATCCGGCAGACACCACAAGCAATGGCCCGACTAAAGGCTAAATAATACGTTACCGTGGCCGTTTTGAAGGGATGGATCAGCTCAAACCAGCCTCCCTCGTCGTCCATCGAGGATCCGCCCAGCATGGTAGCCTTAATTCCCGCGGGTGAACGGTATTGCAGTACATGTTCAAAATAGCGCATACTGCCTCCGGCCTCATTGTCCCAAGCATAAATCCGGAACTTTCCATCGGCTGAGGTGGTGATCACCAGTCCCGAATCCCGCAGGACCGGAAAATCGTAAGCCAGGCAGGCCGGGCAACTATTGATAGCCGCGGCAAGTTCCTGATGAAAAAGTGTGTCTGCCTTTTCCAGGGAATCCAGCCGGTCGATTGTGCTGTCCTCAAAAGAAAAATGTGTGCCCCAATAATGCATTTGCCTCCAGGGAACAAGTAATTGCCGCTCGATATCTGCTGGATTCTGGCCGACTGCGATGATAGCAGCAAAGAGAAGAATGGATAGGATAGTGGGTTTCATGGGAAAATAACGATTGGGCCCGGACTTTCTTGTAAACGCCCGATTGATTAATTTTAGCGAAAAGCCCTTAATGCCCAGAAAAAATTTAATTTCCTTGCGTGAAGCCATTGCCATCGCATTGCTAAACGAGCCTACCCGAGAGCTGTCATTTGCCGAGATTGCCTCATTCATTGAGGATCGCAACTTCTGCCCAATCAGGAAGGCGGGAATACCCTTGTCTACCCAGGTCATGCTGCGCTCGACAAAGTCTGGTGGGGCCTACAGCCATTGGTTCGAACAGACTGCCGATGATAGAATTCGCCTCGCATGCCCGCAATAGCATTTAGGATTCTTATCATTAGTCTGCTTGTCAAATCAAATCCATATATGCTAATATCAAACAGCTCCATACAACTCACAGAGGATGGGGTGGTTTTAGAGCTCAAAATATATCTGGAAGATGGAGGTTGGAATATTGGTGATCTCTTTTGTTTCGGTGCGACGCGCGGCTTGGATTTGGAAGCCTATTTTTTCCGGAATTGATTCGAGATTTTAAGGAATCGTGGAGTGGGTTCACTATGGCTATACAGTTAAGATAAAATCGAAATCCCCCAAAATGTCCCCGAAAAAATAAAATCGCCTATAAATTTTTGATTTATAGGCGATTATTTGTTGGCTTCGTGGTGTGGGGCGGGATCGAACCGCCGACACAAGGATTTTCAGTCCTTTGCTCTACCGACTGAGCTACCGCACCGCCTGTACCCAATTTGTGATTGGGGTGGCAAAAATAGGTTTTCCCGCGGGAATTCCGAAATAAAATTTACATCCCGTACTCACTCAGGAACTTGATCCTCATCAGCTTCAGCTGCTCCCAGGTGAAATTGCCCTCTGAAAGTTCCTGCTGGGCGACCTGCAGACTGCTGGTCTCGCAACTCTTGAAGTAATCGATGATCTCGCCCTGCTCGTATTCGTCCAACATCTCGTCGACGGCGTAGTCGAGGTTGAGCTTGGTGCCGCTGGCTGCGATGGTCTCCATGTCCTCCAGCAAGGCGTCGATCCGTAAATCCTTATTCTTGGCGATGGTCTCCAACGGGATCTTCTTGTCCACCTGCTGGATAATATAGACCTTATTGACGCTCTTGTTGACGACGCTCTTCATGATGAAGTCATCGGGCTTCTGGATATCGTTCTCCTCAACATAGCGGGCGATCAGCTCGATAAACGGCTTGCCATAGCGCAGAGCCTTGCCCTTGCTGATGCCCTGGCATTTTTCCAGCTCCAGGATCGTCGTGGGATAGAGGGTGGCCATATCCTGCAGGGAGGTCTCGAGGAAGATGACAAAGGGTGGAAGCGCCTTCTTCTTGGCCTCTTTTTGCCGGAGGTCCTTCAGCAGCTCGAAAAGCTTCTCGTCGGCGGACGTAGTGCCAGCCGCCTCGGTATTCTCTTCTTCGTCGTCCGCATTGGCCTCTTCAAAGAGGTTGTTGAGGACGATCTTGAAGGAACGGGGCTTCTTCAGGAAGTCCTCCCCCTTTTTAGTGATCTTCAGCACTCCATATTCCTCTATATCTTTCTTCAGCAGGTCTCCCAGCAACAGCTGGCGGATCAGCGAATTCCAGAGATGCTCCGGCTCTTCCTTGCCGATGCCGAACTCCGCGATGCCCTCATGACGGAACATCTGGATCTGGGGCGTCAGCTTCCCGGTAAGGATATTGACGACATAGCCGGTGGCAAACCGCTCGTCGAGGGCCTTGATGGCCTTCAGCACCTTGACGGCATGGTCGCGGGCTTCAACCTGCTCTTTGGGATGCAGACAGTTGTCGCAGTTGCCGCAATTCTCAGTGGTATACTCCTCGCCAAAATAGCTCATCAGTACCTTACGGCGGCAGACGCCACTCTCGGCGTAGCCGACCATTTCGTTGATCAACTGGGCGCCCACCTCGCGCTCGCTCAGGGGCTTGTCCTTCATCAGGTGCTCCAGCTTGGCAACGTCTTTATGGGAGTAATAGAGAATGCAATTCCCCTCCAGTCCGTCGCGACCGGCACGGCCGGTCTCCTGGTAGTAGTTCTCGATGGACTTAGGAATATTGAAGTGGATGACGAATCGAATGTCCGGCTTGTCGATGCCCATCCCGAAGGCGATGGTGGCAACGATGACCTGTACGTCTTCGTTCAGGAACAGGTCCTGCCGCTCGGCCCGGAGCTTGCTGTCCAACCCGGCATGATAGGCCACGGCCTTGATCCCGTTGGCGACCAGCATGTCGGCCAGCTCTTCGGTGGTCTTCCGGTTCAACGTATAAATGATACCGCTCTTGCCTTTCTGCTGTACGATATAGCGGACGATGCTTTTGATGGTCTGATCCTTCTTGATCTTGGGCTGGATCTCGTAATAGAGATTACCCCGGTTGAAGGAAGAGATGAAGATATTCGGGTCGCGCAGACCCAGGTTCTTGATGATATCGCTTTTTACCTTGGGAGTCGCGGTAGCCGTCAGCGCGATCACCGGGATATCGGGACTGATCTGGTCCATCATTTCCCGCAACCGCCGGTATTCCGGCCGGAAATCATGTCCCCATTCGGAGATACAGTGCGCCTCGTCGACGGCGAAAAAGGAGATCTTCAGATCGCTGAAGAATTCCATGTTCTCCTGTTTGGTCAGGGTCTCGGGTGCGACATACAGCATCTTGGTGTGTCCGTTCAACAGGTCTTCGTGGACCTCCCTGATCTGTTTTTTGTTGAGGGTCGAGTTCAGAAAGTGCGCCACGCTGTCCTTGCTGCTATAGCCGCGGACAAGGTCCACCTGGTTCTTCATCAACGCGATCAGCGGGCTGACGATGATCGCCACCCCCTCGCTGATCATGGCCGGTAGCTGGTAGCAAAGGCTCTTCCCACCCCCGGTAGGCATGATGACGAAAGTGTCTTTTCCCGATAATAAACTTTGGATGATCTTATCCTGGTTGTCCTTGAAGGCGTCGAAACCAAAATGTTCCTGCAGGTGAGCGAGCAGGGAGTTGGATGGTCTGGCTTTTTCTTTGACAGTTTTGCTACTAACGGTCTTGGTTTTTCTGGCGGTATTTTTTTTTGTTTCGGTTGTTGCCATGCTCAAATATTTTCTTCCTCACTTGTTATCTGATCTTGAGAGCCCCTGGTGTTGTCCTTGTGACGTTCTTCTGGCAAGAAAAGGGTAGGCGCATAATGCTTTCCCAGGAGTCCCGGATTAAGAGGGCGTTAACTTTAAGGGATGGCGAAGTTACACAAAAAGGGGGTAAGGTGCTAGCGGATTCTGTTAAAATTGATAGGCTGATTACTAACATTCAAGCCCATCAAAGAGAGGTCCCTACAGCAACAAAACATATATATTTTTGTCTTTCAAGCGATTGTAAATTTGATCGCGGTCTAATCCTATAAAATCGCTAAGGGGCGGTGACGCTGCGGCGGTTTGTCGTTTTTGATCTAGATTTGCGGACCTAAACAAATATGAGCAGGGGCAAGAATATCATTGGAATAGGAAAGGATATCGTCCGGATGGAAGCAGCGGCTGTTTCGGCCCTGGAGCACCAGCTGGACGGCCAGTTCGAGCGGGCGGTGGAGCTGATCTTCAATTGCAAAGGACGGGTAGTGATCAGCGGCATCGGGAAAAGCGCTATCATCGCCCAAAAGATCGTCGCCACCCTCAATTCGACCGGCACCCCCTCCATCTTCCTTCACGCCGCCGACGCCATCCACGGCGACCTGGGCATGGTACAGGAGCAGGATGTGGTCATCCTGGTGAGCAAAAGCGGCGAAAGCCCGGAAATAAAGGTCCTGCTTTCCCTGATCCGCGGCTTTGGCAACTCCCTGATCGGAATGGTCGGAAATTTGCAGTCAATGCTTGCCCGGCAGTCGGATGTCATCCTCAATACCACCATCGAACAGGAAGCAGGGATGAACAGTTTAGCCCCCACGTGCAGCACCACGGTCCAGCTGGTCATGGGCGACGCCCTGGCCGTTACCCTGATGGAATTGCGCGGCTTCAGCAGCGACGATTTCGCCCGTTTTCATCCCGGCGGCACCCTGGGTAAAAAGCTTTACCTCCGGGTACAGGAAGTATATGTCCACAACGAGCAACCCCGGGTGAGCCCTGACACGGCCCTGAAAGAGGTCATCATCGAGATCACCTCCCGACGCCTGGGCGCCACCGCCGTCACCGACGAACAGGGACTGCTGCTGGGTATCATAACCGATGGCGACCTTCGCCGGATGCTGGAAAAAGAAGGGATGCATCCCGGGCTTACCGCCGGGGATATCATGACCACGAGCCCAAAGACGGTAGAACCGGACGCCCTGGCCATCGAAGCGCTTGATCTGATGCGCGTCCATGATATCACCCGGCTCGTCGTCACCAGTGAAAAGCGCTACCTGGGTTTTATCGATCTCAACAATCTCATTCGCGAGGGAATTATATAAAATATGAACAAACATCACTACGTTGTCATCATGGCCGGCGGCATCGGAAGCCGTTTCTGGCCGATGAGCAGACAGGATTATCCAAAACAGTTCCTCGATATCCTGAATACGGGCCGGACGCTTATCCAATGGACCTTCGATCGATTTTCCACCTTTATTCCGGTCGAGAACATCTTTGTGGTCACCTCACAGGAATATGTCGGCATCGTAAAGGAACAGCTGCCGCAGCTGCCCACGGCGAACATCCTCGGCGAGCCTTCCCGAAAGAACACCGCCCCCTGTATCGCCTACATCTCCTTCAAGCTACAGCAGCTGGACCCCAAGGCCTCGCTGATCGTCGCCCCTGCGGACCACCTGATCCTCGATAAAACCGCCTTCACCAAGGTCTGTCTCGAGGCCCTCAGCTTTGTCAACAAGCACAACGCCTTTATCACCCTCGGGATAAAACCGGCCTATCCCAATACCGGCTATGGCTATATCCAGTACGAACAGCATTCCGTATCGGATAACGTCTACAAGGTGAAGACCTTCACCGAAAAGCCCAATCTCGAGCTGGCCAAGACCTTCCTCGCCAGCGGCGACTTCCTCTGGAACGCCGGTATCTTCGTCTGGCAGGTGAAGAACGTCATCCAGGCCTTTGAAAAATATCTCCCGGAGATGTACGATGTCTTTGCCGCCGACAAGGACAAGTTCAACACCCCCGGCGAAAAAGAAGCCCTCCAGAGCATCTATCCCCTCTGCACCAATATCTCCATCGACTTCGGCATCATGGAAAAGGCGGATAACGTCTATGTCATCCCCTCATCCTTCGGCTGGAGCGACCTGGGCACCTGGAACAGCGCCTACGAGAATCTCAACAAGGACTACCTCGAAAATGCGGTCGCCGGCGATAACGTCATCGTCATTGACGCCACCCGGTGCATGGTCCATGCCCCCAACGAAAAGCTGGTGCTTCTCCAGGGCGTCGACAACGTTATCGTCGTCGATACCTCCGACGTGCTGCTGATCTGCAAGCGGGAAAAAGAACAGGAGATCAAAGAATATGTCGCCGAAGTAAAGCGGAATAAAGGAGATCAGTATCTTTAAGGAACGGACCAAACCGTCCGGCAAAGATCACATGTCGCCCTATCCGCTGCATACCATTTTATTCCTCGACATCGAAACCGTTTCTCAGTATCCGGACTTTACCGTGGTCCCGGAAGACTGGCAGGAGCTGTGGCGGCACAAAGCCGAAGCCCTTATCCGGGACAAAGCCCCCGTCACGCCGGAAGAGTTGTATGGCCGTGCGGCCATCTATGCGGAATTCGGCAAGGTCATCTGTATCACCTGCGGCGTCCTTTCGGGCCCGCCCGCGGAAAGAAAGCTATCCCTGAAATCCTTTGCCGGCGACGACGAGAAAGAGCTCCTGCAACAATTCTATGAACTGCTGCATAAATGGGGCTCGGAAGGACAAAAATATCTCTGCGCCCACAACGGTAAGGATTTCGACTTCCCCTATCTCTGCCGCCGCATGATCATCCACGGCATGAAGATCCCCTCCATCCTCAACCTCTCGGGCAAGAAACCCTGGGAGGTGCCGCATATCGACACGATGGAACTCTGGAAGTTCGGCGAATACAAGAACTTCATTTCCCTCAACCTGCTGGCCCACACTCTGGGCGTTCCTACTCCCAAGGATGATATTGACGGCAGCCAGGTCGGTACGGTCTATTGGCTGGAAAAGGACCTCAACAGGATCGTCACCTATTGCCAGAAGGACGTCGTCACCGTGGCGCAGGTGTATCTTCGCATCCACGGCGAAACGCTGATCCGGCCGGAAAATATTTGTATCAAATAAGCCCATTGCCCATGCCCTCTCCTACCCTTGTCAGCAAGCTTCCCCAGGTCGGAACGACGATATTCACGGTCATGTCCTCCCTGGCATCGGAGTTGGGCGCCGTCAACCTGGGCCAGGGATTCCCCGATTTCCCCATGAGCGGGACGCTGGTTTCCCTCGTTGACAAAGCAATGCGCGACGGATATAATCAATACGCCCATATGAACGGCATAGCCAGTCTTCGCGAGGTGCTGGCTGCCAAGATCGCCGGGCTTTATGGCACAGAGATCGATCCTGACACCCAGATCACTGTTACTCCCGGCGGGACCTATGCCATCTATACGGCGCTGACGACGGTGCTGCAGCCTGGGGATGAAGTCATTGTCTTTGAACCTGCCTACGACAGCTATATCCCCAACATTGTCATCAATGGGGCTATTCCCGTTCGGATCGACCTGCAATTCCCCGACTACCGGATCGACTGGGAGGCCGTACGGCAAAAGGTCACCCAGAGGACGAGGATGATCCTGCTGAACACCCCGCACAACCCCACCGGTGCCGTCCTGAGACCGGAGGATGTGCAACAGTTGCAGCAGATCGTCGAGGGCACGCGGATCCTCATCCATTCGGACGAGGTGTACGAACATTTGATCTTCGACGGCATCCCCCACCAGTCCATCCTCCGGTATCCCGATCTGCTGGAAAGAAGCTTCGTCTCCTTTTCCTTTGGGAAGATCTATCACTGTACGGGCTGGAAGCTGGGCTATAGCGTATCCTCGCCGTCGCTGATGCGGGAGTTCCGGAAAGTGCACCAGTTCAACTGCTTCAGCTGTCACACCCCCTCGCAGGTAGGGCTGGCGGAGTTCTTAAAGGACAAGGATTCGTACCTGTCCCTGGGGCCGTTCCTGCAGCAGAAAAGAGATTATTTCGCCCAGCTGATGAGCGGCACGAAATTTTCTCCATTACCTTCCTACGGCAGCTATTTCCAGTTATACAAATACGACCGGATCAGCGACGAGGCCGATAGGGATTTTGCCATCCGGATCACAAAGGAATATGGAGTGGCGTCCATCCCGGTGTCTGCCTTTTATCAGTCCGGGAAGGACGACCGGGTAGTACGCTTCTGTTTTGCTAAGAAGGCCGAAACACTGGAGAGAGCGGCGGAACGACTGCAAAAAATAAAATAATATGACAATCGACACCCTTGTCTTCGACCTGGGCGGTGTACTCATCGACTGGAACCCGGAATATCTGTACAACAAGATCATTCCCGACGAACAGGAACGCAAATGGTTCCTCTCGACCATCTGCACCCCGGACTGGAATGAGGAGCAGGACGCCGGCAGAAGCCTGCAGGAGGCGACGGAATATCTGGTAAAAAAATTCCCCGAACATGAAAAGGCCATCCGCGCCTATTATGGCCGATGGAAGGAGATGCTGGGCGGTCCCATCCACGAGACCGTCGAGATCTTCCGGGAGCTGAAAGACCGCGGAAAGCTGAAATTATATGCCTTGACGAACTGGAGTGCGGAAACCTTCCCGGTGGCGCTCGAGCTATATGATTTCCTGCATTGGTTTGACGGCCGGCTGGTCTCGGGCGAAGAAAAGGTGCGGAAGCCCTTTCCGGAGATTTATAACCTGCTGATCGAGCGGTTCAGCATTGACCCCAAACATGCGATCTACGTCGATGACAATATCCGGAACGTGCTCCCCGCCCGGGATCTGGGATTCGTCGGGATCCATTTCCGGACGCCCGAATTATTCAAAGAGGAATTGAAAAGATTGGGAGTGCTCTGAGCCGGGCGGTGAAAGCAGGCGCCGGCTACTTCAACAGCTGATAGGCGATCAAGCTCATCACATAGGCCAGTCCCGTCATATACGCCAGCTGGATCCCCGGCCATTTCCAGCTGCGGGTCTCGCGGCGGACCACCGCCAGGGTGCTCATACATTGCATGGCGAGGACATAAAAGATCATCAGGCTGACGCCGCTGGCAAGCGTATACACCGGAGTGCCATCCTGCCGCCGGGCCGATGCCATCCGCTGGCGAAGCGTCTGTTGGTCGGCATCCTTGCCTCCCTCCACGCTGTACAGCGTCGCCATCGTACCGACAAAGACTTCCCGCGCGGCGAAAGAGGTGATGACGGCAATGCCGATCTTCCAGTCATAGCCCAACGGCCGGATCACAGGTTCCACCACCTTGCCCAACGCACCGGCATACGAGTTCTCAAGCAGCGCAGCCTGTTTTCCCTTTTGAAGAGCTGAAGCCTGGTCGGGATGCTGCCGGATCTGCGCTTCGTATTGGGCTGCGACGACTGAGCGGCGCGAAGGCCCGAAAGAGCTTAGCCCCCACAGGATCAGGCTGATAACCATAATCACCTTCCCCGCATCCACGACAAAGATGCGAGCCTTGTTGATCATCGTAACGACGACATTGTTCCAACGGGGCGCCCGGTAGATCGGTAGCTCGAGGATAAAGAAGCTCTTCTCCTTCAGGTGAATGAACCACTTGGCCACATAGCTCACGATCATCGCCATGACCAGCCCCAGCATATAGAGGCCCATCATGACCAGCCCCTGCAGGCTGAAGATGCCCAACACGTCCTTCCGGGGAATGACGAGGGCGATCAGCATGGTATAAACCGGGAGCCGGGCGCTACAGCTCATGAGCGGGGTGATGAGGATCGTCAGCAGGCGTTCCTTGCGGTTCTCGATGTTCCGGGCGCTCATGATAGCCGGGACCGCGCAGGCGAAGCCGCTGATCATCGGCATAACGCTCTTTCCATTGAGGCCCACTTTTCGCATGAGCTTGTCGCTCAGAAAGCTGATCCGGGCCATATAGCCGGTATCTTCGAGGATCGTGATCAGTCCGAAGAGGATCATGATCTGCGGGATGAACACCAGGATGCCGCTGAGACCGGCCAGCAGGCCGTTGACCAGCAGGTCGCTCCACCAGGCGTCGGGAAGGGTCTGGCCCAGCCAGCCGCCCAGCCTCGAGAAGGTCCAGTCGATGGCGTCCATGGGATACTGCGCGATCCAGAAGACACTCTGGAAGAGCAGGAACAGAACGCCGAGCAGGATGATATAGCCCCAGGTCCGGTCGAGGAAGAGATTGTCCAGCCGTTCGGTGAACAGGGTCTTTTCCAGTGGATCGGGCTCGGACACCGTATGCTGCATGATCTGCTTGATCCGGCCATACCGCTGGAGGATCTCATCCGCCTGGATACGGGTATGATTAAAGGAATGGGCAACTTCAATGGCCTCGATCCGCTGTTGCTGATCCTGGGGAAGATCGAAATGCTCGTGATTGATCAGGTAGTGGATCGCGGTATAGTCGCTGATCTCGGGGAAAAGTCTTTTTACGTCGTGGATCGCGCCGGTGGCCAGGGCGGGGTTGCCGATGAATGCCCTCGGCGGGGCCAGGTTCAACTGCCGCGCCCGCAACTCGACGATCTTTTTCAGCTGGGGGATGCCCTTGTTCTTCCGCGGATTGACCGCAACGACGGGGATGCCAAGCTCCCGTTCGAGTCCGTCCACATCGATCTCGATGCCCTTCTGCGCGGCCAGGTCCATCATCGTCAACGCCACTACGACCGGCGTCTTCAGGTCGATGATCTGGCTGCAGAACAGCAGGTTCCGCTTCAGGTTGCTGGCATCGACGAGCAGGACCACCATATCGGCCTTTACGGCCGGGTCCTGGTTGAGCAGGACTTTATAGGTTACCCATTCGTCGGCCCGTTTGGGATAAAGGCTGTAGGTTCCAGGCAAATCGACGATGTTGACCGAAAGGCCCGGCGCCAGTTGACTTACACCAGTTTTCTTATCCACCGTGACTCCCGGGAAATTGCCCACTTTCTGGTTCAGACCGGTAAGGGCATTGAACAGCGAGCTCTTCCCGCTATTGGGATTACCTACGAGCGCAATATGAAGGGTATTCTTTTTCAAGTTAATGGCGGGTGCAAAGGTAAGTGGTTCCCCCGGCCATCGTTTACGATTTCCGGAACCCTAGAGTACTATTAACTTACCATTCTCATACAACGGCAACACATTCGCCACATCCGGTGTCACGCAATACCGGATATCCTTTTCGAGCCCATATCCCATAAGGCGGTGGTAATGCGAAGCATTTTTTGCCTGCATAAACCCGAAAAGATCCTTTTTCGCCTCGTGATAGACCGACTCGGCGATCTGGGAGGCATCACAGTTGATGGAGAAATGGTCTTTTACCCGAGAGATGACCGCGCCGGCAAAAAGCATATCCTCCAGGTTGATGCGGTCCTTCCAGGCTGCGCAGCCCAGTACAACAGGTTGGTTCTGAGAGACGAGATAATCGCAGACGGAGCTGAGATTGGGGAATGACCCGGTAATGATCTGCCCCGCTCCCCGGTCGAGGGCCATATGCAGCAGCTTAGTGCCGTTGGTCGTCGTAAGGACCAGGGTCCGGTTATAGATGAAGTCACGGGGGTATTCAAACGGGGAATTGCCGTGTTCAAGACCTTCGGCGATCATCCCATCCCTTTCGCCGGCGGTGATGCCGTCTATCTGGCGGCCAAGCTCGATACACTTGGCGACGCTGTCGACGGGGATCACACATTTTGCCCCATTATGCAGGGCGGTGGCGATCGTGGAAGTGGCGCGAAGGACGTCGATGATCACCACGATGGCGTGGTTCAAGTCGTATAAGTGCAAAAGGGCGGGGGACAGTGCGGTATGTAAAGCCGGTTTGGAATTCATATGAGAGATCGCAAAAATACGGCTTCGGGCCGTTTATTTATCCAAAATAAACTTCCATTTTTCCGACTCGGCGTATTCTTTGATCGCCCGGTTACGCGTTTCGAGCAGGGCTCGCATATATCGCGTGAGGAAGAGCTGGTTGACCAGCCTGCCCAGGCCGCCATAGGGCGTTTCAAAATGGAACAGATCGATCAGCAGGGTGCCGTTGTCGATCTTCTTGAAGTGATGCTCGTGCCGGATGCTCTTAAAGTCCCCATCCACCATCTCGTCGGTGAAGGAAAGCGGCCGGTTCATGGCGGTGATCTTCGATTTCAGCACCCGCATCTTCATCAGGTGCCTGGCCTTCCAGGTAACGGTTTCGTCGAGCCCGATCAGTCCGGCGGTGGTTCCGGCGATCGCCTGCTCCTCGGTATGGGCCATGGATTTCCGATGGAGGTCGATGCTGCGGGCAAGGTCAAAAACCCGGTCGGCCGGGGCGGCGACAAAAGTCGTCAGGTGGATGGTGGGCATGGCTTTGGCAATAAGGCGTTGGATGTAGCCGTCTGTGCCAAAAATCGTTCCAAAAGCGGCCACGGGCCGCTTGTCCGCAAGGACAGACATAAATCATATGCGGCGGAAACGCTAAATTCGGCGAAGCGTTTCTGTTGCACAATCACCCTAGTTAAAAGGAAACTTTACGACTTTGGCCTGCAGAAGCTTGTCCCGCACCTTGATGTAAATCTTCGTATCGATACCCGCGAAGACCGTCCGTACATAACCCATTCCGATAGCCTTTCCGAGCGATGGGCTCTGGGTCCCGGAGGTGACCCGGCCGATGGTGGCGCCGGTGAAGTCCTTGATCTCGTAGTCATGACGCGGAATGCCCTTTTCCAGCATTTCGAACCCGACCAGCTTTTGTTGTACTCCTTCCGCCTTCTGCGCCTCGAGAATAGGCTTGGCGGTAAAGTCTTTGCTGAACTTGGTGATCCAGCCCAGCCCCGCCGACAGCGGCGAGGTCGTGTCGTCGATATCGTTCCCATACAGGCAATAACCCATTTCCAGCCGAAGCGTGTCCCGGGCGCCAAGCCCGATCGGCTTCAGACCCTGCGGGCCGCCGGTGGAGAAAATGGCGTTCCAGATCGTTTCGGCATCATTACCCTTGTCCTCGAAATAGATCTCGATACCGCCCGCGCCGGTGTAACCCGTGGCGCTGATGAGAACGTTGTCGACGCCGGCAAACTTACCCTTGGCGAAAGTATAGTAAGGAAGGTTGAGAATATCGATGTCCGTCAGGGCCTGCATGAGCCGCGTCGCGTTGGGTCCCTGGATGGCGAGCAGCGCGGTCTTGTCGGAGATGTTGTGCAGCTCGGCCTTTTTGGTGTTTCGCTTCGAGATCCAGTTCCAGTCCTTTTCGATATTGGCCGCGTTGACCACCAGCATATAGGCCTGGTTCTGTTCGAGACAATACACGATCAGATCGTCCACGATCCCGCCCTCATCGTTGGTCAGCGCACTGTACTGGGCCTTGCCATTGGTCAGCTTTGACGCGTCATTGGTCGTCACCCGCTGGATGAGGTCAAGGGCATGCTCCCCCTTTACGATGAACTCGCCCATATGGCTTACATCGAAGACCCCCGCGTTGGTGCGGACGGTCGCGTGTTCCTCGTTGATGCCGGTATAGCTGATGGGCATCGAGTAGCCCGCGAATTCCACCATCTTGGCTCCGAGTGCGGTATGCATTTTCGTAAAAGGGGTGTGCTTCATAATATTGACGCTTTTGGCGGGCGAAGATATATAAAAAAAGAAAGCCCCCCCGCAGACGCGGGAGGACTATGTTCCAACTTCAACCAACGAAGTTTCTTTATACTCTGCCCAAAGCAGACAATATCTTGACTTCCACCGGCCGGATCATCATCGCCGTCCTTTTGACCCCCACACTATCCTTTTTGACAGGGGCTTCGGGACTCCTGTACCGATATCCGCCTCCGCCATTACTATCCTTTGCTTTCGGTTTAGCCTTATATTCCGGCTGATCGTCATCGTCATCCTTGTTTTCGTCCTGGTGGCGCTGCTTCCGGCTTTTCTGGTCACCGTCGTCAAAAGACCGGTGATCGGTTCGGTTAAGACCGCTGGCGGTCATGATATATTCCACGTTGGTGCTATAAGGGTAACTGTCGTTGTCGTCGATGTCCTCGTCCAGCTCGAGATTCCAATCCTTGCCGTCATCCCAGTGGATATGGCGGCGGCCGGGTCGGATATTGAACCAGTGATAGTCATCGACGCTGGAACTTACCAGGATCCGTTTGCCGACGGGTACCGAGACTTCGACAAGAACCTGCTGGTTACGAAACTTATCGCCCCGTGCAATGTCGAAGCCATACGGAAGATGGAGCGTGCTGTCGGTCTGGTAAACATGAAACTGGATATTGTTGGCCAGCTCATGGGCGCTGCGGCTGTTGCTGCCGCGGCTGAGCTTGACCAGGTTGACATGATAGCTGGAGTCCTCGCTTTTCAGCAGCCTTACTCTCACGGTTGTCAGCAGGACACTGTCCTCGGTGCGGAAATAAAAGGGACTGTTCCGGCCAAAGTCCGCATCGAACCACCAGTCCGTATCCTCGTAACGATTGGCCGGTACCGCTGTTCGGACCACCAGCTTTCCGCTGGAAGGCTGCACGAGCTCTACCGCCTGCTCCACATGCTGCCGGCTCCGGAAATTGTTCACGATCATGCCGGCCAGCACAACCACCGAGATAAGCCCCAATACCCAGAGGGTCGCAAAGGTATAGCCCAGGTAGTGGCTGCGGCTGCGGGTGCCGGAGATGCGGCGGATAAGCCAGGTCAGCAAGGCAACGACCGGGATCACCAGGAAAAGGAAGAAACCGCTCCAGGCCAGGAAGTTCTGCCAGAATCCCTCCAGCACATATCCTTTCAGGTGCAGGAGACCGCCACCGCGGAACATGATGCTGATCATCGCGACCATCAGCGCGAACGCGATACACCCGGCGATGAACAGGAAGAAGGCCTTGAAGAGGACGCCAACGGCATGGCCGAAGCCGGTGCCGGTCTTCCGGATGACGGGACCCGCTTCCGTTGCCCAGCTCTGGGTGTTTTGCCTGACCTGGCTCCCCACCTGTTGAAAGCGTTCCTGCATCTGGGCGCCCATCTCCTTTGCCCGGCCCTTGAAGCCTTCCAGATCGCTTTTAATGGTGTTCTTTATAGACTCCAGGTCGACCTTCTCCCCCCGCATTTCCAGTTTTTCAGAGGCCGACACGGCCTCGGGAAGTACGATCCACAAAACGATATAAGTGATAAAGAGGGTGCCGCCGAATCCGCCGGTGAAGAAGACGGAGTCATCCCAATGATACCAGAAGGCATGTCGCAGGATCGAGGCCAGGATGCTGAGGATCAGCGGCAAGGCAAAGATCAATCGGGGGATCCACACGTCGATGTGAAAGTAGGCGGCCAAACCGCTGGCGACGCCGGCGATGACCCGGTCTTCTGAATTCCGGTAAAGCCGCTTCCGCACATTCACCGGCAGGGATCGCTTCGGCAGGATGATCCAGAGGATGATATACAGCAACACCCCGGTGCCCCAGCCAAGGGTCATCAGCGCAAAGATGATCCGGACGATGGCCGGGTCCAGGCGCAGGTAGTTGGCCAGGCCGGCGCAGACCCCACCAAGGATTTTGTCGTTGTCAGCCCGGTAAAGCCGCCGGCCTTCTTCCCCGGCAAACTGCCAGTTGGGCTGGGAGCCGGATTGCTGCTGGTTTCCGGCGGCGCCGGTCGCGCCGGTGGTCCCGGCGGGGGCGGCTTCGGGGCCGTTTTCGCCCTCGAACTCCTCGGGCCGGCCCATACTGGCGATGATGGAATTGACATCGGCGTCCGTGATACAGGCGGCGCCTTTTTTGAGGGTTTCAGAGAAAAGCTCCGCAAACCGGTTCTCGATATCGCTGACGATCTCCTCCCTGCCTTCCTCATTGATGAAATGCCTGCGCAGACTGTCGATATACTGCTGCAAGATCTCATAGGCGGACTCTTCGATGGGGATCACCCGACTATGGAAGTTTATATTAATGATCTTTTTCATTGTTAGTGTATTTGGAGGTTGAGTTGTAAGGTTCTTAGCGTTTCAGGGGTTTTAATGCATGTTGTTGGTGAGCGCGTGTACGGCGTTGGCCAGTTCCGTCCAGGTGGCCTCCAGTTCACCATAGAAAGCCTCGCCCTTGGGCGTGAGGGAAAAATATTTGCGTGGGGGTCCCGAGTTGCTTTCTACCCAACGGTAAGTAAGCATGTCCGCATTTTTCAGCCGGGTTAGCAGGGGGTAAAGGGTGCCTTCGAGGATGTTCAGGTTTGCTGCCTTCATTTCTTCCACGATATCCGAGGGGTAAGCTTCACCGCGCCTGATCACAGAGAGAATGCAAAACTCCAGGATTCCTTTTCGCATCTGGCTCTGGGTGTTCTCTATATTCATACGCTTTAAATTTTGAAGTACACCGTAAAGATATCGAGTATTCAAGTACTATGCAACACACAGTACCTTTTTAAACTCAGAAATCAGCAATAAAGCATAGAAAAAGCCGCTGATTATCAGCGGCTTAAGAAGCAAGAAAATATTTTAAAAATTTTTTCGAGTTGGGACAAGCGGACCAAAATGCGGGATAAATGGCTACTTTTTCAGCCCGATCTCGCGCAAGCGCTCATCAAGATACTCCCCGGCAGTGGCATCGGGATAGGCTTTCGGATGCTGGGCGTCGATACAGCCGGGCAGACAGGCAAGACTCATGCTACTCTTGGGATGCAGAAAGAACGGGATCGAGAAGCGCGGACTGCCCCAGTGCTCACGGGGTGGGTTGACGACCCGGTGGGTTGTGGATTTGAGCTTGTTATTGGTCAGGCGCTGCAACATATCCCCCACATTGACCACGATCTGTTCGGGCAGCGAGGTCACCGGGACCCACTGGTTTTGCTTGGAAAGGATCTCAAGGCCGTCGGCCGATGCTCCCACCAGCAACGTGATCAGATTGATATCCTCATGCTGTTCCGCCCGGATCGCCGACTTGGGCTCCTCTTTGATCGGGGGATAATGGATCGCCCGCAGGATGGAGTTGCCGTTGTGGATATACTCGTCGAAATAGTTCTCATTTAGCCCAAGATAGATCGCGATCGCCCGGAGCAGGTGACCGCCCGAGGTCTCGAAGCCCCGGTAGGCGTCTACAAAAAGCTTGTTGAACTCCTGCAGTTCCGATACCTGCACGTTGTCCGGGTATTCCGACTTGATCGGGTCGTTGTCCGTAACAGTCTGTCCAAACTGGAAGAACTCCTTCAGATCGGGCGCCGTACTGCCTTTGGCATGTTCCTTTCCAAAGGAAGTATATCCACGTTGACCGGCCAGGCCGGCGATCTCATATTTCTTTTTGACGTCCTGCGGCAGCGAGAAAAAAGCCTTTGTATTGCTGTAAAGGCCCGCAACCGTCGCATCCGGAATTCCATGGTTCTTCACCGCAACGAATCCCACCTCCTCGTAGGCTTTTCCAAGAGCGGCTACGAATGCGGCTTTTTGCTGAGCGTTACCAGAAGTGAATTCGGCGAGGTCGACGACGGGAATGGCCATGGTTTGAATTTTTAGTGAAAGGGGATTAAAGGTACGCAATTGGTATCAAAACTCCGCGCTTTTGGGCGCTCGCGGGAACGCGATCACATCGCGGATATTGGTCATCCCGGTAACGAAAAGCATCATGCGTTCGAATCCCAGGCCGAAGCCGGCATGCGGCACCGAACCAAAGCGCCGGGTATCGAGATACCACCACATCTCTTCGATGGGGATATGCATCTCCCGCATCCGCTGTTCGAGCCGGTCGAGCCGCTCTTCACGCTGTGAGCCGCCGACCAGCTCCCCGATGCCAGGCACCAGGATGTCCATGGCCGCAACGGTCTTACCGTCTTCGTTTCGCCGCATATAAAAGGCCTTTATCGCCGCGGGATAGCCGGTAACGATAACGGGTTTCCTGAAATGCTTTTCCACCAGGTAGCGCTCATGTTCGCTTTGCATATCGATCCCCCATTTCACCTCGTACTGGAACTTCTTCTTTTTGTAGGCCGGAGACTGCAGCAGGATATCGATGGCCTCGGTATAAGTGATCCGCTCAAATTTATTATTCACCACGAACTCCAGTTTCTCGATCAGTCCCATCTCGCTACGCTCGGCCTGCGGTTTCTGTTTCTCTTCGTCGACCAGCCGCTGTGCAAGGAATTCCAGGTCCTCCTTGTTCTGTTCCATAACATAGCGGATAAGATAGCGGATGAAATCCTCCGCGAGGTTCATATTGTCTTCGAGATCGCAAAAAGCCATTTCAGGTTCGATCATCCAGAATTCCGCTAAATGCCGGGCTGTATTCGAATTTTCTGCGCGAAACGTCGGTCCAAACGTATAGATCTCACTCAATGCGGTCGCCCCCAGCTCCCCTTCCAGCTGTCCGCTGACGGTGAGATTGGTCGAGCGGCCGAAAAAGTCTTCGGCGAAATCGATGGTGCCGTCTTCCTTTCTTGGCGGGTTGTCGAAGGGCAACGTGGTGACCCGGAACATTTCGCCCGCGCCTTCGGCGTCGGAGGCGGTGACGATCGGTGTATGGAGATAGATAAAGCCGCGCTCGTTGAAGAATTTGTGGATCGCAAAGGAAAGGGAATGCCGGATGCGGAAGACCGCCCCAAAAGTTTGCGTTCGGAAGCGCAAATGGGCGATCTCGCGAAGATATTCCAGGCTGGGCCTGTTCTTAAGCTGTAACGGGTATGTGTCGGGATTGCATTCGCCCAAAACCTCGATGGTCGTCGCCTTTACTTCCACCGCCTGACCCTTGCCAAGGGAAGCGACCAGCGAGCCGGTCACCTTTAATG
>Ga0105239_10000405_pt1 | contig 63265 bp, 60 predicted proteins | sample KBSC44metaG_FD_92761 | JGI IMG/M metagenome (GOLD analysis project Ga0105239, IMG submission 92761) | Corn rhizosphere microbial communities from Kellogg Biological Station, Michigan, USA - KBS C4-4 metaG | ecosystem: Host-associated > Plants > Roots > Rhizosphere > Soil | place: Michigan, USA...
ACCGAAACGCTCCGCACCGACCTTCGTCAGCGCTGCCGTCAGCGTCGTCTTGCCGTGGTCGACGTGGCCAATCGTGCCTACGTTGACGTGCGGCTTGGTGCGCTCGAATTTACCCTTTGCCATACGTGCCAAACCCCGATGGAGTCAAAAAATTGAGGAACAAAAAAGTCGATACCCGCTGTCGACCGAGGAGGTGGTGCTCATAACAGGAATCGAACCTGTGACCTCTTCCTTACCAAGGAAGTGCTCTACCGACTGAGCTACATGAGCACAAAACACACTCGAGACGAGATCAATGGAGCGGGAGACGGGAATCGAACCCGCACCATCAGCTTGGAAGGCTGAGGTTCTACCATTGAACTACTCCCGCCTGATCTAGATCAGCAAACGCGGAACTCGTCTGGTGGAGGGAGGTGGATTCGAACCACCGAAGGCGTAAGCCAGCAGATTTACAGTCTGCCCCCGTTGGCCGCTTGGGTATCCCTCCAACAAAGAACGGCTATTGTGTGGATGACGGCCGAAACTGTCAACACCTTCACGCGAGAAAAACGCGACTTCTGGCGAATTTCTTGCAGTGTACCGCGGGGCCGATCAGGTCAGCGTATCGGCCCGCGCGTCGACCAATTGCTCCATCTCCTTGGACAGCTCCAGCAGGCGCCGCGCCTGCTCCTGAAGCCTTACTTCCGCCTCGTTGTGCGGCTCCCAGGCAGGTACGGGAGTGGGCTTGCCGTCCGGACTGTCCAGCGCGACGAACACCATCACGCAGCTGGTCGCCAGGCGTTGCTCACCCTTGCGCAGGTCCTGCGCCAGCACATCGACCGCCATATGCATGCTGGAGCGGCCGGTATAGATCAGGCGGGCCTTCACGGTCACCAGGTCGCCGATCAGGATCGGCGCCACGAACTGGATACCGCTGATGGACGCGGTGACGCAATAAGCCCCGCTCCAGGCCACCGCACAGGCGTAGCCGGCCTGGTCGATCCACTTCATCACCATGCCGCCGTGCACCTTGCCGCCAAAATTGACGTCAGTGGGTTGGGCGAGAAAGCGGAAATTCACTTCGTGTTGCTGACCTGGCATGAGGGCTCCGGCTGGGCATGAATCGAACGCGGCGCATGATCCGCCCCGCCCTCGCCTGCCGCAAGTTATTTCTCGACGGCTATCGACCGTGGCGGCAAGCATGCGCGCCCGCCCAGGCGAGCGCGCATGGCACAGCCAACTTATGCGGCGACCGCCTGACGCATCGCACGCGCCGCCTTCACCATCGCCACCAGGGCCGAACGGGTTTCCGGCCAGCCGCGCGTCTTCAGGCCACAGTCGGGATTCACCCAGAGTTGCTCCGGCTTCAGCACGGCGCCCGCCTTTTCCAGCAGCGAGATCATTTCCTCCGCATCGGGTATGCGCGGCGAGTGGATATCGTAGACGCCCGGACCGATCTCGTTCGGGTAACGGAATCTGACGAACGCATCGAGCAATTCCATCCGCGAACGCGAGGTTTCGATCGAGATCACATCGGCGTCCATGGCGGCCACCGCATCGATGATGTCGTTGAATTCCGAGTAACACATATGCGTGTGAATCTGCGTCCGGTCGGCCACGCCCGAGGCCGTGATGCGGAAGCATTCGACCGCCCAATCCAGATAGCCCTGCCAATCGGCCCGACGCAACGGCAGCCCCTCGCGCAAGGCGGGCTCATCGATCTGGATCACACCGATTCCAGCGTTTTCCAGATCGAGCACCTCGTCGCGCAAGGCCAGTGCGATCTGGCGGCAAGTCGCTGCGCGCGGCTGATCGTCACGCACGAACGACCACTGCAGCACGGTCACCGGGCCGGTCAGCATGCCCTTCATCGGCCTGGACGTCAGCGATTGTGCATAGCGCGACCACTTCACCGTCATCGCATGAGGGCGGTGCACATCGCCGAAAATAATCGGTGGCTTGACGCAACGCGAGCCGTAGCTCTGCACCCAGCCCAGCTTGGTGAAGGCAAAACCATCCAGTTGTTCGCCGAAGTACTCCACCATGTCGTTGCGCTCGAACTCGCCATGCACGAGTACGTCGATGCCGATTTCTTCCTGGAAACGCACGCATTTTTCGGTTTCCGCGGCAATGAATGCGTCGTAGTCGGCATCCGAAAACTTGCCCGACTTGTTTCGAGCGCGCGCGTCGCGTACTTCATGGGTCTGTGGAAACGAACCGATGGTGGTCGTGGGATACAGCGGCAATCCCAGCTTCGCCTGCTGCAGCCGGCGCCGCTCGTCGCAGGAAGACGAGCGACGGGAGGCGCCGGCATCCAGCGATGCGATACGCGCAGCCACATCGGGCCGATGCACCTTGTCCGACCGACGCCGGCTGGCAAGGCTTTCGCGCGCCTGTTTTAGCGCAGTGTGCGCGGATGGCTGGTCGGCCAGGGCATCGACCAAGGTTCGCAATTCGCCGATCTTTTCCCTGGCAAATGCCAGCCACCCGTGCAAATCGTTCGGCAGCGTTATCTCCACCGATGCATCGAACGGCACATGCAGCAGCGAACACGACGGCGCGATATGCAGACGCGCATCGCCGATGCGCTCTTTCGCACGACGCGCCAATGCCAGCGCGTGATCAAGATCCGCGCGCCATATATTGCGTCCATCGACCAGCCCGAGTGAAAGCACGCGAGAAACCGGCAGCGAGTCGAGCACCGCATCAAGCTGACCGGGGGCGCGCACCAGATCGACATGCACACCGGCGACGGGCAGTTTGTTCACCAGGGCAAGATTGGCGCCAAGCTCGCCGAAATAGGTGGTCAGCATCAGCTTGGGACCATCGACATCGGCCAAGGCCGTATAGGCTTTCAAATAGGCTGCGTGGTCGTCCGCATCCTGATCGAGCACCAGGCAAGGTTCGTCGATCTGTACCCATTCGGCGCCGGCGGCATCCAGTTGTCGCAACAAGCGGATATAGGCCGGCAACAGCTGCCCGAGCAAGGCGAGACGATCGCTGCCATCGACCGTTTTCGACAGCAATAGAAAACTGACCGGCCCCAACAGCACCGGCCGCGCATTAAGACCCAAGGCCTTGGCCTCGAGAAATTCAGCGACGGGTTTGTCGCCGCGCAAACGAAAGGTCTGGCCCTTTTTCAGCTCGGGCACCAGGTAGTGGTAGTTGGTATCGAACCACTTGGTCATTTCCAGCGCATGCAGATCGTGGCCATCGCTCTGGGTACCACGTGCCAGCGCGAAATAGCCGGCCAAAGGATCGGCATCGGCCAGCGCGCGATAGCGCTCGGGAATGGCATCGAACAAAAAGGCAGTATCGAGCACTTGGTCGTACAGCGAAAAATCGTTACAGGGCACGACGTCAGCGCCGGCATCTCGCTGCAGCAGCCAATGCCGACAACGGAGCTGGGCCGCCGAATCCAGCAGCTGTTGTGATGTCGAGTCGCCTCGCCAGAACGCTTCCAGCGCGTGCTTGAGCTCGCGCTTTGCGCCGATGCGGGGGAAACCCAGGTTGGAAAGAATAGCCATATGCGTTGTGTCCTCGATTCGTGATGAATGAGGAACGAAGGAATCGCGCAACGACGCCGCGGCTTTGGGCCACGATGCAGGCACACGAGCGACCTTCGCCCCCTCGGGCGAACCGGAACCCACGCGAGGACGTACGGGAGCCAAGCGCCACGGCCATGCGCCGCGACGACCACGCTCCGGCCAACCTCCCCGCGGAGGTTCCAGGTCAAGCAGGGGATGAACTCCCTGGCCGGGGCAGGTCTTCGGGCTCGTGGACATGAGGCACGGGGATGCCTCGCCTACTGTTCGCCGCTTCCCAACTCCGAAGGAGCCAGTGCTCATGGCGAAGATCGTTTCCACACACCGCTGCGGGGCAGCGCCGGAATTGGCCCAGGGAGAAAATCCCCCCAAGGTCGTACCGGCTTCCCTTTTAAATACATCTCTTCATCTTAATAAAGAGATGGATACCGTCGGCGAGTGGAAATTACGCTTGCGGCGATGCGCCGTCAAGCAAGGGCACGATGATGTTCCGGATGCGCCCCGCCAGGCTCTCGACATCCTCGATCGCCACCTGAGCAATCCCGAACAACAAGCCGGGCCTTGCGCGCCCGAGATAGAACGACGACATCGGCCGCATGGCGAAACCTTGCGCGTTGAGGGCTAGTGCAATGGCCCGATCGTCGACGCGCTCATCGTGAAACCAGGTTGCCAGCTGCAAGCCGCCGGCGCCCACGCCGATATGCAATATCTCCCCAAGATGACGCTGCAGCGCATCGACTGTCGCCGCCATACGCAACGCGTAGAGGGCATTCATCTGGCGCAGGTGCGCACGGAAACGCCCTTCGCCGATGAAGTCCGCCAACGCCGCCTGCACGTGGATGGGCACGACCGCACTGCGCAACAGCTGAAGCTCCGCAGCCGCCGACAGCAACGACGGCGGCACGACGGCATACGCCACACGCAGACCCGGCGCGAGCGTCTTGGAGAACGTGCCCAGATAGGCGACGACCCCATGGCGATCGATGCCTTGCAGCGAAGCGATGGGACGCGAACCGTACTGAAATTCGCTGTCGTAGTCGTCCTCGAGCACCAGCGCGCCATGGGTTTTCGCGGCCGCCAGCAGCGCCATGCGCCGCGAAAGACTCATCGTCACACCTGAAGGGTATTGATGCGACGGCGTAACGTAGATAAGCCGTGGCGACGGCCCTCCGATCCCATCCAGGTGGATGCCTTCGCTGTCGCATGGCGCAGGTATCAGCGTTGCGCCCGACGCACCCAGCAACGCCTTGGCCGTGGGGTAGCCGGGATCCTCCACCCACGCAACCTTGCCGGCCGAGTCGCCTTTGCCCAATACAACCGAACTCAACAGGTCGATCGCCGCGCGCGTCGATGGCACGATCAACAACTGCTCCGGGCGCGCCACGACGCCACGCGTCGCGCCGATATGATCGAGGATCGCCGTACGCAACGCGCCCAGGCCGCAAGCTTCACCGTAACCGAGATCGTGAATACGCAGCGACCGCGCTCTTGCACCAAGGCAGCGAGCCCAGGCGGCGTGGGGAAAACGAGAGAGATCGGGAATGGCCGGCGCGAACCATTTGCCTGTGGCAGCCGGCTCCGCAGCCGCCGTCAGCTCTACGGCACGCTTCTGGCTTCGCTCTTGAAAGGGCGCCTGAGCCATCGCGGAAACGCGGCAGGCCGATCCCGCCGAGGCCTGCAAGTAACCCTCGTTCTTCAGCCGCTCGTATGCATTGACCACCGTGGAACGGGCGACGCCGAGCGCACCGGCCAGACTGCGCGTCGATGGCAGCCGCTGACCCGGCGACAGTTGGCCTTGCAAGACCCGCTCACGAACCAGCCGATAGATCTGGCCTTCGAGATCACCCGCAACCTTGTCCAGCGGCGGCCAGGTGGCCGATGGTGTCGTGGCATCGTTCAACTGGACTGGCCAAAAATAGTAAAGTGGTAGTTTACGGCAGTCCTGTCGAGCCCAGAAGATGCCGGCGTGTAAAGTCCATCACTGCTCGCCAGGAGCCCCATGAATCTCTCCGCTTGGAAGGGCGTTCCACGCCCGGAACGCATCACCCTGGAAGGTCGTTACGCGCGCCTCGAACCGCTGGACATCGCCAGGCACGGACAGGACCTGCTGGCATCGGCGCAGGCACCGGGCGCAGACCAGCGCTTCCATTATCTTTTCGACACGCCGCCCGCCGACATGAATGCGTTCATGCCGTGGCTGGAAAAGAGCTGCGCATCGGTCGACCCGCTGTTCTTTGCCGTGATCGACCGGCAGACGGGCAAGGCGGAAGGTCGCCAGGCACTGATGCGTATCGACCCGACGCATGGCGTGATCGAAGTCGGTCACGTGCTATGGGGGCCAACCATTGCACGCACCCGCATCGCCACTGAAGGGCTTTACCTGCATGCCCGCTATGTCTTCGAGACGCTCGGCTATCGCCGCTTCGAATGGAAATGCGACAACGCCAACGAACCTTCGCGCCGGGCCGCGCAACGGTTCGGCTTCGAATTCGAAGGCATCTTCCGCCAGCATGTGGTGGTCAAGGGACGCAACCGCGATACCGCCTGGTTTGCCATGCTCGACCGCGACTGGCCGCGACTGAAGGCCGTTTACGAAGCTTGGCTTAGCCTAGACAATTTCGATGATCGGGGCGAGCAGCAGAGCAGGCTACGCTTCTAGGAATGCTTGGCGGCGATTGCCATGTGCAGCAGCGGGAACGCCTTGCCTGTGCCATCCAGCGCCGAGCGTGAAACGACCTCGAAACCGGCATGGCGATAAAACCCCACCGCCTGATCGTTCTGTTCGTTGACGTCTACGCGGACCGCCCCAAGCGTAGCGATCGCATAAGCCAGCAGGGTCTTGCCCACACCCTGCCCGCGTACCTGCGGGCAGACAAAGAGCATCTCGACCTGGTCGTCCCCCACCGCGACAAAACCCGCGATCTTGCTCGGCTGGGTAACCAGGCAATGCACGGACAAGGTCGGCAAATAGGTAAGCACAAGCGGTCGATAGAACTCGATGTCCGCTTCGGTGAGAAAATCGTGCGTCGCGCGCACCGAACTTTCCCAGATCGCCACCAGCGTCGGAAAATCCGTCGATGTCGCCGGGCGGATGCGATTCATGGCTTGATCTGACCTCTTATCGCGAGATCGCGACGTGCGAGCCGCGTCGTCCAGTTATATACCATCGGCCGGCGCTGGCGGCACGTAGGCATTCCTGGCAACCGTCATCGCCAGTTCGCCATAGGCGCGGATATTGAACCACTGCATGCCCAACAGCAGGGCAAACGGCACAAACACCAGACCGATCTCAGGCAACCGAGCCACCATGCCCATCGCGAAAGGCAGACATGCCGTCGAGATGACGATCAGCCAGCTCAATAGCATCAGCGAAGTCGCCTTGCGTAGCGACCCGCGCAACTGCAGCAGCCCGGCGTCCGACATGCCATCGCGATGCGTGGCCCAATAGAGCTTCACCCTGCGAGTCAATGAAGTCGCAGTCACGGCGACAGCCACTTCGAGCAATGCCACAATCGCCGTCATCCATCTGGATAGCGTGAGCAATGCGCCACTATCGAGCTTGGAACCGATGAGTGTTACCAACGCCGCCAACAGCAGCACAAGCAAGGCATATGTCGACTGGTTCTTTATAAGCTGCGCCAGCCTCAGCCAGTTGGTTTCGTGAATGATCCAATTCATCGCGACCTCTCCGAGATACCACCCACCCCGCCGAACACATTCATACATCGAGCCATCGCAACAGCGAGCCGGACGCATCGCAACCCAGGCAACTATACCGACGCCCCGACCGGCGCGGCGACTTCGTCGTCACAAACGCCGGCGGCGGTATCCGCTCAGCCACGTTGCAAACAGAAAACCCGAAGCACCGAGGGGTAATAAGCCTCAGGACAGTTGTCCTCCGCATGCACCATCCTGCCGAACAACAGCAAAAGTAGCGTCAACAACAAGAGGGAGAATTTTGGACTCATGGCGCCGCGCTTCTCGGCGGGGACACTGTGGCTTTTACAGTGTCCACCGAACGCGTACTAACGGGTTTCGCCACTCATCCCGCACTGTGGGGAATGCCCACTGCATGTCCCACCAGCGCCCACTCAATTCGGTAGCTCAGCGCTGCGGCAACAGCGAACATCTCCGAACATGGGACTCCGGAATAACGCCAGCAACTGCTATATCCGCTGAGGAAGACTACATCCCGTATAAAGAACGCGGCAATTCGCATTTCCGGCGCCGGTACATGTCGACATACCCATCGCGTTAGCTTGTACTTGCGTAGGAGCGGACTCCACCGCATATCCGGGGCTTCCCACTACAACCGTGACACAGCCGTTGGTGTACGTCGTTTCAATCTTGCACTGAGCACCGCCTTTCGCGCGGCAGTCGGCCAAGGATGCCTGCTCAGCCTGACCTTTGCTGGCCATGCTGGTCGCTGCCCCCAGAGAGCCTTTATCAATATCGGTGGCTACGGCGCCCCACTTGGAGAGCCATTGTGGCGCAGATTGCTGTTGCTGCCCCTGATCGTATCCAGGGATAGGGGCGCAGCCTTGTGGCGCACCGGGCGAACCGCCGCCAATGGGGTAATACCCTGGCGGGCAATTGCCTTCTGCATGCGCAATGCCACTGAAAAACAGCAATGTCAGCAACAACAGCGCAATCGCGTATTTCACAACCACCTCCTATCGAAGCCTCTGTTTAAGGGGCTTTTGTCGACGCATTTCTAACCACATCCGCACTGGGAGTATTGGGATTTCCGGCTACTCGCACGGAGTTACCCAACGCATCGCCTCCTCCTGAGCGAGCACCAGACCCACTGGCACTATATAGCGGCGCATTCGCGCCATCGCCAGCACCACCGCCGGCAGTGTATTGCCCCGGAGCCTGCCCCTGCGGACCCGGCCGGTTGGCACTACCAAATGCCGAGTAGTTCATGAAGCTGCCCACGGTGTCACCGAAGAATCGCGCCGTCATCGGCGGAACCGAGATGATCAGAACCGTCATCAACAAGCCGATGCCGCCCTGTTGCAATGCCTGGCTACTGAAGCCTTCGGCCTGCATGCCGGTGATGCTATTGATAACGCTCGATGTCCACATGGCAGCGGCGACTCTCTCGGTGAGTCCCAGCACGATCGACGTCACGACGCACAACATCGCTATGGAAAACATCGTGCCGATGCCGAACATCAGCCACTTTTTGAATAGATCCTTGGTCTGGTCAAAGATCAAACACATGATGAAAAGTGGACCAAGACCGATGAAGATAGCCATGGTGAACTGGTACATCAGGAGCATGGCGCCTGCAGCCATGGCCGGCCCGCCCGCGCCGAAACCGGCAAGGAACTCCGCACGAGCCTTCTGACCGGCCGTCTCGGTATCTCCAGGCGCTATCTGCACCACGTCAATGGCCGCGAGAGTCAGCTGTGTAGCTGCCATGTTGCGATCGATCTCGCTGATCGGCGAGTCCGTACCGGCAACAATCGAACTGATACCGGACGCCAACGTGCCATTGGCTGACAGGAACTGCGAAATGTCGGTGCCGGCGATACCCATGGTGGTGGCAGCGGCGACAATCAGGACGACGCGCGCCATGTCGGTGACCATGGCCATCATCGAGCGCTGCGACTGGCCAGTCACCATGCGATAGCCCTGGACAATGATCCACAGCGTCACCAGCGTAAGGGCGAGCCCACTTACCCAGATCATCATATTTGCCATGGTTTTCGATTGAAATTTATCAATCTCATGCTGCAAATAGTTGTAGATCAGTACGTAGTACGTGTAAGTGCCCAAATCGCCCATTACGATTGCCCCAGTTCAATGTGTGGAACGATGCGCTCAACGAGCGTCAGCGCCATCTTCTCTTATCGCAAGCCTGAATCAGTCTTTGATAGCCAGCGCGCCCGCCAACACTCCGACTTGCACCACGTTACCGAGAATGCTGTTGCTGCCTTTCATCGCGACGTGAGACAGAATCTGTTGCTGCGAGGTGAGCGCCTTGATCAGCGCTTCGTCGCCGGCGATATTCGTCTGCCAGTCATTCATGCCTTTGGCAAGAGTGGCCGAATAGGTGGCGGCCTGCGTAGTGGCTCCGTTGGCCGTGCCCATCGTGTTCACGGTGTTGGCCAGATTGTTGAGCTGCTGCAAAGTCCCACCGAACTGATTCAGCTGGTTCACGATGAACACAGTTCGATTGTACTCGTCCACCTGGAGAGTCACGATGCTTGCGCAAATTTGCTGCTGACTGGCCACAATGGGCTTGCTCAAGCTGATGCTCGAAGCGATCGACGAGATCAATCCCTGTATACCCGGCGTACCCGGACAGTTCTGATTGATCAGCTCGGTAGGATCGTCAATCCTCGATAGCTGGTTGGGCATGATTGAAATATTGGTGCCCAGACCCTGCACCGTCATCAGCAATTGCTCGTACTGCTGCACTTCCTGCCGGTACTGATCCAGCTGGGTGGCGTATTGCGAGATCTGCTTCGCAATCGACGTCGGGTCTTCGACGATCACCTGTGCATGGGCGGCGGCTCCCGCGAACAGCAGGCATACGAAACAGAAAGCACGCACCAGGATGGTCTTGCGTGAAAGAGCAACGACCCGCTCCATGTAGGATGAAGAAATACCCATGGTGTTCTCCTAATTCAGTGCCGAAATTTCTTACTGTCGTTTAGTGACTGGCCTGGTGCGCCGCTTAAAGCGTAGTGACTCACTGACCGGAAGCATCGATCACACTGGCGTAGCTACTGTCACGCGCGACCGGCACTCTGCGACACCGTCGCGTCCAGTCATAGCTGCGCACAGTTTGTTTAAATCAAACGTATAAACCCCTGACCCTGCCCACGCATGATGGCTGGATCGGGTAGCCACCCGTCCAACCCCCTGTAACCGAGCCTTTCATTTAATAGTTAAGCACGGATCCTTGTAGCTTGGCTAGCGCACTGATGTGACGGAGTCAACCGGCCTCCCGGCACGTCCAGCTCCCGCAAATGCAATCCATTGTGTCGCCTTTTAGCGTTCTGATTTTAAAGAGTGTCAGGGCTTCATCCTAGTAGGAAAAAGCGTTTTACTTTGTAGGTGCAGGACTACAAAAACGCATTACATCGTCATGCATTCCCATGATCATTCTCGGACAGCCTTGTGGCATTTCCTGTGCTTACAGGTGAGAAACGAGACCTGGTTCACAAAATAGGGCTGCATTGCGAAGAACGAGCTGCCACCGCCCCACATTCACATGACAAATCGACGTCAGCTCTTTGCTTAAATAGTCCGACGGCAGTAGCACTTCCGGCGGACGCCGGCACTTTACTTGATTCCATGGCGGGTATTATTCTCCCGCCGTCTGTGTGCGGCCGCTCGCAAGCGAAACGCAGCCGGCGCTCTGGGGGGCGCAGACTCGCAAGGGGATTCAAAGCGTTTAAGCAGGTATCGGAGGCGTATGCGCCACGGAAAGCCAGGAGGGAATCTGCGCCGATTTACGCTAGTGCGACTTTAAAAGAAGCCATTTTGGATTTTGTGAAATCCTTTGTGGGCAATGGGTTCAAAGGCGAAACGAAGAAACCATGGCAACGTGGTGGCGGTTCGCGGGAATCGATCGCTCACTTGGGCTTTATGGACGAAGGTTTCCCTCGTTGGGATTCCTCATCACCCGACATGTCGGAGGCATTCCTTGAAACTGCGTACCCTGCTCACCACACTCGCCCTCGGCGCAGCCGCCAGCCTGACCAGCGCACCCGTTCTCGCGCAAATGGTGCCGTGCAATAGCTATACCTGCATGGCCGGCATGTCAGGCGCGGGCGCCACTGGCGGTCCCGGCTGCGAGCCAGCCACCCAGGCCTTTTTCAGCATCGTCATTTACGACGAGGAAGGCATCGATTTTCCCGCCACAGCACTCGCTCGCCAGACGTATCTGATGACCTGCCCCGGCGCGACGACTGGCACCAACCTGGGCATCCTGGAAGCCATCATCGCCGAATGGGGCATGGTGGTTTATTGAGGCCTGAACCGGTCGGGGGCTGGGCACAACCCAGGCCCCGACCTGTCGGGTGCCGTATGGCGGCATTCGGAATGTTTAAAACATTATTGAGCTATAAATAAAATGCAATACATCTGCGATGTATTGCATTTTTGTTTTAACTACATACCAGTTTTAAACGGTCAGTTTTAAACGTTGAACAGGAAGTGCAGTACATCGCCTTCCTTGACGATGTATTCCTTGCCTTCCTTGCGCAGCCGCCCGGCTGCCGCCGCACCCGATTCGCCCTTGTACTGGATGAAATCGTCGTAGCCGATGGTTTCGGCGCGGATAAAGCCCTTCTCGAAATCGGTATGAATGACGCCTGCGGCCTGCGGCGCGGTGGATCCGGCCTTGACCGTCCATGCGCGCACTTCCTTCACGCCCGCGGTGAAGTAGGTCTGCAGCCCAAGCAGCTTGTAGCCCGCGCGGATCACTCGATTCAGGCCCGGCTCTTCCAGGCCATAGCTGGCCAGCATTTCGTCGCGGTCCGCGTCATCGAGTTGCGACAATTCTTCTTCGATCGCGGCGCACACCGGCACTACTTCGGCACCTTCGGCAGCGGCACGCGCACGCACGGCGTCAAGATGCGGATTGTTTTCGAAACCGTCTTCGCGCACGTTGGCGATGTACATCAGCGGCTTGAGCGTCAGCAGGAACAGATCGCGCACCAGCGCCTTTTCTTCATCGTCCAGGCCCAGGCTGCGGGCGGACTTGCCTTCGTTGAGTCCCGTGGCGAGTTTCTGCAGCACCGGCTTCTTCGCCACGGCATCCTTGTCGTTTGCCTTGGCCGCGCGCTCGGCACGATTGAGCGCCTTCTCGACCGAATCCAGGTCGGCCAGCGCAAGTTCGGTATCGATGGTTTCGATATCGGCGATCGGATCGACCTTGCCGGCGACGTGCACGATATCGGTGTGCTCGAAGCAGCGCACCACATGCGCGATCGCATCGACTTCGCGGATATGCGCCAGGAACTTGTTGCCCAGCCCCTCACCCTTCGATGCACCGGCAACCAGGCCGGCGATGTCGACGAATTCGACGGCGGTCGGAATCAACTTCTGCGGCTTGACGATCTCCGCCAGCGCATTCAGGCGCGGATCGGGCACCGGCACCACACCAACGTTCGGCTCGATGGTACAGAACGGGAAGTTCGCCGCCGCAATACCGGCCTTCGTCAGCGCATTGAACAGAGTGGACTTGCCGACGTTAGGCAGGCCGACGATGCCGCATTTGATGCCCATGTTTGGTCCGTCAGGTCGGCCGCTAGTGCGGCCGAGCAATTTAAAGAGTAAGGAGTTAGTGGTGAGGAGTAAGGAGATAGAGCTATGGAGCATGCCCAGACCACTATTCTAGCCTAGACGGTACCGCGCCCAACCTCTCACATCGACGCAGGAGCGGCCTGACAGCTCGCGCATGCGAGCAACCTCACTTCGGCGTATGCAACTGCTGCATGGCCTTGTCGAACTGGCCGGTGACCGCCAGCGGCAGCACATCGATGGCTCGGCCAATGCCATCCAGCATCGCATCTTCGTCGCTCGCCGAGGGCCGGCCCAGCACCCAGGACGTGACCTTGTCCTTATGGCCCGGATGACCGATACCGACGCGCAGGCGATGGAATTTGGCGTGGCCGAGATGCGCAACGATGTCGCGCAGGCCATTCTGGCCGCCGTGACCACCATCGAACTTCAGCCGCACGGTGCCCGGATCGAGATCGAGCTCGTCGTGTGCCACCAGGCACTCTTCGGGTTCGATCTTGTAATAGCGCAACGCCGATGCTACGGCGATGCCGCTTTTATTCATGAAGGTAGCGGGCTTGAGCAACCAGATCGCTTCGCCGCCGATGCGGACCTTGCAGGTCTCGCCATGCAGCTTGCCGTCGAAGCCGAAGCGCTCGCCCTGCCCCGATGCCAGGGCATCAACAAACCAGAACCCGGCGTTGTGCCGGGTTCTGAGATATTCGGTACCGGGGTTGCCCAGTCCGACGATAAGACGCAGACCCGCCATGGCGAGCGAAGCAGACACGCCACTGTCCCGGCCTCATGGCGAGGCCGGGACAGCGTGTCTTACTTCTTGCCGTCCTTGTTGGCGTCAGCAGCCGGAGCTTCGGGCGCAGCGCCCTCAGCCGGCGGCGCGTCGACTTCTTCCTGCACCGAGTAAGCGGTGACGACGGCGATGTCGTGGTCGGCACCCAGCGCGAGCGCCGGAATTTCGACGTTGGCCGGCAGCTTGAGCTGCGACAGATGGACGATGTCGCCTTCCTTCAGCGAAGCCAGGTCGAGTTCGATGAACTCCGGCAGGTGCTTGGGCAGGCAGGAGACTTCGACTTCCGTCAGGTTGTGCGAGATCACCACACCGGCGGTCTTGCCGGCTTCCGACTTTTCCTGGTTCAGGAAGTGCAGCGGAACGTTGACGCGGATGGCCTCGTTCTCGTTGATGCGCAGGAAATCCATGTGCAGCATCTGCAGCTTGAACGGATGCTTCTGCCAGTCGCGCACCAGCACCTTCTGCACCTTGCCGTCGACGTTCAGGTCGAGCACCGAGGAGAAGAACCACTCGTGCTTGGCGGCGAGCAGGATGGTGTTGTGCTCGATCTGGATGCTTTCGGCGGGCTGACCCGCACCGTAAACGACGGCAGGCACGTAGCTCGCACGACGCAGGCGGCGGCTCGCACCTTTCCCCTCGTCCTTGCGGCTCTCGGCCTTGATTTCATGAGTTGTAGCCATGGTGGCATTACCTACTTCAGTAGTGATCCGCCTCGCGGCGGTTTGGGTGACTCCCCCGCGACCAGGAGAGCCTCTTGGGTTAGGACGGCCATTTCGTGGCCTGTTAAGAGTTAGACGTGAGGAGAATTACCTCCTAACACCTCACTCCTAACACCTCACCCATCAATCGACGTAAAGCGAACTCACCGACTCGCCAAAGGCGATGCGGCGGATCGTTTCGGCCAGCAGCTCGGCAACCGAGAGCTGGCGGATCTTGCTGCACGCAGCGGCATCGGCCCGCAGCGGCAATGTATTTGTGACGATCAGCTGATCGAGTTGCGAACCCTCGATGTTGCTGATGGCCGCGCCCGACAACACCGGGTGCACGCAATAGGCAACCACCTTGCGCGCGCCGCGCTCTTTCAGAGCGGCAGCCGCGGCGCACAGAGTGCCAGCGGTATCGACGATGTCGTCGACCAGGACGCAGGTCTTGCCGTCCACGTCGCCGATGATGTTCATCACCGTAGCCACGTTCGCCTTCGGGCGACGCTTGTCGATGATCGCCAGATCGGCATCGTCCAGACGCTTGGCCAGTGCGCGGGCGCGCACCACACCGCCGACGTCCGGACTGACCACGATCAGGTTATCCATGCTGTGGTTACGCCAGATGTCCGCCAGCAACAGCGGCGAGGCATAGACGTTATCCACCGGGATATCGAAAAAGCCCTGGATCTGGTCAGCATGCAGATCGACGGTGAGCACACGATCCACGCCCACGGTGCCGATCATCTTGGCAACCATCTTGGCGGTGATCGGCACGCGTGCCGAACGTGGGCGACGATCCTGGCGGGCGTAGCCGAAGTACGGCATCACCGCCGTGACGCTGGCTGCCGACGCCCGCTTGAGCGCATCGACCAGGGTCAACAGCTCGAACAGGTTCTCCGCGCTCGGTGCGCCGGTCGGCTGCAGCACGAACACTTCTTGTCGACGAACGTTTTCCTCGATCTCGATCTGCGTTTCGCCATCGCTGAAACGACCGATCAAGGCCTTGCCGAGCGGGACGCCCAGGCGTTGTGCGACATCTTCGGCCAGCTTGCGGTGCGCATTGCCGGTGAAGAGCATCGGGGAGGACGTATCCACGGTCACTTCCTTAAAAACTTACAGCCATTCGGTTGGATGGCTGGGGCGGCAGGATTCGAACCTGCGCATGCGGGAATCAAAATCCCGTGCCTTAACCAGCTTGGCGACGCCCCAGTGTTTCTCTATCCACAACCTGCGCCGGTGACCGCCGTAACGATCGATCACCCACGCTTGTCTACCTGGTTTTCAGGCCTGGCCGCCATGACGAACCAGAGCCTCGTGTAACGGCGAAACATCCACCCCCGCGGCTACCCGCGCGGTAAATGTCGCCGGACATGCTTCGGCGATGACCTCCGCCGCGTCGCGCGACCGCGTTTCGACAAAAACGCAGGCGCCACTGCCGGAAAGCCTGGGCCGACCGTAGCTCTTGAGCCATTTCATCGCCGCAGCCACCTTGGGATGGCGCGCGATGACTACCGGCTCGAAAGCGTTTTCGGTCGTTTCGCCCGAAGCAAAGGATGAAATTGTCGCCCGAGCGGCATTTCGTGTCAATTCAGAAGCTTGAAAAAGTGCCGCCGTGGGCACGTGCTCATGGGGGTCAAGCACGACGTACCAACGGTTGGGGAGCTTTATCGGCTCCAGCTTCTCGCCGATCCCTTCAGCCCAGGCCGAGCGACCGCGCACGAAGACCGGCACATCCGCCCCGAGCGTGCGGCCCAGTTCAGCCAGTTCCGCCGGCCTCAGCCCGCAACCCCACAGGTGATTGAGCGCAACCAGCGCGGTGGCCGCGTCCGAACTGCCCCCACCCAGCCCGCCACCCATCGGAATACGCTTTTCCACTTCGATATCGACGCCGGCCGTGGTGCCCGTATGGGCCTGCAAGGCCAACGCCGCCCGCACGATCAGGTCGCTTTGGGCAGGCACATCCGGGATATCGGTCAACCGCAGCACCTGACCGTCGGGGCGGACGCGCAAGCGCAGTTCATCACCCCAGTCGAGCAGGCGAAAAACGGTCTGCAGCTCGTGATAGCCATCCCCGCGCCGCCCCAGGATGCGCAGGAACAGGTTGACCTTGGCCGGCGCCGGCCAGACGGTCCATTCATCCGCTGCCGGCCGGTCGAACGTGCGGCTCATGAAGACGCGCAGGCTTTCGGGAAAGCCGTTTTCGCGGTCGCGATCCAGGGCAAAAGCAAACTCGGGGGCGTACTTGTCGACTTCGACAAAGCCATGGCGACCGTAGAACGGCGCATTCCAGGGCACGTCGCGCAAGGTACCCAGGTCGATCTTTCGGTAGCCGGCGGCACGGGCCCAATCGCAAGCGTGCTCCAGCAGAGCCGCACCGATGCCACGGCGCCCCCAGGTCGGCAGCACGTCGATCTCGGCAATGCCGATACTGTCGCCGCCCTCTTCGACATCCAGGCAGACGAAACCGACCAACTCGTCGGCGTCGCTGATGGCGACCCAGACCAGGCCGCGCGCAATGGCGTCGCCCAGGATGTCCGGCGGCAGTTCGATCGCCGAATACGCCGGCCACGCGGCATGCCCGCGGAACATTTCGACGGCACTGCGCTCGATGGCGCAGAGGGTGCCGACTTGGGAAGGTTGAGCGCGCTCGATGCGGAACATTTTTTCTTGTGGGGTCGGCCGCTGCGCGGCCTTGGGAACGGTGAACAGTAAACAGGAAGCGCCGGATAGGCCAGCTTTATCGGAAGCCTCTAAAAACCTTCGATCAGATGGTCATGAAAAAGCCACATCACCTAGCTTGTAGGAGCGACTTTAGTCGCGACAACGATTTACGGTGAGGCAGGCCCGTCGCGACTGAAGTCGCTCCTACAAAAACTAGGAAGCTATCGCGACATCGGTAGGTTTTTAGAGATTCCTTGAAGTCGCCCCTACAACGATCACAATGTCAGTTCTGGTCACTGCCCCAGCTGCCAGCTGTCGATGGAGAGCTTCACCTTGAACGGCGCCTTGTCCGCGAACACCTTCTTCGGCAACGCCGGCTGGCGGGTCGTGTCCCACTCGCGGTAGTCGACGTTCCAGCCGTCCTGCTGCAGCAGCGATGGCAGGCGATCCTGGCCGAAGCTCAGTTCGGCCGGGCCGCCATCGGCACGCAGGCCCAGTACCCAGGCCCGCAGCTCGCGTAGCGGCACTTCCCAGCCCAGGGCCCGGCGCAGCAGTGCTTCGGCGTCGGGGCCGTTGATCGGACCGCCGTCCATGCCTTCGAGCAAGGCCTCGTCCGGGCTGCCCGTCAAACGAAAGCTCTTGCCGAAGGGGCCGCGGATGGTGAACACGTAGTGCTGGCCATCCTGCACCCAGGTGATGTCGCCACTGCCGCTGTTCTTGCTATCGGAAACGGCGATGCGTCCTTCCAGCGTCCAATGATCGGTGCCGGCCAGCGCGTGCTCGCGCGTCTGCTGCTCGTTGAGCATCCCGGCATCGCCCGGCGTGCGTACGACGGCCTTGGGCACACAGGCGGCCAGCAGCAGCGACAACAGCGCGGCTGCGCCCAGGCGGTTGATCGACTTCATGGATTCAGACGCTTCAAGGTGTCGTGCAGGCTGGCGTTCTGCGGATCGATCTTGCGCACCTCGTCGAACACCCGACGCGCGTCCTCCTGCTTGCCTTGTCGCCACAGCACCTCGCCAAGATGCACGCCGACATCGGCGTCCTTATGGCTTTGCCAGGCGCTGTTCAAGGCTTTCTCGGCCTGATCGAGATGGCCCAGACGGTACTGCACCCAGCCCCAGGAATCGGTGATCGCCGGATCGTTGGGCTTGGCCACGCGCGCGGTCTGGATCAACTGCTCGGCTTCGGACAGGTCGCGATTGGCATCGGCCAGGGTGAACCCCAGCGCATTGCTCGCATCGGCATCGCCAGGCTTGATTTGCAGCAGACGGCGCAGGTCGTCGATCGCCTGGTCGGTCTGGCCGCCCGAGGCGTAGGCAAGGCCACGGCCGTAGAGCAGGCCCGGATCGTCCGGCGCAATCTGCAGGGCGCGGCTGTAGGCCGCCTCCGCCTTGGCATATTGCTGCTCGCGCATATACAGCTCGGCATCGACCTCGTAGGCACGCCGCAGCTGCGCCGGCTGGTCGAGATAGTCGGTCTGCATCTCCTCCAACTGCGCGTGCGCTTCGGCCGAGCGCCCCAATTCAAGCAGCAGCACGGCGCTGCGCAAGTCGGCGTCGAAGGCGTGTTCGTCGTCATCCGGGACCTGGCCGTACCACTTCAGCGCATCGTCCTTCTGCCCCTGCATTTCGGCCAACTGGCCAAGCAGATAGGCGCTGTCGTTGCGGACGTTGTCGGGCGAATGCTGCAGCTGGGTGTAAAGACGACTGAGCGTCCGGGTGTCGTTGGCATGCGCCGCCAGGGCGGCACGCAGCTGAAACGTATCGGCGTTCTGCGGACCGTTGTCGAGCAGCTTGCCGGCACTGGCGTAATCGCCGTTCTGCCCCAGCAAACTCGCATAGGCCAGGCGCAGGCGGATGTTCTTGGGTGCCTTGGCGATGGCTTTCTGGAACATCGCCTGGGCGCCCTTGCGATCACCGGCCTTGTACTTGAGCTGTGCGGCCCAGGCATAGGCATCGGCGCTTTCGAAACGCTTTACCGCAGCATCGGCAATCTGCTGTGCGTATGCCGTACGGCCCAGGCGATCACCCAGCTCGCTCATGGCCAGCCAGGCCTGCACATCGCCGGCGGGCAGGCGCTGCGGCGTTGCCAGGGTTTCCAGCAGCTGCGACGACTGCGCCGGATCGCGTCCGCCGACGAGCACACGGCCGAACTGGCGCCAGGCGTCGATGTCGCCCGAGCTGGTGAGAATCTCGAGCTGACGCTGCGCCTCGGCGGTATCGCCCTGCCCCAGCGCCAATTGCGCCCGCGCCTGGGCCAGCTCGGCCGGCTTGGCACCCAGGGCCTGCCAGCGGGCGATCGCGCGCTGGGCGGCGGCATCGTCACGGATGGCAATGGCCATGCCGGCCGCCTGCTCGGCGACATGGGGGTCGTCCGAGAGCAGCATGGCCCGGTCGTAGGCCGCCGATGCGTCCTTGAGATCGGTACGTGTCAGCGCCATCTCACCGACCATGAGCTGCGCGAGCAGATCGTGATCGGCATCGGGCGTCGCCACGACCAGATGGTCCAGGGGCTGACTGGACGCCGCCCGGCTTGGGCCCGTGCGATTGGGCATTGCAGTACAACCCACCAGGGCCAACACTATGACGCTCGCCCCAAAATGCCGCAGTTGCTTGAACTTGGCCGACCTGCTCAGCACACTATTCTCCGTTGGACCTTCTATTCCGGTCAGTTCGACGTCCGGACCGGGACATCAAGCCTAGTTTACGCCGCCCGGTACCCGTCGCAGCCACTTATTTCATGCCATGACGCTGATCGCCCTAGGGCTCAACCACCTCACCGCGCCGGTCAGCCTGCGCGAGCAGGTGGCGTTCGATTCGGACGCCGCGGGCAAGGCGTTGCATGACCTGCGTCAGCAGCCCGGCGTGGAAGAGGCGATGATCCTCTCCACCTGCAATCGCACCGAACTTTACGTGAGCGTCAAGGCCGGCGCGGAGCTCGCGCCGCAGGCATGGTTGAGTCGACATCATCAGCTGACCCCGGGCAAGCTCGACGAGTTCCTTTACCGACATGACGAGGACGATGCGGTCCGTCACATGTTCCGCGTCGCCACCGGGCTGGACTCGATGGTGCTGGGCGAACCGCAAATTCTTGGGCAGGTGAAGGACGCGTATCAAATGGCGCGCGACGCCCAGTCGCTGGGCGCGCCGATGGATCGCCTGCTGCAGCACACCTTTGCCGTGGCCAAGCGCGTGCGCACCGACACCCGCATCGGCGCGCATACGGTATCGGTCGCCTTTACCGCCGTTCGCCTGGCCGAGCAGGTCTTTACCGACCTGCGCCAGGCCTGCGTGCTGTTGATCGGCGCCGGCGACACGGTGGAGCTGGCGGCCCGTCACCTGGTCGACAAGCAGGTGCGCCGGCTGATCGTCGCCAATCGCACACTGGAAAACGCGCAGGAGCTGGCCGGCCGCCACGGCGGTTATGCCATCGCGCTGCAGGATCTGCCGCAGCATCTGGCCGAGGCCGATATCGTCATTTCCTCCACCGCCTCGCGGGTCCCGGTGGTAACGCGTGCCATGGTCGAAAAAGCGATCAAGGCTCGCCGGCACAAGCCCGTTTTCATGGTCGACATCGCCGTACCGCGCGACATAGAGGAAGGCGTCGGCAAACTCGACGACGTCTATCTCTATGGCATCGACGACCTGAAGCAGGTGATCGATGACAACCGCCGCTCGCGCGAAGCGGCGGCACGCGAGGCCGATGCGATCATCGACCTGCAGGTCGAACGCTATATGGCCTGGCGCCGCGCATTGAACGTGCGCAACCCGGCCATGGACATGCGCCAGCATGCGGAAATCCATCGTGACGAAGTGCTGGCCAAGGCCCAGGCGATGCTGGCACGCGGGCGTCCGCCGGAGGAAGCGCTCACTTTCCTCGCCAATACGCTGACCAACAAATTGCTGCATCATCCCAGTGCGCGCCTGCGCGAAGCCGCGTTGAATGGCGACATGGACCTGCTGCATGCCGCGGGGCGGCTGTACGGTCTGAACGACACACCAGAAGCGAGTACGGAGGAGTGAGAAACGAGAAAGAGCCGCAACGCGGTACGCTGATCAACTTTCTCGCCTCTTCCCTCTCCCCTCTCGCTGCTGCCCCATGACGCCATCCATTCGCCGCAAACTCGAAGCCCTTGCCGAACGCCACGAAGAAGTCGGCCTGCTGCTAAGCCAGCCGGATGTGCTGGGCGACAACACGCGCTTTCGTGAACTGTCGCGCGAATACGCGCAACTGGAACCGGTGACCGCCTCGCTGCGCGAGCACGACCAGGCCGAGCGCGAACTCGCCGATGCACGCTCCATGCTGGACGACCCCGACATGCGCGAGATGGCGGTCGAGGATATCGATCGCCTCGAACAGCGCCTGGTCGAACTCGATGGCGAATTGCAGATCCTGCTGTTACCGAAAGATCCGCGCGACGAAGCGAACCTGTTCCTCGAAGTGCGTGCCGGCACCGGCGGCGACGAGGCGGCGATCTTCGCCGGCGATCTGTTCCGCATGTATGCCCGCTATGCCGAACGTCGCCGCTGGCATGTGGAAATCTTGAGCGAGCACCCCGGCGAGCACGGCGGTTACAAGGAAATCGTCGCGCGCGTCGAAGGCGCGGGCGCGTATTCCAAGCTGAAGTTCGAATCGGGCACGCATCGCGTGCAGCGCGTACCGGAAACCGAATCGCAGGGGCGCATTCACACCTCGGCGGCGACGGTGGCGATCCTGCCCGAGCTGGACGATATCGCCGATATCGAACTGCGCGATGCCGACCTGAAAGTCGACACGTTCCGCGCGTCGGGCGCCGGCGGCCAGCACGTCAACAAGACCGACTCGGCCATTCGCATCACCCACCTGCCCAGCGGCATCGTGGTGGAATGCCAGGACGAACGCAGCCAGCACAAGAACCGCGCCCGCGCGATGAGCCTGCTCAAGGCACGCCTGCTCGACGACGAGCGCAGCAAGCAGGCCGCCGCCCAGGCCGAATCACGTCGCCTGCAAGTAGGCTCGGGCGACCGCAGCCAGCGTATCCGCACCTACAACTTCCCGCAGGGCCGTATCACCGATCACCGCATCAACCTGACCTTGTATCGCCTGCCCGAAGTACTCCAGGGCGATATGGACGAACTGATCGATACGCTGACCCGCGAGCATCAGGCGGACGAGCTCAAAACGCTTACCGGGTGAGGAGTTAGGAGTCAGGAGTGAGGGGCAAAGACGGCGAGCTTCTGCGCTCTTGCCCCTCACTCCTGACTCCTAACCCCTAACTGCAAAAAGCTTGGCCCAAGCCCCGACCTGCGCTAGCGTGCGCGCATGAACCGTACCGCATCACCTCCCGATTCCAGGCAGCGAGTCGCCGACCTCATTGAGCGCGGCGCCATCGCCGAAGCCGAAATGGCCGCTGCCGAGTTGCGCGCGCAATTTCCCGGCGATGCCGAGTATGCGCGCATGCACGGGCTGGCCCTGTTCCAATTGGGACGCAAGGACGAAGCATTGGCTGCGTTGAAACGCGCGACCGAGCTCGCACCGGGGCATGTCGACGCGTTCTGCAATCTCGCCACGGTGATGGTCGAGAGCGGTCAAGCCAATGCGGCGATCGAGCTGCTGCGCAGCACGTTGAAGAAATCGCCCGGGCACCCGGGCATCCTGCTTACGCTCGGCAATGCATTGATGGCTGCGGCGCGTTATGCGCAAGCACGCGAGTCGTATGCGATGGCCACGCACGGTGCGCCGGAGCACCCCGGACTGCGGCTCAATCTTGCCGCGGCCGAACTGGAACTGGGCAACACCGACCAGGCCATCAAGCACATCGAAGAAGCCCTGCACCTGGACTCGACCTTCGACGTTGCCTATGAACTGCTCGGCATGGTGTATCGCGCGCAGGGACGGCGAGCCGAAGCGGCACAGGCTTTCCTGCATGCCGAGCAATTGTCGCCCGAGAACCCGCGTTACCCGCTGCAAGCCGGTATCGCACTGGATGACTCCGGCCAGTTGGAAGCGGCCGGTCAGGCCTATGCGCGCGCGCTGCGACTGGATGCATCGTCGGGCCTGGCGCTGAGCCAATTGGTATTTACCAAGCGTCGTCTGTGCGACTGGATCGACCTGGAGGAACTGAGCACCCGGCTTCATCGCGCCGTGGCCGAGCAGCGCCAGGGCATCACACCCTTCTCTTTTCTGGCCGAAACGGCGACGCCTGCGGAACAGCTGCGTTGCGCAACCACGTTTGCCAAACACACGGAAACACAGATCGATCCGCTGCGCCGCCAGCTGGCCTTCAGCTATCCGAGCCTGAAAGCCACCTCGGCCTGGCGCGTCGGTTTCGTCTCGAACGGGTTCGGCGAGCATCCGATCGGCCGTCAGATCGTGAAATTGATCGAAACCTTGCGCGGCGACGAGCTGGATATCCATCTGTTTGCCACCGCTCCCAGCGACGACAGCCCGATTCGTCAGCGATTGGAAGCCGCGGCCAAGGTGCACGACATCACCCGTCTTGGCGTGGCCGAAACCGCCGAACGCATCCATCAGGCGGATATCGAAATCCTGTTCGATCTGCGCACCTTCGGCAGCGGTTCGAACATCGATTTGTTCGAACTGCAGCCAGCGCCGATCCAGGTCAATTGGCTGGGCTTTCCCGCCACGTCCGGCGCACCATGGATGGACTACCTGATCGCCGACACCGTGGTGCTGCCCACCCCCATGCGCAAGCATTTCAGCGAGAAGCTGATTCGCTTGCCGCGCTGTTTCATTCCTTGCGATCCCGCTGCCGATGTTGCCGACGCACCTTCGCGCGCCGCCTGCGGCCTGCCCGATCAGGGCACCGTGTTCGCCAGCTTCAACAGCAGTTACAAACTCGACCCGGCCACGTTCGCGCGTTTCATGCTGATCCTGCAGCATGTGCCCGATAGCGTGCTGTGGCTACAGACCGGCCCCGACGGCACCGACCGTCGTCTGCGTGCAGCCGCGCAGGCGCTCGATATCGCGCCCGAACGCGTGATCTTCATGCCTAAACTACGGCACGACGAATACCTTGCACGATATGCACATGTCGACCTGTTTCTGGACACGACGCCGTACAACGCACAGGCGACAGCCATCGATGCCTTGCGCGCAGGCTGCCCGGTGCTGACGCTACCTGGCGCCAGCCTGGCCGGGCGTGTCGGCGCGAGCCTGCTGTTTCATGCCGGCCTGCCGGAGTTGATTGCCGAAGACGAAGAAAGTTTTGTCGGCATCGCGACCGAGCTCGGCAACGATCCGGAGGCTTTGAAGGTGGTGCGCCAACATCTGCTAAAGAGCCGGGCAAAGCATCCGCTGTTCGACATCGAAGCATTCGCCGCTGATTTCCGCCGCGCAATCCAGGGCATGAGCGCACGTCACCGCATCGGCAGGCCGCCGGCGGATATCGATCTGGGAGGATTGCTGTGAGTAAACGAGACAAGGCCTATGAAAAGGCCATGGAAGAACTGCAATTCGAGCTGGCCGGACTGAATCGCTTTCTGCGTCGCAGCGGTCAGCGGCTTGCGGTGATTTTCGAAGGTCGCGATGCCGCCGGCAAAGGCGGCACGATCAAGCGCATCACCGAAAGCATGGACACGCACAACTACCGCATCGTGGCCCTGTCCAAACCGAGCGAGGAAGAAGCCACGCAGTGGTATTTCCAGCGTTACGTGCCGCACCTGCCGTCGGCCGGTGAATTCGTGCTGTTCGACCGCAGCTGGTACAACCGCGCGGTAGTCGAGCCGGCGATGGGCTTTTGCAGCAAGGAACAATACGAGGGGTTTCTCAGCCAGGTACCGACCTTCGAGAAGCTGCTGACCGACGACGGCATCATCCTGATCAAGTACTGGCTCGCAGTGGATCAGGAAGAGCAGGAAAAGCGCTTCAAAGAGCGAGCGGAAGACCCGCTCAAGCGCTGGAAGCTTTCGCCGGTCGATATCGCCGCGCGCAAGAAATACAAGGAAATAGGCGAGCTGCGGGACGTCATGATCGAGCGTACGCACGCCGCCGCCGCGCCTTGGTTTGTGGTGGATTTCAACGACCAGAAGCGCGGGCGAGTCAACCTGATCCGACATCTGCTCGAACAGGTACCGCGACGAGACGCAAAGATTCCCGAGATGAAGCTTGACAAGCTCAAGCATAAGCCTCGTCAGGAACATGTCACTGATAAGGCGTTGTGGGTGCCCGATTCGCTGGGCCGGCTCTAGATTGGTTCCGACCGAAGGGAACCACTAGAGCCTCAGTTTCTCCCTTCGTCATCCCGGCGCAGGCCGGGATCCAGTGGCTTCAGTTTCCGGTTTTCGCGATAGAGCAGATGCTTGTTTGCTCTCGCGATAACCAATCACAGAGTCACTGGATCCCGGCCTGCGCCGGGATGACGAATAGGTAGGGCTTTTAGAAACCCGCTGAAGTCGCTTCTGCAACAGGAGAAAACGCCACCTGCAAACAGCGACCGTGAACGTTATTTCTTACCCAGCCCTATCGCCTCACCCAACGACTTCTCGTTAACCGTACCCACAAAGCGCTTGGCAACCTTGCCGTCCGGCCCGATCAACCAGGTCGTCGGCAAGCCGCGAGGCTCGTCGAAATCGGGCAGCGGTTTGTCCAATGTCACCTGCGCCACCGGATAAACCACCGGATGCTTGACCAGGAAGGCCTGGATATCGGCTTTTTCACTGTCGTCGTAGGCCAGGCCGATGGCGGCGACCTTGTCCTTGTGATCGGCAACGAACTTGGAAATATCGGGCATCTCCTTGATGCACGGCACGCACCAGGTCGCCCAGTAATTGACGATCACCCATTTGCCACGCTCGGCGGCAAGGTCGAAGGTCTTGCCATCGAGCGTGGTGACCTTGAGCTTGGGTTGTGCCGGCATCTCGGCGTGAGCCGGCGCGGCCAGCAGCAAGGCAGCCGCGAGGGCAATGGGTGCAAACAGCTTCATCAGGAGTATTCCTCAGGCTCGGATTCGGATGCGCAAAGCGTTGACGATGGGGACGATGGATAGGCCTTTTCAAGCCGGGTACCCAGTTCACCCGATAGCGTCTTGGCGACACGCTCGAGCACATTGACCAGTTCTTCCGGTAACGCCAGGCCCAGCGCCGCCACTTTCTCCACCGGCTGCAACGGCAGGCGATAACTGCTGTGACCATACACCCTGAGCAGATCAGCGCTGTCGAGACTGCGGCTAAGCAACCAACCGCCTGATTCACCACGACGGATCAGGTCCGCGCGCTGCAGGTCCTCGAAATAATCCGCGATCGCCGACGTATGAAGATACGGGGCACGTGCGCGTATCGTCTCCGGCTCCACTTCGCAACCGCTGCGCTGACCATCGACAAAAAACTTCAACACCACCAGCAGTCCGAGGAACTCGTCGCCCTGCGGCAACGCCTCGCTCGGTGGCTGGTAGTCGAAGGCCGAAATCGAGGCGGAAATCGAAGCGCCCAGGATCACGATCACCCAGGAGAGATAGATCCAGAGCAACAGGATCGGCAACGCCGCCAGCGCACCGTAGATCTGGTCATAGGTGTGTGCATTGCGCACGAACAAGGTAAAACCCCAGCGCACGATTTCGAACAGCACCGCGCCAATAACCGCACCGATACCAGCCTTGCGCCATGGCACCCGACGGTTCGGAATGAACGTGTACATCAGCCACAGAATCAGCAAGGTCAGCACGAACGGCAACGTGCCGATCAAACGGCTGCCGATGGTCTGGCGGAACTGTCCCACGGCATCGTTCAACAACGGCAAGGCTGTGACGTATGAGGTCACGGCAATACTGCCGGCCATGAAAATCGGGCCCAGCGTCAATGCGGCCCAATACAAAAGAATGCGCGAGGTCCAGCGGCGCGGGCGCTGCACGCGCCATACGCGATTGAGGCGCTCTTCAATGCTGATCATCATCGACACGGCACTGAACAGCATGACCAGGATGCTGATGCCGGTCAGGCCGCGTGCGTTGTCCGCAAACTTCTGCAAGGCATCCTGGACTTCGGTGGCCGCGGTCGGCACGAAGTTCTGGAATACGAAATTGATCAGGGTGACGCGCGCATCGGCGAACATCGGAAAGGCGGCAAACACGGTCAGCACCGCCACGGTCAGCGGCACCAGCGAAACCAGTGTCGTATAGGACAGGGCACCGGCGGTTTCGAAGCATTTGTCGTCGACGAAACGGTGCCAGAGAAAGCGACCAAAACTCAGCAAGCGCGCGCGGTCGAAACGAAAAGCCATTGACGGGTCCTTCATCTGCTATCGCCGAGGACGGCGACAGGGTGGCATCGCCCGGTACACTAACGCATTGCCACTGAATGCCCCAATGCCCATGAGCCACGACATCCTGGTGCTCTACTACAGCCGCAGCGGCCATACCGCCCAGTTGGCAAGGCTGATCGCACGCGGCATCGAAGAAATTCCCGGCATGCGCGCACGCCTGCGCCAGGTACCGCCGGTGGCACCGGTGACCGAAGTGGCCCAACCGCCCGAGCCCGAAGAGGGCGCCCCGTATGCCACGCGCCAGGACCTGCACGATTGCGTCGGGCTGGCGCTGGGCAGCCCCACCCGCTTCGGCAACATGGCGGCACCGCTCAAGTATTTCCTCGACTCCACCGGCGCCGAATGGGCAAGCGGCGCCCTGGTCGGCAAGCCGGCAGCCGTCTTTACCGCCACCAGCACGATGCATGGCGGCCAGGAATCCACCCTGCTGTCGATGGCCCTGCCCCTGCTGCATCACGGCATGCTGTTGCTCGGCCTGCCCTTCACCGAGGTCGCCCTGAATGCCACACAGACCGGCGGGACACCCTATGGCGCCAGCCATGTATCCGGCGCGCAGGGTGATCGCGGCATCAGCGAGCATGAACGTGAACTGGCGCGTGCCCTGGGTCGGCGCCTGGCCGACACCGCGCGCAAACTGGCGGCATCGGCGTGAGTCAGGTGGCGACGACTTACCGCGTCGGTCTCGCCGCCTGGGCCGCGCTCTTTGTCCTGCAGTTGGCCTGGTATCTGTGGCTGTTCCCGCCGCAGACGATGCCGCTGTGGCTGGTTGTCCTGCTTACGATGCCGCCGTTGTTGCTGCCTTTGCTGGCTATCCGTGACGTGCGCCGCGCGCTCCTGTGGACGGGCATCCTCAGCTTGTTTTATTTCTGCCACGGCATCGCCGAGGCGTGGAGTTCCAGTGGGGAGCGCTGGCTGGCGCTGATCGAGATTTTTCTCACGGTGTTGTTGATCGGTACGCTAGGGGCCGGCGTGAGGCACAAGCGCGCGTCCTGATCCCACCGCCACGCTTCGAATGGTCGCGACTGAAGTCGCTCCTACAAGCTAGCTGTGCCCGGCCTAGTTTGTAGGAGCGACTTCAGTCGCGACCATCCGTAACGCAACCGAAAACCACCTACCCAAACACGACCATGCTTTGCCGCCCCAAGGCCACCGGCTCGCCGCCCGGCCCCCATAGCACGATGCCCTGGCTGGTATAGCCGTCTATCGCGGCATCCAGCTGCGCGTCGACGCGCCAGCCTTCGCACGGCATATCGCGCTTGTCCGTCAGCAATTCGAGCATCCAGGTCAACGAGCTCCCTGGCGCTGGTTTGGAAAGTAACGACAAGGCCAGCGGCGGAATAAAATCCGCAAATGCGATGACCTGCGTCTCATCCACCGGGCCGTCATCCTTCAGGGCCAACTCGACCGAACTGGTCGTTTTGCGGCCGCCGCTATACGGCAGGTCGCCGCGCAGCCAGCGTGCGGTGAAGTGCTGGGTAAATGCCGGTGTCAGGCCGGGAACAAAGGGGAGCACGGCTGCGTCGGCGCCGGCATCGACCGGCGGACGCTGCGGCAAGATGTGCACGACCGACTCGCGCGCTACTCCGAAGATGGCGATCACCAGGCATAGCGTCTGATCGCCGTCGACAATACGTCCTTCCAGTTGCAGAGTGTTCTTGCCCTCACGCAACAGCTTCGCCTGTATCGCTACGCGACCGGCCGACACCGGCGCGAGAAACGTGACCTGTACGGTGCGCAAGGGCATCGTGGCCGGCACAAGCTCGCGCATGGCGCGTATGACCAGCGCCGCCTGCAGACCGCCGAATGCGCTGCGGCCCTGCAGCCAGTCCTCGCCGAACTCGGCCGTCCAATGCTCGCCATCGCGCGCAACGGTGGCCATCACTTCACGAAATCGCATGGTCAAATCCTGTTCTCAGACATGCCTACACCCAGGCTCTGGCAATCAACGCAGGCGCGTCGATACCTCGCGGCAGCGTACCGTAAACGCGGCCGCCCTCACCGAGCCGGCTGGCGATGAATGCCTCGGCCACCAGCGTATTACCCGATGCCAGCAACAGCTTGGCCTGCAGCGCCAACGCCATATCCTGTGCGATCTGGCGTGCGCGATAGGCCAGCGCGTCGTGGCCGTCCAGGTTCTGCTTGAGTCGGTCGACCAACGCTGCAAGCCGCTCATCGCCACGGCCTCCATCGAGCTCGTCGAACAACACCTCGATCACACCGGGCTCCTTGGCCAGCGCACGCAGGACATCCAGACATTGCACATTGCCCGAGCCCTCCCAGATCGAGTTGACCGGCGCCTCGCGATACAAGCGCGGCAGGATGGTGTCTTCGATATAGCCGGCGCCACCCATGCATTCGGCCGCTTCGTTGATCATCGCCGGCGCGCGCTTGCAGATCCAATATTTGCCGACGGCCGTTACCAGCCGAGCGAACTTGTGCTCGCGTTCGTCATGACTGTTATCCAGCGCCCGCCCCATGCGCAGCGTCAATGCCAGCGCGGCTTCACTTTCCAAGGCAAGATCGGCCAGCACGTTCTGCATCAGCGGCTGGTCGCGAAGCAGCTGACCGCCCACCTTGCGATACGAGCAGTGATGCACCGCCTGGGTTAGTGCCTGGCGCATCAACGCACTGGAGCCGAGCATGCAGTCGAAGCGCGTCATCGCGACCATCTCGATGATGGTCGGAACACCACGCCCTTCTTCTCCGACCATCCACGCCAACGCGCCGCGGAATTCGACTTCGCTGGACGCATTCGACCAGTTGCCCAGCTTGTTCTTGAGCCGCTGGATATAGAACTGATTGCGTTCGCCGTCGGGGCGATGACGCGGCAGGAGAAAGCAGGTCAGGCCTTTGTCGGTCTGCGCGAGCGTCAGGAAGGCGTCGCACATCGGTGCGGAACAAAACCATTTGTGCCCGACCAGTTCATAGGCCTGACCGCGACCGGGGGTGCCCACCGGATAGGCGCGGGTCGTATTGGCGCGAACGTCGGTGCCGCCTTGCTTCTCGGTCATCGCCATGCCGATGGTGACGCCTGCCTTCTCACTCATCGGCACGTTGCGTGGATCGTATTGGCGGGAAAGTATCTTCGGCAGCCAGAGACCGGCAAGCTCCGATTGGAGGCGCAACGCAGGCACGCTGGCAAAGGTCATAGTGAGCGGACACCCGCTGCCGATCTCAGCCTGTGCATGCAGGTAGTAGAGGCCGGCGCGAGTTACATGACCTGCCTTGCACGAACCGTCCCAGGGCATAGCCACCAGACCATGCTCGATCGCTGTACGCATGAGCTGGTGATATGCAGGATGGAACTCGACCAGGTCGATACGATGGCCGTAGCGATCGTGACTTTTGAAAATCGGCTTGTTTTCGTTGGCCAGGAACCCCGCACTCATCAACGGGCCACCAGCCAGGGCGCCATAGTGCTCCAGTTCCGCCTCGGCGTTGCTGCCGTATCGCCGCAGCCATTCCTGCAATGGCGGGTCTCGCAAATAGAGGTTGCTACCTTCCAGCGGCAGGACCTGGTTAGTTACTTCGTGCGTTTCGGCATATTGGCTGAAATTCATTCCGGCATCTCGCGCAACGGACGACCGAGGGCGAGTTTCCACTATTCGGCCGGTATGGCAAGCCAGAACTTGCCTGAGTGTGCCCACCCGCCGTGACAACGGGTGGGCACGGCAGAACTACCGACCTTCGAAAGCTGCACGCACAGCCGCGCCTGCGTCCAGCAAACCAGCGCCGCAACCGCGCCTGCACGGAGATGCCATCGGCCGGGCGGAGGCCTTGAGATATTCAGCAGCCTTATCCGGCGTCAATGTAGGCCGGACCGAATACATCATGGCAACTGTCCCGGCCACCTGCGCGGCAGCACCTTCGGTGCCGGCGAGGGATTGATAGTTTCCTCGCACTGGCCCTCGCTGCCCCGAGTTATAGGTGGCGAGCAGATAATTATCCAATTGCGTGGAGCCAGCGGTTCCCCCGGGTGCACTCAGCGACACCTTATCTCCATAGCTGGAATATCGGGCAAGCCCGCCCTGACGATCGGCAGCAGCCACTACCACTACACCTGGACAATTGGCTGGATTGATCAATGCAACATCATCGGCCTCGTTGTGTGCCGGCACTACAACTGTCGCGCCACGGCTCCGTGCATCGGCGATAGCCTCGCCAAGGTATTGTGGGCATGGACCATGCGAGGCCGGTCCAACAATGATGATCTTGGCCGGGTTGGCATTGGCAGGTACGCCGAAGACTTTGCCGCCCGAGGCCCAGATAATGGCGTCGGCAATATCGACCTCCTTGCCACCGCACGCGCCGATCGCACGTACAGGAACGATCTTCGCGCCAGGCGCTACCCCGGTAATGCCGACGCCATTGTTGGCCGCAGCGGCCGCCACTCCCGCGTATACCGTACCAATCCATCGCGATACAGACGCCTGTTGCAAGCCGCACTCACCTGCGTCACGCCAGTCTCCCGGATCGGAAGGATCATCATCCAGACCATCGCCGTCACGCGAGTCATCCGCGTCGCTGTAGAAATCATAGCCGGGCAGAAGCTGCGATCGCAGGTCTTCATGATCGGTCACGCCGCTATCGATCACAGCAATAACCGAGCCCTCGCCGTGCGTATACCGCCAGGCATCCTCCACTCGAATGCCAACCTTGGGATCATGCAGGTTCCACTGCCGGGCCCAGAATGGATCATTGGTTGCCACAAACGCAGTAGCTTCGTGCTGCCCCTGGACCTCCTGCGCAATCGTCCCTGATGCGGCGCCAAGCGCCAGAATGGCCGCAGTTATAGCTGCAAGCTGAATCTTCGTATTCATCGATCTTCCTTAATCAACGGAGGTCATGTGCCGGCTTGATGCCTGAGGTGAATACCTACGGGCCAACCCCCGGCGGGGTCTGTCTATATCCTGTTCAGTTGCCGCCCCTGACGGCCTCGACGGCGCTACCCGCATCCAGCAAACCCGTGCCGCATCCGGTACATGGCGCAGACATGGGACGAGCTGTGTCCATGAGAATGTCGCGCACATCAAGCGGATCGAGCGAAGGATTGGCCGCACGCATCAGCGCCGCAACACCGGCGACATGCGCGGCGGCCATCGCGGTACCGTGCTGAGTCGTGTACAAAAAAGTCGTCGATCCATCCCAACTGGGTTTGACCGTCGACCAGATGTCGTCATCGATGAAACGGCCATTGCCACCCGGCGCGCTCAGATGAATCAAACGCCCTGCATTGGAATATTGGGCGAGCGCCCCGCTGCGGTCGGCCGCCGCCACTGCCAGGACTCCCGAGCAACTGGTCGGTGACCGCTCGGCCGGATCGTCGCCACCATCGCCGGCACCGACGATGACCAGGGCGCCGAGGTTGCGCGCCAGTCGTATGGCGTCGGCGCTATAGCGATCGCATGGCCAGGGTCCGGTGCTTTCCACGACGATGACACTGGCCGGATGAGGATTCTCCGGCACGCCGTCGATAGAGCCACCCGCGGCCCAGACGATGCCGTCACCCATATCGACCGCTGTACCCCCGCAGCGGCCTGCGACACGTACCGGGAGGATCTTCGCTTCCGGCGCGATACCCGCCACACCCTCTCCATTATCGGCTCTCGCGGCAATGATGCCCGATAGATGCGTGCCGAAGTTCGCACATGGCCCCGGTTCCCAATCACCGACTTCCGATGGATCGTCGTCACGCCCGTCGCCATCTTCTGACAGTTGGATACTGGTCACGAAATCGAAGCCGGGAAGCACCTGCCCCGCTAAATCAGGATGCTCGGATATGCCTGTCCCCACGACAGCGACAACACTCCCGGCCCCGCGGCTGACAGGCCACGCGGCCTGGACGCCAATGCCGCCAGCCAGATCGTGCAAAGCCCACTGCAGGTGCCAGAGCGGGTCGGTGGGCACTGCTTTTCCAGTGATATCCGGCATTACGGCCATCGATTCGGACTGTGTCCGATAGGCATCTGCATTTGGTATCGATTGCCCCTGTGTTGCTGCCGCCATGACCGCACATCCCATGGCAAGCGCGATGACGCAGGTCTTCCTTGAAGGTTCCATCATATGCTCCCGCTCTCCTTTGACTGGCACATCGAGATGTGCAGATAAAGGCTAATTTCTCGCTTAACCGCCTGGTATCGGTGCGTACCGCAATCAGCCCCCACCTTGCCGGGAAAGAGAACTTAGGTCATCGCCAGGAGCGCATCAGATACGACGTACGGAGTGGCAGTGAGACCGGACAGGTCATGACATGACATTGCAACGAACCACACAAAACTGCCGGATGGTGGTGGATACGCCTCTGGCATCGTCAGGTATCCTCTCAATCTCGCCAACGATCTTCGCGCCATCCAATGCAAGGCCCAAGGTCAGCTGGAACACTCGACGCCACGGGGCTAAACTGGCACAACCCCCGACCTGGCCTTTCTTCATGCAGCATCTGACCATCGTCACCACTGGCGGCACCATCGACAAAATCTATTTCGACGACAAGTCGGACTACAAGATCGGTGCGCCGCAGATCGGCGAGATCCTCACCCAGTTGGGCGTTGCATTTCAGTTCGACGTGATTCCGATCCTGCGCAAGGACAGCCTGCACATGGCCGACGAAGACCGGTCCCTGGTCCGTTCCACCATCGAAGCACAACCACATCGCCACGTGCTGGTGACCCATGGCACCGACACCATGGTCGAGACCGCTCGCGAGCTGGCGCAGATCAAGGGCAAGGTCATCGTCCTGACCGGCGCGCTCAATCCGGCCCGTTTCCAGGGTTCCGACGCCGTGTTCAATATCGGCTGTGCGGTTGCCGCCGTGCAGACCTTGCCCGATGGCGTGTATATCACCATGAACGGACGCGTCTGGGATCCGCTGAAAGTCCGCAAGAATCGCGAGGCGAATCGGTTCGAGGAAGCCTGACCTCCACCGAGTTCATGGCGGGGGAATGAATCCGTATGGCAGGGTTTCTACTTTAGAAACAGACGAGCCGGACCATATGTCCGGCTCGTCCAAATCATATGGCTCACGGTTTGCAGGAGATGCCGACCGCATTGAACGCTGCGATAACGTCCGCCTCATTGAAATCCAGATCGCCTGCCGCGCGCTGAACGTCACAAGCGCCATGAACGAAAGTTTCGTTGGGGATCCAGTACATCGCATTGGCTCGCGCGAATGTCTTGAACGCCTTCTCGGGGTCCCAACCGGGGCGTTTGACAAGCGTGCAGTAGGCCTTGTTATAGATGCCGCTTGAGAAGTGCACGTCGATACCGGCGCGGTATTTACTCAGATGATCGATGGACCTGCCGTCACGGGTGGGCTCGCACATGTAACGCATCGCGGCATTCTGCGCCTTGAAGATATCGGCGCCGACCCATTGATCGCTTTGCTTGCGATCGAACCACTCCGCAGCATCGCCTGCAATATCTGAGAATGCCTCGTTCATCCCGCCCGACTGACCGGCATAAATCAGACCGGAGTTTTGCTCGGTAAAACCATGACTGACTTCGTGTGCAACCACGTCCAGCCCGACCAACGGATAGAACACCGACCTGCCGTCGCCGAATGCCATCTGCCTGCCGTCCCAGAACGCATTTTCATAGTTGAATCCGTAGTGCACCTTCAGCAACAGGCGATTCTTGAGCGGAGCGGCATTCAAGTAGGCTCGGTACATGTCGAACGTGACCGTACCGAAATGATGGGCGTCGTTGATCGGCCCAAAGGCGCCATTGACAGCATCGCCTCGGCTATTGGGGCACAAGAAGCGCCAGACGGCTCCGCCGTTGACGTTGGTGGAGTTTCTCAAATGGTAAGTTGCAACCTGATTGGTTTCGGTCGTGCAATACGTGCCGGCCTGCGTGACGTTCAAGCTGGGACGGCCATCCGACCCATAAAAATATTGGCCGGTTTTTTGGTTGCCACCCGGCCCCGCCGCTTCGGCATGAGCCAGCCCTTCCCAGTGTTGGATAATCTCACCGGTATCGGCATCGATGATGGCCGTTGGACGAGAAGGATGGTCGCCACCGACAAAATGCGATAGCTGGTAGACAAGGCGCGCCTTTCCGGTTTCCTGCGGATAGATCAGCAGGTTTGCGTCCCGCGCCTCGACCTGAGCAGTTGCAGATACACCCGATTGCTTGCGCCACAGAGCTCGCGCCTGCGCTTCGGTAAGACCCGGCTTTATAGCAGGCAGATCGGCATTCAGCCCCGTGAAAACCTCGCCGTGCTTTTTGATCACAGTGCCGCGATCATCGGTTTCCACCGTCACCACCGCGCCGAATACAGGCAACCCTCGTGACATCTGCTGCATGCGCACGGTCGTCGTGCCGTGGGCCGTTGGGGCGGAGCGCACTACCTGGAGCTCGCTGCTCTTATCGAGATTCAAATGCTCAGCGAGATTAGCCGCAGTTACCGCACTCAGCGACGTGGGGCGCATCGACTCCACTTGCTGCCTGGTCGCGGCACTCACCGAGGTCGCGAGCAAGCTCAGTGCCATGGTGAGATATAGCGGAGAACGTTTCATCCATGATGTGTCATTCATCGATATTTCCTCAATCGTGATGTATCGCCGGTCATCGGCAACGGCCAGAACGTTGGCCGCCATCAAGATTAAGGAACACGGAACATTATCTATATCCGCACAACACCAGCGTCACCAGACGGCACCAGCCCATGGCTACAGTAAGCGGTAATAGATGCCCGGTATTTTTTTATATGGCTATCGTGTCTTTACAGCATGCCAGTTTCGAGCTTCGCCGCATCCGACATCATCGAATGATTCCACGGCGGGTCGAACACCAGGTCGACGTCCGCTTCGGACACGGTGGGAATCAATTCGAGCTTGGTGCGTGCATCGTCGATCAGGATGTCGCCCATGCCGCAACCGGGTGCGGTCAGCGTCATCTTTACGTACACCTTGCGCTGCTGTTCGGCCGCCGCCTCGACACTCACGTCGTAAACGAGGCCCAGCTCCACGACATTGATCGGAATTTCCGGATCGAACACGGTGCGCAGTTGCTGCCATACCAGCTTCTCGACATCGGCGTCCGAGGCGTTGTCGGCCAGCTCCAGCGGCGGCAACGGCTCCTTGCCCAATGCGTCTGCGTCGTTGCCAGCGATGCGGAACAGGTTGCCTTCCACGTACACGGTGAAGCTACCGCCCAGGGCCTGCGTGATATAGCCGATCTGGCCGGCCGGCAGCACTACCGGCTCGCCTTGCGGCACCATGATGGCTGCGCAGTCGCGCTCCAACGTGAAAGGCTCGCTGCTTAGACTGAAACCGCTCATGCCAACCCTGTTCGATACCTTGGTGTAGACGTAGCCGGATGCCACGCCAAGCCACCTATTATGCGCCCGGCGACAGGGGCTTCCCAATGGAAATCGGGCCAGCACGGCTCTTTCTCAAGGTGCAGAGGCCGCGCCGCCGGGCCGATTACCTGTCATGCACGTTATGATGCCGGTTTTGCCCTAGGGACAGCCGGATGTCAGAAACCCCTATTCGCCTCGTCTTGGCCGGGCCGTCGCAATGAGCGCACGTCGCTTGCTGGGCTTGGTTTTTACCTTGATCTGTACCGTAATGATCGGTCTGGCCACGGGAGCGATCTGGCTGGTGCCGACGGTCCTGATGAGCAAGCTGATGCCCTGGCTTGCCGTCCCTATCGGCTGGGTCCTGGGCCGCATCGTGCGCGGCTGGGTCAACCCGGGAGGGCGCGCCGGCGCTGCCGTGCTTGCGGCCATCGCGATGATCGTGGCCGCTGTGTATTTCACGATATTGGTGGCCGGCGCACGTATCGCCGGCTCACTGGGTCTGGGTTTCTTCGACACGCTGCACGTGGCGGGCGTCGCATTGCTGACCGATATCGCCCGGATGACGCTTACCGGCGGCGATATCGCCTGGTACGCGACTGGCACGGTCCTGGCCGTCATGGGCGCCCTTCGCGGACGCCGGACGACCGCACCACCGGGGAGCTAGGTGTCGAGCGTCTTCAACGCCGCCACCAGCGCACCGGCAGCGGCTTGCCCATCTCCGTACAGCATGCGCGCGTTATCGGCGTAGAACAGCGCGTTCTCGATGCCGGCAAAACCAGTGCCCTTGCCCCGCTTGACCACGATCACCTGGCGCGCGTCGGCGACATCCAGGATCGGCATACCGTAGATCGGCGACGCCGGGTCCGTTTTCGCCAACGGGTTGACCACATCGTTCGCTCCAATGACCAGGGCCACATCGGTGGCGGGAAACTCCGGGTTGATGTCGTCCATATCGGCGATCAGGTCGTAGGGCACACCGGCCTCGGCCAGCAGAACGTTCATGTGCCCCGGCATGCGACCGGCCACCGGATGAATGGCGAATTTCACCTTCACCCCGCGCGCGATCAGCAGCTGCGCGAATTCCCACACCTTGTGCTGCGCCTGAGCCACGGCCATGCCGTAACCGGGCACGATAACCACACGCTCGGCGTAGGCCATCATCACCGAGGCATCGGAGGCTTCGATCGGCTTCTGCGCTCCCTCGATCGCCTGGGCCACGCCGCCGCCGGCGCCAAAATTGCCGAACAACACGTTGCCGATCGAGCGATTCATCGCCTTGGCCATCAGCTGGGTCAGCAAGGTACCCGCCGCGCCGACCACCGTGCCGGCGATGATCATCGCCTCGTTCTGCAGCACAAAACCCTCGAACGCCACCGCCAGGCCGGTAAAGGCGTTATAGAGCGAAATAACCACCGGCATATCGGCGCCGCCGATCGGCAGGGTCATCATCAGGCCGAACAGCAAAGCCAGCGCAAAAAACGCTCCGATCAACGGCAGGGTCAGGTGTCCTGCCGCCAGCAGCGCGCCGATCACCACGGCGGCAGCCAGTACCAGCATGTTGACCACGCGCTGACCCGGGAATACGAAGCGCCGGTCCAGCCAGCCCTGCAATTTGGCGAAGGCGATCAGGGAGCCGGAAAAGCTCACCGCGCCGATCAGGGCGCCCAGTACGGCCAATGTCAGCTGAGCCGCGGAGGGCGCTGAGCCACCATTGGCCGTGAATTGGCCACCATCGATCAGGACCACCGAGCGACCGGCATAGCCGATCAGCTCCGCCGCACCGATCGCAGCGGCCGCGCCACCACCCATGCCGTTATAGAGCGCCACCATCTGCGGCATGGCCGTCATGGCCACCCGCCGCCCCGACCACCAGGCCGCGGCGACGCCGATCAGTACGGCCGCCAGCATCAGGCCGCGGTTGTGCAGCTCCGGCAAAGCGAAAGTTGCTACGACGGCCAGCAGCATCCCCACGCCGGCCCACACGATGCCGCCTCGCGCCGTGCGCGGCGAGCTCATGCGCTTCAGACCCAGGATGAACAGTAATGCGGCGAGGAAATAGCAGGCTTTGATCAGGTCCGGCAGCCAGGCCATCACTTGGCCCCCTCGCTGCCCGCCTTGGGCTTGCTGGTCTTGAACATCTCCAGCATCCGCTCGGTCACTACGTAGCCGCCGGCGGCGTTACCCGCCCCCAGCAGCACCCCGGCGAAACCTATCGCGATTTCGAACGAAGTTTCGGCATGCCCTAGCGCAATCATGGCTCCGACCAGCACAATGCCGTGGATGAAATTCGACCCGGACATCAAAGGTGTGTGCAGAATCACCGGTACCCGCGCGATGATTTCGTAACCGGTGAATGCGGCGAGCATGAAGATATATAGCGCCAGGAACCCGTCGATCATGACCCCTCCGTGCCGAACCCCCGTGGTTCGGCCATCATACGGTCGCAGGTCAACGCGCGCGAGCCTGCCGCGTTGATGTCGGGGGACGAATCAATGGAGTCTCAGGATGCGCGATCCGACGATGACGCGGACGACGACGCCATGAACAGCGTGGTCTCCGCTCTCGACACGGACCTGTTGGCTGACGACGCCCGTGCGGCGCCGGCCACGCTTGATGCTTTCCTGAGCCAGGTGGAGCGGCGCGCATTCCGCCTGGCCGAGTTGAACCTGGGCAACCGCGAGGATGCCCTGGACGCCGTACAGGACGCGATGTTGCGTCTGGTCAAGCACTACCGCGACAAACCCGCGCAGGAATGGACGCCGCTGTTCTGGGGCATCCTGCGCCGCCGTATCGTGGACCTGCAGCGCCGCCGCAAGGTCCGCTCCATCATGGTCGGCTGGCTGGGGGGCGGCCGCGATGATGACGGCGATGAACTACCGAGTTGGGATCCGGCCGATAACGGCCCGGGTCCGATGGACCGGCTGCAGGATGCACAGTCGTATGCGGACATGGCGGCAGCCGTGAAAAAGCTGCCACAGCGCCAGCGCGAGGCTTTCATGCTGCGCGTGCTGGAAGGCCTGGACGTCGCCGAGACGGCACAGGCTATGGGCTGTTCCGAAGGCAGCGTGAAAACCCATCTGTCGCGCGCGATGCAACATTTGCGCGATCAATTGGAGGAATGGCGATGAACGCGCCAAAACATTCCGTCGATCATCGGTCTTTCGAGCAGCGCGCCCGCGCGCTCTATCGCGAGGCCTCGCACACCATCGACCCGGCCACCGCCGGTCGACTGCGCGCAGCGCGCCGCACCGCGCTCGAAGCCGCCCAGACGCCTGCGCAACCACGCGGGGTACGCATGCTGCTGCCGACCGGTGCGCTCGCGGCGGTTGCCTTGGCTGTACTGATGGCCTGGTCGCCGCTGCAGAATCGCGGCAACGATGCCTTGCAGGCGCAGATGAATGTCGCCAGGGCCATCGACGCCGACAGCGACCTGCCGCCCGATCCGGATAAAGCCGACCCTGGCATGGTTCAGAACCTCGACTTCTACGATTGGCTGGCATCCAATAACAACTCATCCTCTCAGGCGAATCGGTAAGCATGCCATTGCGTCGTTTCGCCTTGTCGCTGTGCCTGGTAACGCTGCTCGCAGGCACAGCGGCACCACTGTGGGCACAAGCCGGACCACCTCCCGGCCAGGTCCAGGGGGCGCCGCGCCCCTGGAACAGCCTCTCGCCCGCCGAACGCGACATGCTGTCACCAATGGCATCGCAGTGGGACTCGCTCAAGCCGGAACGCCAGCAGCGCCTGCTGGAACGCGCCCAAGGCTGGAACCGGCTTCCGCCCGACCAGCGGCAGGAAGTGCGCGACCGCATCGCGCAATGGCAACAGATGACCCCTGAGCAGCGCGATCAGGCGCGCGAAAACATGCGCCGTTTCCAGCAGCTGCCACCCGAACAACGCCAGCAACTGCACAACGCGTTCAAGCGCTTCCAGGAACTGCCACCCGACCGCCGCGAGCAGTTGATCAAGCAGTTCCAGCAACAGCGTCCTGGCGGCCATCCGCCGGGAGGCATGGGACACCCTGGCGGCGGCCCGCCCAGGCATTGAAGAATGCGATGAAGAAAGCCGCGATATTCGCGGCTTTTTTGCATCCAGGGTTTGTCGTTCCAGCTACACCAGTCTGAATTAGTGACCTTCTGGCAAGCGATGCGAAGCGAGCAATCAGCTCTTCGGGCCCCCTCGGAAGCCGAGTGAGGTTTGGACGATCAGGCCCCGAAGGGGGCATCGACAGGACAGGGACGTCCTGTCGAAAAGCCCGGCCGAACCTCACGGTCCGAAGGACGGCGGACGCGGGGTGTCCTTTCTTTGGTTATCTTTCTTTGGACAAGCAAAGAAAGTAACTCGCGCGCCGGCAGGCGGGCGAAACACGCCGCAGGCGACTTTCTAGCCAAGGCGTAGAACCAGAGCGATGCACGCTCCAGCGACAACCAACCACCGAAGCCACTGGATCCCGGCCTACGCCGGGATGACGATGTAGGGGGAGCCGCGCGAGTTTTCCGTCACCGGCGAAATGAAGATGCAGGGGGAGTTGCGCGAGTTTTTTGTCGACTGGCAGAAAATGAGGAGAGAGCCATCAGCCCTCGAAGCAAACCTTCCCCTCCCTCACCACACAACTCTTACTCACCAGCTCATCATCAAAATCAGGGTTCAACGCCCCATCACGCAACAACAACTCGGCAAAATTGAACACATTGCGCGCATACATCTCCGAAGCATGCAACGGCGCCCCCGCCGGCAAATTCAACGGCCCAAGAATCGTCACCCCGTGAAGCTCGACACGCTCACCAGGCCGCGTCAGCTCGCAATTGCCACCGCCTTCGGCCGCCAGATCGACAATCAAGGCACCAGGCTTCATCCCCTCGACCATCGCCGCAGTAAGAATCTTCGGTGATGGACGCCCCGGCACCGCCGCCGTGGTCACGATCACATCGACCGACTTCACATGCTCGGCCAGTGCCTGCTGTTGCGCAGCACGTTCCTCGGCGGAAAGCTCGCGTGCATAGCCACCGCTACCGGCAGCGCTGACACCCAACTGGACGAACTTCGCACCCAGCGACTCCACCTGTTCGCGTGTCTCCGGGCGTACGTCATAACCTTCGATCTGCGCACCCAGGCGGCGCGCCGTGGCGATCGCCTGCAGGCCGGCGACACCCGCGCCGATCACCAGCACGCGCGACGGACGGATCGTGCCGGCGGCGGTCGTCAGCATCGGGAAAAACTTGGGTGCGGCCTCGGCAGCGATCAGCATCGCGCGATAACCGGCAACCGCCGCCTGCGAACTGAGCACGTCCATCGCCTGCGCACGTGTCGTGCGTGGCAACAGCTCCAGTGCAAAGGCGGTAATACCCCGTTCGCCCATGGCGGCGATACGCGCTACGGCACCATAGGGTCGCAACTGCCCGATCAACACACTGCCTGCGCGCAGGCGAGCTACCGTCGCATCGTCCGGCGGCAGCACACAGGCCAGCACATCCGCTTGCGCCAGAACTTCCTCTGCATCGCCGAATTCGCCATCGACGTAGCTGGCATCGGGAAACCCGGCCGAAGCACCGGCGCCACGTTCGAGCAGGACCCGAACGCCCTTGGCGCGCAATTTCTTGGCAGTTTCCGGTGTAATCGCGACACGTCGCTCGCCGGCGGCGGTTTCGCGCAATGCGGCCACGGTGATCGGCATCGGGGACTCCCTGCGGATGATTCCGGCCATCATAAGGCCTTAACGGACCGCGCTTGTACCCGGGGGGTACCTCGGGAGTAGACTGACCAGCCGCATACGGCATTGATACCCGGCGGGCAAGACGAGCTGGAGATCCATTGATGTCCGTGCAGGTGAAATTCGATTCGCTCTCTCCCGATCCACTGCTGGCCAGGGCGCGCGCGGTACGCGAACGGGCTTATGCGCCCTATTCCAACTTTCTGGTGGGTGCCACCTTGCTCACCCACGATGGCCGCCACTTCGATGGCTGCAACGTGGAAAACGCCTCCTATGGCTTGTGCAATTGCGCCGAGCGCACGGCGCTGTTCGCGGCAATCGCCGCAGGCTGCAAGCCTGGCGATTTCGCCGCCCTGGCGGTGATCGGCGACACGCCGGCGCCCATCGCGCCGTGTGGCGCCTGTCGCCAGGTGATGGCCGAGCTCTGTAACCAGGAGATGCCCGTCATACTGGCCAATCTGCAGGGCGAGGTGCAGTTGACCACAGTCGGCAAGCTGCTCCCTGGCTCGTTTCAATTGCCCTGAGCCCGATGAGGCCCGAAGTCATCGGACGTGAACCCATGAACTGCTAGCATGGCCGCTTTGAGATCGAGTCACGCCATGCTTTCTGCTCTCGAGTTGCTGCAACAACGCCATTCGGCCCCTTCGCGCCAGCTTGGCGAACCCGCGCCCGACGATGCGACCTTGCGCACGCTGCTGGAAGCGGCCATCCGGGTGCCCGACCACAGCAAGCTCGAGCCGTTCCGGCTGGTGCTGTTGCGCGGCGACGCCAAGCTGCGTTTCGGCGAACGCCTGGCCGAGATCGCCATTCGTCGCGATCCCGAACTGCCCGAGTCCAAGCGCGAAAAAGAGCGCCTGCGCTATACCTTCGCGCCACTCGTGGTAGCGGTGATTTCGCATGTGCACCACGAGAGCACGGTGCCTGTCATCGAACAACAATTCGCCGCGGCATGCGTCGCACATAACCTGTTGCTGGGCACCTATGCCCTCGGCTACGGCGCACAGTGGCTGACCGGATGGGCGGCTTACGACCGCGAAGCGGCCGCGGTGCTTGACCTCAAGGACAACGAGCAAGTCGTCGGCTTCGTGCACATCGGCACGCCGGATATCGACATCCCCGATCGCGATCGCCCCGTGCTCGACGATCTGGTCTCGACCTGGACGCCATGAGCGAGGCAAGCCCCACCGTCCATCTCGTCGACGGAAGTCTGTATGTCTTCCGCGCCTGGCACTCCATGCCCGACGAGTTCACCGACGTCGACGGACACCCGATCAATGCGGTGCACGGGTTTACGCGGTTCTTGTGCGAACTGCTGGAAAAGACCAGACCGGAACATATCGCGGTAGCCTTCGACGCGTCGCTGACCACCTCGTTCCGCAACGCGATCTATCCGAAATACAAAGCCAACCGCGAGCTGCCACCGCCCGATCTCGAGCGGCAGTTCGTCCTGTGCCGGGAGATCGCCGAAGCACTCGGCCTGCCCGTCCTGATCGACCATAGCTACGAAGCCGACGATCTTATCGGCAGCGCGCTGTGGGGACTGCGCGCACACGGATTCCGTGGCGTCATAGTTTCGGCCGATAAAGATTTCGGCCAGCTGCTGGGCGAGCACGACGAACAGTGGGACTACGCGCGCAACCTGCGCTGGGGACCGGCCGGCGTGCTGGAAAAACTCGGCGTGCATCCGCACCAGGTCGCCGACTTCCTGGCCTTGTGCGGTGACGCTGTCGACAACATCCCTGGCGTCCCCGGCGTGGGCGCCAAGACAGCCGCGGCCTTGCTCACGCATTTCGGCAGCCTCGACGCCCTGCTCGACCGCGTCGACGAAGTGGCTTTCCTGCGCATTCGCGGCGCGGCATCGTGCGCGGTGAAGCTCAAGGAACATGCCGAGCAGGCACGCCTGTACCGGCGCCTCACACGCATCGCTCTCGATGTGCCGGTTGCATCGCATGCCGATGCCTTGCTCCGCCAGAGCAGCGAGTGGGCAAAGTTGGAAGCCATCAGTGAACGGCTGCGCTTTGGACCTTTGACGCGCTCGCGACTGCGCGCACTGACCACCGGTTAGTCGCTCAATCTTTCGCGCCGAGCCTGCGCAACGCGTTTACGGATTGATCGTTGCCTTGTTTCAGTGCCACGGCGAGCGCCGTATTGCCGTGCACATCGACATGATCGATATCCGCGCCCTTGGCGATAAGGGCTGGCAGCAGATCAAGGCGCCCGAACAGCGTTGCAAAAGACAGGGCTGTTTCACCGGCGTTGTTGGCCTGGTCGACCGGACAGCGCGCATCGAGCAGCACATGCGCGACTTCCACGTGACCTTTGTACAACGCTCCCATCAAGGCTGTATTGCCATTGCGATCGCCGAGGCAGGCATTGGCGCCCATGCTCAGTAGATAGCGCAAGGCATCGGGTTGATCGTTGTAGGCGGCAAGAATCACCGCGCTGTAACCGCTCGATGTTTGACTATCGATCGGATAATGCGCCTCGTAGAGCGCTTGCAGGATATCGATACGGCCGGCACGCGCGGCGTCGAACCATTCCGAATCGTAGCGATGGGCATCGACCCACTGCGCCTGTGGCTTGGGGATATTTTGTATGTGGCCTGCGTGTGCCATCAGGCGCAATGAGGGGAAGCAGAACCACACTCCCATCGCCACCAGCACAGCGGCGACGGGGACAATTACGAACCAGGTTTGGCGACGCCTGAACATGCCACTACTCCGTAGAGACCCGCCCTGGTTTGCGCCAGGGCGAGGTACAAGAACTCGAAAAGTCAGCTGAGTTTTTGTAGGAGCGGCTTCAGCCGCGACCCATAGTTACGTCACGGCTTGTCGCGGCTAAAGCCGCTCCTACAACGACGATGTGTCAGTCCGCCAGTTTTTCAGCGGCAGCTTTCACGCGCGACAAGTCGGCATGCGTTGCCTTGACCAGTCGCGTGCCGTAGTCAGCATCAGCCTTGTAGAAGTACGACAGCATCGTGTACTTGTTGGCCTCGTTGGTGACCTGGTTCAGATCACTGCCAAGTGCCACGATCAGGTCGTTCTTGTCCTGTGCCGACAGCGCCTTGTAATACTCACCCGCCTGCACGAAGTTGCGTGGCTTGTCGATCGCCTGCTGCTGCGTGGTACCGGACAACTCCGTACGCACCAGCTTGGCGGACGGATCTTCGGAAACTTCGCTGGCACCCGACGGTTCGAAGTTGATCTCGCCCTTGCGGCCGCTGATGCTCATCGCACCATCCTGGTCTCCGTTATTTACCGCAACGGCCGGCTTGTTCACCGGAATGCTGAGGTAGTTGGCGCCCAGGCGATAGATCTGCGTGTCGGCGTAGGCGAACAATCGTCCCTGCAACATGCGGTCCTCGGATGCCTCGATACCAGGCACCATGCGCGAAGGCGCAAAGGCCGATTCCTCGGTGCTTTCGAAGTAATTGTCCGGCACGCGATTGAGCGTCATCGTACCGATCTTCTGCTCCGGCACGCCCGGCCAGATCTTGGTGTCGTCCAGCGCATTGAAATCGAACCTGGCCAGGTCCTTAGGCTCCAATACCTGGATATACAGGTCCCACTTCGGGTGGTCGCCGGCCTTGATGCTCTTGTAGAGATCGTTGGTGTAGTGGTTCCAGTCGGCGGCGAGGGAGGCCGATATCTCCTGCGGTCGCAGGCTATGCAGGCCTTGCTGGCTCTTCCAGTGGAACTTCACGTAATGCACCTGGCCCTGCGCATTGACCAGCTTGAACGCATGCACGCCAAAGCCGTCCATGTGGCGATAGTTGTCCGGCATGCCTTCGTTGGAATACAGGCGCGTCAGCATCGCCGTCGCCTCTGGCGTATGCGCGAAGAAATCGAACGCCAGATTGGCATCCTGCACGCCAGTTACCGCGCTCGGCTTGTTCGCATGCACGAAGTCCGGGAACTTGATCGCATCGCGGATAAAGAAGATCGGCAGATTGTTACCCACCAGGTCCCAGTTACCTTGCTGGGTATAGAACTTGGTCGCGAAACCGCGCGGGTCGCGTGCCTGCTCCGGGGAACCACGGAAGTTCATCACGGTAGAAAAGCGCACAAATACCGGCGTGCTGGTGCCGGGCACGAAGACCTTGGCCTTGCTCAGCGACGAAATATCGGTGCTGGGTTCGAAAACACCGAATGCGCCCGTGCCGCGCGCGTGCACCACACGCTCGGGAATACGCTCGCGATTGAAGCGTTGCAGTTTTTCGATCAGGCGAGAGTCTTGCAGCAGAGTCGGGCCATTCGGGCCGGCGGTCTGCGAGTTCTGGTTGTCGCCAACGGGAATGCCGGCGTCGCTGGTCAGGTGAGCATCCTGTGCACTGACCGCAAAGGCGATGCTCAACGGAAGCGTCAGCAGAAGACTTGTTCGAGCAAAACTTTTTCTTGTGGTTTTCATGAACCATCCTTGTGGTTGGGGGCGCGCGGAAGCGCACCGTATTAGCCGTCATTGGCTCGAAATCAGTCTAATTGATTGTTCGGATAAGACTGATAGCTCCCTGCTATAGCGTGACCGACCACACACATCGCACCGATTGAGCGATCGATGCGAGGCAGTCATCATGGCGAGCGTCAAGTAACTCTCAAGGACTCTGGATGACCCCATCGACACAAGCCGTTCCCGCCGACGCCAACGCACCGGTCGAGACGCTTTATCAAGGCCGTTGGCTCAGCCTGCGCAAGCGCGGGCGCTGGGAATACGCCGAACGCAACAACCCCGGCGGCGCGGTCATCATTCTGGCGGTGACGCCGGAGGACAAGGTGCTGTTCGTCGAGCAATACCGCGTGGCGATCCAGAAACACACTATCGAAATGCCGGCCGGGCTAGTCGGCGACCTCGCCCATCAGCTGGAAGAAGGCGCTCTACTCGCCGCTAGTCGCGAACTGGAAGAAGAAACCGGCTACCGCTGCGAGCGCGTGGAATTCGTGCACGAGGGCCCTTCGTCGTCCGGCATGAGCACCGAGATGATTACTTTCGCCCGTGCCTATGGGCTGACCCGGGTGGGTCCCGGCGGCGGCGACGAAAGCGAGAACATCGTGGTGCACGAGGTTCCACGCACCGAAGCCGGAGCCTGGCTGTTCGCGCGGGCGCGCGAGGGCTATTCGATCGACCCCAAGCTATTTGCCGGACTGTGGTTTATTGAGCACGCTCAATAGCTTGCAGCGGCGACTTCAGGGAACCTCAAAAAAAAGTCAGCTTTTCCTATCGTCATCCCGGCGCAGGCCGGGACCCAGTGGCATCGGTTTTCAGTTTTCGCGATAAAGCGAGCTTTTGCGCGCTCTCGCGGCAACCGATCGCATGGCCACTGGGTTCCGGCCTACGCCGGAATGGCGGGTAGGAAAGGTTTTTCGAGGTGTCCTGAAGTCGCTACAAACCAGAGTTATTGGAGGCACCCTAAAGTCCTGGCGCTTCCTGCCGATCTCATGAGAGACCCCGCCTACGCGGCTAACTTTTGACTTTGGAGGAAGTCTGTCCATGAAGCGCCTCATCGTTTCCGCTGCCCTGATCCTGGCGCCACTGGCCGCCCATGCCGCTTGCGCCCCCACCGATTTCGCCATCCAGGATTTCAAGATGAAGGCTACCGGCTCCGGCCAGGGCGTTCGTCTGAGCCTGAGCGGCCAGCTGGTCAATCACTGTGCCGAGGCTGCTGCCGCGCAGGTGAAGATCGAAGCCAAGGACTCCGGCGGCAAGGTCCTGCAAGCCAAGCAGGGCTGGCCGGCCGGTACCACGAACATTGCACCGGGCCAGTCGGTCGAATTCGACCTGGGCCGTTTGTTCCGTTATCAGACCGACATGCAGAACTACACCGTCGGCGTCACGGACGTGCGCACCTGGTAAGTGTTGTTGCTGTATGGCTGTTCCGCGAGAAGTTTTGGGCCCCGGATTCCGGGGCCTTTTTTTTGTCCGGCGCTCAGCTCGCCGCAGTCTGGATCGTCACTTCCAGATCGTATTCCTTCGCCGAGGATCCCGGCGTAGTCTGGAACTGCATGGTCACGTGGCGACCTTCCTGCAGCCTGGTCCACCGATAGGTATTGCCCTCGCGCGTCCAGCCGACGATGCCATTCACGCCCTTGCCCATGCGATCGAGCAAGCCCTTGGCATCGGTAGCCGAGCTCACGTGGTAACGCGCCTGCCACTGTGCTTCGTCGCCGAATGCGCTGAGCTGGTCGATCTTCATATCCTTCGGCCACTGCACTGCATCGTGCAGCTCGGCGGGAATGTAACGATCGGCCATGCGCGAACGCACAAAACCGCCGTCGCTCTTCCAGTCGTATTCCAGGTGCATGGCAACGGTCCTGGCCTGATCCACACCGCGCAGCCGGGCCACCACATGCAGGGCCGCATCGATGCCCGAGGACAGCCCCGCCGATGTGATCACCTTGCCGTTATCGGCCCAGCGCACATCCTTGATCACATTCACCTTGGGATAGCGCTTGGCCAGGTTGGCAATGCTCGGATTGAAGGTCGTGGCCTTCAGGCCGTCGAGGATGCCCGAGCTGCCCAGGATGAATGCCCCAGTGCATACCGAAAGGACATAGCGCGAGCTATCCGTATGCTGGCGAATGAAGTCGAGAATGCGTGGGTCTTTCTGCGCGTCGCCGACGTCGCCACCGGGCACCAGCAGCACGTCGAACGGCGGCGCATCGGCAAAGCTGACGTCAGGCGTCACGGTAAGTCCCATCGCCGTCTTCACCGGCTTGCCGTCGGGCGACAGCGTCACAACGCCAAACCCGGCGTTGCCAAAGACTTCATAAGGACCGGCGAAATCGATGATCTCCACGCCGTCGAACAGCACGATACCGACCCGAACCTGCGGTTGCGTATGCGCCTCGTGCTCGGCCAGCACGGGCAACGCGAAGAACGCCGCAAACAACAACACGAAAAGACGGAACGAAAGCCTGCGCATACCTGACCCCTTGGCAAGAAACGCCGGCACGATACGAAAAAACCATACGCAAATGCGGACGCGCAACACGCCTATCCAGACAAATCACACGATGCCGAAGCGTTCGCGGTAATCGCGCGGCGACACGCCCAGCTGGCGGGCGAAGGCGCGGCGCATGGCCTCGTCGGAAGCGAATCCGCATTCGGCAGCGATGCGCTTGATCTCCTTGGTCGTGCTTTCGAGCAAAGGCTTGGCCGCTTCGATACGCTGCTGCTCGACATATTTCTGTGGGGTCGTGCCGAACGTGGCATGGAACCGACGCGTGAACTGACGCGGGCTGATATGCAGGCGCGCCGCCAACAAGTCGATATCCAGACGCGCCTGTAGATTCGCCGCAATCCAGGCCGCCAGTTGCTCGAACTGATCGGGTAGATCCTGGGCCTGCAACTGGCTGCTGAACTGGCTTTGCCCGCCCGAACGCTTGCTGGCCATGACCATGCGCTTGGCCACTTTCAGCGCCAATGCCTGGCCATGATCGGCAGCCACCATCGCAAGCGCCAGGTCCATGCCGGCCGTGATACCGGCGGATGTCCAGACTTCGCCGTCACGTGTATAGATCGCGTCGGACTCGACATGCACCTTCGGATAGCGCGCACGCAGCTCGTGCAAGTCGCTCCAGTGCGTGGTGGCCTGGCGGCCATCCAGCACGCCAGCTTCGGCGAGCAACAGCGCACCGCTGCATACGGACGCCACCCGACGAACGCGCGCGGCACTCAGTTTCAGCCATTCGACCAGGGCCGTATCGGCGCGTGCGCAGTCCAGCGCGTCACCCATACCTCCGCAGACCAGCAAGGTGTCGGTATCGTTCGGCAGCGACGCGCAAGGCATATCGGGCAATAGCCGCATGCCGGCGGCCATCGTAATTGGCTCATCGCGCATGGCTACGATGTGCAGGCGATACAACGGCAATCGACCGGGATGGTCGTCCTGCGACTGACGGCTGGCCAGTGCAAACACTTCGAGCGGGCCGCTGATATCCAGCGACTGCGCACCTGCATAGACCAGCATGCAGACAATTCTGGGCGATGTTTCTTGCATGGTGTCGGAGCCCGACCGGGATGCGTGGTACGGTAAACGGAAACCGCGCCATCGCCAATCGTCGATATCCCGCCACCCTTGCGGATGACGGGATACCGGTCAGCGCACTCAGTGCAGTTGTTCGAGCACCTGGTCGCGTTCGATCTTGTAGACCTTCGGCGGCGGCGTGCTGGTCTTCATCAACTTCAGACGCAGTGTCTTGGCCTGCTGGCACGCGTTGCCTCCACCGACGAAGACACCGCCCTGGTCGCACTTCCACTCGTAGAAGTTGGCGATGCCCCCGGCGAGCTGCAGGCTGTAGTCGGTACTGAACGCGCCCGCATCGAACGGCTTGCCGGCCATTTCGTTCTGGAACCAGCGCATCCATGCCGGCGAGCCTATCGGCGGCGGGTTGGACTGGAAGGTCGGGTTCATCGGCGACAGCTGCGGACTCTCGGCCGTCATGTGGCAGCTCATGCACGCGCTGATCGGGTTATCCACCGGGCCATCAAGGCGGCCGTTCCAGCCCAGATGGGTCGGCGGCAACTCGGGCTTGGCGTTGATCGCCGTCTGCTTCAGGTCCGGGTTGATCTTGGTCACCGACGGCTGCTTGTTGGTGTAGTCGTTACCGGTGTCTTCCGGATCGTTACCCCACATCACACCCACCGGAACCAGGTTGTCCCAGCCCGGCTTGCCGGTCTTGGCACCGTTGTACTGGAACGTGCCGAAGATCCAGCCGGTCCCCGGAATGCGCGTGTCGCGCACGGCGAAGTCCATCTGGATCAAGGCCACTTCCTTGATCGAGCGGTCGGACGAGTTGAAGGTATTGGTGACATAGGCCTGCCACAGCACCGGATTGGCCAGGAACGGCACCTGCTTCAGGTCGACGTCGGCGAACAGCGGCTTACACACCACCGTGCCGTCGTGGAAGCTGTTGGGCTGGGTGGTAAACGCCGGATCGGGATTCTGCGGGTCCTTCCACACCTGGCCGAAGGTATAGCCACCGATGTCGTTGTAGATGCCGACCGCGAACGTCTGGCCGGTGGTGGTCTGCGTCGGAGCCAGCTGCTTTTCCTGGATCTGCGCTTCCTTGGTCAGACCGTGGATGCCTTCACGGCCCAGCGGGCCGTAATGCTGCCAGGGGGCGTGATACCAGGCGCGTACCTTGTTCTTTTCGACATACCAGTCGTTTTCGACATTGCCTTCCAGGCAGTAATGCTTGACGGCCTCCGCGTAGGGACGCCATTTTTCGAAATCGTTGGTCAGCGGACTGGGCAATAGCTTGAAAAAGTCCGGCGGCGGCCTGTTGGGCAACGCCTTGGGATAATTCTGGCTCAGCGTGAAAATCGTGCCCTTGTAATCGGACGGCGGTTGATAACCATAATCGGGAAACGTACCTGCATTTGCATTGCCCACCGAAAAAACCAGCGCGGCGATAATGCCAAGAGCCCCACCCCTAGCGAATTTCATAATCCACCTCCTTGAAAACGTTGAATTACTCCTCGCACCACGATTGCGTAGCACGTCGGGTTATCCGGAATGACTGCCAGCCCCGGATCGGCCAAAAACCGGCCTCCGGCATTGACGCCGGCCAGAACAAATAATGATAACTACCGAAAATCCCCAACCGGCTGACTACGCCGGCCTTGCATCGGCCCGCCTTGCATCAACGTGTAGCCGATTACCCCAATGGCGGGATAGTAGATAAAGGCGGCAATAAAAGAAATAGACGGGCTAACAAAATAAAAAAAGGCCGGGGCACGTCCCTGTCGACGATACCCCGGCCTCAACGCACAAAATGTGCAATACGATTAATGCAGTACGAATAACTTGTCGAAACCGGCCACCCGCAGGGTACCGCGCAGTTCGGTGCCGGCATTGACGATACGAATTTCCGCACGCTCCCCACCCGCATGCTCGCGCAGCAGCAGAAGCATGCCCAGCGCGGAACTGTCCATGCTGTTCACCTCGCCCAGGTCGATCACATAGCTGCGTGCCGGCGCCTTGACGCCCAGGCAGGCGTCATGGAAATCCCGGTGCACGGAGAAATCGAAGTTCTCGCCCATCTGCAAGGTCAGGCAGTCCAGCTCGGTATCGTGATGAATGGTCAGGCTCATGGCTGTAATGCCTCTCAAAACAAATCGGTTTAGAACAATTCGATCTCGCCGGCGTCCATCGTGCTCTGCAAGGCAGGACCACGTGACCGCAGCTTGGCTTTCTCGCGCTGCACGGCAAGGCGTGAGCGCACCTGTTGAGCGCGTTCGGCCAGCACATGGGCGTCGATCGGATCGCACGCCAACGCCTCGATATCGCGCGTGCACTCGGCCGTCACTTCCTGCAGCTCGACCAGGCGGGTACGCGTCTGGTTGAGCAGCTGGCTGAGAATGTCTTCGAACTGCAGCGAGCGGATCGTGGTCGACACGTCGTTACCCAGGCCGCGGTTGATTTCGACAACCTGGTCGGCGACCACGCTGGTACGCGCGTCGCTTTCGGTCACGTGCGCCATCATCGCGTCGATGCCGCCCTTGGCCGACAGCGCCACGTTCAAGTCCTGAGACGCCATCGTACCGACCAGCTCGCGCAGGTGGTCCATCGCGGCACGGGCGCGCTCGACGTGGCTGCCGATCTGTTCGTTGAACTGGTTGGAGTTACTGGCGAGATTGCGGATTTCGCCCGCGACCACCGCGAAACCACGGCCGGACTCGCCTGCCCGCGCCGCTTCGATGGCGGCATTCAAGGCCAGCAGATTGGTTTCTTCGGCGATCGTGTTGACGTTCTTCAGCAAGCCGAACACCGCGTCCATTTCCTTGGCCATGCCATCGATGCGGTAGACGATGCGCAGGCTCTCGCGCGACAGCTGCACGATCAGGCCGACGAAGTGCTCCAGCAGATCGCCGGTACGCGCGGCAAAGTCCTGCACCGATACGCCGCCGTTCTGCACATCGATGATCTGCTTGAGCAGCGACTGCTGCATGCCGGTTTTCTGCGACAGGCCGTCAAAGCCGCCGCCGAGCTCCGAGACCGCGTCGCGCAGCAGGTCCATCGCCTGATGCAGTTCACGCGAGGCATGCCCCATTTCGTCCACCAGCGCGCCACGCACGTCTTCGAGTGCCTCGCGCACGGGCGCCGAGTCGATGATCGGGGCTTCGGTGACCACCGGGACGTTACGCCGTGTCTCGACGATCCACACTGCCGTGAGCGCGATCACCAGCACTGGCGCCAACCAGGCGGGATGCCAGAACAGGCAGAGCAGCAGCGCGGCCGCACTGGCGACAAAGCCGTACAGTGGCCGCGAGGCGATCGATGAAGGAATGACTGACATGGGCTTGTCCGAACTCAAGTGACCGCGCGGGCAGCGCGGGCGACGGGTTGACGCGCCATCTCGAGGAGGCGCGCAGCGATATTTTCCAGGGGCAGCATTTCGCTGGCGGCGCCCATCTTCCAGGCGGCGCCGGGCATGCCCCATACGACCGAGCTGGCTTCGTCCTGCACCAGCGTGGGAGCGCCGCATTCGCGCAGCTCCGCCAGGCCACGTGCGCCGTCGTCGCCCATGCCGGTCAGCAAGACGGCGATGGCCGGCGCGCCGACACTGGCGGCGACCGAACGGAACAGCACGTCGACGCTGGGCTTATGACGGTTCACTGGTGGCCCGTTGTGCAAACGGCAGACGTAGCGTGCGCCGTCCCACATCACCAGCAGATGCTGGCTGCCCGGTGCAATGTACGCATGGCCATGCTGGATGGGTTGACCATCGCGCGCTTCGCACACGCGCATTGCCGAACAGTTGTCCATGCGCTGGGCGAACGGACCGCTGAAAGCGGCGGGAATATGTTGGGTAATCAGGATCGGCGGCGCATCCGGCGGCATCGATTCGAGCACGACACGGATGGCTTCGGTGCCACCGGTCGACGCACCGATCGCGATAATGCGTGTGCCGCCCCTCGAATCGGCGGTCTGGGCGCGGGGCAGCACGGCATCCGCGCTCAGACGCGGCGGCACGTCCAGCTTGCGTACGGCGCTGCGCATCTTCGGTCGCGCCAGGGCGGCCAGCTTCACCTTGGCGCAGATCTCCTGCGCACCCTCGGCAAACGTGCTGGCCAGGTCGTTGCTCGGCTTGGTAAAGAAGTCGACCGCACCCAGTTCCAACGCCTTCAGCGTCACTTCGGCGCCCTGCTGGGTCAGCGACGACACCATCACCACCGGCATCGGACGCAGGCGCATCAGGTTTTCGAGAAAGGTCAAGCCATCCATGCGCGGCATCTCGACGTCCAGCGTCAGCACGTCGGGCTCGAGCTGCTTGATCTTTTCGCGCGCGATCAACGGGTCGGCGGCCACACCCACCACCTCGATCCCCGGATCGCAGGCGAGCATGGTCGACAACAGTTTCCGCACCAGGGCGGAATCGTCGACGATTAGTACACGCACTCTAGCCATTAATGCTTACTCGCCTTTGCCTTAAGAGGTGAAAACGTCTCGAAGAACCGGGTCCTGCATGGCGAACGCGAGCCTTTCTCCCTCGCCTCGCCGCCCTTTCCTAGAACAGCTCCACTTCTCCCTTTATCGGATCGTTTGCCAAACGCTTGAGGTAATGCTTCTCGGTGTCGACCAGGCGGCTCTCCTGCAAGCCATGCATCAAGCGCACGCGCACGCGCCCGGTCTGCGGGAAATACTGAACCTGACGCGGGTGCACGTCGCCGACATCCTCGGCCACCAGGTTGAGCTTTTCCGTTTCGATATAGCGACGGACGAAGGCGATATTGCGCCGGCCGATATCGGTCATCTGTGCCAACACGCGACCGCCGCCGAAGATCTTCACTTCAAGATCGCTGCGATGCCCGCCGGCTTTCAGAATACGATTGATCAGCTGCTCCATCGCATCGTTGCCATAGCGTGCGGCACGGCTGACCGTGGACGACCAGCTATCGCGGTCACCGACCGGCTCGGGCAACATGAAATGATTCATGCCGCCGATCTGACGCTGGCGATCGCGGATACAGGCCGATACGCAGGAGCCCAGCACGGTCGAGATCATCTCGTCCTGATCGCTGACGTAGTACTCGCCCGGCAGGATCTTTGCGGTCATGCACGACTGCGTCGGATCCCAATACCGACGCACATGCTCGAAGCCCGGCAACACGTTTTGTGCGGCGGCAGGTCGGCGGCTGGCCATGACTTCGCTCATGCGTCGCGCTTCCGGTAGATCGTGCGGCCGACCAGATCGAAGTCGTCGCTCAGGCCATACATCGACTCCGAATGACCGAGGAACAGATACCCCCCCGGCGGCAGCAGGCCGGCATAACGCGAGAACAGGCGCTGCTTGGTCGGCTTGTCGAAATAGATCACCACGTTGCGGCAGAAAATCGCGTCGAACGGACCTTGCATCGGCCAGTCGTGCAACAGGTTCAGCGGCTGAATGGTCACCAGCTCGCGCAAGCGCGGATGGACACAGGCCAAGCCTTCGTAGGCGCCCTCGCCGCGCAGAAACCAGCGCCGACGACGCTCCGGGCTCACGCCACCGAGCTTGTCCACCGGGTACACGCCCTTGCATGCCGCTTCCAAGGCCTGCGGCGACAGATCGGTAGCGAGAATTTTCGCGTCGATATGGCTGCCGTGCTGCTCGAGCGCCTCGGCCAATACCATCGCCAGCGCATACGGCTCTTCGCCGGTCGAACAACCGGCCGACCAGATTCGCAGGCGATCGTCGTGGCGCTTTTTCTGCTGCAGCCACAGCGGCAACTGCGTTTCGATCAGAAAATCGTAGTGATGCATCTCGCGAAAGAACGACGTGACGTTCGTGCTGATCGCACTGGCCAGTTCGCCCAGCTCGCTTTCCGGATCGCGCCGCAGGATCTCGCAATAGCTGGCGAACTCCTTCAGGCGCAGCGCACGCAGGCGACGCAACAGACGCCCTTGGACCAGCTGACGCTTATGTTCGCCCAGCGAGATGCCGCAATGCTCCAGCACGAACTCGCGCAGGAAACGAAACTCCGCATCACCCAGGCTCGGTCCACCGATGCCCGCATTGGCAACGCTTTCATCGGTGGCCGGGACGGACATGGCTCAGAACTCCTTCCACACACCGCTGTCGGCGGCTTCAGCGGCGGCCGCACGCATGGCGGGCCTGGCCGGCGCACCGCTGCGGACAGCGGCGAATACCGCTTCGGTCTCGGCTGCCACTGCCGTGGTGCGCGCCTTCTGCGTCGGTACCGGCGCGTAGTCGGCATCGTCACCAAGCTGGAAGAAGCCCACCTGACGTGTCAGCTCGGTGGCCTGCTCCTGCATCGCGCGTGCAGCGGCAGCGGCCTCTTCCACCAGCGCCGCATTCTGCTGGGTCATCTCGTCCATCTGCAGCACGGCGTGGTTGACCTGGTCGATGCCTGCCGACTGTTCCTGGCTGGCTGCTGCGATCTCGGCAACGATGTCGGTCACCTTCTTCACGCTGTCGACGATCTCGGCCAGCGCCTTGCCGGACTGATCGACCAGCTCGGAACCGGTGCGCACCTTGGCGGCACTGTCGTTGATAAGACCCTTGATTTCCTTGGCCGCGCCGGCGCTGCGCTGCGCGAGGTTGCGCACTTCGGTCGCCACCACCGCAAAGCCACGACCCTGTTCGCCAGCGCGCGCCGCCTCGACCGCGGCGTTCAACGCCAGCAGGTTGGTCTGGAATGCGATCTCGTCGATCAGGCTCACGATATCGGCGATCTTGCGGCTGGAGGTATTGATCTCGCGCATCGCGCCGACCGCCTGGGCAACTACTTCGCCGCCGCGCTCGGCCTGTTCGCGAGCACCGCGGGCCAGCTGGTTGGCATGGCTGGCGTTTTCGGCGTTCTGCTTCACCGTCGAGGTCATTTCCTCCATCGACGAAGCGGTCTCTTCCAGGCTCGATGCCTGTTCCTGCGTACGCTGGCTGAGATCGTCATTGCCGCGCGAAATCTGTTGCGCGGCCGTGCTGACCGAACCCGAACCATGGCGCACTTCATTGACGATCGTGCTCAAACGCTCGTCCATCGTACGGAAGGCTTCGAGCAGCTTGCCCAGCTCATCGGTGCGATCGACGGTGATCTTGTGGCCCAGCTTGCCCTCGGCAATGGCGTGCGCAATGCCCACCGTGCGGTTGAGCGTGTTGATGATCGAACGGATCACCAGGGCGGCGACAAGCAACGCGATAAACAGGCCGGCGATCAAGGACGTCAGGCTTACCGCGCGAATCAGCTTGTAGCGCGACACCTGTTGCTCGTAGATGTGCATCGCTTCGGCACGCTGCGCCTCGTTGAGCTTGGCCATGCGTGCCTGACGATCCATCAGCATCGGACGCAACTGCATCTCGAGGATATCGGCAGCGCTTGCGTCGCCTTGCTTCAGCGCATCGAGCGTATCCTGCTTGGCCTGGTTGTAGTCGGCATCGGTCGCCTGCATCGCCTTGTATTCCTTGGCGATGTCGTCGCTCATCGGAATCTCGTCGAAGCGTTTGCGCAGATCCGCAAAACCTTCCTGCAGCTTGTCGTATTCGGCCAGCTTCTGCTTCAGCGCGTCGGGCTTGCTGACCTGGTTGGCCGCCTCGCCCAGCACGATGAACGACATCAACGCCTGCTGCCCGATACGGCTGAGCAACTGCGCCGGCACCACTTCCTGTTCGTAGATCTGCTTCATGCCGTCGTTCTGCAGGCTCATCGAGCCCAGACCGATCACGGCACCGCCGATCAGCATCACCGCAAGCAAGCCCATGACGCCGTACAGACGCATGCGAACCGATAAGGAAGGGAGTTTGAAAGTGAACTTCTTCATTGCTGATCCAATTGATGACCGGAACGAGGAACTGCGTTAAGCCACGGCTTTTACGTCGGTGACCGCGGGCAAGGCGGCCTCGAGCATCTGCGCATCCTGCGGCTGCAACAGCTTGTCCACGTCCAGCAGCAAGACCATGCGCTCTCCGGCCGAGGTCAGTCCCTTCAGATATTCGGTGTCTACGGCCGTACCCATGTCGGGCACCGGCTTGATCGAGGTGCCTTCGACGTCCAGCACGTCCGACACGCCATCGACCACGACGCCGAAATGGCGTCCGGCGACGGTGATGATCACGGTGACGGTGGTGGCGTTGTATTCCTCTCGTGCCAGCCCGAAGCGCAGGCGCAGATCGAGCACCGGCACGATCGCACCACGCAGATTGAGCACACCCAACACGTAAGAAGGCGCCTGCGGAATGCGTGTCACCGGGGTCCAACCGCGGATTTCGCGTACGGCCAGGATGTCGATCGCGTATTCCTCCTGGGCGAGGTTTACGGTGAGGTACTGCGTGACGGCCGATTCAACGGCTTGGACTTGAGACAGGCTGGCTGTTTGGCTCATATGCATTCCAGGACGGGACCCCTCTATGTATGGGGTATCGGCAGGGGGGCTGGGAGCTTGAACGCGTGGGGGAGGTTTTTTTGCGGTTTTTTTGCAGTGTGGCCGCGAGGACTAAAAGCCCCCCTCACCCCAACCCTCTCCCCCGGCATAGCCGGGGGAGAGGGGCGGACTGAGACGAGTTTGAATCTTGCGCGCTTTTAGCTCCCTCTCCCCCGGCTATGCCGGGGGAGAGGGTTGGGGTGAGGGGGCTGGGTGCTCGCGAAGAAACCCACCTGGAGCGTCAAGCCGCCTTTTTGCGCCCTTGCATGCGCACCAGGCCAAGTACATCCACGATCAACGCCACCGAACCATCCGACAAAATCGTTGCGCCGGAAATGCCGTTGACGCGGCGGAAATTGGCTTCGAGCGACTTGACTACGGCCTGCTGTTGACCGATGAGTTCGTCGATAAACAGACCGACGCGTGAACCCTCGCCCTCGACGACAACGATCAAACCCTCATCGATCGTCGTGCGCGCACCGGCAATGCCGAACACCTCATGCAGGCGAATGACCGGCAGATAGCCGTCGCGGAAACGGAACAGCTCGCCGCCGCCGGCCACGCTGCGGATGGCATCGCCGCGCAGCTGTATCGATTCGACGATCGACACCAGTGGCACGATGTAACGCTCCTCGCCTACTGCGGCGGTGAGGCCGTCGATGATCGCTAGCGTCAACGGCAAGGTGATGGTGAAGACCGTGCCCTTGCCCTCGGTACTGCGGATGGCAACGGTGCCGCCAAGATCCACCACGTTACGACGCACCACGTCCATGCCTACACCGCGACCCGATAGATCGGTGGTCGCTGCGGCGGTGGAAAAACCAGGCTGGAAGATCAGCTCGGCAACGGCGTCGTCACCCAGGTTGTCGCCCGAGGCGATCAGGCCGCGCTGGATGGCCTTGTTGATGATGGCCTGGCGATTGAGACCCGCACCATCGTCGCTGACTTCGACCACGATCGAGCCGCCACGATGAAAGGCTTCCAGGCGCAGCGTGCCCGTATCGCCCTTACCAGCGGCACGCCGACGGTCGGGGGATTCCAGGCCGTGGTCGATCGCGTTGCGCACTAGGTGCACCAGCGGATCGCCGATTTTTTCGAGCACCGTCTTGTCCAGCTCGGTCTGCTCGCCGACCAGATCCAGTTTGACCTGCTTGCCAAGCTTGTTGCTCAGATCGCGCACCAGACGCGGGAAGCGGCTGAAGACCGAGCCGATGGGCAGCATGCGGATGCCCATCACGCTTTCCTGCAAAGCGCGCGTGTGACGGGCGAGTTGCGCCAGGCCCTGACGCAGATGCTCAAGGCGCGACATATCGAAGTCGTCGCGGAACGGATCGAGCATGGACTGGGTAATCACCAGCTCGCCGACCAGATCGATCAGGCTGTCGATCTTGTCGATACCGACACGTACCGAGCTGGTTTCGCTGTTGGCGGTCGCTTCGCGGACCGCGCGCGGTGCCGCCGGCGTTTCGTTCGCTGCGCGCACCGCTGTCGGTACGGCGGCGGTAGCCGGTGCAACGGCGAGCAGCGGTTCGACCTTCAGATCGCACTCGTCTTCCACCCAGTCGAATACACCGGTGATGGCCGAGCGTTTCACCGGCGCATGCAAGGTGATGCGCCAGGACAAATAACATTGCGACGGATCGAGCTTTGCCAGCTCCGGCAGCGCATCGCAATTCGCGACCACTTCCAGACGACCCAGCTCGGCCAGCTCGCGAATCATGCGGATCGGTTCGTTGCCACCGGCCAGCATGGTCGGATGCGGGCGGAAATCGATCACCCAGGCGTCGGCCTGGTCGCTGACCTCGGCCTTGGCCGCAACCGCCACGCCGTGCCCCATCGCCGCTGCCAGCTCCTGCCGCACGTTTTCGCTGACCGCATCGGCCAGCGGTTCGCCGGCCTGGGCGCGATCGAACATGCCGCGCAGGCAATCGACGGTACGCAACAGCAGCTCGACGATGGCCGAGTCGACCGCACGGCGGCCGTCACGCAGTTCATCCAGTAGCGATTCGGCCTCATGGGTGAAGGCCGCCATCTCCGGAAAACCGAAGGTCGCCGCACCGCCCTTGATCGAGTGCGCGGCGCGGAAGATGCCGTGCACCAGTTCCGTGTCGCCACCGTCGTCCAACGACAGCAGCGCCGATTCCATGCTGGCGAGTCCTTCGAGGCTTTCGTCGAAGAAGGTCTGATGAAATTGCGCAAGGCTGACATTGGCCATGGGATTAACCGAGCACGCGCTTGACCGTGGCCAGCAATTGCTCCGGATCGAAAGGCTTCACCAGCCAGCCGGTCGCGCCGGCGGCCTTGCCTTCCATTTTCTTGTCGGTGTGCGACTCGGTCGTCAGCATCAGGATCGGCACGCCCTTGTATTCGGTCAGCGTGCCCAGCTCGCGCACCATGCTGATCCCGTCCATCACCGGCATGTTGACGTCGGCCAGCACCAGGTCGAAGCGCGAACCGCGCGCCGCGTCCAATGCCAGCTGGCCATTCTCGGCCTCGCTCACCTCATGACCGGCACCGCGCAGGGTAAAAGCCACCATGCCACGCATCGACGCCGAATCGTCCACCGCGAGAATCTTTGCCATCGTCTACCTCGTCGAGCCGGCTTTATGCCGGCAGTTCCAATGTCTGTTCCAGCCCCAGCAGCGCGACCGCATCACGCAGCGGCTCACCCACGCCCTGCCAATTCACCTGTCGCCCGGAGGCGTAGGCCGCACGGCGAAAGGCCGCGAGCAGTTGCACTGCCGCCGTATCGACACGCGTCGTGGCCGAGGCATCCAGCGTGCAGGAGGGGTGCTCCAGCGCCGCCATCAACTCGTCGCGCAACGCCGGCAAGGCCGCCATACGGCAGTCTTCCGGAAGCTGCACCTTTTGATCGGTCGTTTCGCGTGCCGCTTTTGTGCTCTTGCCCGCCATGACTGCTAGCTCGCTGCTGTTACGCTGTCGTTGGTGTGCTTATCGGCGGTCTTGGCCTGGGCTTTAGCAAATTGCCGGGCTCAAGTTATTGCGTTCCCCGCCGATGCAGTGGCCGCAACCCTTCATTGGTCTGCGATTTGCCCGAGCGTCACAGGAGCCCGTTTGATCATCCAACCCACCAGCCTTGCCGCCCTCACCTGGGCCGGCGCCGCCGCCGGCAGCACGGCTGACAGCTGGCGGATCGGTACCGTGCTGTCCGCACGGCCGCTGGGCGTGAGCCCGCAGGGGATGATGATCTTGCAGATCGGCGCGATGGCGGTCGAAACCCAATCGCCCAGCACGCAGTTGCCGCCGCAGTTCCAGGTGCGCGTTCTGAGCATGGGCGCCGAGCCTCTGCTGGAGGTGATGATCCCCTCCGGGCCGGAAACCTTCGTGCAGCAGGCCATGCGCGAGCGCCTGCCGCAGCAGAACGGCTATGCCCCGCTGCTGGCGACGCTGGACACCCTTGCGCAGCGCCCGCAGGTACGCCAGCTGCCCTCCTCCATCCGTACCGCGCTGGCGTTGCTGGAAAACGCCATGCGCACGCCGGAGGAAATCGGCGACGGCCCTGGTTTGCGTGAAGCGGTCGCCCGCAGCGGCCTTTTTCTCGAAGCGCAGCTGGCCGATCCGATGGCCATGGGCGAGGCGCTGGGCGAAGAAGATTGGAAAGGCGCGCTGTTGCGCCTGGCTACCGCCTTGCAGACCGGTGGCTACGCCGCCAAGCCCTCCGCGAATGGACCGGGCAACACCCCTGATACCGCTCCGCCGCTGCAACACCGCGGCCTGCAGGCGCAACCCCGCGCGGCCATGCCCGAAGAAGGCGACCCCTTGCTCGGTGACGATGCACAAGATCTTCGCCCTCTACTCGAGCGACTCAACACCGACGTGCACGCCGCGCTGGCCCGCCTCGAAGTCGCCCAGTTGGAAACGGCGGCTACCTCGGTGTGGATGGTCGAGATACCGGTACAAGGCAAGGACGGTCGCGATGTCGTGCAGCTGCAGTTGGAACAGGGCGCGACCAGCAGCGATCCTTCCACGTGGACGTTGGGCTTTGCGCTGGAACTGCCGAGTCTTGGTCCCGTGCAGGGCGAAGTTCAATTGCGCGGTCAACGCTTGAGTGTTCGGCTTTGGGCGCATATGGGATCCACTGTCGAAAAGCTCGATCGCCGTTTCGACATGTTGCGCGATCGTCTTGCCGCCAGCGGGCTGATTCTCGATCAGCTGAGCTGCCAGCATGGCATGCCGCAAACCGGCCAGTCCCGTAGCGCCGTACTACTGAAGACCATGGCATGACCCAGGCACTCCCTCCCCCGCGCCGCAAGGTCAGCCTGCGTATCAGCCATAGCGAAGGTCCGGCACCGACGATGCCGCCTGAATCGCTGGAGCGTTTGCTTGCGCGTGCGCGGGATGCGGGTGTGCCTTTGCATCATGATCCGCAGGTGGCGGCTGTGTTGGCTGCGTTGCGGTTGCGCGATGATGTGCCGGCTACGCTTTATGCGGCTGCGGCTGCGGTGCTTGGGTGTGTTTATGATGCGGCTGGGGAGTGAGTTGGGGTTTGCTGCTCCTGCGTTGTGACTTAAAGCCGGTTTCGGCTGTGTCTGGTTCTTGCCTGGGTGCTTCGGCGACCTGGCCGCTTACGCAGCGGGCGTTTCACTCGCCTGCCGGCGAGCGAGTCACTTTTTCTTTGCTGGCCCACGCTTGCGCGCAGCGCATGCGAACGGCGAAGCCGGCCCGGAGGGCGGAGG
>Ga0105239_10000406_pt1 | contig 63122 bp, 54 predicted proteins | sample KBSC44metaG_FD_92761 | JGI IMG/M metagenome (GOLD analysis project Ga0105239, IMG submission 92761) | Corn rhizosphere microbial communities from Kellogg Biological Station, Michigan, USA - KBS C4-4 metaG | ecosystem: Host-associated > Plants > Roots > Rhizosphere > Soil | place: Michigan, USA...
AAAGGGAAAGGAGAGAGCAGGAGTTGCCACATATATATCGAGTGGCGAGGATTTCGATGATGATGATGATGATGATGATGATGATGATGATGATGAGTTCCAAGATGATGAACTTGACCTTAACTGAGCAAGGATCGGCACAGTATTTTATTATAACTACTCTAGTATTTTACTTCATCATGTTTTTTTTAGTCTAGATACCTATGTACAAATAAAGTATTTCAATTGGGAGGGCCATTTTTCGGCTACCGGACGTCACCCTTGAATACCCCGAGTTATCTAGGCTAGATGGCATCCCTGCGTCGAATGGCCGCAATAGGATACTGGACCACTCCCCGGTTGGGCTCCCTTTACGAATACGCAGTGCAAATGCCCGGCGACCGACCATGGTCGAGATTCTCGCTTGAGGGAAAATGGGTCAGATTCGGAAGTCAACTCGACGGCTCGTGAATCTTAAAACACATGAAAACTCTCTCCTTCCTTCCTAGGGTAAATTGGTATTAACCACCCCCATCAGAAGGAACAGCCCGGCTGTCCTAGCGTCCCTGCCTAGGGAAGCATGAATCCGGATTGAAGGATCGGAGAGTTGCCATCCATGTTCGTGTCGATCAAAGCTTAGGTTTCGCTCTAGTGCGAAAATCCTCCTCGAGGGTTTGACATCCCGTGGGATGCGGGATATCCAAGACAAGACAAGACAAATAGAAGTCGCCGCCCGAGTCACAACAATCGGGGCGGGTGCGGCACCCGGCCGTAAGTAATCCAGGGTATTGTAACACTGAGGGAGTCTTGCTTCTAGGTGGTTATCCTTGGACCTTGAGGCATCTTAAAGGATGAGACACTGCGTTGTCTAATTACAGCCTTTCCTATTTTAGCACTAGGTTCGTCATTGATGGTTCGCTCAAGACCGTCAAGCTTTTCCCTGCATTGTCATGCAGATCGGTGGGGAGGGGATCACTGCATTCATTATATTGCAAGAGGACAGATGCCAGACTCGCAACGGCCCCTGCGTTGCCGTGCCCAAAAATCTCGCTGCATCTATCCAAATCTATCGTATGTGCCACCCATCAGGTTCGCAGAAAGCGCATGTATGTTCGCCTGTAACCCCTCCAATAGTTTGTGTAGATATTCTGCACAATTGTCCCCCCGATGGCTGTCTGCGGTGTGGGAGTTCGGTGAATTCAAAGACTTCTGGAATGATAACAGCACAACCTGAATCTTGGCCAGCATCCTCGTCAGTATCACGCCGAGTACTAGCCAACTCTCTTCACCCTTGATCTCATAACTGCCAAACGTAAACTTGCCGAGTCTAGTCTGCCTGTCGGCCTCTGAACCCGATTCACTGCCGCCACTGCCGCCACTGCTGCTGTGGTGTTGCTCCCTGGCCTCGAAATGGGGTTGGGTGTGAATGCGTTGCGAAGCCTTTTGCAATATCCTGGCGACAGCTCGAATGCTTGTGATGGTCAACAGCATCACCTCCCGGTTTCGGTCCTGTTGGCACGTCCGGCACTGGAGACAATGATCCCATACTTTCAGTCCTTGATCGACACCATTCAAGACCACGTCAAGGGGTAGTTGATCGAATCCTTGTAACAGCTCTTGTAGATGAGCTAGAAACTGTACGTGACGTTGGAGGCATTGACATCTTAGTTCGGTCAATGAAATATGGTCGGGAAGTGAAATTGATTGGGCCCCCTTGGAAGAAAGAAGGGGTTCGATAGGATCTCGCGAGTGAAGCATCGATGGACTTCCACTACCACGGCTGCTGTTGCCATTACTGTGACTGTTCGTCGAGCTCTTTGATAATGGTTCAGAACAAGCTTGTAGTTGATATGAATAAGCAATGTCGTCTTGTTCAAACGATTGGAGAATAGTATCCTTCAAAATATCACTCATAGAGGTTCCGGATGTCCCAGTATCGTGACGTGAAATGGTAAAGTTCTCAGTCAAGTTAGGAATGGTGCCATGCTGCGACTCGTCTAGGTTCAAGTCGAGGTCAAAAGCCATCTGAATGTCCATCGGGTCTACGTTCATGTCATTCGAAACCATGGGGAAAGTAAAATGGCCTTGAGTCGGCAAAGATGAATGCAAGATGCTGTTGGCTTGGTCGGAGAAGTCACTACTCGGGTTAAAGTCGAATACCATACTGTTGGCATATTTCTGTTGTTGTAATTGTAATTGTGAGTGCTCCAGTGGCGGCGAGAAGGAGGGTACGCCGAAAGAAGATATTGATGATGGCATATTAATATTCGAAGTCGCATTTCCTGCTTCTGAAGAGGAGCTACTGGTCCGATTTAGCGCGTTCCTGGTTGGCGTCTGCTGAGACTCCTGTTGACGGTGCTGTTCCTGTTGTTGTGGACTGCTAGAGTCGCGATGGTCATTGTCGGCTTTGGCATTATCGACACTCTTTTTATTCCGGGTCCCCTTTGGCCGGCCTGCTCGATTTGACTGGCTGTAAACACATCGAGTGCCACAACGGAGGCATCTTGCACATGGGCTGCTTCCACAACATCTCGTCTTCGCACTGTGGCAGAGATCACAGGCTAGACGAAGCTTTTTTGTGGAGCCTGAGGCCTGAGATGAATCGTCACCCTGGGAGTTGTAGGGAATCATGATGTTGTTGCTGTTATTGTCCTCTGTAGAGGGTGAGAGAAAATGGAAATGTCGTTCTCTTAACAGCTTCTCCAGCTGAGAGGTTCGGCTCCTGCGTATTCGGGGTCTCTGGTAGGGGCTTGAGAGCCCGTGTCGCGTTCACGTGTCGTCGGCCTTGAATAAGTTAACTTTCCTCATGCAAACTACCTCTATCCTGGTCAGGGCCTGCCTCATTGCTACCCTGTAAGCGAGCCAAGAACGGAATTCCTGTGTCAAGCATGTCAAGCAATCAAACGAAGCTTAGAGTGCTTGCTTACATGGGATTGTGCCAACTGAGGGCCAGAGACCCTCTTCATGGCAAGTTGGCAGTTGGGGCAATAACAAACATTGAACGAGGACATATGAAACGTAATTCATTGGACAACTTGAACAAAGGTTCACATGAAAGTTGCAGGTTGATTCTGCGGCAGACTTGAATTGGCCCCTTCTAGCGCCAGCACTAAGTCACGATCGAGCTGCGGGCCTGCGGCTAAGAACGCATTGTACAAGCATTTTCCAAGTGAGCTTGTAATGGCTTGTCACGCAGAAGTCAAGCCTGCAGTCCTGCAGGTTCGCCCTGTTGTTACCATCAGCCTAGCCGATGAGCTAAGATAAAAGTCCGGCTGGTGCGGTAGCGAAAGTGGGCCAAACGTTTCCGTTTATTGGGACGCCTGCTATCCAGATGTCGCCGTCATTGGATTCTCACCATGCTTGCATGGATCGTTGAATCTACAGGTATGAACGTACCATGTTCGCGATACACCAGAAACCGATGGCTCCCTCGGTCTGGAGGTAGCTAGACTGAGCTCCACCGGCGACTGATTACTCCCAAGTGACAGGTTGACTACCCATGATCGACAAGGGAAACATCACCACGTCAACCACCCCATTCGTCCTCTCCCAGCCATTCGGATCCTTGGACAACTACCGACCACATGTTGAAACATGTGCCCGTGATCCTGGGCTCCACTTCCGATAATATCTACAGGGCTCGCTGGGATCTGCGTAATCGCAGTCGCCCGCTTCACAATACCCATGTCCTCAACATTGCGCATCTCGGGCCGCATCTGTGGCTCATTTGTTTCAACTTGAGAGGATAAAGATGCCGTTCAACGAAGGCAGTTCTTCCGGTCTATTTTGCCAGCCAGTTAAAGGACGAGTTTCCAGATCTCTCACTGGCCAAGTGAAAAACCCTCCGATACATATGTGTCAAGCATCCATTTGCGCTCCGCGGCTGTCAAGCTCACCCACGGACGACGGTGCATTTCTTTTACATCCGACAGAATCATCTCGCTATCACGGTGTTATCAGGATGGAAAAGCTAGCGACATTGTCTTGTTCGTCGGATGAATAGTGGTAACGGCTCCAAGTGGCATGTGAGGTGATAATGTAGAGGTGAAAGACTCACCAGACTCTCTTTGCATTGATATAGCTACCATATGTCATGGACTCTCCAGAATTCTGGATCGCCCTTGATGAAAGCCACCGGAGCACCAACCTTCAATCCTAAACGCATTTCCCTGGTCAGAACTCGCTTTAGCTGATGCAGAGGCGGTTGTTTCTGCAGTGCCACGATTGCTCCCCTCACGATGCATGTTCTTGTCGTTTCTGCATTGCTCCTAGCTTCGGTTGAGGCTGCTACGCTGCCAAGATCTCCCGTACTACCCCGAGCTTCTCCCCTATCCAATGGCACATCACCGTGCTGGACACTTACTCCCAACAATCTGCAGTCGCAGGGCGGGTGTGCGCATTCGCCCACATCGAGGCAATGCTGGGGGGACTATTCCATTGACACGAATTGGTACGACGATACGCCATACACTGGAGTCACGAGGGAGTACTGGTTGGTTGCAGAGAATGTTACGATGGCACCCGATGCAAGTACTTTCCAATTCCCAGCTTGGGGGCCTCTGGCCAAGTGAAGCCCATCTTGTGGCTAACGGATTCGCCGTACGATATTTAGGGCTACGAACAGCAAGTACTTGTGTTCAATGGTAGTATCCCGGGACCTACTATTTTTGCCGACTGGGGTGACGAAGGTACGTTGGAGATTCCGGGTGGTGTGGGGTATATTCTAGGATACCTGCACAAAGTACCTACCCTCTGCGTACGTAGATTAAAGGGGTAAACACGAGGCTGACAATGGCACTCCTTACAGTTGTCATACACGTGACCAATGCGATGCAGGACAACGGCACAGCCATTCATTGGCATGGCTTGAGACAGCTGAACAACAATGAGTTTGATGGTGTGCCAGGAGTCACACAATGTCCAATCGTATGTCTCTTTCTGATTCTGTTCATCTTGACTCACCTTGCTCTAACATGGTGCGGCTTGCCTTAGTCACCCGGTCAGACGTACACGTACAAATGGCGAGCAACGCAGTACGGTTCGGTAAGCAATCTCCAAATCTTCCGAACCTATATTCAGTCCTTTTGGAACTGACATGATGATCTTTCTGCAGTCATGGTACCACTCGCATTTCAGCTTCCAATATTCTGCCGGACTTTTCGGCCCCATCATCATCAACGGCCCCGCCACGGCCAATTACGATGAAGACCTTGGCGCATTGATGCTCATGGACTGGGCGCACATCTCGTCTTTCAACGAGTGGTGGTGGGATCGGCCGAAGACTGGGCCTCCCTCGCAGGCGAACTCGCTCATCAACGGCACCAACGTCTTCGACTGTCATCAGGACAACACCACCCAGTGCCAGAACAAAGGCGAGGTCGGCCAGCGGTTCGAGGTGAATTTTGAATCTGGCAAGAAGTACCGTCTTCGACTCGTCAACACCGGTCTGTATTCACATTTCCGGTTCGCCATTGACGGTCACAATCTGACAGTCATCGCCAATGACCTGGTCCCCATTCAGCCGTACACGACCGACAGCTTGATCATATCAATGGGACAAAGGTACGACGTCATTGTGGAAGCTAACGCTCCACCTGGCGATTACTGGCTCCGCCCGATCTGGCAACGCACCTGCTGCGACAATGATGCTTGGAACAACACGCTCGGTATCGTGCGGTATAACAAAAACTCCACTGCCCTGCCGAAAACCACAAACCCAGCGACTGATTACCGGTCCCAATGCGAAGACGAACCTTATGAGAAACTTGTGCCGCATGTGGCATTGGATGTTCCGGCTCCAGACGCGGTCTCATTGCTGAATCTGAATTACAGTTTCGTCCCCATGCCGGCTGGCTTCCTCTTCACGCTGAACGAGTCGTATATCTGGGTCAACTTCTCCGCACCCACCGATCTGATGATTTCGGAGCAGAACACGAGTTGGCCCAACACGGGTTATACCCCCCAGAAAGGGTTTACCAACTATGACGCTATTCCTCTCGCGACCGCCGACCAATGGGTGTACTTCGGGATCCAGGACATCTCCCATCGAAACAGATCGCATCCAATGCATCTGCACGGACACGACTACTACGTGGTGGCGCAGGGCTTCGGACCATTGAACAATACCGTAAACTTGACGCTAACAAATCCGCCTCGTAGAGATGTCGCAACTGTCCCACTGAATGGTTACATGATCATGGCTTTCAAGACGGACAACCCGGGTGCCTGGCTCATGCACTGCCATATCGCGGCACACTCAAGCGAAGGGCTAGGTTTACAGTTTGTCGAGCGCCAGGACGAGATAATGGCAACTTTCACGGATCCTTTCGCCCTCAGGAACACTTGTGATACCTGGAGAACGTATTGGAACAATGATGAGGTGTATATGCAGGAGGACGCAGGCATTTAGTTAGGTGTCGTTTCTCGTTAAACTTAGGGGGGACCGGGAAGCGTCCAGTGGGCGTGTTCCCCAGGAGTCGCTGGTAGCCTGTTGTTCAAGGCTCAGGCTCAGCCCCAAGCAATATTCAGTTCGCATAATTACTTACACATTCACCCTGACCAGGAATGGGTCATGGAAAGCAAGCATAGATCACGAAGGAGCTTGTTGTTTACGGAGTTCGGTTTTAGGTTGCCCTCTAAGGCGATTCTGGACAATTAGCCCCCAAAATTGCTTGGCAGACGCTTAACGCGACGCCGAGAGATATCGGTTCCTCGCCAAATCTTTACCTACTCTACCTCCATAGCTTTGTCTCGACATATACGAGGTCATGAACCATTTCCTCCGCTGATCACTCAACGCTCAGCTATCCACCATGCGACCCACTCATGATGTTTCCAATGTGCGAATACAAAGGGAGGTATTGCAGATGGATTTGGAGGCTGGCCCAGCTCCTGCACGAGTCGGAGGAGGACGACAGTGGAACTTGCGAAATTGATGTTGGGGAAGAAGAGTCGACAGCTATGTTTCAGGCTGAATACAGGCCGAGGCTCGTTTTGCGCCGAGTTTGGCAACTCGAACATCAGGGCAAATCAGGTATTATTAAGTGGACATTTTTCATCAGCGACTAACGTCACTACCGCAGATCTGGTGCACGGCGCAGGTCCAAGCTTTGCGGGCGATTTTAGCGGTATTTGGTGAAAAAGACAGTATTACGGCGCTTCTGTTGGAGATCTCATTGGGATGGCGAAGATGGTGCCTCGGCCGTGCAGGTGGCAGCGAACATCCTACTTGCCAGAGTTCGCCAGCCCGCCAGGGGAACGGCTGCCGCTGTCCACATCCACCTACGTACGGCCCCGCGGGAGACTGCAGACCACTGCGCTGGCATGGATCAGGGTAGCACGGCCTTCATGTCATCGGCTGATTTCTGTGCAGCGTGCCTCGTATCCGCTACTGGGCAGGCATCCAGGGCCTTTTTTTTCTTTGTCCCTGACATGGGTAAGCGACGGACTATGTTGTGCATGATGGCTTCGGGATATTCGGTACCGTGCTATGGATTTCGGAGAATATGCACACGCTGCAAGACTAGGTGATGGTGGGTTGTATCGCTGGCATCAAGTTTCCTTTTCGAGCCCAAGACAGCGGCTCTTTTGCCCGTACAGGCAGGCCCTGGCGATTCAGATCGCCGTTATCGTTGACAGCTAAGCTTGTATATACTACTCTTTGCCACGATCGTGACGCAGAGGGCAGTACTCATGTTCATGCACGATTGGCACGTCTCAAGCCGCGAGTCGGCACTCTGCTGGCTGAAGGCATCCGCATGACAACTTCAAAATTTACTGGGACCCCGATTCTCTCCTAACTAGGCAGGGAGGGTATTCTTGTGAGCAGGTTGTTAGGATTGGTAACCCTATTAGGCAGAACTCACTCCAGCTGACAAGAATGTCGGAAACGCAAACAAGGCGACCACTCATCAAACTCTCAGAAATCAGTGAAGGAATGTGTTGCATCTAAACAGGCATCTGCTTGTATTGTCTCAACAATCTGAGTACTCTATCGCTTAATTCATTCCCTCTAACAACTTAGTCTCATCCCTTAATCTCGACAACTAGCACGTTGGCTAGAAGAAAGAGGATGTTAAGCTTCGCTGTAGAAACTTTCCCTCATGCTTTCTATACTACTTTAAACTACACCTATCCCGGTATCCTAACTACGCCGTTCGCCTACAAGAACACTGGAGCAAACAGAAACGCCGAGTTTTAGGCAGAGCGCCACTCGCCACTCTTGTTTTCATCAAGGGCAGCAGCTATCGCGCGGCTGAGAGATGGGCACTGGAATTCGGGTCAGTCTGGCGCTTTGGCTAGAGGGGCAGCTCGTAGAGCGGATTACTCACATGAGGAGGTTGAACCATGCTGAAATGATTTCCATCAACCGTGCAGCATTGCATCTTATCGCCACACAACAGCTTGTCCCACCCGTTAGCCCCCGGGTTCGATTTCGGCTTCAACAGCCACGAGGCCACGGGGTCAGAAAGGTCAAGGCCGGCGACTTCTGCCTCTGGGAAATCTTCGAAAACGCCCCGAGCGGCCCATATCACGGAGGTTGGCGGAGAAATGTCCGCCCGAAACGGCTCCGGCGAGTATTGCTTCACAGCGCGAATGGTGCCTTGGAAATGCTGCACGAGCCAAGCTGGAGCAGAACTTGCTTTTCCCTCACCAGCGATCACGCCAGAGCTGCAGACGTAGTCCAGAACGTCCCTTGGCATAGGCCCATAGTCTAAGCGGCACGGTGAATCAATGAGGATGAGCTTCGAGACTCTTGCTCCGATAGAGATGAGGTGCTTGGCGGCTTCATATGCGTACAAGCCACCGGCAGACCAACCAGCAAGAATGTAAGGCCCTTGGGGTTGACGTCGACGCGCCTCAGAGACCATGAGTAATGCAGCCTCCTCAAGTGAGCAGGTGTATTCGGCCGGATGCTTGAGGAAAGGGCTGTCAATTGCATAGACGCACGTGTTGGCCGCAATGTCTGGTAGTTTCCTGTAAGAAGTGGCGGAGCCACTCCCGTCTGGGAAAAGGAATACGGTCTTTGAGGTAGTCTTTGGGTTTCCCTGGAGCAAGAAGGAATTAGCAGTCCTTGTGCAGTTAGCTGCTGGGGTAGGGCTTGGTTTGTGTGGCTCAATGGTTGGTGTGGGGGTTTCCAGAGGAGGTGCTGGCATGAGGTTCAAGGCTTCCTTGATCACTTTGAGTGAGGTGTTTTCAGACAGCATATCTGAGGGAACCGTAATTCCCAGCTTTTCTCTAAGAGCTGCAACAATGCTGAGACTCATTAATGAGTCAACCCCTAGCGCCGAGAGATCATCGGTAGAGAGGAGCTCATCCACATCAACTCCAATTTGTTCAGCTAGAGTGGTATGCAAGGTCTCGATCATATCCGCGGTGGCACTTGTTGCTCCCTGATTCAACTCCAATAACGGAGTGTCTTGGCCAGATTTCGGAGGAGTCTCAAGAGACGACTCAGAACTCGCGTCCTGACTTGATGTATCACTGAGAAAAGCCTTGAGATCACCAACAGTTTCACAATCCGTGAACATAGATTGTGGCAATTCAATACCAACACATTCCCTCACCTTGGAAAGGATTGTCAGAGACAACAGAGAGTCAACTCCAAGATTTGTGAAATCACTGTCGTCATTGAGCTCGTCAATTTCAACTCCAACCTCTTCAGCCACAACTTTTATCACTCGAGTAAATTCCGTTTCTGAGGTTGTGTTGGTTCTCAGAAGCTTTGTGGTTTTTACATTGGTTTTCTGACCAGCTGCCTCTGATCTCAAGGCGGCGGTTAAAGCTCTTGGAGCGATCTCTGTAGTGGTTACAGTCGACTTCGCTGTTGAGGGAAGATTCGAGTGTGGTGTCAGCATTGTCCTGAGCAAAGAGCTAGGGACTTTCTGGAACATGACATCTCCAAATAGACCGATCATTACATCCTCCTGGAAGACAGACACATTGCCCGCCATCACGGTATTATCAAGCCTCTGCATCTTGACATGTACCTTGAAGGGTCTTGTGTCGTCCAAAGGCCCCGCAAGCTGAAGGGACCCCCAGCCATGGGAAATATAGACGTTAGAGCTCAAGTCGGTGGTGCCGATCCCGTTCATAACGAATCCTGCTATTTGAGCGAGGTTGTCAATCCAGACAGGAGAGACGACAAAATTGGTGCCCAGCTCCGCGCTCTCCCTGAACTTGACCACTGCAGTAGCCTCCAATTCATCGGTGTCAACCAGGACCTCTTGCATACCTTGGTAGATGGGACTGTAATCGACTAGCTGGGAGAAGAGATGGTAGGCCATTTTATTCAGCATCTTGTTGGCCATGCCGCTTCCAACCCCACGTTCGAGGTCCTCCATCCTCTTTCGCACCAAGTATGCCGATCTCGACCAATCGCGCAACCAGTTCTCATTATTGCCATACTGAATAGTGCATTTGGCAACCGATGCGAATTTTTTCGTCTGAGGACTTTCCGCTTTGAACTCGATATTGACCGTCTCAAAATCCAGATTTGCTGTCGCAACAACGTGCAGGAACTGAGGTGTAGTGGCCCGCTCGATTGGGACGGTGACAGACCCCAAGATGGTCATGTTCGTCACATTTATTCCTGTTGTTGGGACCTTCAATTGGTAGTTCTTTCGGACGAAATCAGCCACAGAAAGAGCCATGTCGGCGTAAAGCCCCTGAACAGTGTTAGAAAACTTCAAGTCAATGAAAATGGAGAATATGCACTTACTGCAGGGCATAGTGCAACGCCGTGTATCTTATGGCCTGAAATGAGCTTGTGCACGATCGGTTCAGAAAGATCCGTTTCAAAGCTTAGGACGATGTTAGATTCACGCCTTTCCTCAGACAGCAGGGCATGAAGGGTAGTCGTGATCGTCGAAGGCTTAGTTTGAATGCCGCCTTTCGTAGGCTGGAATGACGCATCATCGCCTTTCCTAAGCGCCCAATCATGCTTGTAAGCAAGCCAATGATTCTTCTCGTCAAATGAATATGCAGGGATATGTAACAAGTTCTGTGATTTTTGAAAGTCCCGGTGGTACTCATTCCAATTGATATCGAACCCGTAGCTGTACAGAGATCGCAAGCCTTTAGCAGCACTAGTCCATGGGCTTTCATTTGGACGCAGAGAATGGATCAGTCGCGTGTGTCCAAGCGTCTTTTGTACCATGCGTAGGCAGACTGGCTTTGGACCAATCTCTATCCAAGCAGTATTCTCACCAGCCAGGCCTTCGTTTTGGGCTGCCTTCAGAGCAGCAACAAAGTCCACTGCCTCTCGAGCATGCTTTCGAATGTAGGTGGGCGCTATCAATCCGCTTTCACGGACCACGGTACCCAGTAAGGGAGACAGGAGAGGTATTATTGGAGCCATGTATCTTACCCCGCGAGCTAGAGATTCCAAGTTCTTGAGGATGGGTTCGATCTGAGCAGAGTGGAACGCATAGGGGGTGTTGAGAACGACACACTTGATCCCTGAGCTTTCAAGCCGACCCCGAGCCTTATCAATTATTTCTCTGGCACCGCTTAGAACGGTATCAGCAGGCCCATTCACGCAGCTGATTCCGATATCGTCCATCAGGCTGTCAAGATGTTGTCTCAAACTTTCCTTGTCAGTAGTAGTGGAGAGCATGCAATGAGTGCCCTGCATGCATTGTTGCTCCAGAAGTCGCGCCCGTTGTCCGACAAGATAAATCGTGTCATTCGCAGAGAGCACGCCCGATGCAAACATAGCCGCGTACTCTCCCAGGCTATGGCCAATAACAGCGGTTGGGGTGACACCCCAAGCTGTCCACAGACGGTAAAGGCTGATCTGCACGCATGTTATAGCGAGTTGCGTCTGCATCGGTGACAAATCATTGAGTTCGCCATTAGTACGCTCCAGAACAGGCATGAAACTGGGAAAGCCATAGTCGAGGCATATGTTGTTGAAGCGGATAATATCTGATCGGAATTGCTCCGAGACCTCGAAAAATTCCTTCGCAAGCGGAGCGTATAATGAACCCTGGCCTGTAAATGTGAATATGACACCTGAGGGCTTGCAATTCTTCTGAATTTCTTCGTCTTTAAATGCAGCAAGGGAACCCTCGAGTTGTGACATTGATGAAGCCACCAGGGCAAATCTTGAGGCAAAATGGATGCGTCGGGCAGTCGTGGTGTAGGAAAGATCCGAGAGCCGGGTTTCTGGATGTGTTTGCAGGTATTTCAATAGATTCTGGACATTGTTCTTGACAGATTTCTGTGTCTTCCCAGAGATGGCGACAATGTGTTCGGTGCGTATATCGTTGTCATCACGATGCTCCACTGTAGCTTCTTCCAGCAATACGGCGGTATTTCCGCCCGCGGCACCGAAGTTATTGACCATGAGCCGACGCCTGCGGTTCTGATTGTAACGGAAGTCGATAGGACCATTGAACGCTATTTGTATATGTCTTTCTGCCAGATTCGGGAAAGTGTGGTTAATGACGCCACTTTTGATGCCAACATGTGGCGGGATTTTCTGTTCTCGCAACACTAGCAAAGATTTGATTAAAGCCACCAGACCAGAAGCGGATTCTGAGTGCCCGACATTGGATTTCACCGCGCCTAACGAAAGGGGGTTTTCTTTCGGGCGTCGCGGTGAATCAGGAGCAAAAACATTGCTCACAGAGCTCATCTCCGCCGCGTCGCCGGCTTGAGTCCCTGTCCCATGCATTTCAACGTAATCCACATCGAAGGGATGAAGACCTGCGTCATTTAGCAGCTTTCTGTAAAGCTTTTCCTGCGTAGGCCCATGTGGATGGGTAATGGAGGTGGACGCGGCAGAGTAATTGGTGCCTGCAGCCAAGATGACCGCTAAAACATGGTCATTGTCTGCTTTTGCATCAGATAAACGCTTGATCACGACAGTTGCAACTGCTTCTCCTCGGCAGTAGCCATCCGCGGCATCATCGAATGTTTTGCAGTTACCGGTATGATTCAGAAAATGACCGCGGCTGAGTCCACAGAATGTATCTGCGCTTGTGAAGAGAGTCATGCCGCCAACGACAGCGGTGTCACAATCATTCGCCCACAATGCTGTGCAAGCTACGTTCAAGGCAACCGCGCTGGAAGAGCAAGCAGTATCAATGCTCATACTTGGACCTCCAAACTTGAAATGGTGATTAATGCGTCCCTGACAGGATAGGTTAGCGAATGTCTTGACGAGGACAAGACCAGCTTGGGCACTTACTGGTCCGAAGGCACGGTCATTTCCAGATATATAATAAGTTTGTACATCCTGAGAAGCATTCCATTCTCGATAATCATCACCTGTCTGGCCGTAGTAAGTGCCAATGCGTTCGAGCTGTGTGGAAGGTGTACGATTTGGCACAAAACCGGACATCTCAAGCGCTTCATAAGCTGTGGTCAAGGCAAATCGCTGTTGAGGGTCAGTCTGTTCGGCTTCCCGCGGGGACATATTGAAAAAGCGAGCGTCGAATAATCCGGGTTCCTTGATGAAACACCCGTATGAGGAACCGGCAGGATTTCTGGCCTTTCCGTCGTGTGCAACATAGAGTCCTGGGTCAAATCGGTCCGAGGGAATCTAGGTCAAGGTAAGTAGCTGCGTTATTTCTGTCATACTCAGAGAGATGCCGTACCACTTTGACGGTATCTATGCCGGCCTCCAATAGTTTCCACAACTCTTCGTGGCTGGTGGCTTCTGGGAATCGGCCTGCCATGCCTACTATCGCTATAGGCTCATTGGCCGTCACCCCTCGTTGATCTGGTTTTGTTGAGGAGAAAGTACTATCAAAGATGGCATCCACGTGTGCGCCCTTTTTCAAGGCCGAGACTAGACTGCCAGCAGCGAGTGTTGGGCCATATGCACGCAAAACCCAGTCTGGGCTTTCCAAGTCAGACACATAGTGCACACATCCTGCAACCATATTACTCCATTCGATGGGAGCTCTCAGGATGTCGTGAAGAACCATTTTCAGTAAATCAACGCCTGAATTTGCTTGATAGTATACACCAGTGACAGGTGAAATCAATCGAGGCTCAACCCCTACCAGACGGGATTTGTCGTAAGGACTAATTGCTGTCTCTGGCGAGATCAAGATCCAGTCAATATCCTCCTCCGAGTAGAGGTGTGGTGCGTGATACGGTGTATAAATAGGTAATCTTTGGTGGCAATTCTGTTGGGGGAGACCACGATTTGTATTTAACCAAAGTCCGAGTTGGTCGAGGGTTGAAGGAGGTCCTTGAACTGTGACTCCCTTGCCGAAAGAAGCACTAATGTAGCCCCTTTTGCGAGTATGTATTCCCTGTCGTCATGGTGAGATGGTGAACCATTAGACCGCAATGAGTTGGAATGCCCTTACTTCTTCCTGATGAAACATATCTAATACATTGACTTCGCTCAGACTCACACGGGGAGCCTGCATTGCCCATGTCTCTGATTCATTACCACGCTCTAACTCATCTCTTACTGTTGTTGCCATCATACCCGTACGGAATGCCAAGCGAACCGACTCTACCGCCAACGGGAGCAGTTCGGTCAAGCTGCGAGACATGCTGACGGCGATGGCGGACAATTGACCCACACACAGGCCAACGACGAAGGACGATGGTGTGCTTGGATAAGGTTCTGAGGGGTGAGTTTCGTACCAACTGCGACATATCGTTAAATATCTCGAAACAAATATTTTGAATATGAGCTAAGTCTTACCTAATGAATTGCCCCAGCTGAATGATGACGAGCATGGCCGGGGCGAGGCATTGGTGATCGAGTGGTTGGCTCTCACTAGGAGGCGGGATGAGACGTTCAAGTTCAGCCAGATCTGGCATACGCTTCCGATCCGGTAGAGGGACTCTTGAGATTTCATCTTGAATGGCTAGCCTAGCTTTGTGCAAGAACACTGAGAGAAGTGAATCAGGACTTCGAGCCTGGAGAATCTGTGCAAAGGATGGATGTAAAGGGAGCGAGCCATCCCCGAAGAACGCTATTCGCCCTGGCATGGTCGCGCTCTGTCCTCGTTCTTTCATCGGCAGGAATGGAGCATGCTACCACTATTGGTATTGCCTGTCGAGGTCTAGGTACCAGGTAAAACGACTTCTCGCAGTATATAAGATATCGACCGCGAAGTCTTCGTCGGGCCGTCTCAGGGACGTCGCCATGATTCTTTAGGCATGACGGATCAAAGCTTGAAAAGTACCGAGCACCATTAACTGCGGCCGGTGCATTGGAGCTGACACAAGTCATCCACATATTCTTTGTTGTGGTTTGAAAGCTCCGGTCGGCGTTCATCTTGCGGCTAAGATTGGTGCCGAAGGGGAGATTTGAGCCCCTGGGTGGAACACCACATCATGACTCCTCATATGCGAAGTTCCGAGCACCACCGCATAGGATGAAGCTGCCATCCTCCTTGAGCCCCAAGTTCGGGGACCGGTGCACTTATTTGAAAGAGGATGTATGTCTTGCCATATCGAGAGGGGAAGGAAATGTTGAACGGGATAGATTGGGAATGAACAAGCTGAACGTTTCAATTAAGATGCCGTAACTATTACATAAGCAGCGCCAAGCATTTCGTGTTCAAGGAGGCAATTATGGGGCCCCTCGGGCCCAAGGGGGGCACGAACCAGCCACAATTCAGTTACAGGTGTACCTAAGCCTTGGCCTATTATTTGTAAATGTCAAGCTCTTGAACGCTTGAGCTACCAATGTGCATCTAGGTAGGTACCTAGATGATGATGTGCTTATTTTTACGTCAAATAACGGTGTCATTATTGATAGCACAATCTTCACCAAATGCAGATGCTTGGCTACGCGCTTTCCTTGATACTACGGCGGTCGAGATGAAGATAGAGAGGAAGATGACCGTTCTTCTGAAAGTGCACAGTATGGAAATCCACGGCCATTCTAGCAAACTCTTCAATCATCTGTACCCTGCACACTGCCACCTCCTAGACAGTTGTAACCTGCGCCCTTGGGGCATTGACCTGAATGTTCGAGAAGTCGCTGGTCAATGGGAGGAAGGCGTGGTTGCGATCCAAGTCAACGTGAACCTCCTCACTCATGGGGCTTTCCGAAGACGACGTAGCAGCCGCCAAAGCCTCTGCGGTAGCTTGAAGTACGTTGTGGCTATATCATTTGGTGAGAGTGCTGCAATTGGAGAGGCGTGTGACACTTACCTATAGGCATCCCAATTGCGCTCGGCCAAAGATCCAGGAACTTTGGTACCAGGAGGGACATACTGCTTCAGGGATTCTTCAACACTCTTTTCGGTTCCGGCTCGGGTCGTGGATAAAACCTGAATGACTGACGCCCGTCTGATTCGCACGCTCTCAAATACCTTCAGTCGCTCTGGCACGTCGGCGTGGGTTTCCACTCCTGCAAGGACAACCCCTAGTGCACCGGCATCCTCAATTGCCTGGTTTGAGCCTTGTCCGCCAAATGGAAGCATCTGACGATCTAGTGTTAGACTTGACACTGGCATTTTGATTGATTGTGCTGTTGTTCGACTCAATGAAATTGACAATAACTCACAGGATGAGCTGCATCGCCTACTAAAACGATCTTGCCGCTGCTCCACGTTGGCAGTGGATCGCGAGCCATAAGAGGCCAACACGAGATCCCATCCGCGATCTTGATCACATGCTTAAGGTCAGGATGGTACGCTTGGAAATCCTCAAGCATTGTGCTCGTGAAATCTAACAAACTGGCATCAGCTCCCAACAAATAATCTTCCACGACGTGAAAAACGGGACTGACCATGGGTCGCGTTATCATCGCGAGGGATATCTCGTGCATGACTTATGCCCACGAAGTTTTGGACCTCACCACTAATACCAACATCAGTATGAAACTATTTCATGTTGCAGAGGTCCGTAGATACTTACTCTTGACAGTCATACCACATCATATGCCGCTTTGGGAACACGTCATTTGGGTTTGCCAGGGTCGCAGCTCCCGTCCCCTTCCAATTCATCAAGTTCTCGAGAGCAGGGTCGTCTCTCATTTTCTTGGTCGGAATCAAAAACCTGAAAGCACTCAGGTCTGTAAAGCGCGGTTTCTGTTGGGAACCGGTCACAATAGGCCGGAGCACAGAGTGGATACCATCTGCGCCAATAATCAGGTCCGCGTAATGATGTGATCCATCTTCGAGCACAACCAGTCCTTCGTCCCCATCAGCGCTGGCCACTGGGGAAGCCAAGTGCAGTTTCACCGGCTCTTGACCTGCAATGCCAGATCGTTGGGCCAGATACAGCAATTCACCGTGGAAATCAACGCGGTGAACTGAGTAGGCTGGGAATCCGAACTGGGCCCGTGCCGTACTGAAGTCCATACTTTTGACCGTCTGCAGCGTAACTCCGTCGACAACATCCCAGCTGGTAACTTCCCGCGCCCGAGCGCGTTCGAAGGAAAATCCTAGTGTGGCGAGCACACGCGATCCATTCGGAGTAAGGCCTAGAGCTGCGCCAACTTCCTTTGCAAATTTGGACTTTTCGAAGATCTATGTGGATGCATCTGTCAATTTATCCTTCGCCAGTGAGGGCTTCGTCCCTTTGAAACCCGACGAGAAAGGTTTAGAAGGAGACTCACCTCCACAGAATGCCCTACCTGCCTGAGAGCTAATGCTGTCGTCAAGCCAGCAATACCGGCACCTACAACAATAATTTTCAAACCCATTTTCGGTAGAAGGCTAAGAAACGTGAAATGGCGAAATCCGGCGATGCGTAGTCAGAGAATCCGTGTGTACTCAAAGGTAAGGCAAAAACCCTTGAGCCAACAGGGACAGTCGCCCTTTAAGCGGGGCAACGGCAGATAGTCTCCCAGCCTTCAAGACACGATGTGTCGGTCCGCTTAACAATGCTCTACCCAATGCATTGGACGTCATCGAGCGTCGGCGTTCTAGAATGCCCTGGGCTTGTACCGTCAGGCAAACAATTCGGACAGATGCGTGGGACCACATGGTTTTAGGAGGTGTTCCTCACGTGAGCTCAACACATCCATAGCGATCTGGCCTTTGGTTTATCCAGAGATGACTCCAATCATATTGCTGCAAGAATTTCAAAGGGTAACATGCGAAGGGGTTGCCATTTGCTCAGCGATTGATTTTCTCGTTCATCGGCATATAAAATAGGCCGAGAACTCCGTGCATCCAATAATAAGGACGCTATTTGGAAGCCCTCAAACAAACATTGGAGCACTATCTAATCAAAATTGTCCGGCCTCCTTACAAAGGTTCATACTCATTGTTGAAAGGAACTTCAAAGTAGAGCTAAACTTACGAACTGTCCTATAGCCTGGATGGTGGTCAGCGTTACTTAGATTTCAGATTATGTGAGGATAGCTTTCACTCCAGATCTCTATTCTGTTTCAAGATCCGAAAACATTTACTCAGAAGGTCGGATCCGTTTTTGGGCGCCTGTCAACTAATGATATTTTATAAATGGAGTCCGACTAGGTACTGAAAGCAAATATCCGCCATGATCCTTATATGCTGAAGGATCTTACGATTGCAGGGGGTGGTAGGTCAAACCAGTAGTCATCGTGGAGAAATCGTATATCCACGTAGGGTGCTTCGTCGATGGACACCACACGCATCCTACTTTGAATAACGGCGGGGGGTAATTGGAGAGTAGATTCTGACGAATCCCACTTATCATCCATCTTGTCGTCCGAAAATTGAGACCATGAGTCTGATTCTGCCTTTATATCTCCGTCCTCCTCACCGCCCCAAGAGTAGATGGAGGAGCTGCCGTCAAATATTCGAGCGTAGCTGCTAAAACTGGAGTGCCGGTGATTTGATCCGTCCGTTTCGCTTGAGGCCTCAGATATAGCCTTGTTTGCCGAATAGTCGCCATGTTTACGACTTCCGTTCGGTACATAAAATCGCTGATCGACTCTGGTGATCAGGTATAGGTAGACGACAAGAACCTCGATGGTGAAGTTGAAGAGGTAGAAACATGTCCTGCTGTGATACCACGCTGGCTCACTAGGCCTCCTGGGGTGCAGAAATTGAGTGCCAGTTCTGAAAGCGGCTCCGAGGGTACAGAGGGCCGAACCAATCATCAATATCCGCACTTTGGTCTTCCATCGACCTGTCCCAAACTTCTCGATCGTGCGAGTTCTGGGAATCACATGGCTCAAGTAAATGAGAATTATGGGAAAGAATGCTAGTGACAGGAAGTACGTCATCGCGGCAAGTTCCAGATTCAGATCTGTTCGAAGATGTTCGGGATCTAGGGTATAGTGAGACTGGACGATGGCAAAGACTGTTGTGATCAATAGGATTACCGTCAGGGCGTACAGGAGCTTGAATATCCCTTTGAAAATGGGGTGCCAGCCGATCGTAGGTTGTGTTGCTCTGAGTATGCGTTGTGCAAAAGTCAAATTGACCACAAGCACAATCAAAACTCCAGCGGATACAAATATAAATGCAGCAATCGAAAGTTGTGCGCTTTGCGGATGGCAAGCCCAAGCAATACGCATCACGCAGCTCACCACGCGTGCCATGCAAAACACGTATAAGAAGAACGAGGGCATGAATAAATGACCCTTGGCTTTGTTCCGCCGGAAGATTGCCATATTACTTGCCGCACCGGCAATAAAGAGGACTAGGAAGACTGTCGTAATTGGAATATCTATCCATTTTGAAGGTGTTCCTCCTAGAATTGCTGTATGGGATAGGTAAGGAGCGTGAGAATCGTGAAATTGCTGTTCGGGAGACAAAGGAGGCCTTGGTGGGTTGGTAAATACTGGTATAAAGGTCGATACGGGTGTGGATGAGGTCGTTGTCGACAGACTCGGTGCGGGTGACGAGGATGTGATTGACAAAATTGGTGCTTGGCAGCTATCGCCATATTGGTAGGCCATGGTAGCCGGGCAGCACGATCTGTTCAGGCTCAGGTGTTCAATTTTATGACATTCTTAAAGACTTTCCATAGCAAAGCGACCTGCGCACTGGTATCTCGATGCCGTTGTATGATTATAAAAGATACTCGAGAACTGGCTTTGAAAGTTCCTCCGGAAGGGAATTTGCATATGCAAGCCGTGGTCTTCCAAGGGTGGGTCAGAACGATGGCACCTAGATCGGTCATTTCTTGATGGCCTGGAGCGGACATTGGAAGGCGTGATGGGAATGAAGATGACAGGCTCCATGGACAACAAGTAAGAGTACGGGCGGCGCTGTATGGGGGATATGTGTGACTCGTCATCGATCCATTTCATCGGTGCATTTCGGCCAATTATTGTCCATGCACAAAGCAAACGCAACTCACGGAGACCCGAGATCCTTCACGTTGTTAGGTAGTACCAAGTTTCGCTTTCCGTTTGAAAGGAATTCTCACATGCAATTTTATGGCTGCTGAAGAAATAGTTGCCTCACTCAAGCTCAACTTATGATTTGTGGTGTGTGGACTAGGAATGGGACTTAGAAATTGATTGACATCACTGTTATCTTCGACTTACTTAATTCGGATATCGTTGCCGCCTGGTGGCCCTCCATTATGGATTCCCTGGATCGTTCAGTTTGTATGCATCTAGAATCCACAGGCTCCGTATGTACAATCTGAGACGGAGGAGAGTTTTGCCCATGTCACTGATGCAGAAAATTGGGGATGTGAATAACGAGGTATACTGATTCTCAATGATAATATTAGGAAGTCATAAAAACGTTCTCAGGGTCCGGCCTTAAAGTATTTACGCCTATATCCAGCTCCGTAGAAAATTGTGACGGAAATCCCCCAGGCACCCAGACACAGAATCATAGAATCCGTTTGCCGAACAGAAGTGCTTATTTTCCTTCACATTGACCTCCAAGCGTCCATTGTTGCTTGGCAAAGCCCATTCACGACAGTTTATTCTCTTTTTGTTTCTTCCGTGCCATTTGAGCGCTCAGTGGAGGATTTTTGGAATTTTCTGCGGAGTTCCTGCTTCGCAAAGCCAAATGTAGTGGCGGCGGACTTAAGTCCCTTTGTGACTTTCTAGATGGTCGTTAGCAGTTGGTAAGCATTGAGGAGCCCTTGTCAACCTACATTGCTGCACAGAATATCCATCATCTCGCCAAAAGTCTCAGCAATCTGTTTTCTTGTTGAACCGCTCCAGATTCCTTTATCGGAGAAACCATCCAAGCCAAGGTCTTTGCCGGTCGCAGCTTCAAGCAACACTTTTCGATTTGGGAATGCGAGTTCAACAGCCTTTTTTGTGGGAAGCATGTGCACACCGCAAAGCACCTGTCTCAATTGCTCACCGGCCCTCCCGCCACCATGGCCTCCATAGCATACGATCATGGCCGCCTTGCCCTTCCACTCGTTGTAGAGGTAGTCAATGGCGTTTTTGATGACGGCCGGATATCCCCAGTTGTACTGAGGGGTGACGAAAATGAAACCATCGTAACTTTGAACTTCTTTACTCCATGCACGAGTGTGCTCGTGGGCATACTGGGTGTAATCGTGGATTTGCGAGGGAACGCCAGGCTCGTCGAAAAAAGGTAGATTCCACTCAGCCAAGTCAATAACTTTCAATTCTGGGGTTAGGTCCCATTTGTTTTCAAAGGTGGACTCGATGGTCTCAAGCACAAAATTGGCAATTTGGGGGTTAGCGCGTGGCTTTCTGTTGGAGCAGACAACGACGGCGATTCTCGCTGGGCGTTTGGCCATTGTATCGATAGGTATTTGACTCTTTTTGGTCGACTTATAGGCAAGTATATGGGGTGGCCGAGAGATGAAATGCAAGGCTTATGGAGCTCAAGTAGGATGGTATGGTAGACAATATTCACTGAATGATTTGAGATTGTTGGAGAGAGTCTGGACTATTTAGCAACGGCACATGCTTCGTATCGACAAGCCTCCACGCCTGATGAAATCAGGCGAAGTACGTTTTAGATAAGCTTGCATCATGCCCGCCCGGCCGAAAGGTTGAGGACCGAAGGCCCGTGCTGGAAGGAGGCTTTGGGCAGGGCTGGTTCAATGTTGCTTCCAGGCAACATGATTTGAATGATTGGACGCCTCCCATGTTTCAAAAAATGCGCCGACGCTAAGTGAGAGTTGGTGGCTACCAAGATGATCGCCGAGGAGCGAGATACGACAATTCCGAGCCGAACGGGCACAGGATTGTCCCGCACGCTATTCCATATTTGGGGCGGGGCGTCCCTAATAAAAGCTTAAACTGACGCAGGTGCGCTCGATTTGGACTTAGCGCCGGGTGTAGCCGTACGCAAAGCTCTCCACCACTTCGCTCGTAAGAATATCACCGAGCCAAGATCAACCAAGCATCGCTTTTCAGAGCTTTGCATTGCTTGTTTCATCAACTCCCTCCCACATGCCCGCTATCTATTCATCACGCACGACCATGATTGGCCCTCGTACCTCTCCCACTCGCGTTGATGCAGCACGCGCCATTGAAAGACTTTTGAACGGTGCCTGAGAGGCAGTACTAATCCCTGCGTCGGCGTTCAATGCAAAATGCAGGGAACAACACTGATGTTGAAACTCACCCCACACCAAGGGTCGGCGTGTCTCTTGGATTGTTAAGACAAAGACAAAATGGCAAGGGCTCCTTCCACTCGTTCCTAAACTGCCAGACGAGTCTTTACCATTAATGCTTTCAGTTCAATAGACCGTGGCCGTGTTATCGCTTCCACATAAATTTCCTTAAAGCCGAGGCATAATCGCACGTTATTCTTCGTTCAAGCAAACTCTTGGTAACCCAACTGATATCTATCCAGTCTTCCTCTGCGTTTCTTTTGAATCTCGCTAGAGAAATTGACGAAATCCGCAGCCAACGATGCCCAACACTGATCGATTCTATGCAATGGCATACGAAGATGCGTCACCGGGTGACTCTCCTGCTTCCCTTGCTTCTAAAGCAAGTACGCGTTCACTACCGCGGCAAGACCGTGCTAAAGTCGATCTTGCACCTGCACATGACCCAGCAGGTGCGAGTGTCCTCGCTACATTCGATGTCGAGTCTGCCGCCAATTATCAACCCAAGACGCTCAAGTTTCAGATGGTTATGTTGGGTTTGTACCTTGCAGTATTTCTCGTAGCCTTGGTGAGCAAGACAACCATCCACACACCTACAAAGTGAGTAAAACTAACACGTGGAATTCTTGATTTCAGGATCGTACCATCATTTCCGTGGCCATCCCGGAGATCACAGATACCTTCGACTCGATTGACGATGTCGGCTGGTATGGCAGCGCTTACATGATTACTGGAGCTGCCTTCAGCCTCGTGTTCGGAAAGATCTACAAGCACTACTCGATCAAGACAGTATTCCTGGGCTCGATAGTGTGCTTCGAAGTAGGCTCAGCTGTCTGTGGTGCCGCGCCTACTTCCGTCGCATTGATAGTTGGCCGTGCTATCGCTGGTCTTGGATCAGCGGGAATTTTTACCGGAGGCATGATGGTGATAGTGCCTTTGATTCCACTCCGCAAGTGTCCGGTCTTCTATGGCTTATTTGGCGCGGTTTTTGGAATTGCTTCTCTTCTAGGGCCATTTTTAGGTGGAGTGTTCACAGACAATATTTCGTGGAGATGGTGTTTCTACATCAATTTACCTGTCGGTGCATTCACAATCCTATCGATCGTTCTATTCCTCCACATCAAAGATCAACCTACCGAACAGCTCTCATTAGTTCAGCATCTTATCCGACTGGACCCAATTGGAACATTCGTGTTCGTTCCTAGCATTGTGTGCTTAGTCCTGGGACTACAATGGGGCGGCACGAAGTATCCTTGGTCGGATTCGAAAGTCATCGGCCTCCTGGTAACAAGCGGCGTCCTTTTCGTGGGATTCTGGATCCTTCAAGCCCTTATGCCTCGCAACGCAACCGTCCCCATGCGCATTGCGACGCAAAGATCGGTATTAGGAGGCGTGATATTTCTCTTTCTACTGAATGGCAGTCTCTTCACCATCGTGTATTTTCTGCCAATCTGGTTTGAGGCTGTCAGGTCTGAAACAGCTACTCATGCCGGCGTCAGTTTGTTGCCACTAGTCATTAGCCTGGTGGTTATGAGCATCATCGCGGGTGGCTTTACCCAACGTGTGGGGTATTACATGCCACCGATTCTGATTTCGCCTGTGCTCACCACCGTTGGAGCCGTACTTCTCACAGAATTGAGGACAACTACAGGAAGCTCCAAATGGATAGGCTACCAATCCCTGTATGGCTTCGGAACAGGAATGGCCATGCAAACCACTAGCATGGCTGCTCAGACCGTCCTGGAAAGGAGCGATATCAGTACTGGCATGGCACTGAACTTCTTTGGGCAGAATCTTGGAGGTGCCATTTTCGTCCCTGTTGCGCAAGCCATATTCGTGGGCATGCTGAACAAGAAGTTATCCGCGATCCCAGGACTGAACGCCACGAACCTCGGAAACACCGGTGTACTCGAACTGAAAGATGTGGTTCCACAGCAGCTCATTCCTCAGGTTCAAGCAGCTTTCAACAGCAGTGTGACTCGTTGCATCTTTGTTTCCGTTGCATTGAGCGCCGCCAGTCTTCTGCCAGCATTAATCATGGAATGGAGAAATATCAAGGAGGGGGCCGAATTGAAGGCGATCAAAGATGCCGAGATGAATGCACCTACAGAACAAACTCAAGACACCTCGCCTAGGGAAAGTCAGAGTGAAATTACGCTAGAGAAGAAAGACAACACGAAGAGGGGCTCAAAGCTCAAAGCCGAATATTGGGAGCCAGTCTCTGAAAAAGGAGAACAGTACCCGAAACTTGTAGGTGAGAGGAACAACACGGAAACGGAAAAATGACGGGCGACAGGTTATATTATTTTGCGCATCGAATGAGGTCCGCCAGTTTAACTTCATACCAACTATTTGGGCTCAATCATCGTGTTTATACGGTTCGGAAATCCTGCATCTACTAGGCAGCATTTAGGCATTTATTGGCAGCGCTCGTGGAATAAAATAGAGAGGTACTTATACCGGAAAGTCTTAGAATACCAACCAGCAATATGCCCCGAATCTTAGCCATGTTAGAACTCCCTTTCGGAGGATATTTTGTAATATAGAAATACCAGTACTCGTAAGCTCAGCCCATCCCTTCCCTCGGACAATCTTTAGCGTTTCCCAGTGCAAAGGATAGAAAAGGCCTGGGATGCTTGTAGCTCAAACTCGGAAAATGAGAGCGTGAGAATCTTTTATTCAAATGGAAGACACGTCACACAAGGACAAGTCACACCGTAGACCGGCGTGTCCAAATTTAGCTCCGAGCGGAGCGAGCAGCGATTACTGACATGACGCACAAATAGGGATTAGGAGGATGATTGAAATAGATATTTAAAAGAAATCACCGAACCTATCGTTGATCCTCGTCGAGCTTTTGTGCCAACTTCAAACAAGGGTTTTTGGACGATGACTAAGCTTGCCTGTGAAGAGTTGAGGTAGGTGAAAAACGCTGTAATGAAATTTAAGAGCGTTGGGAACGCGATACCTCTGCTCAGAGTGTTTTGCGGTTGGGTATATTTTCAATTTCATGTCAATTGTTGTTAGAACGCCCTCTACTTAGTATAGCCCAATGAAAAATTTCGACAGGTGTCCATATTACGGAGATTTCGAAGCAAGAGCAATGGCGGTCGCCATACCACCGGAGTGAGTAATGCTGACATTGATCCTCTTGACGCCCTGTTCCTCTGCCACCTGTTTGATTCTACCGTGAAGCTGTTGCGCCGAGAGTGTCAGATCTCATTATACGAGTTTATTTCATGGCCATAGTCTTGACTTACCTCGACCTTTGGAATACCGTGTGTATCGCGAACAATCTCGATTTCATCCATAGCTGCCCCAGCCCCGAGAGAAGGCACCTGAAGGCTCTTGAAGACAGCTTCTTTGGCACACCAACCGCCGGCGAATGAAGCCCGAACATCTGGCTTTGAATTGAAGAGGTCGCGCTCTAGGGTGGTGAAATTGCGGTTGATGAAGTTTGCATTGTCAACGGGTATGTCGGAGATATTCTCAACATCGATCCCGACCGATGTCTGATCAGAGAGAGATGATGTTCCCAACATGGATTGAACCGAGCTGAAGAGGAGCATCTCCTGCTCGACCTCCTCGCGAGGAGTTACAACCGACGAGGATCCATGAGAACTTGTATCCGATTCCTTGAAGGCCAAGGTTTCCGAGGCTTCATCCCTTGTGACACGTGCTCTAGGATTTAGAAGTACCTCCTTCAGTCTTCCTTCCGAAGTGTCCCATGGTGAGCGTTCCTTTGCCTTGAAGATGGAGTTGGTCATCAATGCCTTTTGAAATGCAACGTTGCCAGAGCGTTGCCGTATGGTGACTCGGGGTTGATATTCATCAAATGCCTCTTTACCAATGGCCGAAAAAAGGTATTTTGGTGCGACGCAAATCGCAAGCCCACTCTTCTGCCCAAAGCCAAATGATGTAAGCATCGTGGCTCTGAGATCCCTCGGCTGGATGGATTCCATGGGGTACACAATGTGTTCGTACTGTCGTAAGTTGCGCTCAACGTTATCGAGATTTCTGTTTCCTGGAACAATTCCTGTTTGCAGCATTTGCATACAACCATTCAACTGCCACGCACCAGCGGCGCCTTTTGGATGTCCGGTTAGAGACTTTTGACATACAGCTAGAATAGGGTTGCCTTTTGTGCGTCCGAGGTGAGCTAATTGGGTACTGATAACATCAGCCTCGTTCGTGTCGTTTGCTTTGGTGGATGTGCCATGCATTGACGCAACAGCAATATCGTCAATCACCAGTCCCCAGGTGGCCAAGGCGGCTTTAATCGGTGCAATTTTTGGATCCTGGAGGCGGATGTCGTTACCCCATGTTCTTTTAGCTGACCTAGCCTTGGTGGCGGCGGCCGTTTCAATTTCTTGAATCATACTCTGAGACCAATCTGGGTGGCTTTTGACTTTCTCCACTTGGGAATCTCTCCATACCTTGATGAGCTCAAAGCTCTGTTCGAGCTGCTGCCTGCGAAACTCAATGTCAAGTAAGTGCGAATCTCCATGGCTCGGCACCTCCCTCGCCGCTGTTAAGATACCCTTTCCAGGCGCAGGAACGGATCGTCCAATCTTGTCACCAGCCATTTGCGTATACGCAACAACCCCATAAATTGGGAGTCCAATTTTGAGAGCCACTTCTGCACTCATTAATATTTGCACCCCACATCCTGCAGATTCGACAAAACCTCCCCGGGAAGCAGCACTTGGTCGAGACATCTCACTTGGTGTTCTCCCACGCTCAAACTCCTCATCGCTGCTAGCAGTAGCTTTCATCTTCGCAAATTCGTAGGACATTTCTTCTTGAAAGTCATCACAACCGCCCACAAGGGCCACCTTGCACTTACCCCCTTGAATCGCCTCACAGCCAATATCAAGTGATTCAATTGCAGTCGCACATGCTCCCACTGGTGACTTTATAGGCCCAGTGGAAGACAGTATGAGCATATTGATCCACGCACCAATTGTGTTTAGAAATGATTCCTGAAGAATATCGCTTTGGACGGGCCGATCGAGGTACCGATCTCGATAAACTCCTCTCATTGCCAGCAGGGGCCCTGCACCGGTGCCAATGCAATTAGCCAGCTCAGACACATGAATGTGCTTATATAACTCATAAGGATCCTGAATTCCAGCAGATAACAATGCTTCAGAAACGCAGCAGAGAGCGTAAAGAGTGGTCGGGTCTGTCTGCTGGATAATATCTTCAGGAACACCATATGATTTTGCATCCCAACCTTTTGGAAGCTGTCCAGCAATCTCACGATCGAATGAAGATGCTTTTGGGACAAGGAAATGTGCGCTTTTCTTTATCTGTACTTTGTAGTCGTCGCTCCCAGGTATGGGCTCGATTCTCACTTTATCCTGGAATCGTAGCTTGAATGCCTCAGCTGTAGCTCGAGAACTTTCAAATGGTGGAAGGTCGTCCTCGACAACAACTTCATGGAGAAATTCCTTCCTGCTAGGGTCATAACCTCCGAGGGACTCTGACTCGATGAATCGTAATCCAGAGTGACTCATAATTTCCTCGTGGTACCTTTTCTTGAAGGCAGCATCTTCCACGGGTTCCTGGGTCTTTCTGTCCACCCAGCCAGTGTATGGTTGACCCTTTAGATCTCCATCTTTGCGTTCAACCAGACCCATAACCCAGGCAAGTTCGACATAGCCTTCCAGCGAGAGTTCGTTTTGGTGTTCCATCTCCCACCGAGTCCTGGAACTACCCCAAGGGCCAAGCTCTGAGTAGCCGACGATAACGACCACTCTCGAAAGATCGAGCATACCAGAAAGATTTTTGACGTCTCTGGTTAGATCTCCATAGTCAGAAAGCGTAGGGAAGCCGATATTAATGTTAGCAAGCCTAGTGGCGAGGTTGGGCGGTTTGAGGTCTTGACTTTGCTCTTCGGAGCCTTTCAGAATCGCGCGGTGTCGGCGACGCTCAGCTAGCAATGACTTTTGAAGTTGACTAGCATCTGAAACCCCTTGTCTGGCAGTGACGATCTCTTGCTTGAGGTTTTCCACAAATTGCAAGCCACCATTGAGGTCGGCGTAGACAGGATGCTCCTCACACAAGGTTGCAATGGCTGGAGTCATCAACGCAAGGATATTGAAGGCCATCTCGGCCTGTGAGAAAGTAATCACTTCATGGTTTTCAATGGCCTCAGCAATAATGTTGTTGGTGGACATAAGGCCTGTCCCCCTGGTCCAACCAATCACCGTTCCGCAAATGTTGAGGTAGCTAGACCAACTCTCAGAATAGAAGCGGTTGAATAAGGTTTCCAAGCCGAGTTTGGACTCGGCGTACATGCCATCTCCTCCGAATGTCCCGTGATTTGGAGAAAGGGGTAGGATGACAGTTGTTGGTTGGGTGTCGAGGCCCCGTGCTTCCTTCTGTTTGCAAAGGTAGCCAAGGACTCGAAGCACATTGGTTAACATTGCACGATGCGCCAGCTCTGATTTGCTGTCGAGTGCATCGATCGCGCCACTTTCTGGGATTGCTGCAAATGGAATGACATAGTCGAGATTGTCGCCATTCACTGAACCTGGACTGTAAATGTGGTCAATCAAGGCTTCGCAGTCCTTTTTGCTGGCTTGGTTGAAGGGGAAAATCGATAGGGAGGACCCTCGGGCACCATGTTTGCGATATAAGTCCTGGTAGTACTTGGCTGCCTTTGAGACAGCGCGACTTGTTGTCACGGTCACTTGCGCACCTCCACATAGGAGCCCTCGAACAACTTCAGCACCAATTGAGTTTGGACCCGCACCAATAACCAAAACTGTCTTGCCGGCAAACGTGATGCCCGAAGTTGTACCGGTGCGTAGCCCTGATAGAAAAATGGTGGTAGATTCCGGATCATATGCCCAGCCCTGTCCATTGCTCCGCTTGCGGAGATGGACAAAAGGGATATGGTCTCCTTTTGGTGTCAAGCGCCCGTGTTCCACTAAAGCACTGTAATTCGAAATTCTTCGGGGCACTTCGCAATATTCAATATCCCCTGCGTTATTGACGATGGTCTTGGGGGCCATGGCAGATTGAGCGTATCTGAAGACAGGATCCATGTTCATCGCCTGGAGCCCCAGCCTGGCTATCTCCTTTCCAACTCCAAGAAATCCAGGGACGTTGTGAGTGTCACACGAATTTCGGATGATGTCCAAGCAGCTTGGTTCAAACCTGCTCAGGAGAACCTGCACGCTGTCGTGGTTGATTAGATTGTCCATACCGGGCTGTTCCTTCGCATAATAGTTCAGCAATCTGAGCAGATCTTCTCTGGCCCAGTTCCACCATGAGTCATACTTGCGAATTTTGCGGATATCGAACAGAGGTTGGATTCCATCGAAGAAATGATCATCAAACTCATTGGTCCATTGATCCAACTTTTCTTTCAATAGATTCTCGGAAGCCATTAACTCTTGTATCCTTTCTTGGTCAAGGTCAGGATTGATCTGGAGGAACTTGGCCAGAAGTTTGTACTGCTTTAAGTGATATTCCTTTTGTTCCTTGCGGACAAGATCAAGGCCTGCTGAATCAATCGCCACAGGAACATGGACAGAAACAGCTGAAGCATGTGCACTCAATGGGGAGATTGCTAATCCTGAATAGGACCCCCATCGGAGTGTTTGTGTGTCCAAGAATTCTTTTGCAGAAGCAACATCTGGGAGGCGAGAGGCTGGTTCTACTGTGACCGCTAAGACTATTGGGATTAGCGAATGATTCTTGCTGAGTCCCCAAGTATCTTGAAGATGGCTTAATGCTGCTGTTTGCGTAAAGCCTGCCGGCATCTTCCCAGAGACAAACTTAGAGACCAGAGCAGAAAGCTGTTTTCCAGGCTTTCCCGAGAAGACAGGCTGTAGAGCATCGCCGAGAGCCTCCAGACTCAAGTCTTCTGCACCATCTGGAATACTGCCAAATTCTGCGCCTAGATCACCAATAAGCTCATTCTGGAGTGTCGATTTACCTTTTTGTGACTCGTCAATTGTCATTTCATCGAAATTTCAGTGTCAAACGTACCTCCTGATAAGTCCCGAATAGTCTTCAGTGTTGGTACTTGGTCAAATGCCCGCTTTAGTTTCTGCGCTGTTATTGCGAGAACAACATGAGTAGCGCTGAGTGAAGCATCGGCCACGCCGGCCACGGACGTAGCTACAGGAGCCACTTCACTCAACTGCGCTTCCAGGACTTTCGGGGCAGAGTTCTTGACCTCGACTTTGAGCGTGACGCTCACGGTCTCCCCTTTGATACCATCATCGGCACCAGGATGAGTGGAAGCAGCATTTTGTATTGATTCTGGATATTCGTAGTAGACGTCATTCTTATTCTCCTTGGAAGACAGGAACTTAAAATGAGACCAGCGAGATTTTGTGTGAGGCGCGTAATATTTTGAAGCACTCTTTTGGATCATCGTCGCTAAAATTTTGGCAGGTCCGATTTCAACATATCGTTCTATTCCGTTTCTTTCCTGTAGGAATTCCTTCTGTGTTTCGATCCTTCCCAAAATTTAGATGCAGACTTACATGGGTGTGGGAGCATACGTACCATCTGACAGGAGAGGCAAATTGATATCTGGAGGAGCATTTAGTGAACAGTCTCACTTGTGCGATTGTAGTAAAACCCACGAAAGGAGCTCAATTAGGATGCTACAGGCCAAAGTCTGGTTCCTTCTTTCGGCACTATCGACATTGCCACCTTGAGCTTCCCCAATGCTAGTGACCAGCGCCATGATAGCCAGCAGCAGGATATCACGACTGGGCTTTCTTCGATGATCTCTGCTGGTCTCTGAACAAAAATCCGAGAATAACAATAAGCAGACACTTCAACATGTTGTGATATAATATCCAGCAGATTGAAAGCAGGCTATAATGGTGTTAGCCTGCAGGTGGCATCACTGTTTCCTTCATATAGCGTCGGACATGGTTAGGAGAGACTACCTTACAGCATTGATCAGTCTTGACATCCTACCGCATAGCAGTGGCCGATGAAGCAAAAAGCCGATTACAGGTCCACTTCGGTGGAGCTGAAGCTGCCGGCGATGGTGTTTCGGAGGTTTAGATGTACAAACTTCCACGTGATTGCCAGAAATGCACCGGGCTTGAGGTTAGGCCAACCATCCTTGGACGGCCAATCCCAGAGCTGTATCTCCATGGCTCTAGATGAAGCCCGAAGCGAGTTCTAGCCATCATAATGTCAAAGAATAGTTTTGGCGAAGTGTGAGAGACATCATCGAATAGGGGGGAGGAAGCTGCACGTCGAAACATGAATCGAGCTCAGTGTGTTGAGCTGCTTGGGACACTGGGTTAGGTAAGCTTGGCAAGCGCGGAACTTCCCGCTTGGCATATCTTGGCACAATACTCCCTGCGGTTTGGCCCCTTGTAGGGTTGGTAGGCATCTTGACCTCATCCGATTTATCGACATACCACGGAAGCGTGTCCCTCCTACTAGCTGGCTTCTACTTAATGTCGACATAGGCGGAATGACTGCCCATCTAGGTAGCTGGGTACTTTCGTTGGAAAGTCCAGGGCAATCATCACAGGGTTTCCTCTCGCCTAATGACGCGTTGTGCCTCCGTGCTGCCTTCGATGAGAGCAGTGAACCACTCGAGCCACTATGTCGGTGCCATTGCCATAGCCTTGCGTATGCTACTTCCCGATGGATTCCTATAAAACGTCTCTCCTAAGTTCGGAAATTCGATCTGCCTTGAAGTTGGCATCGAAAACGACAATATGACAGATGCCACAGCCCCATTGCTAACTTGAATTTCTAGGGCATCTGACGTTGCTCAGAAGCCAAAGGGCTAGTCTAAGACTTGATAAAACCAAAGGTGTTACTAAAACCCTGCAGGAAGCTGAGGAATAGCCTCGCGATTGTGCATGGATTGCCACAATCCAGCAACAGCTACTGCCTACGAAAATGTTCAAACTCTGAAGGGAAAGGGAAATGCACCGTGTGGTCAGAAATGACTTCGGCGTTAATACGACGATAAGCCAAGTGTCTACATACTATTGCCAACTAGTCACACAAAAATGGCCGACAGTGAACAAGCCAGAAATACACCCATAAGTATCCATTCCGATGTAACCGCCGAGATACGACTGCAATACTGACACTCTCATCGTTGATTGGGATCTATACAAAACTCCGTCTGGGGGGAACATTGCAACGAAGCATTCTCGAGTGTCGCTGTCTACCTGTTTTCTTTACAGTTCGCTCATTAAACTGCCAATTAGCGAAACCGCAAATCACTGGACCAATGTTTCAATCATCGACATGATTCAAATCCAAGATCAACCGGTCCATCCACAGAAGAAGCTTCTTGCAGCGATGGATGTGGTGCAACTTCCCATGCTATTCAAAGACTTGAGGCATGTATTGTTCATTGATGTGGCACACATTGCAGAAGTCAGATGGCAAAGAGATTTATTTCTTCATTCCCTATCGCACCAGCCACGACCGGATGCTTTGGAACCGTCCACCGCTGCAGAGCTTGTGCTCTCTTTTTTGGGCTTTCTTATCGACAATGATGCCCGTTCCACAATTATACAATCCTTAGTGTGGACATTCGAGCAAGAATTCTTGAAGGGAACCGACGCCCACTCGGCCATCTGCGCTCTCCCTGTCACTTCCAGTGTTCACAGAGAGCTTCTGCGGACCTATTATGGTGCCCTATCCAAATGTGAGAGTACGAGGGCACCACATAGCGCCTTACTTCACCTCGCAGAACAAAAACAGGCGAGTTTGTTTGCCGTTTTCGGAGGCCAAAGCACAAACAACCCAAAGTGTGTCTCATCTCTCTCAATGCTATTCTCGACCTACCAACCTTTGGTATCGGAACTCATTAATGATATCGCCACACCGCTGCTCTCAGAGCTTTGCCGTCTGCCTGAAACAGACGATCATTATTGCGGACGATATATTGATCTGAGTAGTTGGCTTCAAGACTCTGCAAGTATTCCCGACGCGGACTTTATTTCGCAAGCCCCAGTCAGCATGCCCGTCGCCGGGCTTCTGAGTTTATCTCATTACTGTGTTGCCTGCAAAGCGCTTGGGATGACTCCTGGCGAGTTTCGAGCACATTTCAGAGGTACAAGCGGACACTCTCAAGGCCTAGTGATTGCAGCCGCGATCTCGATAGCTGATTCTTGGGACTCGTTCTACCAGGTTGCTAGAGTGGCAATTGAACTCTTATTCTGGCTAGGATTCTACAGCCATCAAGCTAGACCCCATTCTTCTGTGCCAGCAACTCTTGTGAACGAGTGCCTTGAGAACAACGAGGGACAGCCATCTTTCATGTTGAGTGTGCGTGGGCTAGATCGTCTACGCATTGAAAATCTGCTTGTCAATTTCAACAAGAACTTGGCCGAGCAGGAACGACTACATCTGGCACTGGAAAATGCCAGAGATAACTTCGTCGTAGCTGGCCCTATGAAGCCGCTGGTTCACTTAAGCTCGCACCTACGAGCACTCAAAGCAAAAGACGGAATAGACCAGACCCAAATACCATTCAGCAGCCGGAAACCTGTCATTCAACACCAATTCTTGCCTATAAGTGTACCATTTCACACGACTTATTTGAAGAGTGCTGCCGAAATGGTCAAGCTTCGTCTCGCTTGCCAACTGCTCCCGAGGGACAAGATGATGATCCCAGTCTACCACAGCAAGACTGCACAAGACCTACGAAATGGTGACACACCAAATGTGTTGGAGATTTTAGTCGATGCTGTCGCATGTGACGAATGCCGCTGGCCCTCTGCATTGAAATTCCCAGGGGCTACACAAATCCTGGCGTTCGACGGCGGTGTCAGTGAATTGGTCATGAAACTCAAGGATGGCGAAGGCGTAAGAGTCATCGATGTCACCAGCATTGGATCTCGGGAAAAAGAAATTGGCACAGCGGTTGACCTCTATTCTTCCACGTTACTCGCATCTTCCGCACCAATTCTCTCGTGGGGTCAGCAATATCAGCCCCGTCTGAGTCGATCTCACGTTGGTGAGTGGTCAATTCAAACAAAACTCACTCAACTTCTAGGGTGCCCTCCGGTCGTAGTTGCTGGCATGACACCAACAACAAGCCACTGGGATTTTGTGTCAGCCATTATGAACGCTGGCTATCATGTTGAGCTGGCTGCTGGAGGCTTCTACGATGAAAATGCAATGACATCTGCAATCAAGCAGCTTGCCGAAAGCCTTCCTACGGGCAGGGGCATCACCTGCAACTTAATCTATGCTAGTCCTCACACTATGGCATGGCAAGTTGCGACCTTGCGGAAATTGGTCCGAAGAGGCATTGCAATTCATGGTCTAACCATCGGAGCAGGCATTCCATCTGCAGATGTTGTCGCTGATTACATTAACACACTTGGGATAAAGCATATCGCGTTTAAGCCAGGCTCCCCTGCAGCGATCAAGGAGGTAGTCGAGATCGCTCAAGCTCATCCGCATTTCCCAGTCATTCTACAGTGGACTGGTGGTCGCGGAGGTGGTCACCACTCCTATGAAGATTTCTATGCACCTATTCTAAAGCTCTACGGGATGATACGAAGTCAGAGTAATATCATACTAGTTGCTGGGAGTGGTTTCGGTGGCGCCGACGACACATATCCGTACCTGACAGGACGATGGGCATCCCATTTTGGACATGCGGTGATGCCTTTCGACGGAGTCTTACTCGGCAGTCGTATGATGGTAGCGCAAGAAGCTCATACATCCTCTGCTACTCGGAAACTCATCTGTCAAACTCCGGGTGTCGCCAACTCCGACTGGGAGAGGACGTACAAAGGCCCAGCGGGTGGTATCATTACTGTTCGGTCCGAAATGGGTCAGCCCATCCATAAAATCGCCAACAGGGGTGTAATGCTATGGAGTGAGCTGGATCGAACGATATTTAGTTTTCCTCGAAGTGAGCGCGTGCACAAATTGCTTCAAAGCAAGGATTCCATCATCCAAAAGCTCAACGCCGACTTCGCAAAGCCGTGGTTTGGAAAGAACTCGCACGGACAGGTCACAGACTTATCAGCCATGACGTACATGGAAGTTTTGGAGAGAATGATAAGTCTAATGTACGTCTCCCATCAATCTCGTTGGATCCATGCATCTTACGCCAGCTTTGTGTACGACTTTGCGTGTCGGGCTATGCAACGGTTGTCTCTACGCAGCAGTGTTGAGCTGTCAGAGTCTGCCCTGGTCAACCCGCAGAAGTTTTTGGACCAGCTTCGCCTTGTGTGCCCCAGTGCATTGACAACCGTCTTGAATCCTGAGGATTCTACATTCTTCCTCCATCGATGCAGGGCGCGTGGGCAGAAGCCTGTCAACTTCATCCCTATTTTGGACGACGATTTTGAGTATTATTTTAAGAAGGACTCATTATGGCAGTCTGAAGATGTGGAAGCAGTAGTCGAGCAAGATGCTGGTAGAGTCTGCATTCTTCATGGGCCTGTCGCGGCAAAATACTCCCAAAAGTTGAACGAGCCGGCGAAACACATCCTGGATACTATTGCCAAGTCACACATCGACATGCTTCTATCTGAGCAATACGACACCTCAATCATCATTATGTCTGACGAAGAAAGTGTGAGCCAAAGTGGTAGCCTAACACCAGATTCTTGGACGAATGCATCTCCTGCAAGTTTGCCTACCTCTATGGAGAACACTCCATTCTCATGCAAGAGCCCTGCCCTTCCCCAACAACTGCAAACTTCTATCGATTCTGTCGGCTACTTCCCTCCCTCATTTTTAGCAGGAAGGTGCAGCGACTCGTCGACACTTCTTCGAGCTCTCTTTCAGTCTGACCATATCATTCGGAATGGGCACTATGCACCAAGTCCCCTTCGTCGACTCCTAGATCCCCGCGACGGAACCTCTCTATCGATTGATAGAGAAGCTGGTAAAGTTATCCTTGAGAAGGATGGAACCCCCTTCGGCGAAGTTCTCGCCGAACTCTCCTGCTACAATAACAATAGGCTAGTTGTCGAGCTCCGTCTACCAAGTCCGCACCATAGTGGCGTCATAACGCTTCCCTTGGAATTTTGTCTGCAGCCAGGAGCGAGTCCATGGGCTTTCAGCGAATCCATGGAGGATCGTAATCTCCGAATCAAGAAATTTTATAGTAATCTATGGTTTAACGAGGATCTTGACCCAAACTCCACAGCACAATCCACCTTCTGGGGGAAAGAGATGGTACTGACAAAGGAAATGTATCAGGACTACGTGTCAACTGTGACACAATCGGACTCCAATGGTACAATGATGTACACTAACTCGGAGGTTTTCCCGATCGGCTTCGGCATCGTCGTTGTATGGGACGTTATTTCAAGACCTCTTGTTTTGAAGGATATCGATGGTGACCTCCTGTGCCTGGTCCATCATTCAAACAAATTTGACTACTGTGACGGCGCGTCGCCACTCCATATCGGGGACGTCGTTTGCGCGAGGTCTCAAGTACAGGCCGTGTACATTGAGGATACTGGCAAATACGTTGAGGTTGAAGCAGAAATCATCCGTTCCGGACAGTCAGTCATGACAGTGAGATCGAAATTTTTGTTCAAGGGAAGGTACAACACTTTCGGTTCAACCTTCTGCCAACAGAAGGAACAAGTTATGGAAGTCAAGATCGCATCAAGACAAGACGAAGCCATCCTTCTTGACCGAGATTGGTTTCATCCGCATGAGTCAAATTGCTCCTTCATAGGCGCGACATTACTCTTCCGGATAGAGTCATTTGTCACGTGGAAAGAACAAAACATATTTAAAGACCTAGCGGTTACCGGTACAGTAATTGCTCAACAATCGGACACCGATGTTCGAGAGATTGGAATAGTTGACTTTCATGACCTTGATTGCGTGGGAAATCCTGTCATGGACTTCTTAACGCGCAAAGCAACCTCAGCGACTCGTCGCAGTGAGCTGCCGCATGGCGGTTGGTCTGATGATAGAACCATTCAGGTACAGATCCCGAACAGTAATGAGAGATACGCAAGAGTCTCGAAAGACTATAACCCTATTCACGTTTCACCATTATTTGCAGACTTCGCAGGGTTGCCAGGTACTATCACTCATGGTATGTACACATCAGCACTTACCGCAAGTGTGCTAGAGCATGTCACTGCAAACGGCAACCCAGAGCGTCTCCGTCGGTATTCAGCAACGTTCACCGGCATGGTTCTTCCCAAAGACAAAATCAACATACAGCTGAGGCATCTAGGAATGATTGAGGGCAGGATGCGCATAGAAATATCAGCCTATAAACAAGACACTGATGAGGTTGTGCTTGAAGCCGAAGCGGAGGTCGAGCAAGCGAAAACAGCCTATATTTTTACTGGTCAGGGAAGTCAGGCAAAAGGTATGGGTATGGATCTTTACGACAGCAGCCCTGTTGCGAAAGCAGTGTGGGATTCCGCAGACAAATATCTCATGGAGTCATACGGTATGTTCATCAACGCACCTACACAGTCATGAATCATTGGCCCCGTTGCTAACATTGGTCGTGGTTAGGTTGGTCTGTTCTTGACGTTGTTCGAAATAACCCTAAGGCACTCACGATCCACTTTGGCGGGAAGAGAGGTCGTAGGATCAGGGAGAACTACATGGGCATGCAAGTGGAGACAGTTCTGCGAGACGGGTGTTCAGCCACGAAACCCATATTGCCAGGTTTGAGCAGCACAACAAGGTCTTTCACGTTTTCTGAACCGCGAGGTCTCCTCTTCTCAACACAATTTGCGCAGTGTGCAATCCTTGTTCAGCAAAAGGCGACGTTCGAGGACATGCGAGCAAAAGGCTTTATCCAAGACGGTGCCACGTACGCGGGTCATTCCCTGGGAGAATACGGATCACTATCAGCATTTTCTGGTTTCCTGCCCATGAACGATCTCATGGATGTGGTCTTCTATCGTGGTCTCAGCATGCAGCTAGCCATGGAAAGGGAAGAGAACGGTGAGACCGGGTATTCCATGGTGGCAGCAAATCCGAAACGTGTAGGCAAGGGTAAGAATACGCTCTTGCTTTCCCTCACAGCGCTCCCAAGTACTCACCAGCATATAGGTTTCAACGAAGCGGCCTTGAACTCCGTTGTCCGTATGATTTCATGCGAGAGCAAGGAATTACTGGAAATTGTCAATTACAATGTGGAAGGCGAACAATATGTGTGCGCAGGGACTGTAAGCTCCCCCAGGCCCCCTCAAACCTATTTGGCTGATGATGTTTCCCCTTTAGAATAAAAACCTTCATGCTCTTTCGATGGTCCTCAGCCACCTTTCTACATACTCGCGAGCGCATATCTTGGTCGCCGATGCACTCCGCCCAGAAATTATGACATCGGGTGAGCTTCATGACTACATCGCCAGTTATGTGAATCAGGTTCGCCAAATGCCAATGCCAATTCAATTGGAACGTGGCGTTGCAACCATCCCGCTCCAAGGGATCGATGTACCCTTCCACTCATCGCATTTACGTACCGGCGTGCACTCCTACCGCAAATTCCTGCAGAAACACATTCACGAGAGCAATATAGAGCCTGAGAAGCTAGTTGGGAAGTTTGTACCTAACGTTATGGCGGAGCGTTTCTCGTTGGAGAAACCCTACGTTCAAGAGGCTTACAGATTGACTCAAAGCTCGGTCTTGAAGGAGTTATTGGATGAATACTTTGAGGGCGAGAATTGAATTTTTTTATTTCGCTGCGAATTTGAATTGTAGATACTGGTAGAGGTCGTGTACTATCGGTTACTTGGCGCTTTGGTGGAATATAGTAAATATTTCAAATTTATAGGGTTGGAGAACCGATTTGGTCGCGTTCTTCCTTCGGCTAATGCTTGCACTTCCACTTACTTGCCTTGCTACTCGAAAGCCTCAACGTCGCTTAATAGATGCCATAGTAATTGTATAGCACGTATGTAGCATCTAATGTTCGTCCACCGATGGGTTAGTTTAATGATTAACCACCACCTGGGATTGGACCCTGGTGCTCATGCCCAGAGATACACCATAGAATCGATTTGAGCCCTTTGCGGTGGGGGCCAGCTCCACTGAGCACTTCGCCGCTTAACGGGCACGATTACATCCAAGTGCAATTCACATGTGTGTACTGGCTTCACGGATCTCGTTGTGAAAGGAATAGCGCCATGAGTCAAATCCGTCGGAGCATAAAACTCCTTGAAATAATTCACCCAGCGCTGATGGCCTGACTCCTTGGACCTGGTGGAAAAGCGCCGAAGCGGGAGAAAGTTACCGGCGACCAAACATCACTCCGGCCTACTTACTGCTCGGGGTCGCATGAAACTCATCAATACTCAGGAATTGGTACATTCGATTACTCGATTCCATGAGAATGCTGACGAAGTCTCGATACATGGTCTGATGCTATTATCATGTTCCACGTAGAAATGCCCGATGCAAGTGGTGGGAATGGAGTCCGATTGAGCAGTCCTCATGGCACGCAAGGAGTCGCTTGTTCAACTATTATATTATATCCATAGACCATATCACCAACTCAACCAGTTCTCTTACCATGTCTAAGGCAGTCAATGAATAGTCTTGCTCATCTCTGATCATTCCAATTCTAGCTGAACAATGGACTCGAAGATCATTGACGTCCCTGTGGTTATCATCGGCGGAGGTGGTGTCGGCCTCTCGCTTTCTTGTTTCTTGTCTGACTACAAAGTCAAGCATGTGCTCTTCGAGAAGCACCCATCGACATCCATCCTGCCGAAGGCTCACTATTTGAATCAACGTACTCTCGAAACATTCCGTCAACATGAGATTTGGGAGGCGGTCACGGCACAGTCCGCGCCCCTCCATAACATGAGCCGCGTCGAGTGGCGCACAACCCTTGGAGGAGATGGACCATTCGATCGTAAACTGATCAGCACGATGAACGCTGGTGGTGGAGGCCCGGCATCGCCCACTTCTGAGGCGTACAAGTAAGCCTTGGCTGCCCTTCACTCTCAGCCAAAACCGCGCTTGTCGATGGACTGACATATAACCAAGACGAGACTCCCCCGTATCCTCGTCAAATCTTCCTCTCTTGAGACTCGAACCGATCCTTCGTGGCATCGCGGAAAAGCGAAACCCCAACGGTGTGTTCTTCAGTACCAATGTTGACGATTTCGAGGAGAGAGATAGTTCTGTGCTTGTCACTGTCAGCGGCGGAGATGGATCCGTTACCAGATATCGGGCCCAATATGTTGTTGCTTGCGACGGTGGGAAAATGTCCACACCAAAGCTTGGTATTAACATGGAGGGGCCAGCTGGAATCATCGACTTTGTGAGCACGCACTTTAAGGCTGATTTGTCAGACTACTGGGATGGTAGGAGCATACCCTTACTGCAATCTGTGGTTATTCCTATAACGTTAACTTTTGCCCTCTAGAAAGGACGCTTATCACCCACTTCATCAACCCAGAGGGTGGTTCCATGGCTCACCTAGACTGTGGTGCCCTTCTTCAGATGGGTCCGACATGGGGTCGCCATTCGGAGGAATGGGTCCTTACCTTTGGATTCCCAATGAATGACAGCAAACGTTTCGAGACAGATGCACTGCCAGCACGAATTCGTCAACTTCTCAAGCTTCCGGATCTAGAGATGGAGGTAATGCACGTCAACCACTGGGTCCTCGACAGGGTGGTTGCAGATAAGTATCGAGTTGGTCGCATTTTCATCGCTGGAGACGCGGCTCATCGGCGACCACCAGCTTCAGGGTTGGGACTGAACACTGGCATTGAGGACGCCAAGAACATCGCCTGGAAGCTGGCCTTCGTTCTGGATCATAAAGCCGATCCATCACTCCTCAATACTTACGAGTCAGAGAGGCGTCCTGTTGGCATTCGTAATAGCGACTGGGCTTTCTTCAGCTTCAGCAATATGAATGTCCTGAGTGCAGGTGTTGGGGCGATTCCAGGCGCGAAGGAATTCAATGAGCAGCGTTTTGCACAGCTCTTTGAGGATAGTGAACGTGGCCGGTCAGCGCTCCACCATCTGCGTCGTGTGCTGAAGACGCAGAATGTTGAGTATAGCGCCCATGATGTTGAACTTGGGTTCAGCTATAGCGATGGTGTTTTGGTTTCTGATGGGACTACCGCACCTGTGCCCGACCCTGAAGGCCAGATCTACAAACCCACGACTCGTCCAGGTCACCGCCTCCCGCATGCTTGGCTCGCCCATGAAGGAATGACGGTTTCCACGCATGATCTCATAAAGACTATGCCTGCAGACTTTGTCCTTCTGACGGATGAATGTGGCGACAAATGGGTCAAGGCGGCCGAAAAGCTCACAAAGGAGACAAATGTCAAGGTCTCCACTGCTCAGATCCGGCAAGATGACTTGACCAGGCCGAAGGGACTCTACCTCGACCATCAAGATTCGTGGGCTCAACTCAAAGAGGTTGCAACTGGTGGAGCTGTTCTAGTTCGTCCCGACAACTTCGTGGCGTGGCGAAGCACTCGGCTTGGCGAGCATCCCGATGAGGAGCTGGGTAATGCTCTAACTAGTCTATTGCGTCAAGATTTGCATCAGTCCTCGCAGCCATCTCCTGTTGAAGCCTCAACAGCGGCGGTGAAAATAGCCACTGCCAGGCTGGATATTGTCGAGAATGGAATTGACGATGATTCGAGCACCACGGCTTCCAGCAGCATCGCCACTCCAGTCAACGAGCTGAATGAGCCCCAAGGAGAAGGTTCGCTAACCGCGACGTCGGATGAAAAGGACACAGGCAATATTGTTCGCGTCGTCATCAATGAGCTTCAAGTTCCAGAGAGCGAGATGTAAACAGTTGGAGAAGTAGAGGCTTGAAGCTTTCCCCCATGGTCCAAGGGCGTAAAAGGTAGTTCAATCGCACAAGGTGTAGAATATACTATTAGCCCATTAGGCTCGCGTTCAAGCCATGGTGATGGGCAATCGCCCATCTAAGATTCCCCTACTCGTTATCCTTGTATGTCGAGAGATTGAGTGGCTCCTGAAGCTTTCCAAAAATGGACTTAGTAATTGTCACTCAACACCTGAGCACAACCGAGCTGTTTGAGGCCAAACTCAAGGGGTTTTGCTGCCATAGAATTTGTGACTTGAACTCGATACAGACCTTGAAGCGCCATCGCGGCTCGCCTCTTTGTAGTGCTCTGGTTGATGTCGAATGTGCCAAGGCTAGAATCATCCGGCAACGTCTCACATAATTCAAGTGCTAGCCGTTCGAGTTTGGCAATGGCGGCATTTGTTACACAGTCAGTGATAGTAAGGAGAAGGTCTTGGTTCGTGGATGTGCTTGCAATACTGGAATTGTGTACAGTGTTGTGGTTCGTTGTGGTGTGTTCCTCACGGATGAGCTGTAATCTCAAAAGTGGCTGAACCTCAGTGACATACCAAGCATCCATATCGTTCCTTGTAGCTAGCACATGACGGAGAATTTCTGTACAGAGCAACTCTTTTGGCCTGTTCTGAAAACAAGTCAGTAGCCTCGTTGCCCGCTTCACCAGACCTGGCATATTGACGAGGAACTCGCAGAGTTTAACTCGGAGACGAAGACCTGGGGGCCCATCAGCAACGATGGAGGCATATTCTGTGCTAAGTAGTTGACGCCAATGAGGGTTAGATAGGAAGCACTCTTGTCCCTCACTGAGGTCTTGCACAACCTGGATTCACGTATATGTGAGCGAACAGAGTTTGACCCTGGGAGACCATTAACCTTACAAACCAAGCGCGTTGAGACTCCAGCATCGACCGCTCAAACGAATTCGAGTATGTTACAGGATCACATTCTTGGATCAGGAGCTTTGTTCCTCGAACAAGAAAACTCCAGCGGCCAAGATCGTCGTTGAACATGAGCTGGCAAATGTCAAAACCAGGCCAAGACATAGATAGAAAGCAAGATGATACCCACCTCGCATAATTGTAAAATTATTGATGCACAAATCGTCTCTGAATTTGTACGTAGTTGCGGTACTGCCAGGCATTTTCTCAATTGCTTTAGGCTTTCAATGTAGAGTCGCACAGAGTATCTCGAGACTTGCGAATTGCAAAGTCGCCATCTCGTGTACATACTGCATAAGCAAGAGAGGGCCTTATCCAACGCTGTGTTATGACCCACACGGCAAGGAAGAAACTGGAAGAAATTTCCAAGAGATTTGATAGGAAATACTGTAAAGGTGTGTGGTCGTTCCAAGATGTAGGACAGGGCACTTAACGTCTGATCGTGTTGCATATTCAGTGGCCATGGATACACAGTTCCTGATGCATATTGTATACTAGGGTGCACCTGACATAATGAGAGGTCACTGGTTTCCAAAAGATTGTCATGGATGACCGCGTCGTCCGGCGCCAGTGCTATATCTTCAAGGATGTACTTCTTCCTTCGATAAAGAGTGGCGAGATAGGTGCTGACATCAATGAACTTGAAGGTTTTGATATAGCCAGGACATTTCCAACCTGCTTGTCGGCATTTGGCACATTCCGGGCGAGCTTCGTCACACTTGAACCATTGGGCCTTAGAGAACGTTACCTAGTATAATGGTGGGGAAGGATACCAACCTTTTTCTTGCGTTTTCGACAGGTGGAGCAGCCGGTGCTTGTGAAAGTGCCAACCATATTCTGGCAAAATAGTCAATGTACCTGGAGAACTCATTCTCGTTGCAGCTCAGAGCAATAAGTGATGTTTATGCGGACGAGTCACCCACGAGTGAGGACATGAATGGGTGACGTCATTTGATAGGGGCAAGTCGATCCTGTGATCGACCGTTTGCGGTTTTCTGGGTATATGCTCCACCGGATATTAATAAAGTCTTCTTTGGGTTGGAGATTCACTTCAACTTTTTCCTTCTTCCTTCCACAAGTCACCCCGATTTGTTGATATCCAGCTCGCCGGGACTGAAAGAGAGGCTCTTATCTCTCTTGCACCGGTGCTGTTGTTTTGACGAGTGAATTTTCAATCTTGAATGAGGCTTTCCTCATCATGGATCTAGATTTACTCACAGACTTCAAGTCTTTTCAAGACCTGGTCCAGTCTTCCCTCGTCGACGTGACCAGAAGCGCGGGCCAGGTTGCCAACCAGGACTTGAGCTTCCATCGTTCTTCCAGCGAGAATCTTTCCCGCTCCCTTGACCGTCAAAATGCCCATCTATTGCGTCTAACTAACAAATTACTCAAGGCCGCAACCAAAGACACGACCATTAAAGCCCCTTCATTGTCAGAGCATGATGACATTGACGACAGCTGGAATCGCATAGTCGATGTCGTGGATCATCTTCTGGAGAAGACTGATTCCGCGCTTGACGAGTTCTCTGGGGTCATCAAGCGCCAGAGTCCGGCCATGCAAGATACTCCACAAGGATCACCTCGCCCTGTACAAACATTGCGCGGCTTGCAACAATGGTCTCGCAATTCGATGCAAAAGCCACAGTTGTATTTCGACGTCAAGCCAGACAATTACGCTACTGGATCATTCAAACCACTGTTGAAGTCCAAACCACATGCCATAGTCCCACTTCCGGAATCCATTGGCGCACCAGAAACAGGGTCAGTCTTCGCATAATTTGATGTTTCGCCATCTGATGACAATCTAGATACACTCACCCCTACGCACGAGAAATTGAAGAATACACATTCCCCGCAGCTGTCAAAGAAAGTCGACCTCCCATCCCATTCTCTCCTCTCAGCGAGTCGATAGCTACATATGTCGACACCGAGGAAGGCGTTTTGGAAATGCTCGAGGAATTGAGGTTGGCAAAAGAAATTGCGATCGATCTTGAGCACCATGACCAGCACTCATATATTGGCATAGTCTGTCTCATGCAGATTAGCACAAGAGAAAAAGACTGGATCATCGATACGCTGAAGCCTTGGCGCCAGTCACTCCAGAAGCTAAATGAGGTGTTTGCCGATCCTAAAATTCTCAAAGTATTCCAAGGTGCGAGTATGGACATCATTTGGCTGCAGCGTGATTTGGGGCTATATGTTGTTGGGCTCTTCGATACCTTCTACGCCTCTACCGCCTTACAATTCCCGGCAAAGAGTTTGAAATACCTCCTCCAACGATTTGCGAACTTTGAGGCTCAGAAGCAGTTCCAACTCGCTGACTGGCGTGTTCGACCTTTGCCTCAGGAGCTTCTTGATTATGCTAGAGCGGATACACACTTCCTCTTGAATATCTACGACAATCTCCGTAACATGTTGCTTGAAGCTTCCAAACCCGAAAACGACATGTTGGAGTATGTCTTACAGGAGTCCCAAAAAGTGGCCCTCCAAGTTTATGTCAATCCCGTTTATGATGTCAAAACTGGCCGTGGTCCCGCTGGCTGGCTGGCCCTTCTCAACCAAAGATCCACCAGATTCAGCAACGAGCAATTCGCCGTCTTTCGTGCCCTTCATGCCTGGCGTGATAAGAAGGCCCGTGACACAGATGAAGGCGTTCAGACTATCCTGGCCAATCGCTTCGTCTGGCAGATTGCCGAAAACATGCCAACCTCTCCATACGGCTTCAGCCAATGCTGTAGAGGTGGCAGCACCAAGTCTGTCATGGACAATGTCGTCGAGCTAGTGGGGGTTGTGAAGCAAGCAAAAGCCGAGGGCAAAGATGGACCGTCTATGTACGAGTTCTTCGCGCAATCGAACGGAGATGCTTCTGGAGTCAGTTCGGCACCTCGCCGGTCTAGACATTTGACCTGGCGGAAGGATGAGACGAGTATTTCAGGCGTCGCGGCTACCCTGCAACAACTGAACGCTGATAAGAAGCAGGAGGACGCGATGGTACCTCTGGATCACACTGCGCCAGTCGAAGAACCAGTCGCCGCTAGAAGCGGTACTTCTCGTCTTTGGGGCAACGTGTCTCTACAGTTCCCTCAAATTACTCCAGAAACCAGCAGCGCGCTTGCAGCTCTGACCTCAATCTTACCGATTACAACCACCTCGGTAGAGGGAGCACATGAAGGGAACAACCAAGTTGACGAGTCCGTTCCTCAGCTTTTGCTTGACCAAAGCAAAACTCTTGTTGATACCCCACCTAGTGGTAACCAGGATAACACAGTGTTCACACTCGGCGAGCTTTCTCGTTCGAAGAAACGCAAGGTATCTGACGCACTGCTAGACTACCCGCCGACGATTCGGACCAAAGAGCTCAATGGTGTCAGCACACCTTCTACACCTAGCACGCCTCAAGAATCGGCTTCTGGGTCAAATTCAGCACCATCACCATCGTTCGATCGCCCATCCGACTCTGCCGTGGAAGCCAAACGGGCTAGTAAACGTCTTGCAAGGGAGGAAAAGCAGGCTCTCAAGGCAGCAAAAGCACAAGCCCTAAGCCAAGGACTAAATCAACCATTTGACTATGCCAATGCAGCGTCTCTTCTCAACCCGTCTAACGCAGACCAGGGTGACAAGGAGACCGGTGCAAAGCGCATGAATCCCTTTGCCAAAGTCTTGGACACCGGCACTGGGGCAAGACAGAACAAGATGGGCAAAGAACTTGCAGGAAAGAGTATGACATTCAAATCCTAGACGCCCGCGCTTTGAAAGAGCACTCGATTATTCGAGAAGGCATTACAGGTTCTAGTTTACCCCTTGCAGCTCGTTACCCTCGTTTCTGCAAACATATGCAACAGCTCGTGACAACATGGTAACTCGGGAGGCAAGAGGCATGCAAAATAGAAAATGCCTGCCTATATGTAGCTATTCGATTGGTTATTCCAGTCTGAAGTGAGCTCTACCCGGCTCTTTTGGTGTTGTTACGAATGACTCTCTATGACTATTCCGTCCCAACCTTCCATCGGTTTTGTCCCTTCTCCATGCTTTATCTCAATTGCTTTGCATAACTGTTAGGGTAGCTTACTACGTGAATGGCCGTCGCCATCATTACGATAAATAGGACTCGTGAATGCAGAATCCATCATGGCCGGCACCTAACGATATTGACCTGATCAGGATGGACCCTGTGCTCATCATCGACCCAGCTAAGATTGCATGCATACATTAAAATACATCTAAAATTCGACATTTAGCTGGAAGGCGTGTTCCAGACATACCGGGGTCAACTTGAAGGAATCAGACACCCTTTACATAAATACTATGAGGAACACGATGTTTCCGGTGATATGGGAGCGATGAATGCTGGAAGGAGAGGCTTCTCTGAACTGTGACTGAATCATGTCAGCACTAAGTACTACACATACAGATGCACTGAGGTAGCTAGTAATTATATGGATGCATTGGCGGCTGTTACTAGCAGTCTCTCTGCTACGAGCGATCACCTTCATACACAATGGCGTTGGAATGTGTTCAGGCAACATGTCGGAGAAGCCTCTATCTTTTAGGAGAAAGGCCTCTATTTATGAGCTCATGGGTTGATTGGTTAGGATTTAATCATCAAAATATCATGGGAACCCAAGAGCCGACAAATGCCATGCTTTGCCATCCCCATTCTGAACGCCGTTCTACTAGGACGCAGATACATTGAAATCTGAGATTGCGTTCACAAACCACGAATTACCATCCTGCTAAAAAAAGATAAGAATGACGGATGATGAAGTCGAAAGCGTTTATCCATTAGACTCCGGGTTACACAGCCATCTCGGCTTGCAGCTTGCGAAGTTCCTCTTCCTCGTCTTCCTCGACGGTCGATTGCTTGACTGTAATGGAAGGATTAGAACTTGGGGCGAATCTGATTTGCAGGGACTTACCTGGACCAGTAGATACCGAGGGTAGCCTGTTGATCTCTCCAGTCACCGGAGTTGGCCCGGTCTTCAGCATTCTCTCGTCCATGGCCTCTTGCTCTAAGCCTTCCAACTCATCCTCCAGGTCAGCTTCATCAATCGGTTCGCCAATCGGAGCATTCGTAATGGCATTGGCAATCTCCTCCCCAAGAGCATGTTGTTCACGTAGTTCATCCATGGTTTGGTCGACCTTATCCATGGTTAGATTACCGTGTATTTGTCTCATCGCGTCTCCGGCATTCTTCATCGCGGTGAAAGTTTCTTGGTTAATATTGGCGGCCTCGATGGAGTAAATTTGTTGTTCCACCTGAGCGATCTGTGCTGATGTCTGTTCCAGGGTACGCTCATGCACCTTTTTGCGGCGCAGGGCTGCCTTGGCGGCTGTTTGACCCAAGGAAGATTCAAGTCAGTATATCGAAATCTTTGGAATAAATCTGATGTCGTATCAAAGCTTACCGGTTTTATTCGTTGATACATTCTTTCGGGCCAGAGCATCCTGATCCGCCATCTGGGTTTCTAGATGCCTTTCTCTTTTCTGTAACATATCCAGCGTTTGCCGCAACGACAGAATGGCATTTTTCGGTGCATCCTTTCGCTGTTGGGCGGCTGCCCCGCCAAACCAACCCCACATATTGTCCTAGTTAGAGAGGATGATCTGCTGAGGCGTATGAGGGTGGAATGGGAGAGATGACGCCCCGTGGAGCGTATATACGTATCGTACGCAGGAAGAGTGGCGGTAGACGATGATTGCGGCGATTCTAAGAGGGGTTGAGGTTATCGCATGGGCAGTCGATGGCACAATGAGTGACTGCTTCCAGGGATTGCAGGAAAGGCACAAAGATGAGGACAGACGCTGTAGAGTTCGAGAATTTGGAAATTTAGGAAAGGATTAGGAACACATTGGAAATGAGATAGAGGGTTTGACGAGAGCCTGGAGAAGTGGAATCTGCTTAGAAGAATCGCCCGCCAGGCACTGGGGCTGCATGACATCGACAAAGCCGGCCTTCGGTTGGGCAACAGGCACTAATAGGCAGAGGCACTAAGTCTAAAAGAACTGCCCCTCATCACGTGCGAAAGTTCTCCCATTGTAGGCTCAGACTTGCGCCAAGGCATCCCATCCAAAGGTTAAATGCTTCAACGTATTAGGAGGCGCGCATCACTTCGTGTGACCACCTCCTCTGCCAACAGACTCATTTGCGAGTTGTCGTTGACGCGTATACTGTGCTCCCACTCGAAAACACTCATCATGCTAGAGCATTCTTGACTTGTGGTGCAAACCCCGGTTTCTCACTCCGGCACTTTCATGAATGGTGCATCTACCAGCGCGCCTGCACCAAGCAGGTTTGTCTTCATCTCTGAACTATCTTCAATTTCGTCCGATACCAAAGTAAGGTGTCTTGGTTGGTAGGGCTTACTGTTGTTATGCTCGCGTTCTTGTTGACTTCTATCCACAGTGTAGTCCGGTACGATGTTACCAAGGGCCTTCTCCTCCTTGAACATGCTCTTCCAAAGCCAACCCAATCCCATCATCAAGTTTGGGTCGACGTCAATCTTGTGCTCGAAAGCATCGATCCTCAGACTCTAAGTCAAGGCTCCTGGGTCAATATAATAGGGTACACAAGATATGAAGCTTCTCGAAATGCAAACAAACATGCAAGCGAGCAGCAGAATTCTGGACCCTGCCTAACTCTTCAGGCAGTATTGATCTGGGATGCTGGCCCTCTTCGGATAGACGAATATATCTCGACTCTAGAAGAGCAGCGCCTTCTTCGACGGCAGTTAAAGGCTCGCCATACCAGTGATGAAGCGAGATAGACGTGCAAGATGGACCAGGATGGACAGGACCTGATTTCGTTCGCTTTGTCGAACTGGCTCAAAATCGTGACTTTTGAATATCTCTATTACCCCGAAGTCCTGCGGATGATGTTCGAACAAGAATAAGGATCGCCAATGCCTTAATCGAACAGCAAAACTTTAGCCGCACATCATCTCTGCATCCATATTATTCCACCCGCCACTTTACCTCGCCGACTAGGTATGGTTAGGATCGAAATGGGACATTTAAGACTTTGGTCATTACTATACTGAATTCCGTCCCTTCCCTAAGGTTCCTATGCCCAATTCACGCTAGAGACCATCAAGTGCCAGTTCTTTGGTCTAGGCTCTGATGGCCTACGCTAAGACAGCTTGTGAAACCAAGAATATCGAAAAAGGAGTTCGAGTCTACTGCGGCTGAAGGACTATTATTGTGGCTTCCGTTCTCTCACCGTCCAATTACGAATGCGTGATTACATCCTGTGCTACGAACTCTGGAACAAAACAAATTTCGATTCTGTAACCCTATATTTTGGTTATGGGCGGGAATTGGAGAGCGGAGATGGTTCTCGAGATACCGTGGCTTGATACCCACTACGAGGTTGTTCACACATACTACCCTTGCTAATAATGTAAGAGGTACAAGTGTTCCGAGAGCTTCCCTAAGCTCTGCCACATACGATCAAGATCAGAGGAACTGTCTCAATTGATTCTTCACCAATTAGCCAGCTGGACGCCACAATGTCTCAGCCTTGAACCCCGGCAACGAATAGAGCCTCCTGTTCAAGATTCGATTTCTTCGCCTCGTGTTTAAATATGTCCTTCAGATCTCCTGCAGATTTCCTTTTCCATACCCCTTTGAATCGTAGCGGAAATTTCACTCATCCCGAGCGCCTATTTGCTCCCTGGGCCACATTCGCCACAGCAACGATGCCTTCAACGTCAGCCTCATCTTTGCCACCGAGCCGTCCAACAATGCGAGGGTCTGATGTACAGGCAAGCTCCGCAACATCTTCGCTGACACCTGTGGCCCCAAGATCTGCTTTGCTGTCTTCAAATGGACGATCGTCGATATATCCTGATGGGGATTTTCGGAACAGTTCTGTTCCTGAACTCCGCGATCTCAAGATGGATATCATGTGCAACTGGCTTCACCATCAACAAGTCGAGAAGATGTGGTCAACAAATGCTGAGGAAGAAGGGGTAATGTTGAAGAGGGCAAAGGGCGACTATACATGCTGCCCTGAAGACTTGCGATCAAGTGAAGAGGGATTCTTTGACGCTGTACTTCAACTCAACGTGAAAGTGAGTAACTATTCTATCCTGCACGGTTCAACTTCGCTAACTAATGGAAGTGCGCCATGTCCGTCAATACACGAATCATCCAACTCTTTCTCAAGGACAATAATATATCTTTCGTGCCCCTGAAGTCCGGCCTCCGGTTGCAGGTTCTACCTAATATCTCGCAACTGCCATACTGCCAGAAGCACCAATTTGCTGCTTTCATCCAGAACTCTGCGACTCTCGTTGTATGGGATGATGACCCGAACCACATCCTGCAAAGAGTGCAGAACATTGAAGATCAACTCATCCAGATGATATGGAAGGAATATCCTGAGGGAGATGAGTCTTACGCCCCTGCAAGTACAATGCCCAGCGAAGTCGACGTCGATCTACAAGATGGTGTCCGCCTTGACCACGAAAATGCTGTCCAGTCACCACGCGGAGTCGTTCTCATTCAGTCTATCCTCACAGCTATCACTCTAATTCTCCTCATAAGCGCCATTGGGAGTGGCTGGCGTGAGATCGCAATCGAGATCAAAGTTGACAAGTCATGGCTTCGACTTGCTTTTCTTGCAGTTGTGCCATTGCAGTGTTGGTTAGCATTGTTCTTCATGCAATCTATTGCTGGGTGCGTGGCCCAAGTGGTCGGACCAATTAGTCAGATGGATCAGAACACTCGATTCTATTCTGGTCAACCACCTCCTCGTCTACCTACTGCAGGCGTCCTACCGCATGTCACCATCCAGTGCCCTGTTTACAAAGAAGGCCTCTGGGCTGTGATTGATCCAACTATTAAATCCATCAAGGATGCGATCTCAACGTATGAAATGCAAGGTGGCTCAGCCAACATATTTGTTAACGATGATGGCATGCAGTTGATAAGTGCTGAAGAAGCCCTTGAGAGACGTCAGTACTACGATGAACACAACATTGGCTGGGTGGCGAGGCCAGGTCATCGTCAGCCTTGGCCAACAGACCCCAGTAAACAATATATTCGAACTGGGAAATTCAAAAAGGCTTCAAATATGAATTACGCACTCGCTGTCAGCAACCGCATCGAAGACATCATGGCTGAGACTGACCGCTCCGATGATTGGGATCGCGAGAAAGAACAATATATCTACTGGAGAGCGCAGGGAAATATCCTTGACACCGACAAGGGCTTGACTTGGGCCGGCGGCAATGTTCGGATTGGTGATTATATCCTACTTATTGATTCTGATACTCGAGTTCCCGTCGACTGCTTTCTGGACGCTGTCAGCGAGATGGAGGCCTCGCCTCAAGTTGCAATCATCCAGTTCTCTTCTGGGGTCATGAACGTTACCGACAGCTGGTTTGAGCAGGGAATCACCTTTTTCACACATCTTGTGTATACTGCCATTCAATATGCCGTGTCGAACGGAGATGTCGCACCTTTCGTCGGGCACAACGCGTTCTTGCGCTGGAGTGCTGTACAAGATGTCGCATATCTTGAAGAAGACATCAACGATGGCATCGTGAAGGAGAAGTACTGGTCCGAATCAACGGTGTCAGAAGACTTCGACATGGCCCTTCGTCTACAAACCAGTGGGTATACCCTTCGCCTTGCTGCGTATGCAGGCAAAGGTTTCAAAGAGGGCGTATCGTTGACTGTCTACGACGAGCTCGCTCGATGGGAGAAGTACGCTTACGGATGTAGCGAACTGATATTTCATCCATTCATTCAATGGCCCACTAAGGGTCCATTCACACCTTTATTTCGCAAGTTCATCACAAGCGGAATGCCACTGCCATCGAAACTTACCATTATGGCCTATATCGGCACTTATTATGCCATTGGCTCAGCATGGATCCTGACTCTGCTCAATTACTGCATCATCGGCTGGTATAACGGTTGGCTGGATCACTATTACATTGACAGTTTCAAAGTCTACTTTGCTATTATATTAGTCTTCACCGCCCTAGGAAATTTCGCCCTTGCGGTCCTGCGTTACCGGATCGAAGAATCAAACTTGCTGTCGGCCGTGTGGGAGAATTTCCGCTGGATTCCACTCTTGACCGTATTCTTAGGCGGTATTAGTCTCCACGTGTCTCAGGCAATCCTCAGCCACCTCTTCAGCGTGGACATGACGTGGGGCGCGACGAGCAAAGAAGCCACGGATACAAGCTTCTTCAAGGAAATACCTTTCATCATGAGGAAGTTTCGTTTCACCTTCGTCTTCTGTGCGGTTATGAGTCTGGGTATGATTGTGATTGCTGGTGTCGGGCCACTCGGCGCTCTTGTACCTTATGATTGGCAGATCAACTTCTTCACAGCCATCTGGCCTTTGGCGACGGTTATTGGTAAGTGACATGCTCACTTGTTGTGGGGTTCAGTGACTGACGTTATTGGTGATTGATAGCCTCGCATGCTCTGCTTCCTCTTGTGCTCAACCCGGGACTAATGCAGTTTACGTTTTAAGATTCTCAAAATTGGTGGCCTGGTTGCAATATTGGGGATGAAAATAATAATACGGGCAATTGCATCGGTGTAATTGCACACATTACTTTGGATCATGGTGAAAATCAATTCGAAGGGGTTCAGCCTCAAATTATTGGGAACAGGAGCGTGGTGGTAATAATAATATAAGTATTAAGTATCGAGATGGAAACCCCGTGCCCTCCTTTGGAATAAATAGAGAAGATTCCAGCAGTGCATTACGTTACACTGGCTATCCGAAATGTGTCATTAATTCGTTATTTCGTGTTATGTCGCATCAATTAATCGATACCCCTCCCTAGTTGCTTTGTCGTTGCCCGCGCGATCTCAAATATCAAACCAGCCGCTAATGATCCACTCACGATCCGATTCCTGAGGCTGGCGAGGCTGCAAGGAACGCACAGCATCGCTCTCCGAATACTCAGACTCCGCGCGCTGATACTTCCACTTCTCCCTGCCCATGAGATCCAGACGGCCGTAGTAAAGCCAGGCAGTGCTCTGGACAGCCGCCACGGCCTCGGTGACCATGAAGCGGGACAAGCTGGGGGTGCTGGGGTACCAGCGTGGATCTGTGGCGCCCAGCAAGAACAGGCCGTTGCCGGAATAGAAGCGGATCTCGACGTGCCGCATCCAGGAGGCGACACCGACGCCCAGCCCGTGCGACAGGTTCGCAAGCAAGTCCTCGAAGCACCTCGGGCAGTGGAAGCGCACGGTCAGCGCAGAAAGCAGCGGCTTCACTTCGTCGTGCGTCACCCGGCTCACACCCAGAAGGTGTAGCCCATTGCGTCGAGTGATATTCTCCAGCTCGAGCAATTGTGACACGAGGTTGGAGATCGGTGATCGCTTGCCAAACAGACCTCGGCCGGTCTGTCTCGTGCCCGGCACGTAGTTCTCCGTCGGCCGCCGTATTGTGCATAGGTCTATGTCCAGTGTTTGTTGGGGTATGATATATGAGTATATATGTAGTCGAGTTTCCGCGGGCAGCAGGAGGAATGCGGACTCCTGCTCTTGCTGTGGTGGGAGTAGAGATGCCATGCGTAATTTGTGGAGTACAACGAAAGCCACGGCCGAGATGCCCGTAGGTGGCAATTAGACAGAGAACCAAATGTCGATCTTGCTAGAGAGCCTTGTCGTCAGTTGAAGCCTGAATCGGCTTGAGTAATATCAAACACTAGGTGGAAGCCCCAGATCAGGCCAAGGTGAAGTTCAAAGTAGTAGCATTAGAGCTGATGAAGGGCTTGGCAAGATATGCAAGAGAAGGGTTCTAGAAGCATACTTTGACAAGTTTAGCCGTTAGAAGAGGAGAACCAGTATTCCGTATTCCAACCAACCCGTTGCACAGTGCCTTTTAGCCACCGGGAGGATGTCTTATCAGCAGGATACTATACCGGTTAGATTAGGCAGGGAGTTTGCTGGGTCTGGAAAACGCTCGACTCGAGGTTTTACAAAGCATGCTCTCGGCGGTCAAAATCTCTGCAACACGAAAATTGCTATGTGTGTAGAAGGATGCAACAATTACTACTAGGATGCCTCAGGCACTGACTAGATGTGTCTAACCTACAGGTACTACGTTCAGGAGATTGGTATCTTAGGCAGACACGAATGAATCAATCGACTTTTAGCCATACATCCCAAGTTATGGTCAGAACCACAACAGAAGTCTACTTTCAAGATGGACTGAATTGATGAATAGGCTCGATGGTAGGGACTTGCCCAACAAGGCATCCACCACTAAGCAATTGCCAGAATGCTTTTCCCTCTAAGATATCCCATGACAGGTGCCGGTTCCGACGCCCATAGAACTCACTGTCTGTATCGTCAGAGACACGTGAGAATGGGGTCTTGACTCAGGAGGGAGCTCCCTCCAGATGGATCATATTGTCACTTTCAAGAAACTTAGATCTCCTTGATAGCTTTGATTTCCTTCTGCTCCACTACCTCATCGAAGTGCTTCCTGGCAGCGATGCCGCCAAGAAAGACGGTAACCACCCACTTCAGCCAAACAGTGCTCAACACTTTGACGTTGTGCTGCTTCAGCTTTGTCAGTGCGAAGTAGACTGTCTCGATACTATGAGTACCGAAAAGGAAGTAGAAGAGAAAATCTTGGACCACTTTTGAGTATTTGATGGTCTTCGCGCCTCCTCTGGCAAGGACTTGATCGTGGAGGAAGGAACGAGGCTCGATGAATTTTCGTCTGGTCGAAACAGCCATCAGGGCGGCCATGACTATGGTCGCGAGCTGCTTGCTGCCTTTGGGAAGTTGATATTCGTCAATGGTGATGCTGGAGGCTTTGTGTGTGGCCATGATTGTGTGTATGCCCCAAGGCCGGGTTCAAACTTCAAAGTAGAGTGATGTGTTGCACAATTGAGCGTCAGTAACTCCCCCGGGAGGAACGGATGCCTTTATCCCAGAAGTCTTCAGCAATGCATTGATGCTCAATGCCGAGTAACATGGCCCTTCAATTGCATGGTTCCCCGCTCGAGGAGTGGAGGAGGAAGTCCAGTTGTTGGCCGATGGATTGATGGCATTGTTACCTTGTCAATACAGAAGAGAGTTCTCCGTACCTCATTCCCCAGACAGGGTATACGGACATTAATTGCCAAGTGCGGAGTACAGATGCCTAGGCGAGCAGCAAGGTATCTTGAACACGGTGGAGTGATGGTTAGAGTAAGGCAAACAGTTAACAAATCTGGTAAAGGACAGCGAGGTCAACGGAAGATAGACGGAAAGAAAGAGGAGAAAGAGGAATGGTGTGGGGCAGAAGAAGGGGAGTCGAGGTCTGGGCGGAATAAAGAGGCTGGCCTAGCCATTTTTAGTAAGGCTGCCTTTGCCGATAGCCACAGCTTAATTTTGGTTCGTATCAATTTTTATCCGGTTCCTGCGGGTCAACAAATGTGAGAAGAAACTTGGATTGATATAATTCCATGCTCGACAGCCATGCCGGACTACGATAGCGACTCATCTGATGATGCTGGGGACTACTCCACCACAAATGTCACCCTCGGCTATGCTTCTACAGAATCTACAGGTGACGATATCAGTCACCTTGGTGGCCACCCGACCTGGCTAGACACTCAAACCCCTCCAGCAGCTGCCCTCGCAAAATGCAAGGTCTGCGATGGCTACATGTCTCTGTTACTCCAGCTCAATGCGGACCTGCTCCAATTCTTCCCTCACGACGAACGACGGCTACATCTTCTCTGCTGCAGGAAGAAGACCTGCTCCAAAAAGTTTGGTAGTATCAGAGCATTTCGAGAAGTCAAGAAACCTGAAGTGAGGGAGCGAAAAGAGAAGAGCACAGAGCCACAAAACAAGGAACCACAGCAGGATCTCGGAACAGCGTTATTTGGGGGGGCAAGTCCCGCTCCAACCTCAAATGGAGTCAATCCGTTTTCATTATCCAGTGCGGGAACGCAGCCTGGTCCTGCAAATCCATTCGCTTCCATTGGCTCGCCCTCAACGCTGGCAACAAAGCCCCCTCAAAGACCAGTCGATGAGCCTCAACTACCAGTTGAATCATTCGCTAGTAAATTGAAGATTGGCATGGAGTCACAGGCCGAGAGTACCCAGGACAGCACAACAGAGCATTGGCCAGAAAGCTCCGAATTTCCTCTCCCTTTCACTTCCTTTTATCTCGATGCATATCCTGAAGAGCTGGAGAAAGAGGATACTACAAATGCAAATGCAGGATCATCCAATGTCCAATACGATACAGAAGACAGTGGCGGCGGCGCTTCCGAGAAAGACACCTTTGAATCGTCCCTGGACAAGACGTTTCAAAAGTTCTCAGACCGAGTAGCACAAAATCCGGAACAAGTATTGCGTTACGAGTTCAAAGGTGAGCCATTACTTTATTCGGGCACGGATAATGTAGCATCTCGGTTCATCGTTCCGCATGGAAAATCCGGGGCCGTTAGAGGCATGCCTCGATGTGAAAAGTGTGGATCTCAAAGAGTCTTTGAACTGCAGCTTGTACCAGGACTAATCTTCCAACTGGAAAAGGACGAGGCGATGGATTTAGAAGAAGGCATGGAATGGGGAACCATCATTCTTGGGACCTGTGTCAACAACTGTGGTGAGGCCGGGAAGGTATCTTTCAGAGAGGAATGGGTTGGTGTACAGTGGGAGGAGAGGGTGGCCAGAAAATGATCGACAAGCAGTTCTTCCGGCACGTCGTTGCTCCACAACCATGCTATCACATTTAGGCAAAAGACGTCCATGGTGCAGCACTGGTGCAGAAGAGCCTAGGAGAAAGCTACCCCAGTCCGACAGTCCGACTGGCATCTGGGATTTTGGAGGAATGCCTGATGCTCTTTGAAGGCGCAATCTCCACCACCCGTTTGGAATATCATGGTACCTACTCGTATCTAACAGCATGGTGTTCAAGCATTCAGAGTCTCGCTTCGCCATCGTCGACTCCAGAGTCCAGACTTCGGAGCCCACCATGTTGCAATTCCTGTTAATTCCAGTGGGCATGTGGCTGAAATCGTCAATTCCAGCGGCCCGTGCATCTAACATTTGATTTGTCCCCAGGCCACGGTTTGGTGGCCCCACCCATCTTATCCAAGATCGGACGAGTGCGCCCAGGATCCCCCAGTTCCTTGGCTCTGCTAGCGCGTCACGCTAAGTCGCGTCCACACGCGTTGAGTGGAAAACAAAAAGTTGGAGTTTGAACTACCTCCAACTTCCAGCCTTGCTGTCAGGTGTCCAGAACCCTATAGATTTTCCAGAAACTCGCAGCTTGACGCATCGGGCTTTGCGTCAAATGCATCCTGCGATGCTCTGGATCATTCCTACACCTCATTCAGTGGGCGAGGGAAGGAAACAGTAGAGCTGATGGTGGTGTTGTACAAAAACACGATCCCGATCGGCGGACCCGTGTCCCAACCCTCCCTCGCGTTTCGCAAACAACCGCGTGTTGAGCTTTCGCTTAGGCGGCCAACAAACTAACCAGTGAGCAACCCAACACCAGCTGATGATGAGCAAATGGAGCGTGCACGCCACTACCTTGAACTGTCAGCCCAGTGCTCCATGGAGGGGTACAATTGCCGTAGGAGTAGCTAGCTTCAGGATCGTCAAGCTCTCGACGATCAGCAGTAGGGATCCGATGGCCACCCCGTATCTAATTTTACGTTGGAACCCCTTTTCTCTTCCGTACTCCGTACTATTGAATCCGACTCGCGTCGAAACGTCGGGGACACGTTTGGCAAAGCCCTACTCGTACATAGTCGTGCGATGGGAACTCCATAAAAGTACTCGGACGTACGCAATGATGACGACCGATCGCGTGATAGACCCCAATCGTGCCGAGTCTGGACTCTGGACCTGGGTTCCACGGCCGGATATACACCCAGAACTAGTCAAGGTCTTTGCCATGAAATCAAGGCACAGGCGGCTCGCTTCTACAACAACGCACTTGGTGTAGCCGCACCTCACGCAGGAGTGTGCACACAGGCTTTTGCGGGATTCCGGGTCGTGCCTCGCTGTGCAGGAGCTACATGCATACTACCGAACAGCACAGGGTACCGCCAATGAGATGCAAACAAGTAAGTCGTTGCCCGCCGCTGAAACAACTGGACGCGAGGACGTGCGCCCAGGTTCGAAGTTCGACATAATAAGACAGCGAACCCGAGGGCCGGATCGAGCCCATTATTGTCGATGAGGAGCGGGTGCACGCCCAGCACAGCAACTAGTAGTTAGTTTAAAGGTAGCTGGAATTCTCGCTCTGTAGAGGTACATATGTGGAGGGGGGCTACTCCATATATTACGTCAAAGTGCATGCATTGTTACATGTCGTGGCGTGGCTCACGACGTTGGCACAAACGAAACGAACGAACGAACGAACAGATGGAGATAAGAAGGGCACCAGTGACAAGCTGCAAGCACTTTCAGCCTGTGGCTGGCTGGCGCGCCAGCTAGCTAAGTAGTTAGCTGGGAGACGCTGGGCTGTGGGTGCCATTTCGTCACCTCACTTTCCTGCACATCCCTATGCATGGCATGGGCATGGCATGCGAGTATTTAGTACGCCGCCGTTGCGAATGGCGAAGTTCGGGAGAAACAGTTGTAGCTGAGGGTGGGAGGTTGAGATGCAAACGACAAAATAGATCCGTCCGTCGCTCATTCAACTTCTCCCCTCCCCAGTCGGTTTCCCCATCCTCATCTCTCGTCGAGGAGTCGTCGGTTAAGCGCTACTTTACTCCTCCAGGCCATGATCCGTACTGATGCCATATTGCGCCGCGCCTCCGAACATAATAATATAAAACATGAACTCACCCAAAAGCTTAAAAGCGCCTCGTGGAGGTGAGCGTCGCAATATCGCGCCCTCCCCCCTCCCCGTCCCAAAGGCCGAACACTAACGATTAAGTACTCCCGTAATAAGGCTGATTTACTAAACCCTTGGCCCCCCCCCGCCTCGTATCCGGTATTTGCAACACGAAATGGTCCTCCCCTCTTTCGCCCGAGGTCCAAAACGTAGCCACGGTACCGAGGACGAGTACGGAGTGACTGGTTAGCCTGAGATTGAGGGAGTAGATGGTGCGGCTGATAGCTCTTGAGGATGAACGAATGAACCAGGTCTGGGGTCGTGGATAATATGCTAATTAGGAGTTGGTGAAGACTGCACGCAAGCCATTTGTGAGACGGAGGCGTTAGGTCGAGAGGGGGTAAATGGGCCAATACTACAGACGTAACTGTCACTTTTGATATAAATGTTTCTTTTTATAGAGCTTTTGGACGTGGAGAGGATGCCTTGATATATCTGTCCAGAGTTCGCCTCGCTGCCATTCCAGGGCTGAGGGGACTCCCTGTCCAGTAAGTTTACCTTAACAGTTAGGCTATATCCAGATATCTCGGACAGTGGCCTCCCGGTGGGCAAAAGTGCTTTGAAGCGTGAATATTATTAGGTGGAAGACGGAGTACGATTTCCCGTCTTCAGGCCTCAGCAGTGGACTTTGCTAGATTGCGCCAATGCCAGAATATAGAAAGAAAGGCCCAAAGGGTCTAGATCACAAGGGTCAATCCCGAGATCAGTATTACTCCGTAGTCTGAATCCTAATTGAGTTGCCAAAGGAGACCACACACGAACAAGAATTGTATACTATTTAGTTGTTTGGGATTGTGAACTAACTACGTGCCCTTTGGGCCTACTAACTGGAGCTACTTACTGATGTTGACAGACAATTAATGTGTGCAACACTCGAGATAGACACGAGTCCTTGCGAGAGTGCTAAAGCAACAATTATGTTGCTATTTCAAACAGCTTGGGGAGACAGAGGATACCAATATTTGGTGATGACCAGGCAAACCCCGACAAAGATCCATCCCTTGCCTTTTCTTTTCTGTACCTTCCGTGCCCTCCAGTCCTTGTTGGAAACCAGCTCCAAGCAGACAAGGTAGTGAGATGAGTCGGTTGATGTCTTTGATAACGAAACAGCAACCAAGCAACATGCTGAAAATGCGTCCTTGCCAGCGCCCCCGCACCCAGTTTCCATTCTTCTGATTTTTGCTAGGTCGAAACAACGGTACTCCATGTTGATCATTGCATGCATTCATTGCGCAAGGAGGAAATAAAAGAAAAGAAAACTTGTTGTATGCTAGTCGTGACATTTCGAGTAGGTCGTAGACACAGCTTGTGTGTGCCTTTTTGCTTTTGATTTATCGTGACGAGGTTTTATCGATCGAACGATGAGATATGGACTTTATAGGGTCGAATGAAAAATTCAAGATCTTGGGATGAGTTCATCCCCAAGTTGCAAAGCAAGACCATGATTGGACGGGGCTTTACGTTGTAGTGTTGGGCTAGCAGATGGTGGCTGCAGTGTGTCAAAGTTCAAAGACCTTCGTGCAAATCGACTAGGGGTCTTCGCAGGATTTGGTGTACGTCCACCCCATTGAGCGGGGCCGGGAGAAGGAGTCACATTGCAAAAGTCGGCTAGGTTGAAGTTCTGGCCCGGTGTTTGCAGGGCACCGTTGAACAGCCCGAGACTGTTTCCCGGTGTGGTCATGACTGACGAAGGTAGGTGAGTATGCTGGGACGGAGGAGTAGAAGGTGGGTCCATCAGAGGCTGATGAAGATGTATAGCTGGGGAGCGTGATGGCGAGTTTGCCAGATAGAGGAGAAGGTCAGCCCCTGCCTGTTTAGGATTGACATTGAGCAGACGCTTTGTAGGAGGAGGAGTTCGAGGTGGGGATGAGGACAGAATGCTGCTCGACGGCTCGTTGGCAAAGGACGGCATTGGAAGATCATGATCATCGTCGTCTGAGTGGACATCAAACATAGGAGAATCGTCATGGGCAGATCGAGGAAGGGTAGGTGTGTCTGCTTGGAAAGATTCACGCTCTTGAAAAGACTGGGGGCGGCCCAATACTGGCGAAGAATGTGAGAGACGATGGTCTTGCTTCCATGCCATGGCGTTGGAAGGTCTTTCGAGGCCAATGGAATTGGCCCTGACTCTCTTCCTTGAGCCGAAGGGATGGTCAGGGACCTTGAATGTGGTACTTGCAGGCTTCGAGAAACGGTTACTTGCAATGGAGGAGGTGGGGACAAAATCGTCGTCGGACCCAGAAGAGCCATCGGAGGGAAGATCATCTTCAAGGAATGGTCTTTTTCTCTTCAGTTGTTCTGTAAATTCGGGCTCGATGGTCGAGAGGGTTCGATCTTGCCAGCCATTTTGGGCCTTGAAGCTTGCAAAAGCTAGACAGTCTTGAAGATTCCGAGCAACCTGCAAAGGGGGGGAGGTTTCCAAATTAGTTCTGGATGTGTGGTGCAAAAGCCCAGAGGAATTTGGTGAGGTGGGCTACACTCAATGGGACGGGTAGTTACCTTTGCAATTTCAACTCTCCTCATGACTTTCTCGGCCACCTGAGCCGCAGCGAAGGGATGATGCTGATGCTGCTGCTGCTGCTGGGAAGCCATGTTGGTGCAGATACCGTGCGAGACCAACATTTAGGGAAGTTGAATGGCCTGCGGGAACAGATATTAAGAAGGAGAGAAGGTACGGAAGGAAGTGTCAAATATGTGTGGTGTTGCCCCGGAACGTCAAAGCGCAGGACGGACTCGACTAGCAAGACCAGAGCTTGTCACTTTGTACGGCGTATGGATACCTGGCACGCTGGATCCAGGCGTGGGGCGGGCTCCCTGGACAGGGCAACGGGTGGTACTACGGCGTTTCGTGGCACTTGGGAAGGAATTTAGCCAGACGACATGGTGGATTGTGGGGGGGGGGTGTTTTGGAAGAGAAGAGGACGGTAGAGGGAGCTGTAGTGAATCAAAGAGTAGAGGTGCGAAAGAGAGAGGCAGTGAATTGGAAGGTGAAGAGGGCAAGTTGGATTATCAAAAAAGCAACGAGTGAATCATGAGTGGCAGTGGCAGAGGCAGTGGCAGCGGTGGTGGTCAATGGAAGCGGCAGCAATGGGTTGGTGGTGGCAGTGGGAGTGGCACGCTGGGAAGGGCACTGGCCTGGCAGTTGACTAAGGCCGAGGGGAGGCGA
>Ga0105239_10000407_pt1 | contig 63043 bp, 51 predicted proteins | sample KBSC44metaG_FD_92761 | JGI IMG/M metagenome (GOLD analysis project Ga0105239, IMG submission 92761) | Corn rhizosphere microbial communities from Kellogg Biological Station, Michigan, USA - KBS C4-4 metaG | ecosystem: Host-associated > Plants > Roots > Rhizosphere > Soil | place: Michigan, USA...
CACTACCGCCACTACAGCCGTGAAAACCGAATCTCACGCTACCAAGAATACGCTCTCCTCCGTCCCTCCTGCAGCACCGGCCAAACCGATCCCAATGCACAAAGTAATGGTCGAAGGCTACGGCTTCCGATACTGCATGAACACTGATGGCGTGGACCCCTCACGCACACAGACCAACTCGATCATCGAAACGCTGCAGGTCCTGGGCATCGAGGCGGCACGCTCGAAGATCATCACGGAGATCCAAGAAGTCACGAAAGACCTGTCGATCGACCCGCGACACATGGCGCTGCTTGCGGACGTGATGACGTATAAGGGCGAGGTGCTGGGCATCACGCGCTTTGGGCTGGCGAAGATGCGCGACAGCGTCCTCCAGCTCGCCAGTTTCGAGAAGACGGCCGACCACGTCTTTGAGGCGGGCCAGGTCGGGAAAGTCGACCCCATCGAGGGCGTGAGTGAGAGTGTCATCGTCGGCAAGACGATGCGCGTCGGCACGGGGAGCGTCGAGGTTGTCCGGTATTTGAATGTCGACCAGAAACACGATCTGAAAAAAAGGGCGACGCCGTTTGAGGACGCGTGGGCAACTGCTGCGAGGAGGGGCCGCTAGAGCCGCATTTCGCCGCCTTCGCCTTGCATGCTTGGGGACGGAGGGAGGCAGCTACTTCGGAGCTGAAAGAAGCAGGGCGAACCAAGACATAGCGAGAAAAGGCAAGATGATCGTCAATCAAAATGCTGTACTACCAATCGATGACAGGTTTGATGACCCAAATGGATAGAGAGAGGTGACCAATCAGAGACAAGTATGTTACATTACCAGGCACTGAAGCTGAGCAGAAGAATTAGAGTCCTAGTAGCTGGTAGGCACCCGTAGGCTTAGACAACATTTCATGATGTCAATTCTGAGCAAAAGCTACCTAGGAAGTTACTGGTCCACTAGGTTGATCATTCAGTCAACAATCCATCAATTAATCAACTATACTATACTTGTATGATGGACCTCGGGATTATGTAAATATCAATATGGTAGGTATCGACCAATTCAAATTCAATTGCACTATGCACTCCGACCTAGCCTTGCAGGGCACAGCGTCAGATTTCAGATATCATATCATATCATATTGTTGGTATATATGTATGTATATACGACATCAATGGGGCGTAACTTCCGTCCTCTCACATGTACACAATCCAAGCATGCATGCATGTCCAAGGTTGCCATGTATCTCATCTATAGTACACGTATATCATTAATCATGTAAAGCAAAATCAAGTAGCACTCCCGCTAGTTGATCGGGGTCCTTCACCTGACAGCTATGTTCTGTCCTCCGATCCCCACGTGGACCTGCCGTTGGGCAGTTTCAGTGACCGTCAAGGGGGCACACTGAGGGCTACGTTTAATTGCCTTGTTTGCTCGCTTCTTAGCGACTTCAAGATCGTCCTTAGGTGGCGGTGATGACAATGGCTTTGTTGGCAAATCTTTCTTGTCAATTGTTGGTTTCGGCGTTGGTGTGAGGTCATCGTCGCGTAACCTTTCAAGGTGGCGAACGTCGATGTCGAGTTTTTCCGACGTCTTCTGCCTTCTGGCGCTTCGATGTTCCGCAGTGATGGAGCCCACTTTTGCGAAACGAGGTAATTCTTCGGATATAGACTGCATTGCAGATAGCTTCTCAACTAATGGCAAGCCACCAAATTGATCTCCGAGGCATCGTAACAAGGCGACAAAATACTGGTGTAAGAATGTGAAAAAGTTCTCGTCACCCACGATTTCGGACAAAGAACTTGGGGCTGTATGCCCAGCTCTTCGAGGATGACCATCGGGGTCATTAATCCGCGAGGATAAAAAGGACGAAACAGGGGTATAATTTCGAGGTTTAGCATCGGGAGAAGCGGCATCATTCTCCTCTTTGCGCCTTTGAGCGTCTTGATGGTGCTGGGCGGCAGATTCAATTCCTTTAGCCATGTTTGCGAAAGCCTCCCAAAGCATTGGGCAGGCTTGAAATGCACGACTTGCATCTTTGCCTGCCAGAGCGACAAATGCATATGCTCTCCGTCGACCTCGTGCTTTTGGATCTGTGAGTCGAAAGACATAGGCAATTGTATATCCTGTATTTGAATCTCCAAAGCAGAAAGGCCCATCAGACATACCGCGGGGCAGCAGTTCGCAGGACAGAGTTCGAATGACGGAAGCACGGAGCTGGGCGAAGCTCTCGGGGTCGTCTGGAGATTTGGCTGTTAAATAGGTAAGGGTGTGGTCATGGCAATCCGCGGGATGCGAATGCGAGTGGGAGCTTGGATTTGAACTGGAAGAGCCTATTGAGGAACTCAAGGATGAAGGCTGGGTGCCAGTGCTGCTGTTAGTACGCCTTCGCTTTTGCAGACAGACGAATTCCCTTGATCTGAGAACTGGGGCTCCGGAATTGGGGTTCTGTTTGCCGTCTGGTTTTCTGCTTCCAGGTGCTCCAGCAGGTAGTTTCTCGGCAATGCGATTGGGAACGGTAAAACTACAGCTTGCGCAGGTATCACCCTGTGCACGACCATAGCGATACTGAGAGGGAATATCGAATTTCTGATCTCGGGGGTTGAACAAGGGGTGCTTTTCAATAGTGGGGCTGTCGGGTTCGGTCTCCGAATCGACCGTGGTTGAGGCGCCGGAGAAGTCAGTCGGAAGGGTGAGATTAGTATCGGTCTTTCGTAGTGGAGGGGGAGTATTAAGAGGAGGATGTGAGTCCAAGGATGAATCGTGAATTTGTGTGGTGAGGGAATCCGAAGAGCGTGTTGCTCGTAAAGGAGGTGAAGGCGGTAGACATAGAGCGCATGCCAAAGGTAGAACTTGTGTACAGAGGACGGATTTGGGACCGTGGGCCTCGCAAAAATGGGCAAGAGCAATCTGTTCGAGGGTCAGTTTGATGGCCAGGCTGAACTTCATGGTCATGTGGGTGATGAGATTAAGGCGAAGAGCCGATCATATGGCCATCAGGGCAAACTGCGGATGACATATTGCGCCATCCGCTGAACGATGATGATACTCTGTCTGGTGTAGGGGTGACTTACCGTAAAATCCATATTCTAATATAAAATAATCAGTTTATCATTATATTTCCTCCTTCTCTCATAAATTGTGGCGGATGTTTATATCATGTTGTGCTATACATATCCGAGGGGCGTTGGCGCAGTCTGCCATGAGTAAAGGACGACCCGAATGTGGATGGCTCGATTCGACTTGGGCGCAACGAAGTCCAAGGTAGTCTGCGATGAGGTGAAGCTGGAGTGAAGGAAAGAAATATTCGAGATCGCTTCCACCCGCACTTCCCGAGAAGGATACGAGCGGTAATTGAGAAGCGGAAGTTGGAGTGGGTGTGTGTGGATCGAGAGGGTGAACTCTGGAGTATACCTGAGGTAGGCAAGCGGTCGTGCGACGACTATGGACTCGCGATGAGGCAGTTTCCGGTGGCGCGAAGATGTGGACTGTCGAGAGAAGATGAGTAGAGATGGGATGTATGAGTTGTTGTGGTCGTTGCCTTTTGCTTTGAGGAGTGAGAAGATCAGGTCTGTTGGAGTTGAAGTTGGCATCAACCTGGAGGGTGGCAACTTGACCGCTTGTTCGAGGACGCTGCAGGCAAGTGCAGGTCAGTGCATGTCTGTGCAGGCAAGCGCGGGCAAGCGCAGGCAGGTTGCAGGCTGTGCAGGAAGGTGCAGAGTCACTGTAGACCTAGAATGCTTAGTAGTGCGAAGTTACAGGGTAGCATCCCCGGCGACTGGTTAGGGGCCCTCTGGGTGCCCTCTGGGTGCCACCCCGGCAAATCACGGCCGCTGCTTTTCAAAGCCTAAATGGCCGAGGCCCAGGGTTGTTGTTCCCTTGCGATGCCACTTCCACTTCCACTGGCTCCGGCTATGCTAAGCATCACTGACTCAGTCAATCTGCGCACCTTCCACTTATAGGCCTACGGATATTAACCGGTCTCTGTTAGTAGGCTCTTTGGAGTCTCGAGTCTTCCAATGCCCAATGCCCAATGCCCAATGCCTAATGCCTAATGCCCACCAACTTCGGTAAGGCATCCCCGGATCCGCGGTTGAGGGTTTCCTTGCTGACTCTCAGATGCATTATTACGAATACTCTTCCCTATTGTTGGCCCAGCTGGCGGCCCTGACAAACACATTTTAGCCCTCAGAAGAAAATACCATGCTCGTATACGAAGTCATCCAATTTGCTCAATTGTCAAACTACTCACATGCACTCCATCCACTACCTACCGCCATGCGCACCATCTATTCTGTTCCCATCTTCTGAATCTCCCTCCTCGCCCATTCGGTCCTATATCGTCCATCCGATGTAGCCTTCGGCAGCACAAGCACCACATCATGCCCCTGCATTCGCTCCTGAATCTCATGCAGTGGCCCTCCGGCTTTTAATCTTATCTGTCGCCGTGCAATGTCGATCCTCGTAACGAGCCCCAAACCCAAACACTCTGAATTGAGGGCCGGCAGCCCAAAGCCTTCATCGCCGGTCATTAGCCGGGGAAGGTCTTCTTCGGTCCGTGCCACACCGGGTAAGATGTACCTTGTCCCATCTTCCCTCTCATGCCTCCTGCTGTCTGCATTCTGGGCATCTCTAGCCTCGCCATCCGACTGGCCAATGCTTCCGGCCTTCACCGCCACGATACCAACTATACTGCCTTCAAGCGCATCGTAGGTATCTTCCAAGGCCACATAACCACTGACAAGGACAATCCCAACAACTTCTGCATGCCTGCCTTGATAGCTAAGACTCATTTCTGATCTAGGACCAGCCAGGATCGGTCTCCCATCCCAGAAGATGCGGTCAGATCCCGTGGGTGTGAAATGAAAGTATGATTGCATCTGAAGTTCGTGTTCCCGAACCAGTGATATCCTATCCGAGGTTTGTGCAGGCAGATGTTGGATTGGGCATTCGGCAGCCTCTGCCAAGGCCCTCCACGGTCGTAGCTGCGCCGATGCTGAGCTGTGATCAAGGCACACAATCCTTGTCGGTGACAGCTTCGCCCACAACTTACCAGAAGTCGCCATGTCGATGTCGTTGAGCCATTTGGGGGCTAGTATAACCGTGACAGCATTCCCGAGCTCCTGTCGTACCCGTTTTTCGACATTTAACAGATCGAAGATACACTCAATTTGCGAGTCGCAGATGTCGCTGGTCTCGACTTCTCCAAGAAAGTGCATCTTCAGAATTCGGCTCAAAGAGCCATGTATCGGCAGCATGTGGCTCAAACTCGGTCCAAATATAGGTGTTTGCAAATGAGTCAGGCTGATGGTACCTGCGGGTGAGAACTCGGGCATACTTGTGTCCAGATCTAATACAATCACATTCGGCGATTGCGCATTGCGCTGTCCAGGACTGCAACTTTCTAGTGTTCGATTCACAAGACACCTGAAAAGAGTCGACAGTCCCGATGATCGTCGACCGCATAAAAGAAGACGTTGCCCTGGGGTTGTGGAGATGCTGAGCTGATAGCTTGATGCTAGCGATGGCATCCACGAATCGAGGCTAAGCTCTTTGAAACGCTTCGCTACCTTTGTATCGTAGTCAAAACTATGGCCGAGTACAAAAAAGGTCAAATCGGACCGTTCGACGCCTGGAGGCCTCCATAACTCTCTCGTTCCGATGTACGGCAGATCGTCAATGCCACTCCTCACCGAGTCAAGTTGGAACTCTGTATGTTTCTCACATGCTTCTATCGAGGGGAGAGCATGACTGCTTGGAGCGTAGATGCGATGAGAGATAGGAGAAGCATGGATCGTGGCGCCGTAAACAAAAACAGACCCATTTTTCACCCAGAGATCATATACTCCCAACACGAAGCATTTCTATGCTTGTCAGTGGTCGCTAAACAGTGAGACTGAAAGCTGTACCTGAGACCGGGAAAGTTTAATCTTGAGAGACGTCTTGTTGACTTGCTCTATCTCCCTGGTAGAACTGAAATGCACTGCTGATGCTTCCACAAGAGGTGTGAATTGATTTTGAGAGGTGTCTTTCTCATTTCGCATTCGCTTATCATCTGTGTGCGACGCATCTAAACCAAGGCCTGGCTTTCCCAGGTTCTTCTCCAATACAGCCGCTGGTGATGGTGAAGGTGGCTTTTGAGTCGAGCTGCCAGACCGGGCTTCTTGCAGCCGGCGTCTGGCGACCGCGCTGAGCCTAGCACCATCTGCGGCCAGTCAGTATGACACAATCAAGTTAGAAGCATTAGAAACCTTTCTTACTAGTCGTCATACACGGCTTTCATGGAGAACGCAAAAGGATATCTGGTGTGAGTCCTTCTCATCCTTTAGTGAATTAATTTTGGTAGTTTTGCTAGTGGCTGCACTAAGAGCTTGGCGGCGGGAGGATCCGAGATATTTTGCGCTTCAGATGGAGATCCCATTTTGCCATTCTGAGGATCTCCAAAAAATATTTTTGTCGGCAAAGAGAGTACCAACTTGATCAAACCATGAAAATTAGAGGTGGTTTTTGATACCCGACAAAGCTATTGTGAATTGAGTATTGATTTCTAGTTTGTCTGCAGACAATGGCTAAGTCAACGCAACCATCAAAACCAAGTCAGCTGAGTGAAGAAAAAGTCTACGACTCGAGCGACAGCGAGGACAATAGCAATTCAAAAACGAGGCCAAGGCCAAACTCCAAGACGAAGAAATTACCGCTCAGAGAGACAGACAAGAGAAAATCGACAAAAGGGTCTACTGCAGCACAAACAAAATCTCCAGCCGAGCCTTCAGACACTCCTTCGGAGGTTGATGGGGACTCGGTAGAAAGCGAGGATGACGACGATGACGATGAAGAGGGATCTGAGACCGACAGCCAGGAGTCGAGCTCTGAATCAAGCAATCGAAAATCCCCCGCAGGAACAGCGGGACAGCCATCCCGGAAGAAACCCAAGGCCACGCCAAATACGACTTCGTCGATCCAAATAGCAGCCAAATCGTTCAATGCACCACGTGGTTACGAGCCACTCATCCTATCAGCCTCAGATTTCGCGTCTGAGAGTACCTCATTATTGGAAAACCTTCAGGGCAAGCAGATCTGGCACATTTCAGCTCCAGACACGGTCAATATCAACGCGATCAAGGAACTCGATATTCAAGCGGCGTTGTCAGGCCAGGCCATTCTCAGTAAAGGTGGCATCGACTATAACATGCAACCCTCATTTGCACCCAACGACGTCTTACTCCTCCCACAAGGAAGTGACTCCACATACGAGCAGAGCGAGATAAGGATATCGAGAAGTTTCCACCTCCGGCAGATGAGCGACAAGCCCCAGCAGCGGACCAAAGGTCAGGCGGAGACACCACTCATCTTCACTGCAGTGGAGGGGGGGCAGGAGACAATCCCCAGAACGCAACCTGGGGACCTCAAGATGCGATACACGCCATTCGGAGCTACTCCTCTAGCAGGGAATGATGATGACGAACAAGACGTCGAGATGAGCACCGAAATAGATGCGGCAACATTCAAAGTCCCCGAAGACATTGTGGGTGAACAATCAAGCGGGAAGCAAGCCACACATGGCGATGCAGAGTCGATGCATCGTGGAGAAAAACGGGACAAGAGGGGTCGGGAAAAGGACAAAGTCACTGGATCAGGCGAAAAGAAAAAGAAAAAGAAACGGAGGCTCGTGGACGAGGATGGTGTGTTGTGAGAATGAATCATCATCAGGCAAGATAGCAAGCAACCTGGCATCTGCGAATGTCGTTCATTTTCCTCTGAAACAGCAAGTGCATGATAGGTCGCAAGTGGTGTATTCCAAACAGTTGATAATAGTCAATGGAGTAGAATAATAGGATTTTCCATGGATAGGAATTCTGTTTCGGGTATCGTGCTCCCCCAGTACGGCGTACCTCATATTATATCTACGCCCTTCTAAATTCACATGCACGCGGGGAAACATCTAAGGGATAAACTCGGAGACTTGAGCACTCGAATTCGGACTCGAATCGGGGGGTTCCCAAGCAGCAAGCACGCGGTCACACGTCCAGTCGCAACTGCTGTCGTCGATTATTTTCAGCCTAACTCGGAAGACAGAAGTCACCACCAGCCAACGGTCCCTGCCCTAATCGACACCCCAGGAACGACTAACTCAGACGGAAACAAAACAGCTAGACTACCAGCAACCACGAAAACCCCCCACCAATAAAACAATAATTACCCCTCGCGCTCAACTCGCAGGCCATCCAGCAAAAAGTTTGTCGAAAAATCACATCTAAAGCCATCAGCTACAATCCCCTTCCTCTACTCTTTACACCCATCTTCTCACGTTCTCAAGAAATTACCGTCACTCAGCACCACCCAACACACAACTTTTAACAATGGGTTCCGTGCCTGTCTCCGGCGGCAGCTATGCCCTCTCTGAAGCACACAAAGATGTGAGTCCTGGTTCCCTCTCGAACCCCAATGCTGCGGTTCACCGCAGGGAAAAGCCAGCATAGGACATTCGATTGACTGAAATTCTTTTCTGCAGATGCTTGAGAAGTCCCTCATTGATTCAGACCCCGAGGTCGCAGAGATAATGGTACGTTTGAGCATGACACATGCACATCTCCCTCCACCCATAGCAATGGACAGCTAAAATGCAGTCTAGAAAAAAGAGATCAAGCGCCAAAGAGAGTCCATCATCCTCATTGCCTCCGAAAACGTCACCTCTCGAGCCGTCTTCGATGCCTTGGGCTCACCCATGTCCAACAAGTACTCTGAGGGTTACCCTGGTGCCCGCTACTACGGAGGAAACCAGCACATTGATTCGGTCGAGTTATTGTGCCAGGCAAGAGCATTGAAGGCCTTCCACCTGGATGACCAGAAATGGGGTGTCAATGTTCAGTGCTTGAGCGGCTCGCCCGCCAACTTGCAGGTCTACCAGGCGATCATGAGACCACATGATCGATTGATGGGTCTAGATCTACCGCACGGTGGCCATTTGAGTCACGGATATCAAACCCCGCAGAAGAAGTAAGCAAAATTCTCATCCGCTAGACAAAAAAGGAGACGACGACACTGACACCTTTCGGTAAACAGGATCTCAGCTGTGTCAACTTATTTCGAGACCTTCCCTTATCGGGTCAACCTCGAGACCGGCATCATCGACTATGACCGTCTCGAGGAGAATGCCCTCATGTACCGACCAAAGACCCTCGTCGCCGGAACCTCTGCGTACTGCCGTCTGATCGACTATAAGCGCATGCGCGAGATCGCAGACAAGGTCGGAGCATATTTGGTTGTCGACATGGCTCACATTTCTGGTCTGATTGCCGCTGGTGTCATCCCCTCCCCCTTCGAATACGCCGACATCGTCACAACCACCACCCACAAATCCCTGCGTGGCCCTCGTGGAGCCATGATCTTCTTCCGCAAAGGCGTTCGCAGCACCGACGCAAAGACTGGCAAGGAGACCCTGTATGACCTCGAAGGCCCCATCAACTTCTCTGTCTTCCCTGGCCACCAGGGTGGTCCCCATAACCACACCATTACCGCCTTGACTGTCGCCCTAAAGCAGGCCGCATCCCCCGAATTCAAACAATACCAAGAGCAAGTCGTCAAGAACGCAAAGGCTCTGGAAGTCGAGTTCAAGTCACTCGGCTACAAGCTGGTCGCTGATGGAACTGACTCGCACATGGTCCTGCTCGATCTGCGCCCTCAATCCGTGGACGGCGCTCGCCTCGAAGCCGTCCTCGAACAAATCAACATTGCCTGCAACAAGAACAGCATTCCCGGAGACAAGTCCGCACTGACACCATTCGGTATCCGCATTGGCGCTCCTGCCATGACCTCGCGAGGTCTCGGCGAAGACGACTTCAAGCGTATCGCACACTATATCGACACAGCCATCAAGCTGTGCAAGAAGATCCAGGGCGATCTCCCCAAGGAGGCCAACAAGCTCAAGGACTTCAAGGCGACTGCCTCCAACGACTCCGTCGCCGAAATTGTCAAGCTCAGACAGGAAATTGCTGACTGGGCTTGCACCTTCCCTCTCCCAGTGTAAATTCGACCAGCGAGTGAAGCCAGCAAAGGGCCATGAGCTCGGACGAAGGATATATGACCCAAGAAGGCGTTTGTTTGGTTGGTGGAGAGATAAGTGGTGCGGTCGGATATGTCTTGTTTCAACGGAAGCGGATCTTTGGAAGGGTCTCAGGCCGAAATCCACAAAAAGGGTTTTAGGTGTATCTTCAACGATACTTTCTTAATGGAATAAAATTCCACATAATGATGTCCTGGTCTCCGATTCTCGTAGGTCCTTTGCTCGATCGACGTAGATCCTGGTCTTGTTCTCGTAGGTCCCTCGAGCGGTGGATAGTAGTGAGTGCAAATGATACCCCGGCGGAGATACATTCACGTATCATATCAGTCGCACGTTATAGCTTTATCGCCTTCCCTCTGTTTCAACCCTCAACGCCCTGCATGTCCGCATCGTGCCCTCCCCTTCCTTCGGCACTCTCCACCGCCGCACTCCCACTCCCACTGCGACCGGCAATCACCCCCAGCAAATCCAACCGACCCCTTAACAGTCCTACCTCCCTCACCAACGCCCGTATCTCTGCCTCCTGCTCATCCACCGTACGCCCCAGGTCCGGCAACGTCGCCACCGCCGCGCGCGCCTTCACCAGCTTCTGCTTGATCGGGTAGATGTGTGCTGGTAGCTCTTTCGCGTCGATGCTTGGGCCGGAGGGGTGGATGGGCCGTCCCGCAGAGAGCGAGGGGGTGGTGGTGGTGGTTTGCGTGGAGGGTTGTGGGAGCGGTGGTGGCTGGAGTGGTTGTGTGGTGGGCACGGAGGGTGTAGGTGTAGTTTGGCTGGGTGGTGCTTGTGATTGAGAAGCGGCAGCGGCGGTGGTGGTAGAGGAGGGCGCTAGGGTCTGTGATTGCGTCTGGGTTTGTGTCTGTGTCTGTCCCTGCGTGTGCGCTGAGCCAGGTGCCGCTTGCGAAGCTAGGATGTTCAATCGCGCGATCAAGAGGTAGACATCTGGGAGGATGGAGAAGGTTGATGGCGATGGGAACGGCGGTATGTCTGGGTGCGTTGTTGGGATCTGAGAGGGCGGTGTCGTCGCGGACGGCATTTTGAGATTGTTCAGGCTTCCGAAGTATGGGGGTGTGTTGTGTGTCTCTGGCTTGAATGCAGGAGGAGATGCGGTCTTGCGCTTCTCAGCGATCGAGATTCTGGAACGTTGGAGTTGGGGATGCGGAGGAATGAGCCTGGGTGCCTGGAGATTCGGACGGACCTTCCCCTTTTGAATGCTCCCGAGTCAGAGGGGTAGAGAAAACAATTGGTACCCTGACTCATGAATACCATATATTGTGTTTGTTCGGAGTCCTATATTTGTTGCTACAAGTGCATTATATGAAAGGCCTAGAGTACAGTTTGCCCCTAATTGTGATGTCAACTTAATCCAGGAGTGCCCAATTTTACCTATTGTCCTTCATTCGCGGGGATGATATTCCCAAATATGTAACCCTTGGGTCAGGGCGAAGGGATACTAGTTAGAAGAGAATGAGGCTCGGACTGCCCTGTTTCGGAGTGATATGACTTGCACATCTCTCGTTCTGCCCACAGGGTCTTTGGGGCGGATCAACCTTGTGCAAGGATAAAATTGACAATCCCGGGGAACGAGATCTTGCTGCATCTTTTGTGGCAACTTTGGCGGCACTGATAAATTGTTCGTCGCGGGAAGGGGCTGTGCACCACATACTGCCTTGATGTGTATCCTAGCATATGGGAGGGATGGCAGCAATTTCCCTTCTTCGACGGAACGCACGGAACCCGACCAGGATGCGAAGAGCCTGTTCAAGCAATTCTCTGCCAGTCCCTCCTTCTCGATCAACATGCCCATCGAAGGAGCAAGTCCGGAGGGAATATCACTTTCAAACATCGTTGAAGCCAATGCAGGCCTTCTCCAGGCCTTTATCAGCCACCGCCCAGGCCCAGGCTCGTCCTGCCTCCCCCGTGAATAAGCCAACAAACCCATCACTTTTGCCTGCCTCTTCAAGCCACCCCTGACTCTCGAGTAGCTCACTGGTGGTAAAAGCCATTAGATGCTGGAACTGTGCATCGTCATCTAGTGCTAGTGCATTCCCGGGGGTTCCATGGCAAAGGCATGGCTCCTTCGTGAGGAGGCCACGCTTCCACATGTCACGCTGCGCTGCCGATACAACGGTGTCAATCTGGTTTCGCAGAGATGGGAAGTACTCTTGTATTGATCTTAAGACCACCACCACGCCGGGTCCGCCATGGCAGAATTGCACTAATTTATCAGAGCCTGCCGGTAGAGAAGAAGGAAAGTTGCCGCTTGGGAATTGCGTTTGGAGCAGGTCACGGAGAACAGGTTCCAGTGACGACGCAGAGGTCGGGGATGAGAGCACCACTTGGCAGATGATCCCGAATGTGCCGTGTGCAGCCCCAACATATTGCTTCCCATGCCACGTCCACGGTTGCTTCGAAGCCAAAATTCGTTGCACAGTTGCTTGGATAGACTTGTCGATCACCCTCGAGGTTTTGGCATCATTTTGGAATCCAGCACGGGCAACGCGAAGCAAGTATAAATACCCAGCGCGGCCGTAGAGCCATTCATTCGAACCACCGCCGCCAATATCACCGTTCACTACCCCTGCGTACGAGCACAGCTGCTGCACAAGACTCGGATCTTCCTCGATGACAGCACGCAGGGCAAGTTGCGCGAGAATCTCTGATGCTATACCACAGTGGTTCTCGTCCACGGGGCGCTGCTTGCCGTAGATTCCCAGGTCGAGATATGCCTGGGCCCAGTCGAGCAGTGACTGGCCTTTGAAGTTGAGCTCCGGACCGTAGATCTGAGACAACCGGTAGAATAGATACGCCACAGATGTTGGCCCCTGATAAAGACCACTGAAGGCCCACCCTGTCGAGCATGTCTGGACTGGTGGATTGTAAGCATTTATTCGCGTCAGTGATGCCAGAAGCTCCTCATGCGCATCTACCCGCTGCAAGGGCACGGCAGAGTTCTGAAAATACCGTGCTGCTGGTGTGCTCATTTTTCCGCTCAGTTAACCAAAAATGAATTGAGTGACTGGGAGGATAAAGAAGTACTAAGAGCGATCAGCATAAAGCCTCACAGTTAAATATTCCAGGCCATCTGGGGATGAGGAGAGAGTTTCAAATTGATACCTGTTCTCGAGACTCTGGCCACCGCTGCAATGAAATCATTTCCTACTGACTTCTCAGCAAGTAGCTTGAGTCGATGACCAAACAACGAAAGCGTTTAAAGCGGCAGCCTAGTTGTGAGATAACCTAACATTCCTCTAGGTTCTCTAGCCACTAGTCGATGAGTCTTAATGATAGGTCCAGAGATCCCAATGGCATCGACTTTGAGAATGAAAGTTGAAAGAACAAGGATGATTAGTTAAGAATGCCCGGATAAATTGCCCCGAAGCGCCGAACCGTCCAGGGGTTCGGATAAGCCATCCGGGCGAACTGCCCCTTTGAGACGCCTAACTACATAATATTAATATTCTTCCATCGCACCCACTCGCACATGCATGCATATGGGGATTGGTGAATGTCAATATCACCCTTTTCCAGGTCCAGTACTCCATATATCTATGTTGCTCGCCTTTTATCTGAGATTATCTCATCTACTTGACAAAGAAAAAGTCCCTCGTTCGAAGATAACAGTGACACTCGCTACCTCTTCAAATTGCGAAACAGATGAACTGGGCATAAGATGGGTTACATCTATTTCCTCATCATTTCATCGCCTGAGTTCTCCTTCCCCCGAATCCCGAAGCCATGATCCTCCTTACGGTAATGCTGAGCCGTGCAGGAATCTCTGCACCTCTCTAGCCCCAAGCCCTGCCCTCGGGCGTTTCATCAAATATATCCCAAAAATGGATCGGGTTTAGTCAGATTTCCATGACACCTGCAGAGAAGGATTCACGGGCCCCACAAGGCCTACGTACTTCCCAAGAACCCCGATAAGCCTACTCAAACCATTGCATCCGTCGGCGTAGTTTTCTACCATGTAGCAGCTTTCGTTTCAACAGGCAAGCATGCCATGGTGCTGACGACCTTTTTAGCTCTATTTTGAGAAAAGCAAGGACAAGTCTGGTGTTCGCCAGCCCCAACAACCGCAGCCATGGTAGAGTCATCGCAACCCCCATCTGCCGGGCTTAGCCGGCACAAGGCAACCGTCACACGCATCTCAGCACAGGTTGCACAATTCCACCGCACCAAGACTCCTTTTCGGATTTTCCACGGGAGTACCAATGCAACGAGGCCTAGTATCAGGACGCTCGCGGGCACGGTCGACATCTCAGATTTGAACCATGTCATCTCTGTCGACGCGGAGAAGCGCACATGCCTGGTCGAGCCGAATGTACCTATGGACCTCTTGGTCGCAAGCACCTTACCCCTCGGATTGGTGTGTCCTGTGGTGCCCGAGTTTCCAGGCATTACAGTCGGTGGTGGGCATGCTGGCACAGCGGGTGAGAGCTCGAGCTTCCGGCATGGGTTCTTCGATCGCTGCGTGAATTGGTTGGAGATCGTCCTGGCCGATGGCGACGTGGTCATTGCTTCGGACGACAACGAGAGGAAGGATCTCTTCAATAGCATGGCGGGCACTTTTGGGACTCTGGGCGTGGCGACTTTGTTCGAGATCAGGCTCATCCCTGCGAAGTCCCATGTCGAGTTGACTTATCTCAGAGTCACAGGGATTGAGGACGCTCAGAGGGAACTCGCAGCGCAAACCAAGGACAAGAGTGTCGGATTCCTGGACGGAATCATGTTCGCTCCGGATAAGGGTGTCATCATGGCTGGACGGTTCGCAGAGCCAGGCCAGGAGACGAAGGAGCGAAATGGAGGCCATGACCTTCCGATAGTGACTTTCACAAAGCCATCGGACGAGTGGTTCTACCTGCACGCCGAAGCACATATCAAGGGCACAGATACAGGCACACCTAAGCGAGACCTGGTCCCCTTGACAGATTACCTCTTCCGGTACGACCGAGGTGCCTTCTGGACCGGCAAATGGGCATTCGCATATTTTTACACGCCATTCACATGGTTCATGCGGTACCTCTTCGACAGCTGCTTCCACACGCGCAACATGTACCATGCGCTCCACCGCTCCGGCCTGATGCAGCGCCACATCGTGCAAGACATGGCGCTTCCGAACCGCAACATCCCGGAATTCTCGCACTGGCTGGACACAGAACTGCCCACTATCTACCCGCGCTGGCTGTGCCCGCTGAAGCCGGAAGCGAGCGTGAGTATGAGCCCGCACCACGCGCCGGCAGCACGCACGCAGGACGAGGTCCTGCTCAACATCGGCGTCTGGGGCCCCACCCCGCAGCAGTACACGCAGATTGGCATAAACCGCCGCATCGAGGCCAAGCTCGCCTCCCTCCAGGGAATGAAGTGGCTTTATGCTCAGACCTTCTACACCGAGGACGAGTTCTGGAGTATCTACGATCGCAAGGCGTATGATGCCCTGAGGAAGAAGTATCATGCTGAGGGTTTGCCTTCTGTCTATGAAAAGGTGAGGACGAAAGTTGACAAGGAGGATCTGCTGCTTGGGGATAATGGGGATGGCGCGAAGCTCGGTATTGAGAAGGGATTCTGGAGTATTTGGCCTTTCGCGGGCCTCTATGGTGTCCTCAGCCTTGTCGCCGGCCGCAGGGATTATTTGCGTAAGTCGTGAGTTGAACTGATCGAGGTCCAACGTAGAGGTGGCTATAGGCCATATGGATATATACATCGTTGAGATATAAAGAGTTAGAATACATACCTATAGATTATATTGCCGTATTGGGAAACCAAGAAACTCAAGACGAAGGTGTGAATATCAGACGATGTGATTGCAAACGGTTCGTGGCCAATTGGCAGTTCGAAAAATATTGCACACAACAGTTTCCCCGGAAGACATGAAATAAAATAAAGGAATATACCATCGTTACAAGCATACGTAAAAAGTGGAGCAATGTATGTGTATATGCATCTTGTCTTGACATTAAATACGAGTATAGTCTGAGATTTCTTTCCTCAGCGCGCTAATAAACGACATGTCAAAATGATGGGCACGTAGTATGGGCCCAATATCAATCATCCTATCAGTACCATATTCCAGGAGAAGGCCACCCACCCTTGCCAACCGAATAGTTTTTATATCAAAAAAACGCCAATGCTAAAATGAAAAAGGCGGGAAATGCGAGACAGAAGGAATGCCACGGGTTTATTCCGGATTCGACTTCGATGGAGTTGATTTCGTGACTCGATTGGTTCAAATTCTGTGGAATTGTATGCGAGCGAAAAACGTTTATAAATGGAGATGTGGGGGGTGCGGGTTTGTGAGTTGGTCGTGTCGCATCATCAAACTGTGGTTAATGTTTCGAGGGAGGTGGAATCAATTTATATGATCGAAGTTTTTATCGGCCCGCGGACATTTCGAAGGGTCCAGATGCCGATGTTTGTCGTTGATGGCTCATGAGACTGTAAAGAATAATTTGTTAGTCGATGAACTCCTATCATGAGATCAAACGTGACTTACGGTACGGTCTGCTGGCTGTGCAATTCATGCTCAGGCCCAGGGCTCATTCTTTGTTGTCGCTGCAGGAAACCTTCAATGCCTCCGCTCTGTGGTTGGGGTGCCGCGCCTGTGGAACCTGGACTGCTGGCTCGCTGCGAGTGCAACTCACTTCCAGCAACTAGCGGTTGATTTTCATGTTGGGGTGTTGGCGCTTGACCGAAGATGTCCTGTGCAGGAGAGCCTGGCCATCCATATGGTTGTTGGGGTGTCATGTTTGGACCGTAGCCTGGTTGCTGTCCATACGGGCCTGGATGTGGTTGAGCGTATTGTCCGGTTGGGTTGCCAAAGGCATCGGTAATGGGAACAGGCGCAGCAGAGATGCCTGACATATGCTTGTTCATGACAGGCGACATGACCGATGGCTGCATTGAACTACGGTAATCATAGCCGCCAGGTGGCACGTAAGCGGGCGGCGCAGGGGCCATGGGTGGTTGAGATGCAGCTGCGGCATTATTACGACGAGATTTGCGACCGCAGAAGAACAGAAGCGCTGCTCCTGCAATTGCGACTGCTGCTGCGCCTGGGGAAAGGGTTAATTGGGCGAAGGATGTTTGAGTTGAAATGGAAGCGACTTACCAATGGCAATACCAGCAATCGCACCGGTCGAAAGGCCGTGGCCGTGGCTTTCATTTGATTCAGAGTTTGAACCTGATGCTGTACCTGTCGCTGACGAGCTCCCCGTCGCTGAAGCAGTTGAAGAACTCGTCGTGGTGGTGGTGGTGAATGGGGTTTCTGACTCGCTGGGCCAGTCCTCTCCAGGAAGAAGCATAAAGGATGAGTTGGCGGCATACTGTTTCTGGACTTCCAAGGATACGCTTGCATTGGGGTTGATGACACCAACCATCTGCCAGTCGATACATGATCCTGGAGCTCCACAGTAAAAGAATATTGGGTCACTGTCGTTAATGCGAAGGGTAAATTTGGGCGGATCGGGCAAAATTGCATCAACGACACGGAAACCCGAGTCAAACCCAACTTTGTCCACACCTGGAAGGGCAAGGGGGTCAGTCGATTTGATAAAACATACAAGTAAACAAGAGCGATCATCTCATGGGAGTTTGTAGCTTGTAGGTAACTTACCTGTCATTTCGTAGGGTATGCATGGGAATTTGTATTCAGCTCGAATAACGGAGTGATTTGTTGGATAAAATTGGAACTCGACAAAATTCCCTTTAGAAAGTTGCACAACGCTGGGGCTAAAAGTGTGGCCTCCTAGACCGACAGCGATGGTCTGGGTGATGGGCTCTGAGGTGGTTGCCGTCGCTGAGCCCGAGCTTGCAGCGCCAGAGGCAGTATTACTTGCTGAGTTGGTGGCAGCGGCAGAATCTGATGTCGTGACGGAGCCAGAGTTAACCTGCCCAGAGGCAAGCTGGAGCAAAGCCACCAGAGCAAGAATGGCCGCTCTCATAGTTGCGAGATAATTGTATTCGACAGTCTGCTCGAAAATTTGCTCCCAGATGACCTTGGATTGAAGATTTCTTTGAGGTTGAGAGATCGTGCACACTCGGTCCCAACGTTGAAGATTGATTACGGAGTATTAGCAAAAGGAAAAGAGGACGATGGGTTTTAGCTGGGCTAAAGATGGCGTCCTGTGGACTTCCAAGGTGCGGCTGAGTCGTGGGCTCGAAGGTCTTGGTGAGAACCGAGACCTTATGGTAGCGGCTGATGCTTAAACTGGCAGGACGGAGTTGATGGTCTTTAGGGCGAACACTGGAACTGGAATGCGACCTCAGCCATCATTCAAACGGAAGATCGGGGACCGCGTTGCTGTTCCAAGGACCAACATTTGACCTTGACCTTTAGATCACACCCTAGGCGAACGACCGAAGGTCACCCCGTTCTTCATGATTCCTTGCGTTTAGCCATTCTATCCTCGGGGGTGGGAGGCTTGATGGACCAGAACACGAGGTTGAGGCAGGGGTCATCGAGAATAGCAAGGCTCTGGTGTCTCGAAAGTTCGCTCTCGGCCAATTAGCAAGATGAAAAGAGAGCCGAAATTGGTCGAAGGAAGGAAAAGAGGCACCCAAGTGGAAGCCCCTTCTTGTCTCGCTGGCTTGCCAAGTGAAGCCATTGGATTTTGAGCCAATAATAATTCCTGTATAAGGGGGCTGAAAGGTGGCGTTGTGAGCTAAATGAGTCTGGCTGCTTGGGCTTGTGCCCGTACTCGGAATCAGGGACTAGCTTCGAGCAGGTCTAGCCAGACACCCTACCATGATGGTTGCCTTCAGTGAGAATGGCTTTACAGATACGAGGACTTCGTACCTCGGTTTCATGCTCGATCTGAGTTCACAAGTCCGAGTACGGGGTAGTGATACGACGCAAGAGTCTCCCTGAACCCATGGCTCACGAGTCCACGACATCGTCACACTCTGCATCCAGATTTACGAGTATGGTGCGGTTGCTTCTGAAGTTCTGTCAGCAAACCTGCAAGCGTGAAATATGAAACCAAGAATGAGTCCTTCTTTTACTGAAATCTTACCCTATCAAAGCTGGATGCCAAGGCAGTCCATCAGGGGAAGCCTGGTCCTAAAATTGGCCAACTTTAGGTCTTATTACTCGGTAGTTGTATCCTTTGACGGAGCGTCCGCACCAAGGTTGGAGGGTTCGATAGCCCTAAACTCGTTCCGTGCTTCGGATTCGTCAATGGATTTGCAAAACGGGTGCTGGTCCGATCTTGACCATTAATTAATAATACACATCTTATCCTATCCGATACGACGAAGATAAAGGTGTAAAGCTGCAGACGGTGTTATATAGACTTTCAAGGCCAGTGAACCACGTGGACACCGTTCCTTCAGGATCCAGGAGTCCAGTATACGTGTGTGTATCCTCTGTATGACATATGACCGAGCTGACTTTATGGAGAGAGAGATATATATATATATCTTACCACGAAGTCCGGCCTCGTTCAGTTGTGGCTCATGTACTCCGTAGGGTTTACTGGAAGGGCCAACCTCCTAAAATAATCGTGAATAGAGAAGGATTAGCTTGGATCTCTTCCTTCCTAGCGATCATTTCCTCAACATCCCAATTGACCCAAACATATCGTCCTCGGAGGAATTCCGCCTCGGCGCTCGCCAGCCAAACGGTGAAATGTGCTGGAAGGGCAACTTTATCAAGAACAGCATCCTTCGGTAAATCTTTCTCTGCAACACCCGCGATGGCAGTCCTGAAGAGGGGGGTGTCAACAACACCTGGGTGAACGGTGAACACCCGGAGAGCTGGATGCTCTACAGCTAAATAGTCGTCTAGTTTCGCTGCTGCGAGCTTTGCTGCATCTACCCCGTATCATTAGTCTCAGGCCTGGGAAGCGAACACTATCGTCCCTAAGATTGGAAGATCTCTGATTGCATGGCTTACTATACGCAGAATTCTTCGGCATGCGTGCTGCTGGAATATGGCTTGCGCCCGCGTTTGCGTTGATGAATGTTGCATTTGGCCGAGCCTTGGGCATAAAGTGCTTCGCGAAATGGGAATGAAATCTGGCAGTCGTTTCAAAGGCCTGCCACCAGGTATCCTCATCTGCGCCGGCAATTGTTGATGCAGGAGGCAGGACTGCAGCAAAGTTGGCGAAGATGTCCCATGCACCAAGAGCGACACGAATGTCGTGGGCAGCGCGACCTACGCTCTCTGCCTTTGACACATCCGCCACTGCTATGAAGACATCGGCCTCTGGGTATGCACTGGCAATCGCGCTTTTGGTGTCCGCCAAGGTTTTCTCTGTTCTGCCTATGAGAGCAATCTTTGGCGCGCTGGCCTTTGCGAAAGAGAGCGCAACTTCAGAACCAATGCCACCTATCCCAGCCCCGGTGACTATAACAGTCTTGCCTTTAGCCGACAGCTCAGGGCGGGTCGGGTCGATGGCGGGGTAGGTGTCCTTTCGGTAAATCTTCGTGAATGAAGGTAATTTCATTTTGCCTCGGACGTTGAGACGTATAGATAGATAGATATACTCTTACTCGATCTGGGCTCTTTAGCCTATGCGAGCCTGAGACGAAAAGATAAAGATGCTTGAAGACAGACACTTCGTACTCGGATTTAATCGAGTCCTTGTTAGACCCGGCCAATGATCTTCTTAAGGAAATCAGAGGAAAGCAAATTCACAAAAACTTGAGTCCGTTCTGGGATGCCTTTCTATTATTAAAGGAGGGCGAAGGTCGCCTGAAGACCTCCGTGCCCGATTAAAGCTGATATACTTTTGGGGGTCAGGGGAATGAGACTGAACGAGGGCGACCTCCAACTATCATGCATGACTGTCGGAGTCGAAGCAGCCGTGTGCGTTCCTGACACTGGAGCAAAGCAAGACTTTACCTATCTGTGATCTGTATTAGTATTCCCCTTACAAGTTCCACATTTGAGCTAGAGTTCGGCCCCGACGAACATATTGTACATCTACTTTCTTTTTGTCCATCTCAAAGATCGACGGATGGCACCAGTCTTCCTCGGTTGCTCTGGATCCCGATGATGACAATGAGCAGCCCCTGGCACTGTAAATAGTGGGGGAGGGTGGGAAGCCTCAGACGAGGAGGGGATGCGAAATAAACACGTGACGAACGGCACGTGATCCGTCACTGAACCCCACGATCTAGCGGAGTGCCCCTCACTCCAACTCCAATTCTGCATTGCGAATTCCTGGCCGCTTAGAAACGGTTTACTCCGAATACTACCATTCAATTGTTGCGAAAGTTTTTCTTCCGATTGTGAGATCGCTTGCATGGTTCTAGCAACAATTGGGGCTGACTTTTCTCTTCACTCTTATAGATTCAATCCAGCAATAGCCTTCCAGCTTACAACTTAGAATTCACCAGGTCTACCTATCCTTGAGCCATGGCGCAGGCAAATTCTCGATTCCATGGCCAAGGCACTCATGCCACAATCACCGAACTCATCGGCCAGACCCCTCTTGTGAAACTGCAGAAGATCCCCCAATCCCTGGGCATTGAGGCCACCGTCTATGCAAAATGCGAGTTCTTCAATGCTGGTGGAAGTGTCAAAGACCGCATAGCTCTTCGCATGATTGAGCAAGCCGAGAAATCCGGCCGCATAAAGCCTGGCGACACCTTGATCGAGCCAACGAGTGGGAATACGTAAGTACAAACACCAGGAGGGGGTGAAACTTGTAGCTAATATAAAATTAGAGGTATTGGCCTCGCGCTCGTTGCTGCTGTCAAGGGCTACAAGACAATCATCACACTACCTGAGAAGATGTCCGCCGAGAAGGTGGCGGTCTTGAAAGCCTTGAACGCAACCATCATTCGTACCCCCACCCAAGCCGCCTTCGATAGCCCGGAATCGCATATCGGTGTTGCAAAACGTCTGGAGAAGGAGATCCCCAATGCCCATATCCTCGATCAATACGGCAACCCCGACAACCCGCTGGCTCACGAGCTCGGCACAGCAGAGGAAGTATGGGAACAAACAGAAGGACGCATCACAGCAATCATTGCAGGCGCAGGGACAGGCGGCACAATCACTGGTTTAGCTCGAGGACTGCATAAGCACAACAAGGACATCAAGGTCATTGCTGCAGACCCGCAAGGATCTATTCTAGCCCTCCCATCCCAGCTCAATGACGAGTTCAAGGATCAACCTTATAAAGTTGAGGGCATCGGTTACGACTTCATTCCAGACGTATTGGACCAGAAGGCGGTTGATAAATGGTATAAGACAAATGACCAGGATTCATTCCACTACGCTCGCCGCCTCATCGCGGAAGAAGGCCTGCTTGCAGGGGGTAGCAGTGGTTCTGCGTTGGCTGCCCTGGTGGCTGCTCACCGAGAAATCGGCTTCACGAAAGATGATATTGTGGTAGTCGTATTACCGGACAGCATTCGCTCATATCTCAGCAAATTCATCGACGACGACTGGCTGGCAGCAAACGACCTCCTGCCACCCACACCACCCTCCGAAGTCGAATCTCCACGACTCTCCCGGAGTAGAACCGACTCATTCAGACAAAACGACCAGTTCCACGGCGCACGTGTCAGGGACTTGCGTCTGAAGCCCGTGCAAACAGTCACCAGCGATTCTACCTGCAGTTCAGCCATCGAGGTGATGCGCGAGAAAGGCTTCGATCAGCTCCCCGTGCTGGCGCCCAAGGGTCGCCGGCTCGTGGGGCTCGTGACACTAGGCAACCTGCTCAGCCGCATCTCGCATGGCCGCGCAACAGGAAAATCACCTGTTGCGGACGTCATGTTCGACTTCACCCAGATCAGCGAAGTCACCACCGACCCGCGCCACTTCGGTGACATTAGCGGCGCTGCGGAACTGAGCGATAAGACAAATGGTGCGAGCAGACAGGAGGACAATGCACCATCGTCGGTCAAAATGCGTCAATTCGTCGAGATCACCGTTGACACCCCTCTGAGCGCACTGAATCGGTTCTTTGAGTGGCAGAGTGCCGCGATCGTCACCGAGCGTGATTTGAGTTCAAGCGAGAGCTCAGGAAAAGGTGGCGCTCTCAAACCTGTCGGTGTTGTTACGAAAGTCGACCTGCTTACCTGGTTGCTTACCAAACACAATTTGCATTAGCCTCGATCGATGATATTTAGCTGGCGCAAGGACGGGTATTCTGAACGTTTCTGAACTTTCAACTAGAGGATAGATCATTAGGGAAGATAATAGTGGCAACCAGTAATAGTGGTGGATTGTGGGATTCCCAGGGCAACCCCTTCCACATAAGCTTTACATTAGGTATTTCTTGAGCTGTAGTATAGCCAGACCATTCAACATGAGCTTCCTGAAGATCAAAATGCAACTTTTTTTAGATCCACAAGCGAAAAACCGACACCTTATCCAGGGTGGGGACAGATGAAGAGGACTACACTATAGCTTACCGGACTTGAACTACAAACACTGCTACTGTAAGCAGCAAGTTTGCAAAGACTGGCATCACGTCTTGCAACTGTCCCGCCATCATAGCGGCAGCTTCAAGCTGAAAAATGAAAAAATGATAATGAAAGAGGAAACTTGCTTTGATAGATTGAAAATGTGGAAAGGAGAAGCATCGAGGATGGCGCGAGGGGGCATGTGTTGTGGCGGAGGGGAGACGATTTAGCTCAGGAATGGTGAGAATTTTGGTACACATCGATCGAGGGAAAGGGCGGCGGGGAAGGGCGTCTCGAACGACCGAAGCGCTGTCAAGATTAGGCGGCGTGACAAACCCGAAACGAGTGATTGAGGGCGACGAGGCTGACGACGGGAAAAGGATCTTATGATATCGACGACCGAAGGGGGTGGGGGTCAGGATAACTTGGGGTGGGGACGGCGATGGACACGTTTTGGTGATAATCTATCGTTGGATATCTTCGAATCGAGGCCTCGATCGAATACGCTATCGCTATCGAAGTAATTGGATTGCTGAGGGGGGAGGTCTGCGGATAATTCTGTCGATTCCGTACCCGGTACTGTTCGCTCGAAGTATCAGTCTATCCCAGGTCAAAGTCAATCTGAGCCACTACTGAACTTCTGCCTGATTATCTCAGGCCACACTCATGCTGTGCTGTTAGAATTCCACAGCGCCACTTTGGAAGAAGAAAAAAAACCGAAGAACCTAGCACTCCCTTCGCCTGACAAAAAAACCCATACTGTTGAGTTGCCCATGTAAAAGGGCAGCCGTCAATGTCGACCGCAAAGCACTTCGAGGCAAGCTCTAATGTATCAATCACTCTGCGGTGTCAAGTTCGTCGTGTGCTGGAGGTGGAGAGTCCAGGGCTGATACGGGTGTCAGCTTCAAATCCATTGGGTTTCTTCATAAACATCGATGTCCATCGTACCTTTGCGGTCATCTCCATTTGCATTGTCGCGATCGTCATCACGACGATCACGATCATCCTTCATGTCTCGGTCCCGGTCTCGGTCGCGGTCTGCAGGGCTTCGAGATCTGCGGCGATCATCATAATCTCGGTCGCGGTCTCGTTCTCGGTCACGATCACCACGGTCACGTCTGTCGTCCTTGCGGGGAGAATAGTCGCGACGACGAGGTGAAGGGGAACGGCCGCCACGTCGAGCTGGAGAGCGATCGCGGTCACGACGGTCTCGGCTGTCTCGGCTGTCCCGACTATCACGGCCATCACGACGGTCTCTACCAGCCTCGTATCGCCATGTTGCAGATGGAGGAGTACGCGCCCACTGAGGAGATATTGTTAATGCTGTTTTGCTTCTAACTCTTGCTTGATGAAATCATACCTCAATCTTTAGAAGATCATCACGACCGATTCGCTTGTTGTGCATCTCATGGTAGGCATCATCTGCATCGCGGCGGCTTTCATACTCGACAAAGGCAAAGCTATATCAGGGTAATCAGTTGGTGAGTCGCAGGAAACGAACGAGGCGTCGGATCAATGCTTACAGTCGGCTTGAAGCAGTTCGGGGAGCAGGAATGTCGCATCTGACCAGGCGGCCATAATGTTCGAACTCATAGGCCAAATCGCGGGCTCGCGTTCCATGGCCGAAGCCAGTGACGTAGAGGGTAGTTCCGGATCGTGACATAATAAATAGGGATCGAATTGAGTGGGAATATGGGTGGCTAGTATGGGAAAGATGAGAGAAAGTAAATGGAGAGTTGGAACCTGTTGAAACTGAAGTTCAAGATCGCGCAGATCAGGTGATGGCGCTAGACCCTAACTGTCCGTTATTGTTCACGTGGCATTTTCCGTCCTTGGCGGCTGCAGGGATAGCGGCTGTGCTCCCTGCGCTTCGCTCTTTGATCGTCTCGGGTGAAGGACTCTGTCTCTCTCTGCTCCCTGTGCGGCTGTGCCCTGTGATAAGCTGTTCTAGGTGACCATTCCCTACAGAATCTGCTTTACAACATCGGGTGTGATAGGAGTCCCTTGCACCATTATTACACTCCAGTCGCATTTTATCGACGACTTTCCTACTGGACTTGCACAACTCATTCCTATCGATCCGTATGGAGTATTGAGCTCCTGTCCGGCATCCAACCCTGCGCCGCCCTCCACTCGTCCGGGTCAGCCCGCTGCTCTGGCTCTCTGAGCTTTTCCCACATCCTACACATTCATCCCACTGATATTGCAAGGATATCTGCCCTAATCAGACATCACTACCCCATGGTAAACGGCGTTGGATCACCAGAAACCCAGGCTTAACTTTCAACAATGCTTGTGTGCAAACGCTGGTCATAAATTTTCCATGGACGGCAAAGTTCTGGCCATCGGTCACAATTCTCTCCTGTTGTCACACTCTTGCATTCTCTATCGGCTGGCCCCATATCGTTATTCCCGTGTGCTCCTTGTTTAGATACGATATCATCCCCTATCTCCACAGCTTGCCTTCGCCACCATGCGTCTCGGAGAGAAAGACCCTGCAACTGTCAACGGTAGTATAGGACAAAGCTCAACTTCACTGGGCGACCTGTCTAATGCCCCAGAGGTTAGTGTTACTTCGAAATTTGGGTCCTTTGCCAGTGCTACTAGTATACTAAATTTGCCTAGAACCCAGCGACAGTATCGCCACAGTCCGTTGTTGTGCGAGTTTCCGAATTTCTTTCTACACCCTTTACTGCTGCCTTCTGCGCCGGAGGTGTAGCAGGTGCTGTATCTCGCACCGTTGTCTCACCGCTAGAACGATTGAAGATTCTTTATCAGATCCAAGATGCCGGCCGAAGTGAATACAAAATGTCCATTGCAAAGGCTCTACGGAAAATGTATCGAGACGAAGGCTGGCGAGGGTTCATGAGGGGAAACGGCACGAATTGCGTCCGAATCGTCCCCTACTCAGCTGTACAATTTGGCGCCTACAATGTTTACAAACGGTTCGCGGAGAGTTCGCCTGGTGCAGACCTTGACCCTATTCGTCGCCTAATATGTGGTGGTCTGGCTGGCATCACTTCAGTGACCTGCACATACCCCCTCGACATCGTACGAACACGATTATCCATACAGTCAGCCTCCTTCGCATCGTTAGGCAAGCATGAGGGGAAACTTCCGGGCATGTGGCAGACAATGATCACAATGTATAAGACGGAAGGTGGAATACTTGGCCTATATCGTGGTATCATACCCACAGTGGCCGGAGTGGCTCCATATGTCGGACTCAATTTTATGGTTTATGAGTCTGTCAGGGACTACTTTACAGAGCCCGGCGAGAAGAATCCTGTTTGGTACCGAAAACTTGCAGCTGGCGCTATCTCTGGTGCTGTGGCGCAAACCTGCACATATCCCTTTGACGTATTACGTCGACGCTTCCAGATCAACACCATGTCCGGTATGGGATACCAGTATAAATCAATATGGGACGCCATCAGAACAATCATCCGTCAAGAAGGCATTGCCGGTCTCTACAAGGGTCTTGTGCCCAATCTTCTCAAAGTTGCCCCCAGCATGGCGAGCAGTTGGTTGAGCTTTGAGATGGCTAGAGATTTCCTCATCAGTTTGGCTCCTGAAGAACCAGATCCTATTTAAGACCACTTGTGGCATTGAATATCACACTCGAAGAACATCCTAAATCAACTTCTATGTTATTCTTATAGACGGAGGTTTGGTGGTGCGGTTAAGCACTGTGGAGCAGTGGCAGAGGGAGCAGGCTGATCATTGAGGATAACGACAACGCAGTCAGCTTATTTAGGGCTTCCAGAAGAGCTGCACCAAATTTTCACTTGTGCTCATGTACATTTCTAGCACACCGGTTCGGCGGTGTGCTAACATCTAGAAGGAGTCGACGGCATCACCCAGGTACTTGGTAGACAAGAGGAAAGGGTTGGAGGCATTTTCAGGAGTACTGCCACAAAATGTGCTGGGCTGGGAGCTGAGCATTTCCCATCGATATCAGTTTAGAGCATTATACTATTACCTATCTATCCCCTTAGGTATCGCTTCCGATGGCTTAAAAAGTGTGCCAAGCCTGCCTCTGCAAAAGCCATATTATCTCTCACGTGATTTTGCACTACAGCGTTTCGGGATTTAGTACAAAGTCACTCTTGGCAATCGCACTCAACCTGCACTTTCCGCAATTTCGATCTTTTTGTGGGAGAAGACGACGTTGTCGAGCACTTTCATTCCACCACCACCCCGACAAGACCGCGATCATGGGTAAGTAAACCCTTGAGTATTGGAATGCAGAATTATATTCTCAAGTGAAATCAATACTAATGCTCATTCTTTCCAGGTATCGATCTCGATCGCCATCACGTCAAGAACAGCCATCGTTCGGCTCCCAAGAGCGACAATGTCTATCTCAAGCTCTTGGTGAAGCTCTACCGCTTCCTTGCCCGTATGTATCCCGAAGTCAATCATCTATTCTTTTTTCCGATATCTCATAACCGCCCTACAAGCAAATTGAGATGAACGAAAATGAACGAACAAACACTGACACTTCTCGAATGTACCAGGTCGCACTGACTCCAACTTCAACAAAGTCGTTCTTAAGCGCCTTTTCCAATCGCGCATCAACCGCCCTCCAGTCTCCATCTCCCGCATCATCTCCAAGACCCAAAACGAGTCCGCCCAGAAGGCCTATAAGGACAAGACCATTGCAATTATCGGAACCGTCACAGATGACAATCGCCTCCTCACAGTCCCCGAACTGCACGTTGCTGCGCTACGGTTCACCGCCACCGCTCGTGCTCGGATCGAAAAGGCTGGTGGTGAGGCTTTGACTTTGGACCAATTGGCTCTGAGACACCCAACTGGCAGCAACGTCGTTCTATTGAGGGGACCCAAAAACGCTCGTGAGGCCGTCAAGCATTTCGGATTCGGCCCTCACAAGCACAAGAAGCCTTATGTAGAGAGCAAGGGACGCAAGTTCGAGAAGGGCAGAGGCCGAAGACGAAGCAAGGGTTTCAAGGTGTAAGCCATGATGGCCAAGCGGTTAGGGATGTCCAACTTGTTACTTCGATCATTTGGTGGATGATCATGAGAAGTATACACAGTACTACTTACTGGTGGGTCAACACGAACGGCGCACGAGATATTTCAACGCCAGTGAGATCAATTCCTTTTATGATTTGTGAGGATGGGAAAAGAATTGAGCTCGTCATGCTGCAAAATTTCTAGGTGTTATGCGAAAAACATCGTGATCTTCGGAACTCACGTCATCAAGCAGATACTGAAATGAAGACAAGAATTCAAAAATTAATCCGGTGATCAACGATTATAGGGCTTCCAGGCCTTTCTGATTCAGGCATATTCACAAACGTTTTCTTTGGAAAGGTCGTAACTTCTTTGCATAAGAATCGTGATCTCGTCAACCCTTGGAAGGACCAACCCCAATGGGCTTTTCGACACAATGCCAGTGCTTGCCAAACGCCCAACAGACCTCCAAAAGGAAATCATTGACCATTCATAAGGTTGTCCCAGACCACACCACCACCAGCAGTAGGCTTTCTAGCAATCAATCATTCAAGTCACCCATCTCTCACGCAACACTAACCAGCTAGCTTCTCATGCACAAATTTCCTCTTCCCCGCTCCATCGCCATAATCTGCGGCACCCTGGCCACAGCCCCGAATCTTATACTTATAGATCGTGAGGCCCTCTAACCCCACGGGACCTCTCGAGTGAATTTTATTCGTGCTGATGCCAACCTCGGTGCCGAAGCCGTAACGCATACCATCCGCGAACCGCGTGGACGCATTCCAGTAAACGCCTGCGGCGTCAACCGCCGACATGAACTTCTCGGCGGCCTCGGACGACTTCGTGACGATGCTGTCCGTGTGTTTCGACGAGTGCGCATTGATGTGTGCGATTGCGAGGTTGAGAGATGTGTCCTCGTCGGTGGAGTCTGATGTGCCGTCAATAGCTGCAGCTGCAGCGCCGTTCGTAACAGACGTTGAAGCAGTAGGGACGGTCTTGACAGCGAGGATCAGATCCAGGAATTCCGTATTGTAGTCCTCCTCAGTTGCGTCCTGCAGCAAGACTGCATATTCTGGGCGCAGCGCCTCCTTCAGCGCCGCCTTGCTGGCCACATCACACCGCAGGCTCACGCCTTTCTGTAACAGTGCAGTCGCAACGTCCGGGAGGATCGTCTTCAACACCTCTTCGTGTACAAGTAGTGTCTCTGCTGCGTTGCATGCCGCGGGATAGTCGGTCTTACTGTCCACTACGACCTTGACGGCGATATCCCTGTCGGCGTCTTTATGGAGATAAACACTGCAGAGGCCGTCTGCGTGGCCCAGCACGGGAATCTTCGTGTGTTCTTTGACGTACCTAACCAGCTCATTCCCGCCGCGCGGGATCACGAGGTCGATATACCGATCCAGATCCAGCAACTGATCAATGACGTCCCGGGTCTTGACGAGCTGGATGGCGGCGATTGGAACTTCCGTCTCACGCAACGCATTCCCAATGACCGTGGCAATTGCTTCAAACGAATGCGTCGACTCCTTCCCTCCCTTAAGGATCGCTGCATTGCCGGATTTGATGGCCAGACTAGCGATATTGGCGATGACCTCGGGGCGGGCCTCGAAGATAATCAGCAGCACGCCGATCGGGCACGACACACGCTCCAGCTCAAGGCCCTCATCCAGCCGCGTCCGCAGCGTTACCTGTCCGATTGGGTCATCCAGCTTCCGCACGTCCAGGATCCCACTCAACATGTCCTCGTACTTGCCGGGGCGGGAAAGGTCGAGGCGCTTCAGCACGCTCTGCGACAGCTGGCCGGACTGCGATGCTTTGGTCGCTGCCTCCATGTCGCGTGCGTTGGCTGCCAGGATGGCGTCCTTGCTTGCCACTAGGGCATCATGGATCGATGTCAGTGCAGCATTGCGAGCTTCCACTGGGAGCACAGCAAGCGACCGCGCTGAGAAGGATGCTGCCTTCGCCGCTGACTCTGGTGTTGACTCTGTCAGAGACATAGTAATTTGGATATCCTGAACGAGTACCAAGTGCCTGTCATGCAGTTTCAAGTAAATGTACAGCCCCGAAGCAGGTGAAGATATCACAGCTGATGTGACTTTTGTGCTAGGCCACTTGCAAGGGTCACAGCTACTGGTACTAGTCCTGAAACTGAGAGCCTTGAGGAGTTTTTAAACCAAGAATTCGTAGGGGCAGGCCACAGTTGGAAAATCTCTACAGGTACGCCGTTGCAGGAGTCACAAATGCAAATATTGAACCAGGACTGCTTCTTCTTAAAGCGGCAGGTGGTTCCCGGTACCCAGTAATTACACAGTACTCCGTAATGAGCGGTAATATATCTCCACCTCCTACTGAATGGTCTTCCGCTACTATTCCATCATGTTGGTACACATTAAAAGTTATTCCTAATGAGGTCCCGAAAAGGCATGCAATGGATGTTTTTCGTTTCTATATGTACGCACGACAATTGTCCGTCCCGTACCCCGCCACTCTAGAGTCTATCTAAATCTTTTCGTTGCCTCAACTTAGAGCCCGGCTATGTGTCCAGGGGCATCGTTTTGCTACCTATATTTTCGATTTTCCCTGCTTCGTATAACCATATTCAATTGAGCCGTGAGCATACCCAGATTTTCTACCGTTAACATTCTAGTGCTTAGCCTTGTCACACGAGGAGGATGCTATTCCTCGGCATCTGGATTCAAAGTGTTCGCCTTTCGTCTAAGTCATAACTCATCAGCTCATGCCTCTAATTCTACAAGCACACAATCCCAGAATATCCTTCGCGTCCGCCATGGGCTTCAAGTGTAAAACACAATCGATAAGGATACCTCGCGTCGACAGTGGTCCACTTACTTCTTGATCAATAAACTAGTGCCGCCCATCTCTTCCGGTTGGTCCAAGCCCATCGCCGCCAGAATGGTAGGCGCCACATCCCCGAGGACTCCGTCCTGTTTCTTAAGACTCCATCCTTCTGGTGCGTTTGCCATGACGAAAGGAACCTTGTTGGTTGTGTGGGAAGTCTTTGGCTTTCCTTCCTCGTTCATCATTTCTTCGGCATTGCCATGATCGGCAGTAATGAAGAGGATATAGCCTTCCTTCTTGCAGGTTTCGTACACGGTTCCAATGGCAGCATCTGTGGCGGTAACACCCTTTATTGCTGCCTCATAGACGCCCGTATGACCAACCATGTCTGGGGGGGCAAAGTTGTTCATCAAAAACTCGTACTTGTTGTCCGAAATTCTCTCGCTGAGCTTGTCTGCAACTTTCTGAGCGCTCATCGGTGGCTCCAAATCATAGGTAGCGACCTTGGGGCTAGGGATCAACTCTCGATCTTCATTTTCAAACTGCTTCTCCACGCCGCCGTTGAAGAAGAACGTGACATGAGCATACTTTTCGGTCTCAGCGACGTGGCATTGCTTGACACCTTTCTTGGCTAGCCATTCTGCAAGAACATTCCCCATATGCTGGGGTGGAAACGCGATGGGGAAGGGGTAGTCAGTCTTGTACTGGGTCATGGTCGTGATTTGAATGTCCTTGGGGTAAGGGAAGTCAGGCTTGGGGGATCGATCGTAGTCTCCCAGTAGCTGGGTCACCTCACGAACCCGATCAGATCGGTAATTGAAGAAGAACAAGGTATCACCATCCTTGATTCGTCGTTCGTCGCCCCCAATAATGATAGGCTTTAGAAATTCATCGTTCTCGCCTTTCTCGTAGCGTGCCTTGATGGTGGCCACAGGATCGGTTGAGCCCTCTCCTTCTCCAACGACAATACCTTTCATGCCGATCTCCACACGGTCCCATCGCTTGTCACGGTCCATAATGTAATATCGGCCAACAATAGTAGCAAGCTCACCAACGCCCATCTCCTGAAGCTTGTCAAGCAACTGCTGCAAATATCCAGCAGCACTCTTGGGGTCGGTGTCTCGTCCATCTCCAAAGAAATGAATGAATATTTTGGGCACCTTGTAATCCTTCGCAACCTGGAGAAGGGCGAATAGGTGGTTGATATGGCTGTGGACACCACCATCGCTGATGAGGCCGAGAAAATGGAGCCTCCCGTTGCCATCAACAGCTCTTTGGCAAGCATTGGTCACATTCTTAATTTTATTCATTTCGCCTTTCTTGATCGTCTGATCAATCCTCACAACATCTTGCCAGACAACTCTTCCCGCACCAATATTCAAGTGGCCGACTTCTGAGTTACCCATAAGACCTTCAGGCAGTCCGACTGCTAAAGAGGAAGCTTCAAGCTCGGTGTAACCTTGTGCAGTGTCGGAGCCTTCTTTTGCAAAGCCATCCATGTAGGGAGTTTCGGCCGCCGCAATAGCATCTCCTTCCGGAGGGGAAGTCTCGGAAGGCAAGCCCCAGCCATCGATGACAACTATAGAGTGGTGTTAGAAAGACTTATTCTCGGAGGGAATATCGGGAAGTTGACATCGTACTGAGAACGGCCTTGTTTTCGACCCTAGCCATTGTGTGGTTCCTGTAGGACAATGGTTTGGTGGGAGATGTTTCAGATCAGTCAGGGTAATGTATGGAGTGTCAATGAGACAATATGGACTCGAGGGCAACAAAGAAAGGAAAGAGTTATGAATTCTATAGTAGGATGGGTGAAGTTATAGCAGATACGGGTGAGTACTGTAATGCAAGGTGATTCTGTTGACAACGACACCAGTTGATTGGTGAGGTTCACCAAGCTGTTTTTCTTTTTTGGTGAACGCTGAGCAGTCGGTCCCCGCAGCCAGGAACGTTGAATGGGAAGCTGCCCCTCTTACCGGGTCAAATTGGAAGTGGCACAGGCATCCAATCAGGTGATCTACGTCATTTCCATTGGGCACGGGGAACCATTAGTAGAGCAAGCGCATTTCCCTCCTGATGCCCTGAGTTTCCGTACACTTCCCCGTATCTATTTAAATGCTAGCGCTCCGCCGTAGTACGGTGGATTACGCGGCAATATATGCAGGTGCTCTCAAGTTTTGGCTCGCTCGACACAGCCAGCCAGCCCTGCCTCGTGAACTTTGTCCATTCATTCCCAGGACTAGCCTCAGCACTGTAGTCCATACTCCTCATGCTGTTCAGTGACCCACTAATTCTAACAGATGCGACTCGTATCACCCTTGTTCAACTGCTTCCGCGTTCATAGAGGGCGATGACAACGAATCGTCCCTGTCACCTCTTTCATACCTGATCGACCGCGACAGCGTCTGCGACTAACCTGTCGGTTCTCCCAATCAACCATGAGAGCCATTTATTCACTGACCAGCCTTAACCGCTGGGCCTGCAATAGCAGCATCCCTCCTGATGCTGCAGGAATCAAGGGCATTCATGTCTACGACTTTGACAATACACTCTTCTCCAGTCCTCTACCCAATCCCCAAATATGGCAGTCGCAAGCCATTGGCATGTTGCAAGCTTATGAGACCCTTGCTTATGGAGGATGGTGGCATGACTCGAGTATTCTGGCCGCTACTGGACAGGGGCTTGAAAAGGAGGAACCCCGCGCCTGGGAAGGCTGTTGGAATGAGACTGTAGTTCAACTCGTTGAACTTAGTATACAATCAAAAGATGTTGTGACAGTCCTATTGACTGGAAGAGGGGAGACAAATTTCGCCGATTTGGTCAATAGGATTTGCCTCTCCAAAAAGCTCAATTTTGACCTGGTCGTTCTCAAACCCGAGGTCGGCCCCGCAGGCCAGAAATTCGAATCCACCATGTCATTCAAGCAAGAGTTTCTGAAGGAGTTGGCCTTCACTTACAAGCATGCGGATGAGATTCGGATCTATGAAGACAGGCCCAAACATGTCAAGGGATTCCGCGATTTCTTCGAGCGTGTCAACAAGAGTTTAATCTCTCATCCTGCCGATCAACCGCCCCCTCCTCGAAAGCCCATCACTGCCGAAGTCATTCATGTTTGTGAGCTAAAGGCAACTTTGAATCCCGAAATGGAAGTCGAAGTTGTGCAGAGAGCAATCAATCGCCATAATCATGCAGTGTCAACTGGTGGGCCAAACCCTACGCGGTCAACCAACAAACGAATTAAGATCGTGGACCACTTTCTCTATTTTGGCTATCTGATCAGCCAAACCGACTCCGCGCGCCTGATCTCTCTCGTCAATACGACTCCACACTTGATTGACTCCGGAGAAGTTCGACTACTTGCATCTAGCATCCTGATCGCTCCCTACTTTCCAAGAAAGGATCTCCTACAAAAGGTTGGTGGACGGGGCAAGAAGGTGACGTGGCAAGTTACCGGGTTTTCAAAGTACGAAGATCGTATATGGGCTGCTCGAGTCGCACCTGTCACGGAAACACAGATCTCAACACAGGATCCAACACCACTTGTAGTGCTTGCCATTCGCAAAGGCTCTAGGCAAGTCGATGCGGCCAAGATTACGAAGTGGGAACCAGTGGCTCCAGAGAAGGCATTCATGTTCGAAACAACAGTTGGGGACAAAGTCCTTCTCAAAATCGAGCCAGATGATATGTTCAGAGGTAATGGCAGAGGCCGTTCAAACTTCGATCGCAATCAAACGGAGTCAGGGCAGAAGCGAAAATTTGATGACCAAGATTACCGGGGAAAGGAGAGCTATGCTGGTGCCGTTGCTGGTGGAGTGGAGCGAGAAAATCGCACCTGGAATCCCAAGGAGCAAGGTGCTACAACCGGACGGTTCAATATGCGGCACACGAGCAAGAATCAGTTCAACAACAAGAATAATCAAGCTGCGGGTGGTGCAAGAAATGTCCATCAAAGTGCACAAGGCAATGCCTCCAGACCACGGGGAAATGGAGCTGGCCAGGGCGGGAATAGAGGCGGTGGAAGAGGTGGCCACGCAGCTCCGCGCGGCCCTCCTGGCTACAAGAGTCTTGATGACTACGGACCCGGGAATTTCGATGGCGCCACCGATTCCAGATCAGGCGGTGCCAATGCAGAAATGGTCATGAACTATTAATGGACTGAACGATATTACCCGTGAATGTTGCATCGGAGTCAGTACGAATCAAAGGACTGGGAAATCACGTTGATGGCACGAACCAAAATCAACCGCCTACAGTCAGAGCATATGAAGACGGCATTGGTTGAGAGTAACCTTGAGAGCACCGTAACTTTAGGTGCTGTTTGCAGCGTGCAGGGCGTATACCAAAGGGTTTATGGAATGATGTACGCATACTGGGGATGTATTTTCTCCTGGGAGTAAATCGAGGGACCTAAGGCGTACCCTGGTCATACTTCTAGCATTCACAATGAGCTCGTCTAGGTGAGTAGTAGACAATTATACTGTATTAATTCAACAGCTCGCGAGCCACTACCAGTATGTAAAGATCCTGCGATTTAGAAGCAGACAATTCCAATTTTAGAAACGCAAGATTCAGAGTCGACAAGCGTTCAAATGCCAATACATAACCTTCCCTGAGATTTGCAAGAAAAACAATGATGTATATATGTATATATGTGGGCGGCCTCCAGTGCGCCAGGCACTTCCCCTAGATTTCAAATATCCACCTTCAATACCCATCGCCCTCCTTCCATTCCCGCCCACACTCCATGGCACGAATCTTTGGATCGGCACCGCGGCGCAGCGCCTGCTCGCGCATCCAATCCAACTGCTCGGTGATCTGCTTACTCTGCGCATCGAGCTGGTTATACCTCTCGGTCTGCTTCTGGTCTTTATCCCACAACTCAACCCGCTTGCGATCGACCTTCTCGCGCTGGTGCAGGACCTCGAGCCAGCGGCTCAGACCGGCGTCCCCTTCAAAGCAAATCCCGTAGCCGTCGCAGTAGCAACGGTGCATGCTCGGGCAGAACTCGAAGTTGCCCGTGAAGATGAACTGCCAGCTGTACTCCAGTAGGCGGCCCGAATCCTTGTCGTCGAGGTCTGTCGACAGGATCCAGTCGCGGTACCGCACGTAGAAGTCTCGCGGGCGCTGGACGATGCGGCCTCGCGACACGGCGAATTGTGCGCAGCATGGTTGTGAGATCGCGGCAGGGACCGGCGTGTCAGCGCCATGCAGCTCGTGGAAGAGTTGGGAGGTCAGCTTAGGCTCTTCGGGCTTGTGGACCAGGTCCCAGCGCCACTTGGGTCGGTCCACATGTAGCCAGTTCGGGCACCCTGGGTCCAGGTGGCACCTTGAGTTGAAGTAGCCTTGTCGTGTGACGTGCGCGGAGCTCATCAGTTTGATGGTCTTCGCGGAGTCAATGTCCAGCAGGATGTTGTTGTGCCATGCGACGTGGTGGGGGTGAAAGAACAGTACAACGTCTGGTAGCGAGTTGTAGTGGTCGATGATGTACGTGAGATACACCATCGCTTCGTGACCTTTGTTCGCCGGCAGGCCCGAAGCTGGCGATGTTCCATTGCCTATCCTCGGCACGTCGTCCACCTTATAGATCTTCGTCTCGAGATCTGGCAGCTCTCGCGCCACCCATGAGATGTCCTCTGAGCCCAGCCGCCCCATCACGAGGATTCGGCTGTAGTTCTGTCCGGCCGGTTTGGCCACCCCGGGGGTGAAGACCGACGGGTTGTACAAGGGACCTTTCTGGGCATAAAATGCATTGGGCCTGAACGGGTTTAGGCCGAGTTGTTGGATTAATAAAGCAAATGTGAAAAGGCCAAGTGTTACCGCAATGAGCGAAGACCTTCGGAGGAGGAGCATAGTATAGTATGTATGCAGGCGACAATCAATATGGGTGGCAGACTGTCCCAAGCCGGCATTCTGGTCCAACCAAAACCCCGATGTGTGCAGAAGCGGCCCCCAAGGCTGAACGAAGCACTCAGTCAAGACCTGATTGATTGGGTACCAGGTATTAAGGGGCTCGGCCTCCCTGCTAGAGTCTTTGTTCAAAAGTATCACCAAAGCACGAGGGAGAACCTGAACGAGGAACGCCGCCAAGAAGATTCGGAATGGGCTCAAGGGTTGATTATGCACAAATGGGGAGTGCTGCTATCAAGTATAGACAAACCAGACAATGATATTGATAACAACGACAAAGACCTACATGATGATCAAAAGCAGGGGGGAAAGGGGGATTATGGAGATGGTAATATTGGCTCGATGACTTGACTTGGTTGACGTATTTTTGGCGTGGTGGTAGCCAGAGTGGAGCGGGTAAGGGTCTCGCGGGTCTCCGCAAGAGGCCATCCAAGGCCATGTCGCCTGCTTGCGTAAGACACAGTTTCACATGCTTTGCATGGAGAGCTTCACCCTTAAATGCTGCATATGAATATGTACGAATATGAAGGGTGCATATGCATCTTACTGCAGATTCTTTCCAACTGGAGATTCCTTCAGAACGGCATTCTGATTATGTAGACGTATCGGGATATTGACTTGAACCCAGTCCACTCCGTATACTAAATCTTGACTCCGTACTCTCGTTTCGGTACAGAGTCTAGTACGGAGTTTAAGGTGCGAGGATAGAGCCCTATGACTTTGTTTGATTGCGATTGGTTCCAAGGCAGCCTACCTCTGGTTAATTTCTCAAAAGCCGTTAGCTGTAATCCCTTAGTGATAACTCTCGTAATGCCTTGCATATTGATGTCTTCACCATAAACACCATACTTGTACATTCCTGCTGTCTAATCATATACAACTTGAAAGTGAGAGGAGTCTTGCGCCATCGCTGATGCCCCCTCCATCCAGCAGTGATCTATCCAATCCAGTCGGTCGCCTGTACAGTCCCAATTCTAGGATCCTGATGCAATAATATCGTATATCCATTTCCATAATCGTACATATTCGCTTCTGAATGCATCACAAGATTTGTTGAATATCCAGTACACCGTTTAGTCGCAGCGGCCGTCCTTCCAGCCGTCCCTCCACCTCTCTTTCCACAGCGTGCAGTCAAACTCCTTCTTTCCCAGTTTTGCATTGACGACATTATGAGCCTGACACATCCACATGCCCAGTTCGTCTTGCCCCTTGACCTTTGGGGCATTCCCAGGCTGTGCCATCCAATCTTGGAAATCCTCTGCACACACCCAACAGGGATATAATTTAGAAAATGTGGATAGAAATTGCTGCATGATGGACTGTGTCTCTGGTGGAGCGGTCTGGGGATATGTCGCGGCCATGCTGTGTAGTAGAGTCCAAGTAGATCGACCTAGCTCTGCAACATCTGGCGGACAGTCCGCTGCCGTTGTGACAGGGACGACTGGTGCTTTGGGTTTCTTGCCCGTGGTTCCCTTCATCATTGCCATCCATTCTGCCGAGGAGGTGCAAGTTCGACAGCTGGAACTATCAGATGCTGTACTGGGGCCATTTGGTAGGTTGACTTACGGTTTGCCGTCCTTGTCCAGGACGACGCCTGGAGGGTGCCTCTTTAGTGGCGCATCTCGAGTGCTTGAGTCGTCGTTCGAGCTGGAGCTAGACGGTGGACTCGGAAATGGAAACGACATTTGCACCGATCTTCCAACCTCCAGTACTCTTCAAGGGCTCCCTTCCCTTGCTCTCCAATATGTTGCTTGTGAGTTGTGACCAGCTGTACCTGTGTGTTTGTGCTGGTCCATATGGATGCGCTGATAAATCGCAGGCACCAAGAATGACCGTCATTTCAATATATTTAAATCCGATATCTCCTATGCACGAGCCTCGGCCCACTTTCCAGATTACCTCACCTGTTCACCTGTGTGTGTGCGGGGAAGCGAACGCATCTGCATCTGCAATCGCATCCGGTGCCTGGTGATCGTCAGACAAAACTCCAATGCGACGCGTGACATCTACATCGATGATCACATTAGAAAGTTCGCGAATTATTATTTGTGAATTCTAACACTTGAGACTCCTCATTCACTCACAGCGCGTTCAATATGTCAGACTCAGAGCTCTCAGAAGTATCAACCACACCGGTCCCACCAGACAGCGAACTCGAGCAAAGCTTGCGTCGCGAGGTCGTGAAAGCACAGCGAGCAGGACTTGAGGATCCTACAGTCAACTCGATACGCGCCGCTTCCGAAGAAAAGCTAGGTTTGATGCCAGGCTTTTACAAGTCTCACAACATCTGGGTGGTTCGAAGTAAACAGATCATCAAAGACCAATTCGTGAGTCTACATATCAGTATGAGGTGCAGCCAGGCGCTAATCAGCATATTGTACCATCTAGGCTATTCAGGACGAGACCCAGAGTTCTCCACCTCCACCTTCAAAGTCTGCAAAGCCGAAGAAGCGCACCTCCGAAGAAAGAGAACCGTGGCCGAGGAAGAGGAAGAAGGTCGCAACTGAACCAGAGAAAACCACTTCGTCTGATGAGCTGTCTTCCCCTCCGAGTGACAGCGAGTTCGACAGTCCAGAAGAGAAGCCGAAGAAGAAACAACAGAAAGGGAAGGCTCCAAAAGCGAAAAAAGCCAAAGTAGATGATTCCGATGCCGATTCAGAGAAGAACAGTGAACCAAAGAAGGCTGCCAAGACCGCTTCTGCAGTGAACGACAGAAAGAAGGAGACCATTGCGCAGGCGGAGGACTCCGACAGTGAGCTGTCAGAGTTATTAGACGAGGAGCCAGCCCCTAAAAGGCGCCAAAAGCAGAAAGGCTCGACAGAAAAGAAATCCGCCAAGGACAAACCTACTAAAAGCAAAGCCGAGGCCGACATCGACCCTGACCAAGCGGAGATCAAGCGCCTCCAGGGCTGGTTGGTGAAGTGCGGCATCCGAAAAGTTTGGGGCAAAGAGTTGAAGCCCTACGAGACCTCCAAGGCCAAGATTAAGCATCTGAAGGACATGCTGTCAGATGCTGGTATGACAGGTCGGTATTCGGTTGATAAGGCGAACCAGATAAAGGAAGCGCGAGAACTCGCTGCTGATATCGAGGCGGTCCAGGAGGGTGCCGAGAGGTGGGGCGCCGATGACGATGACAACGATGGTAAAGCGAAGGACGACGGACGTCCAGCTAGGCGATTGGTGCGAGGAGCGAAGAATTACGACTTCCTCAGTAGCGATGGCGAGGAAACAGATTGAAGGATTGAGTTGGCTGTTGCATCCACAGGGAGGTCATTTGTCGGCCGACGCTTTCGTTGATTATAGATGTACGATTAATAAAAGGGTTTCGCATGCCACATGTAGGCACGGGCAATCAATTGTATCCTTCGTATGGAAATGCTATTCCTTAATTCCAATCATCTATTCGTCATTTTATCGCTTTGTTGCCGCTCATACGCTGAGCGACCAGGCTGAATACTGCGACTGACGAGATGAATAGCACTAGATTATAGAACTGCCAGTATAGGTTGTCAACACGTGGTCTAAACGATTCTTCCCTGGAAGTTGAGAATAGACCTACGGCATTGCGGGAATATTCGTTTTCTTCAGCCTCCGTTCGGGCTTCGACGAATAAACGACGAAGATTCGGTAGCGCCATTCTCTAATCCTTGAATTGTGGCGAGAGTGGAAGATGTTCAATGGGTTGATACAACGTTCGTCTGGTGTGAGATGTTGACAGAGGAAGTGTTTTCTGTCATGTTTGTCACGAGGGGTCGGGCTTGGCAGCAATACCCCCTGAGAAGAGACTACTAATATTAATGTTCCTAAGACACCAAAGCATGTCCATTGCACGTACCAACGCGATGTTCAGACTTGTGATCATTTAATGCCTCTCATATGATACTCTCGTTCATGAAAATGGTTACACCAACGATGTGACGATGTGATGGCTCGGGAGAGTCTAGATCAGCCAATGGCCACACTCGGCCGTGACATTCACCTTCACCAAGGTGCAGTTTCGGCCGAAATTGCCATTTTCATGCTCGAATGCCCTGATGCCTCGAGGAACATTGGCCCGATGGTTCTGAGTTTGCCCCTCAGTGTCATGATCTATATATTCTCCCCTAGCTAGGTTTTCTCGATGGTCATCCATATCACAATCATATCATCTTGATACACGTTGAGTCCGCTATGTCGTTCTTCGAGCCCCCTCCCAAACCATTGACGCCTTTAGGTTATCATCGCATTCTGTCGCCGACGGCATCTGTCAAAGTATCTCCCCTATGCCTTGGTGGAATTAGTATCGGCAGCTCATGGAGCGAGCTGTTTGGAAAGAATGAAGATCCTTTCAGTCTCCTGGACGCTTATTTCTCTCTTGGTGGGAACTTCATCGACACTGCTAATACCTATTGTGGGGAAGAGTCAGAAAGATTAATTGGACAGTGGATGGAATCACGGAACAACCGAGACCAGATGGTGATTGCAACAAAGTATACTGCGGGTTATCGTGCCTACAGCCGAGAGAAGGAGCCATTGCAGTCCAACTACACCGGAAATTCCGCCAAAAGCATGCATGTTTCAACCAAAGACAGCCTAAGGAAGCTGAGGACAGACTATATTGACATTCTTTATGTCCACTGGTACGTACTCCACTTCCATGTGAAGCTCTTAGGCGTTAAATTTACTAGGTGGGATTTTGCAACTTCGGTGGAAGAAGTCATGAGCCATCTCCACGCTCTTGTAATGGCTAGACAGGTCTTGTATCTTGGAGTATCGGATACTCCTGCCTGGGTGGTGGTCAAAGCGAACACTTGTGAGCTCCCCATCGATTAGCCTGCATTCCCAGTAAATGACACTAATGTTTCGAGAAGATGCTCGTAGTCACGGTCTCACCCCGTTTTCAGTTTACCAAGGACGCTGGAATGCGGCTTTCAGAGACATGGAAGCAGAGATTATTCCTATGTGTGAAGACCAAGGGATGGCAATTGTGCCATGGGCTGCTTTGGGAGGTGGTCAATTGATGTCATCCGAGCAGAGAAAATGGAGGGAACGAGACCCTGATGCTCGGCCAGACCGCAGCATTCGAGACGTTGACATCAAGGTCTCCAATGTTCTGGAAAAGATCGCCGGGGACAAGAGCACTACACTGCAAGCTGTGGTAAGCAAACAACACAACGCTTCATCATATTGGGAAACCAACTTACCCGTTCCCAGGCTCTTGCGTACCTGTTCTCGCAGTCAACCTACGTTTTCCCGATAGTCGGCGTTCAGACTATTGAGCACGTCAGAGCGATGCCAGAAGCCATGCGCATCAGCCTGTCCAAGAGCGAGACCGACATGATCCAGAGTGCATATGACTTCGATCCTCTCTTTCCCATGAGCTTCCTCTTTAATTACAGAAACAACCAGCCTTACAGCCTCTCATTGACAGCAGCAGATAACCAGCAGTATCAAATGGCAGCTTGGATCAACGCGCCGCCCAAGCAGCAGGTATGTCTATGATCTGCCGGCCAATCTGAGTTCGTCTGACACAAACGAAGCCTTACCAGGTTCAAAGATTCTAAAGTGCCTCCAAGAATGTATTCGCGAAAGAGTCTCCAATCCCACAATGCACCTTAAGCAATAAATGCCTCCAATAATGAGCGGGATGGTACATCATGAACCAGGCTTAGAGCTGAGAAAATAGGTGTCAATGGCTGCTGACATCGCTACTGATGGGTCCGGGTATGATCAATTGCAGGTTAGGAAGTTAATAGCGATTACGAGGTTCGATGACGTTCAAACGCGATTGTGTGGATGCTGATTCGATGTATTTATTGATTTGTTATCATTCGTCGTCGGATAACTCCGCACAATGCAGGATCTGGCGGGTTCGTGCTTCGACGCCTTGTGCCTCCGACTTTCGTACAGCAGAGATGGGTGGGAGATTCCTATTTCCTCGAAGTAACCGGATATTCGTCTAACAATTGATCCATTTGCCATGAACAGCCTTCCTCCACGAGGCGGCACTTGAATATGGAATTAGGTGGAGCAGTAATCCACGATAATGGCGCAAACGGTTCGAGTGCGAAAAACCCCAGGTTACAAAAGGACCTTCACGGTAGGCACAAATACCTTGGACCTACTGACCAAAATCATGCTAAGATCTGGACTAGGGCTGTTGGAGATGTCGCTCGCGTAAAGTGAAGGTAATGAGTCTTCATCTTCGTGAAACACCCTAGTCATTGGTTAACCGCATTGATAGTGTGATGAGAAGGCACCAAGCTGTACTCCCTGCACCAATTCGAGGCGAATCTGCCCAGGATATCAGCAGAATCTAGTGTGGGTGGATGAGAACCAGAAGTCATACACTCATAATAGCAGGCGTTTTCTGGACCCACGCAAGTCAAAGCACTATTGCAGACCATCTCAAAGGCACAACGCTGACCGTTGGTAGGCCAGACTTGGAGTGGAGTCCATACTCTTTCGATGTCCCAACTCGACAAGCTGATCGATATTTGTGATATTGCTGTTGACGAAAGCTTAGTACCTGAGAAGTCGTGTCCTCCATTCTCGGTTTTTCAGGGTTCATCGATAGACAAGCCAAGGTGTTGTCTCTCCAGTGACTCTGCAGATCTCTATCACCCCGGGACTATCACCCCGAATGCTACTGGGGAAATCATCAGTCAAAGACAGGATCAGATATGTCCTACTAGCCTCGCCCCTCTGCTCAGACTATTCAAAGCACCCAGGGCAGAAAATCGACTTGACACATGCGATGCTTATCTTTTCCATCACTATATCAGTCACGTCGCCCCTGTATTGACTCCTGTTCACAATTGCCAGAATCCATGGTTGAGATACCCCGCGATTGCTCTATATCAAAGCTTCAATGAGGGTCGAAAGCATCTCTTACATGCAATGATGGCGCTCACCGCAATGTCGTTGGGTGAAGCGAATGGAGGTCGACAGGATCTGTCCATGTTAGGTACAAAACTATATTCAACCGCCATGGCAGAGCTTCGGACCAGCATCGATGAGCAGTCAGTTGACTATCTCGGACTGCTAACAACCATCCTGACTTTTCTGTTCATAGATGTAAGTTGTACATTCTCTTAACCAAATCCATTTTTGGGTTGTTCGCTAATTACCCTTCAAGCTAGTCCAAGGAACTTCAAAGACGTGGCGATATCATCTAGCAGCTGGATGGGAGTTTGTTCAGAAACACCGTGCTTCGAGTACGTGGGCCAGCTCAGAAGATGCGTGGTACGTCACGCAGAGCTTCTATCTGCTCAAGATTGAGTCCGAAACCTCACTGATGTGGCATGAGGATATGAGTCTGCTGGAAGAGCAAGTTTCACCTTCAAAGGATGCAGTCTCCCTAGAAAGACTTTCGAGCTATCCACTCTTTGGCCGAACCATAGGGGCTTCAAGTTCAATCCTGTCTTACTTGTCAGGGATAAACCATCTTTCACGACACATGACAAGACAAACTTTTGATAACCATGATGACTCAACCTTGTTGAATTTTGAACGATCGCTTGTCTTGGAGCGGAATGCCAACTTCCCAGAGCCAGAGGGCCACGACTCAGGGGAAATTTATCCCCAGGATTCTTCATACAACGAACAGACGGCTCAAGAAATGCACCTTCGAGCTTTTGAGGCAGCGACGGTGATATATCATTACCAAGTCTCCGAGAATACCACTCCAGAGTATCTGGCACCTTACGTACATGCAGTTCTTCACCATATCTCCATCTTTTTGGAATACTGTGGCGGAAACTACACGCTTTGGCCTGTTTTCATCGCAGGAGTTGAAGCATACCAAGATAGTGATAAGAAGGAATTCTCGGAACTATTCGAAAACGCCACGTCTGTAGGAATGAAGAATAGAAAGAAAGCCAGACAAGTCATGGAAGCAGTCTGGTCTCTTCGATCTTCGTTAGCGGCACAGACGGGGCAGAACCCTGGTGAGGTCCGGGTGAATTGGAGGCAGGTCATGCATGGCCTTGACATTGACGTATTACTTGTGTGATCGTGGATCACCGATTTTCAACTAGGAGTTCATTTTTCTTACTCTCTTCAAATTCACACCTACATTCCTGGGGAAGAATGACCTTCAATTTTGCCCCGAGAATGCCCTCTCCACAGCTTCAGCCATTTCGCCCAAGGTACTGAATTCAGCTCCCAGTTCAATTAACCCCTTTGATTCGAGTTCTTCGCGGCTTTCTCCCATGGCGGCATTGCTTCTCGCAATCCACACGCCAGGCTCAAACCCCAACGCCTTTGCCGACGCATGGTCAAGATCTAGGCTTTGTGCCACCAACAAAATTTGATCCTTTTCAATTCCGAAGTCCTCGTGAAGTCGAGTCACAACGTAATTGTAATTGTTGGGGTTCGGTTTATACGACCCAATCTGCTCAGCAGTATAAATCCCATCCCAATCGACGCCCTTTAATGGACCCGTCCGAGTTCTGTCAAAGGACGCATTGTCGACATTACTCAGCACGAAAAGCTTGTAGTGCTTTGCAAGTACCTGCATTGCCTTGACCGTGTCTGGAAAAGCTGGCCAGTCTCCGATACTGCGTCCAAAGGCAACCTTATCTGCCTCATCGACTTGGACACCCAAATCTGTCCCTATCCGACTATAAACTTCCTCCAGGATTTGAGGATATGGTAGCGTGGGGTTGTCATGCTCGACTACCCTTTCGTTTGCCGCAAATGCTCTTATTAGCCATTTCCGATTTTCAGCATTATCGGCTCTTCGAGCGTGCCCCGTTGGGAGGCTCTGGGCGAGGCGTAGAAGCTGTGGATATATTGCACTCTCCCAATCGATCAGAGTCGCATAGATGTCGAAGAAGAGACCCTTGAACTCAGTCGGATTGAAGCCCATTTTGACGTCTGTATATAGAGAATTTGGTATGATGCGAGAAATTGAATAAGACACAGGATGACTATGAAGAAGATGTTCATTACTTCTCTTCGGTCGAGGAGGTCGTTAGTGACCTTTATACGACCACCGGCGCTCATATCGGCTGCGATTACTGGTATTGATTCACAGGGAAATCAATAGCGAATGCTGACGCTTAAGCTTGAAAGATCGACAGAGTCGGTTCTAGTTGGCTCCAGTAGCGTTTTCGAGTGGGGCCCATGTTTGCTGTTCCAATGAGGAGTCGGAGCCTCAGCCCAGAGTCGTTAAATAGGCATACGAGAAGACGGATAAACCACGAATCGTCGAATTAGCACGATGGACTAATTACAAGTCATGTAGAAGTAGAGCCTCATAAGGTCGGAGCTGTCCTCCTTTGACCTTCATTACGAATTTTGCTCGAGTTGGTTCTTCTTCGGTCTACAGGTGCCAAAGGGACCCAAGCTACGAGTTATTTACCCGTCAGTCTTGTTTTCAGAGCCTGCACCAAACAACAGTGGTACCTAAAATTAGTCCCTACAGTGAAGGAATGTTCGCTGAACATCCCCTGGGTGGGCCCCTTTTCGGGCGGGAGTCCGCCCCGTACACAAAATGCCAGAAACACGGTAATATATTTCAATTCCAGAATTCTTCCCAACATCCGTCGACGGCGTTTCAGCTAGGACAACTTGCGCACATGGGATCATGTTACAAGTGGTTGGTAGGTGGGCCCGCCACGAATATATGCCTATGTTCAAGAGTTGTCGGCATATATTCCGGATGTATTGCGCATCTGAAAAATTGGCTGTGGTATAGTGGTTCGAGCCTTCGGACCAGAAGCCTATCAATTACTTTTTACCATTTTTTCGGTTGTGTGTATGGTATGTATGTGATGTGATATCTGGGTGTGTGGATGTCCTTAATATACTGTGATGTGAAGACAAGGGGAGGCTTGGCGAGGCTGTGACATTCCCACGCGAGGTCGGTATTATTACTGGGGAGCGTAGGGACCAAACTTATGTACTCCGACTTTGTATTTCCAGGGGCAGGAAGCTTAACACTACTTGGACATCTTTGCTCTTTTCCACTTTCATAAATACTATAGCACCAGCTACTAATTCTAGGGTATGAATCGTCGAGTACGGACTTCAGTGCCAGGGTCTAGTCCCACTTTTCCCGGGGGGCTCTGGTTTTTATAGCTGAATCGTTTGGTCAGCCGAGACTGGGAGTTATTTGGATCCGAGCCTTGCCCTGGAGGTTGTGTCTGTGATGATCCTGGCTGCGGTGGTTGTAAGGTCGATCCTCCTGGAGGCGGACGTGGGCCCCCTGGAGGAGGCCGTACGGCTCCTGGCTGTGGGCGCGAAGGGCCTATTCCTGGTCCTGGCCCTCCAGGAGTGCCTTGTGAAGAATGAGGGTTGGCACTACTCTGTCCGGAGCCCAAGCTCGCATAAAGTGAAAAGTTTGGCCAAGCCTTACGGAAAAGAGAATGGGCCATCGACCTCTCCGGGCTAACCGCTTGCTGAAAGATCGAAGGCACAAGAGGACGCACTCCCATTTCGAACGCGGCTCGTCGCGACGTAAAATCTTCTATGAATTGGTTCTCGGCAGCGTAATGAGGGTCGACCTGGCCAACTCTAATGTTTGGGCTGTGGCTAGCAAGCATCAAATACGACACTAAGAGAACTCCCGGTTCCGATTCCAGTACTGGGCGACATACTGAGAGGAATCCGTTTTGGAAATTCCTCCTGGTGTCGACGACTAAGGTTCTCATGTTGTCCTCTCTGAGGACTGTGTCGAGTTGGTTCATTTCGTGGTTCTGGATGATCGGGTCGACTCCAAGACGACTGATCAAATTCGCCACGTGAGGGTGGTCGAAGGGGAGGCCAAAGAGATGGATCTCTGGCAACGCATTCAAGGAGCCTAAATATTCCCATCAGCAAGACCGAGTGGCCGAAAACTGCCATATGCGGAGAGGAGACATACCGAAAATTGATATCAGATCGCTAAATAAGTAGACCTGGCAAAGGAACACATCGGGAGTTAGCGATCGGTCTTCCGGTGGGAGCTCGCCGTCTCCAATGAAAACAGCATGCCAGAGACGCAGTCCGTTTTGGTGTCGTGTATTAACCACGTTTGTCAATTGTTGAATGAGCTGTTGTCGGACAGGTGAAGCCGTCCATATGCTGGCAAGATCCTGCCATACACTGTCGGCTAGCTCTTGGGTCACGAGCCAGGTACGGGCCTGGCCTCTGGTGACGGTCATTGTTTCCAGTACACCCACAACCTTTGAGGAGTGCTGAGGATCTCTGAAGTGGGCGAAGAGGGATAGTCTTGGGAAAGTACCAGATCGAGGTCAGTCAACTGAAGAGGAAATACGAACTGAGTTACACAGAGTTTGGTAGGAACAACCTAAGTGGGGAGTTTAAGACACGCTGGAGCAGCCTGAAGTATAGAATTTATAGCTTTATAGACAAAACGCATTGCACGCACAGGGGATAACCCATCCTCTGCGAAAGTCTAAAAATACTACATTGTCCAGGCTGGGCATCTTTGGATATGAAACGGCTTGAGAATAATATGGTGTGGCGAGTGAACACGATTATGGCCTATCCCAAGGGAGGATGGCGAATACGTGGGGTGGTGGATTTGTGAATGGGCGAGGCTCGCCTCATGTTTGGAGTTCCGGCCCCTTTAACTAGCGTTATCAACCTGGGGCAAATTACTGCGGTCGAGTACACCACGTGCGCTACCGTTCTATGAACAACAGTATAATAGATACATAATTCCAGGCGAGATGTCGTCTACTTCATCAGGTGCACAGCATTACTACGGAGGGGCTAAGAACGACTTCTAAAGATATTTTTCGCCCTTCGGCCCCTTCTCACAAGTCATAATCTATTGCTCTAGGCTTCACAACTGATTCAATACTGCCCAAGTATGGTGGACTGATAAGTCCTGGCACCCACCGACTCGCTTTCGGGAATAACAACTCCATTTCAAACTTCTCCAGGAGAATCAATCTCACTGCTAGCGGGGTGGGGATTGGGATGATTTTTCTCCCCTGGATTGTAGAGCAGATGTCTTCTTAACCACTGTGAATCCACCGACAGACTTTGAAAGTTGATGGAGTACTCCACTGATCGTTGGTTTCCCGAGACCACAGTAAGGAGACTGATCCCTCCTTGTGTTAACTGATGGTCAATTAATACCATTGCTGGTGAAGAAATCGTGATCACATGTTTGGAATATCTGCGGTGGCTCGCGTTGCTGATCAGTGTCTGCGACAACCTAGTACGGGCAACAGTGACATGAAGCAGGCTTTTACAACCACCTTCAAATCCCAGATAATATGGATCTTGCAAATCGTAGCCACTGCCTCAAAATTCACCGAGATGCAGGAAATGATGCAAGGTGAGCGATGTCTGGGTGAATTGTGGCCTTTCCCCTCCCTCGGGCCCGAGAGAAAAAACATCAGCCTTGCACGGGTAACTGGCCTGCGAAACTCAAATTTCCCTTTAGGAAAATCGCTGCACCCAATCAAAATCCTACTTTCGGGCCCGAGGGAGTTACAAGGCTCTGACGGCGCTTCTTCGTTATTTGCGAGATTGCCCTGCTTGCCGAAGCATAAATATTTCTAGTTAAATCCTTCATGTGCTGCGGTCGATATCGCTCGTTTCTTTTAAACAAGACGATATAAGATTGAAATTTCAGTTCACTCAACTCGGACGCACTTCCAAAACACTCCGCAGACATAATGGCCGAAAGGGATGAACAATCCCAGACACCATCCGACTCCCTAAAAGAGCAAAAAGTTGGCGATAGTAATCAGAATGATTCGAAAGACCTTGAAAGAGTCGAGACACCATCACTCGGCGCTCCTGGGAAGCATGTCGATGAGCAGGAAGACCAGTACCCCCCATTCACAAAAGTTCTTCTCATCATGTCGTCTCTCTATCTAGCAATGTTTCTTGTTGCCCTGGTAGGCGCCTTAGCCCGACAAGTTGGAGTTTGGTAGACTGACAAAACGTCCAGGACCTCACGATAATTGGAACTGCCATCCCCAGCATCAGTGACGAGTTTCACACACTCGATGATATTGGCTGGTACGGAAGCGCCTACCTCTTGACACTATGTTGTTTCCAAATATTATTCGGCCGCATCTATACCTTCTACTCCCCCAAAATCATCTTCTTGGCGGCTGTATTCCTGTTCGAAGTTGGCTCGGCTATCTGCGGCGCGGCTCCCAACTCGACGGCTTTTATATTTGGACGAGCAGTGGCTGGGGTGGGTTCTGCTGGCATATCTGGTGGTGCCGTCGTTATCATGATGCACACAACACCAATCGAGAAGAGACCTACGTATATGGGCAATATGGGGGCAGTATATGGACTCGCATCCGCCGCTGGACCATTGCTCGGTGGTGTATTCACCACAAAGGTGACCTGGCGATGGTGCTTCTACATCAACCTACCCATTGGTGGTCTGACACTTGGCATCATATTGCTGGTGTTGAAGCTCCCGAGCTCGAAGAATGCTCCAACTACGATCAAAGAACAAATTCACCGCCTTGATCCATTAGGCACCTTATGCTTCTTCCCGGGTATCATCTGTCTTCTGCTGGCGCTGCAATGGGGTGGGTCGACATATTCCTGGCAGAGTGCCAGGATCATTGTACTCCTCATTGTCTTCGGATTGTGCATGGTTACATTCATCACAATCCAAATCTGGAAAGGCGAGACAGCCACGGTCCCCCCTCGCATTTTCAGGCAGCGCAGCATCCTCTCAGGCTGCTATTTTTCGTTGACGGCGGGATCAGCTCTCATGGTGATGATCTACTACATGCCAATATGGTTTCAGGCTATCAAAGGTGTGAGCGCAGTCAAATCAGGAATCATGACGTTACCAATCATCTTGACTTTGGTCATTGCCAATCTCATTGCCGGCCTCGTTGTTACTCGAATCGGTTATTACACGCCGTTCATGATTGCCAGCTCCATATTCATGTCTATCGGCAGCGGCCTGATTACAACCTTCACCACAACGACAAACCACCCAGAATGGATAGGATTTCAGTTCGTCTTCGGCGTCGGCATAGGTCTTGGGATGCAACAATCAGGAGTCGCGGCTCAAACCGTGCTAACAAAGAAAGACGTCCCTACTGGCGTTTCCCTAATCTTCTTCTTTCGCAATCTCGGCGGCGCGCTGTTCGTATCCATTAGTCAGAATGTTTTGCAGAACGAGTTGATTAACGGCTTGAAACACATCCCGGGACTGAATGCGCAGGCTATCTTACGCGCAGGAGCGACTGGATTGAGAAGAGTTGTCGAGCCACACTACCTCCAACAGGTTCTGATAGCATACAATGGCGCACTGGTAAAGGTGTTTTACTGCGCTGTGGCTGTGTCGTGCGCTAGTATCATTGGTGCTCTGACAATGGAGTGGCGGAGTGTCAAGAAGGCGAGAGAGCAGCAGCGGCTGGCGATGCAGAAAGAGAGGGAGAAGAAAGACCAGGCGAACATGCAGTAAGGTATGACTTCCTCCGAGTGAAACGGTTATTCGAGAGGAAGAACTGGGTCTTGGGGGCAAACTCCACTCCACTCATATAAACTCATAGGCTTCTCTGTGGTGTATTACTATCTACTTAGATATCAGGCTGTAACATTATGAGGCACTTATGCCTTGCATGGGTGTAAACATAAACTAAAGAGCGATGATATAAGCTTGTCTAACAAGGTACTCTCGGGCGAAAAACCTATCCTTCCTCGTCTCTTTTTAATTAGTCGCTCGCCGCTTTGCTCACCCTCGGCCGCTCCCTGAGTACTCAGGAAGCAGGCCTGAGCGCTTTAATAGTCTTCTTTCTTCCTCTTCATTTCACAACACCAACTTTCGTTAACTTTAGACGATGTGACCCGTTCGAGATGCTAGGAGATCCTAATATGGACACCAAGAAACACTTCCGCCTTCGGACTTATGATTCAAATGAACCAGGCACCAAGTGCACTATCTGGCAAGCGTGCCGTGCAACCACCGCAGCTCCAACCTTCTTCAAGTACGCTGAATATGGGGAGCCTATTCCAGCTCGATACGTCGATGGGGGGCTTGGTATGAATAATTCCATAAGAGCACTGGTGGATGAAGCTTCCAGGATCTGGGGCCCTGCGGATCAGTCTTGCATTGGGTGCGTTCTCAGCATTGATACTGGAGTGAAGCCAAAAGGCGGCGGTACTAAACGCCAGATTCGGCGGGAAATTTCCCTGCAACCTTGTAAATTCAGTAAATTTGTATGTAAAGTCGTTGCCAGGAAATCCGCCCGGGATTTTGTGCAGAAGTACAGAGGACATTGACCTCACACAAACTGTGAGTCCTGAGCCCAGCTCGTGGCGCGGATATCTTTGTTTGACGGATGCACCTCATCCCCTAGCGCCCTTCTTAGGGACTCCTCAGGCTCCTCAGGTTCTTGAGGCTGGGCTATGCCGAGTAGAAGCATCACTACCCCATTCACCGGAGTAGTACCTAATCTTAATTATGATCCTCTACCTCCAAGCCTCGCTATCACGAAAGATCATACTTTTACTGTGTATTCCATAATTTTCGAATCTTTTTGAAGAATGTCGCTGAGACAAAGGGTTTCTGGGGCCACCTGAGGACCAGCGATCAACCAGTACTGAAACTTGGGACATGGAGACAAAACTGGCCTTCCTGAACAGCCCCCTGGTGTGCAAACCTAGAAAGCGGACGACATAACAGTATGAAACATGGGACCCTTCCGACCTCTTCCTTAGCTTGCCCAGATCTCCACGCTTATGCAGCAGCTCACTTGCGTCTTTACATACACAGGATGCTTATGTTTCACTTCTATGGCACAGGGGTTAAATCGTGTACTGAAACTTGCTCAACCAGGGTTTTAGCGCCTTGCTGCTCCCAGTGTCAAGTCAACTTGCCCTGAAAATGTTGATTGATAATATGCCGCCAGATCCCAAGTTCAACAGCTCTTGGAGTATTAGAAAATGTGATATGCTTGCAAGGCACTGCTCACTATGCGATAGAGAGATATGAACCTATAGCTTTACGGCACAGGGGACTTTGATCTCACCGCCGGGGAACGCTCAGAAACGGGCTGTACCTACCCTTGTGCGATATGATTCAACAACTATGGCTGCTCCATTTATCTGGGATCCCGATCGTGTCCTCCAAATCACTGATCTTGGCCGCAATGAGATAATCTGCATTGGCCGTGCGGCCAGAAGATTCAACTCTCGCTGCACTTGGACTATTGAGGAGCCGGCACGCTTCGAAGCGTCTTCCCTACTCAGATCCATGGCTCAAAAGCTGCCGACGAAAGTGCGAAAAGAGGAATTGTGGGAGCTAGCTGGGCTGTGCCTATGCCACCAAGCACATCAACATCAGCAGGGGGAAGCCTTCATGGAACTGCAAAGCCGACTCCCATATGCTTGTGACGACTACGAACGATTTAGCACGTTACAGAAGCAGAATATAGAATTACGCACTGAAGTTCAGAATGGAACAAACAGAACTTTGTCCGCGGAGCTCAAAGTGACCACAGTCATGCTGGAGAACTCAAAGTTGAAAGATCGAGAGAACGGTCTTGGTCGAAAGGTGAATGAGCAAGCAATGGCTCTGAGCAAACTTCAAGAAACGGAACGAGGCCTGAAGACTCAGTTCGCTAATATGAGCCAGCAGCTGGATCGGCAAACCACAACTATAGGGGAGCTGCAAGAATCCGAATCTGGTTTGCGAAGGACGTCAGATCATCTCGAGCAACTACTACGAGAAGAAAAATTGATCGTAGGCATTCTTGAAAGGTCGAGGACAGGCCTCGAAGGACAGCTGACAGAACTTGGTCGACAATTGTCTAACCAAAAGGTGGTTGCGGATGAGCTAGAGGCGTCAAAATCAGACCTACAAGGACAGCTCCACGAACTCCGCCAACGATTGACCATGCAAAACACAGCTGTCGGGCACCTGGAAGGCGAAAACAGAACTTTAAAAGATCAGCACACGACCGCTGTTGCCGAGTTGGGCACCTCACAGCTTAAAATTGAGCAAATGAAATCCGAGCTCCATTCAGCCCAGACCAGCAAAGTTGACCTTCAACGTCAACTTAACGAAGCAATCGTTCTACTTAACAACACCTGGCAGACACGTCTTCGAAATTGGCTCCAATCTTGCCAGTTGTCGTTCACGGAGGCATTTAGGCGTGTTTGCCACGGTTTAGCTATACCTTCAGCTAATTTGAAGAGGATTTTGTCCATCAGAGGCCTGTTCAGGGGCACAGAACCCATTGCTGGACAATATTCAGAGGTATAGGAAGATATGCATCACCTTCGCCACAGCTCATCGACACGACCAGTGTAACTTGGACGACTATCGTCAGCCGCACTTCTAGTATTGTCAAGCATGTGACGCGCCAATCGGCCTTTACACATGTGAAGAGTACAGTCGGATGCATCTGGAAGGTTAGTTGAAGAGCGTATCGCCTTTAATTGCCCGCGCACTCCGCAACCCTGGCTGATAGCCCTTCGTCCTGCAAATTCACCAATTCTGCGCTTGAAGCGTGATATGTGTCTCCATTAACAAGGAAAGCGATACGACGAACTATCTGAAGCGTTATGGTTGATATGGTGTCCTTTGAACTCAAGAACGTAAAAGGGCAAGTTAGAAAAGTTTCCACCTCATTGTGAAGGTTTGGTGAGATCAAAGGTGCTCATTCTTAGGTTGATCTCTGACTGTTTCTGAAGGAGGGCTGTTTCTAGTCTCCAGTAGGGGTTACGTGGTGGGCGAGAAGGCAAGTTAATCTGAAGAGAAGACGGCAAGGAAGTTGGTATTGAGAGAAGAACCCCTCAAAAGCGGCAGCATTAGCTGCCACATTTAGCGGCAACCTGCGTCGATGTAAGGGTTTAGATAGGAATTCTGCAATTAACCTAAATGCCGTATGACGAGGATTCTAAAGCTAGAGAGAAGAAAGGAAGAATCTATCTACTGTACTCCGTACGATAGAGAAGTATTGTCACGGGCTGCCAAGGAACACCTATATATAGTGGATTGCCTGAGATACCGATACATCGTGTCGATACTCCACGTCTTTTTGGCTTAATCGCCAGGAGTTAAGGCATCCACTCTGACAAGTATTCTATAATATTCCTCATCTTCAACGCAAGGAGAATATCGCCCTTTTATAATATGGAATTGCTTATAAAAGTCTATAGACGCTTTACGCATATTAAGGTTGGAAGAATAGTTTAGCGTCTCGGTGGCTGGGCCACCATTTTACTTAGTTGGATTCCTTACTCTCAGGACGACGCACGATTCAATCGTGCACTTTTAGGTAGTAGCGTATATCTGTCAGGTTCCTACGAAACATCTACCTAGCTGAGAGGCAAGTTCAGCCGGTCACAAGGGGCCAGATTAGACCGCCAGTGTGTTTACTCAGGGAGTGCTCAGGGGAGCGCTCAGTGATGCTCAGCCAAGGGCTCAGTCAAAGCTCAGGTTAAAGCGGCCTTCGCTCACCCTCTAGGATCACACCGTAAATGGCAATTAGGTTTTTCGTTCTCGAGTAATCTAGGTACATATAGTTAAAAAGAATCTGCTTGACTTGAATGATTGGCATCATCTTTATAGGGGCCAGCCGCCGAGACCACTCAAAAATAGGGGCCAGGGCCTTGTACTTCCGCGCCAAGACAAGCTCAAGGCGGGTGTTATGTTTAGGTTGTTGAAGGACGAAATAACGGATTACCTTAGCTTCGTCTCCTCAACATCCATATTTAGAGAACGATAACTCTCATCGTCACATCAGTATTTCCTTCATCCTGGGAAAGCGAAGTTGTGCTGAGGACAGAATAACCACAATCGTGTTGATTTCTCTGCAGAGAAGGTGTGCACACTCGAGGGTAATTTGGGCTGGACGCTCGCTACCCTCCACCCAGAGTAACAAAAGCCAGTCAACTGACCAACCATGATTGCAAACAATACAAAAGATCGAGCATCATCTTCGACACCTCGGAAACTGAGACGAATGGAAAGCTCATCCTCTCCGGCCCATCCGGCCTTGTTAAGAACTTCTCCAGAAACATCCACCTCAACTCCAAAAATATCGAGAACCACGCCATCACAAGCACAGCTTAGATTATATTCGTGTGTACAATGCAAGCACCGCAAAGTGAAGTGCGACCGTGTTGATCCTTGCTTTAACTGTCAAAAAGCTGATGCCGAGTGTGTTTATCGTGCTCCACCACCTCCTCAGCGTACAAAGCGGAAGCATCAGCCGGAGGCCTTCGAGAAGGAGTCCCCTGCAGGGAGCGACGACGCTGGCGACATTTTACTGACCACTACTAACAGCACCAGCGAGCGTGAACTAGTGCTCCTCGCAAAGGTTCAGAGGTATGAGAGCCTACTGAAGGAACTGGGCGCACTGAAAAGGTCAACTGTTCGCACGGCAGACAGGAAAGCAACTAAAGTCGCTTTGACTGACCGATCAAAGCCCCTTGCAGCCACAGCCGGCCACACCACGGATTTAGTTGCCCGTGGGGCCGGTAAATTGATTGCAGACTACGGAAGGTCGAGGTATCTAGAAAACAAGTTGTGGACGAGTGTGACGGACGAGTTCCAAGACCCCAAAGACATGCTGGATGAATCGTCTGAGGGTGAGAGTGAGGACGAGCGTGGCGATCTAGCTGAAATCGCATCCGCAACCTATTCAATCCATGGAGGCCAGCAGCACGTCACACCCAGTCCAGCCGACTTTATCTTTCCTGCGAGAGCAAGCGAAAATACCCTCAGTCTGAGGTCGATGCACCCCGAACCAACGCAGATCTTCATGCTTTGGCAGGCATTTGTTGACAATGTGAATCCGATGGTGAAAATACTTCATGTCCCCACGGCACAAAAGGCTGTGCTTGATGCCATGTCAAATCTCGACCAGGTCTCGAAGGGGATGGAGTCGTTACTGTTCGGAATCTACATAATGGCTGTCACGTCCATGGGGGATAGTGAATGCCAAAGCACACTTCGTGAAAGCAAAGCGTCGGCGTTGAGAAGGTTTAGGTCAGGCGGACAGCTGGCCTTGAGAGCAGCTGGCATCTTGAAGACCAGCGATATGATGGTGCTGCAAGCCTTTGTGCTCTTCTTGGTAAGTGGAATGACCGATGGCTAGGATTGACCATGACAGCTAACTATCCACCAGCTATCAGCTCGTTTATGCTATGACGCACATTCATTATGGTCGTTAACTGGAATCTGCCAACGGATCGGCCAGAGAATCGGCCTTCACAGAGACGGAGAACGCCTAAGTCTATCACCATTTGAAACGGAAATGCGACGTCGACTCTGGCTGGTCATCATCCAGCTCGACTCACGCGCCGCCGAGCTGTCCGGATCTGGTCTATCCATCATCACACAGCCTTGGGATACTAAGCCACCGCTGAATGTCAATGATTGTGATCTGTATCCCGACATGCAAGAGCCACCAACTGAACAGGTCCGGGCCACAGAAATGATGTTCGTCTTGCTTCGGGCGCAAATAGGCGTCTTCCTCACTAAAGAGAAGCCCGCAATGGAGACCTTCGATGGCGTTTTCTCCAGATTCAGCGACTCAACCGTCCTCATGGCGGAGAAGAAACGGGAAATTGACGAGCTCGAACAAGTGCTCGAGGAGAAAATTGTTCGTTACTGTGACCCACAAATCCCTCTCCATCAATTCACATCCGTACTCGCTAAAGCCGCTATTTGCAAAATGCGCCTGTTCGCACACCTACCGCGCCTTGCAGGAAGCTCATATTCCAGCACAGCCCGAGCATCCGCCTCCACCCAAACTGCCTCGCCCACCGCAGAGGAGACTCTATTGTTCGACAACAGCCTCCAGATCCTGAAATACCACATCCAAATCCGCACCTCGGCATCCCTCCATCGCTTTCTCTGGCACACGCATTTCCAATGGCAGGCGCTGATCTACCTGCTCGCGCATCTGCGGGCTCATCCGCGCCCCGCGCCTCGTACAGAGGCCGTATGGGCGACCATTGATGAACTCTTCACCAGCCATCCCGAGCTCATCCGCGGAGATCGCACCAAAACCAAACTGAGCAACGCCGTCAGCCTCCTCACGCTTAAGGCGTGGGAAGCGTGGGAGGAAGGATCTCGACTTTCAAACGGAGCGGTGTATCCACCGTCCTGCATCGCACGGCTCCGCGAGCAAAGCCTCCGCGGCACCACAACAATCGCTTCCAGCGTCCGTAGCCATGCTACCCCTGAGGGTGCAGCCTTGGCCGTGACGGCGATCCCGCCCAGAGGAAGCCAAACCCCGCGCGCTCACACACGGAACAGTCCTGACAAAGGTGGGAAACCGCAAGACCAGAGTCTTAACACGTTTAACCCCACATTTCCACTCGATGTAACGAGTGGCTATCCTTCAGCAGTGACTAACCCCATCCCTAACCCCAGCCATATTGACACCACCACAACGACCGACGAGCTGTCCTGGATCGACACCAACCCCATGGACTGGGAGAACTGGAACTCGATATACGAGGACTCCGAGATGCAGGAGCAGCAGTGGGGTAATGTTTTTGGTTCTCTCGCTCCTTTCCCCGAATTCTAGTGAACGTCAACGGAATTGTGGAATATCGTACCGGCGCTGCCCATTGTTTGGGCCACCACCACTGGGGGCGTTGGGCCTGGATAACACGCTGATCGCTACCAGGGGAATATGAGTTGGTAGAAAGCATCCCTCGTACACATACAGTTGGAAAATACAAGCTTCGATTTGGGTTTGGGCAGCATACTCAGCAAGAGTTACCTCTCCTTCGATGAGAAATTGAAATTACATTTCTCTAAGGGCGAGGGAAATGAAGGTCCTCCTCCGCTGAAGCCAAGTGAGGGCCTTTTGGGAATAACCTGCATTATTGGTGTTCATCATTTTCCAGATCTACATCCTTCTAATTCACAACTCTAAATTTGAGATCGCAACCTAACCTGAGACCCCCTCCTCTATGGCACATTCATGTTGGCTTCCAGGGCCTGCTCCAACCCATGTATGCAGAATAGGCGATGGAGTTCCTCGACCTCCTCGTCAAACACCACTAAATCCTGTGCTGCCAATTTGGCAGCCTCTTCGTCCCTCAGTTCAACAACTTCCTGCCAGATATCCGGCAGCGTTGAGTAAAATTCATCCGTATCAGGGAGGAGCTCATGCAGCTGTCCGTACAGCTCATTGAAGGATGCGAGGTTGTTAGATACGTCTTCAAGAAGGGTAAAACGTGTCAGCCTGCCCTTACCAGGGGGTATCTCCGAGAAACCATTGGCGAACACACTAGTATTCGCCATCCTCGCCCAGGTTGCAGCAAGCCAAGATACCGTGTTTCCTGCCTGAAGCGTGGCCGCTGCTCGTCTGAGGTGCTCAAGACCTCCCAATATCTTTGTTCTGGGACAAACACTAATTGAATCTCGAGCGGCGAGAAAAGCCCTTGGTTTGACGACCACCCCATTGACCGTTGCCTGTCTTACGTATTCTGAGACCTTCCCATACTCCACCTCTGCAGCCCGTGGATCAAGTACCATTTCTAGCAAACCCTCTGCATCATCGGGCTCCACCGCGAACCATCGCCCATCGCCACCTCTTACCAAAGTAATCCTTCGAGTTGGTACAACTGTGTCCAATATGAATTGAAGTTTGGACGCCGCAATGGGATCGTTTATCCTCGAGCGGATTTTCTGAACCCAGTATGCTGCATTGACCTCAAAAACCGCCTCTCCTATCTCATGGAAGTCCAAGCCCATCAATGCCTCAAAGCAATCAAATTCTCCAACTGTGTATTGCCACGCGGGAGCTGCAATAGCCGATAGGCTGGCACCTGATTCAATAAATTTTTCAATCGTAGAGGCAAGCTGTGCTTCTATGCCAGAGTAGTCCTCTGCTCGACGTGCAAGCCGAAGAAATCTGAGCCATGGAGTGACCGTACCATGATCTTGGTGTGTACGCATGCACGTTGAATTTGGGTCCGCTCCATGGTCGAGCAATGCGTACATTGCATGCAGGTTCCTCGAACAGATGACATCAAAATCAGGTTCCCAGCAAACACAGGCGAGGAAATAGGTTGAGATCACACCATTGTTTTCCCCATGCGACAATAATTGCTTGCAAAACATTTCTGAGAAATGTTTAGCTATTGAGCCCCAAAAATCTATACATTTTCCCTTTCGTTCGCTCGAGTAGAAATACCAATTTTGCTGCCAATGGGTTTGGGGCACTCTTCTTCCTGCCTCGACTCTCGTGGAATAAACAGAATCAATATTCTTGAGAAGGGAATATTGCCACTCTGCCGTCCCGGGCAGAATATCATCGTTGTTAAAAACGAGTGATACTAAGCGATCGAGGTCAATGTTCTTGGAGTTAAAGAGGCCGTTCGCGTTGGAAAGCGCGCTGAGGCCGAGGATGTTGCGCTGAAGGTACGCGTTAGCGACTCGAGTGACCACGTCCATTTTAGTCCATGTACAATATTGCTGTATCTGTTGGCCTTTTGCTGTGTCTAACAAGAAATCTTTGGCGGAACGGTGAATAAAGTTTATCTCCATTGCGCCAATTCTCGTCAAAGATGCGAAGAGAGCCTCTCTGTCCTCAGACCCATTGGCTGACACAATCAAACTGTCTTTTGAGGAAGGCTTGCTAGAATGTGCTAACCCATGAGAGGGTATCTCGAGCAGGCCTGCGCATCGAGTCTTTAGTAAGTCTCCGATCACAGCACACTTTTCGAGGAGCGATTTAACTTCAGACGGGTTTCGGATCCCATCAATGAAATTGTGCTGGAGATCATCATCTAGTGCCACGGCTAGCTCCAAAACAGTCATTGGGAATACCTGGTGGAAAGCTAGACATTCCGCTGCTTGGCGTCTATAGGATTTCAGGTTTTCATCTCCATTTAGGGATCGCCACATGTGTTCGTAGAGTGATTCCATCTTTGGTGGCAATTTGGCGAGGCGCTCGGTCAGTATCTGCTGACTATCGCCATGTAGAAGTCCTCGGGCTAGCTGATCGGTGACTAGCTGTACCCAGAGGAATACACCAGAAGCCCGTTCGCGAATCTTCCCGGCAAGGTTCTGAATCTGGGAATCGTCCCAGTCGGAGGCGGAAGATCGAAGTCGGTCGAAGACGACGGTTTGAATGTCATCTGCGGTGAGGTCTTCCAGCTTCAGCTGGTGATAAGAACTTAGCCGAACTTCGAGATGTTTTTCCGGACGGCTTGAAACACAAGCCTTGATATGAGTGTACCGTGTGCATCTTTTCACCAGATCAAGGAGACGACCTATATCTTCATCGCTGTTGAACTCGTCCAGGCCGTCTAGAAATATCGCCACATAATGACCATACAGAGAGCCATCTGAGAGAATTTCCTGAAGCACTTCCATTAGCTCCGCGACTGACCAATCGGCGATACTCTCTTTGGACGCCATGGATGGATGCATATTCAAAAGTATTAGAAACAAACGGGTCCTTTTCGCTGAACCATCAACTTGAGATAGAGCCTGGTGCGTTAAAGAACACAAGGCACCTTTGAGACTTTTCTGGAATTCTGTTCCCGAGTTCCAGAAATACCAGCTTAGGATCACTGTCTTTGTAGGAGCGGACCACAAATCTAACATCCGATGGCATTTGTCATGTTCACTGATGAACCGCATCAAAGAGCTCTTCCCTGAGCCGGCTTTTCCCTTGATCCAGAATATTGAGGCAGGATGTTCAAGGAATTCATTAAAACTGTCCCATGATTGGCCAATGTTATCCTTGAAGATCCAGTCGAAAGTCCGGCAATGAGGGTCTAGTATTTGGTTGCGCCGTGTGTTCATTTCCGGGAATTTCAGACTGCAAATAAGTTGCGTCCATCGTGCAACCCCGACCTCCTCCTTGCGGCTTTTTCGAACTTCGTTTTGGAGTATTGATCTTGTTTTCACGTGCTCAAGCTGAATACATTGGTTAATTGCAACTTTGTGCTTGGCTGCTGCAGTTCGATTTGCCCGTCCCTGCTGGAGGATGAGTCCGCTATTAAAGTTGCTCTCCCGGGTAAGTTGCCGTCGAGTTCTGCTCCCTTCTTCGCGCAAAGATTTCTTCGTCGCCTCATGGCCAGCAACATTTTCAGTAGTGATGTGCAGCTGTAGCCTTGAATTTGCGGCTCGTATTTCGGCCGCGAGTTCTCCATAAGAGTATTGGGCTTGTGCGATATTTTCCAGGATGTCTTTGAATTTTGTATTCGCCTCGATCATAGAGACCTGTGAGAGTTGGCTGGAGGAGACTGTCAGTAAAGGTTCTCAACGATGGTGGTCGTCCTTAGGCGTATGGAATATTCCAATATCGCACCCGTGTGAGAAGAGCGTGCAGGAACACTGCATGAGAATAGCTCTATCAAAAGCCGCCACTCAATCTCGATGCAGGGCACATGATGCTGACAATAAGTGGACGGATTGGGTCAACCTACGTGATACGAACAAGCAAGGCGGTATCCACCGCTTTGCGGAGCTCTTCCCATCTACGTTGAAGATCATAGATCTTGCCCTTTTGCAAGATGGTCTGGAGGAGTTTTCGAATCTTCTCGGCTTTAGTATCAGTGCCTTTCACGCACAAGGGATCGAGCTTTTGCTTCAGATTCAGCCCTAATCTTCGGCAGTTATGAGCCAGTGCAAGCAGATCGTCATCAACTGGGAGTGTTAGTTGCCTTGTGTTCTGGAAGTCTCGCAAAGAGGTATCAAGCGCTCCGACATTCTTTTCCAACAGGGATATGGATGATGTGAGCTCTTCATGGGCCGGAAAAGCCCTGCTGTCGTGGACCTGCTTGATGAGTCTGCAAGCCTTCCCGGTAGTGACGACGAGTTCAATAATATTGCAAGCAAGAGCAAGAGCTGCTAGCGATTCCATGTGGTCCTCAAACACTAACCAGCAAATATAACACCATATCACGACAAAGCCCTAGCACATTCTAGAAGTTAAATGTTGTAGCGATGTCGATATTTATGATGACACTTTAGGCCAGTACTGCTCGACAGGCGCCTGCTGCGACGCCTGGTGCAGCATCGCCCCACCACGAGCGGCTATCTG
>Ga0105239_10000408_pt1 | contig 62991 bp, 92 predicted proteins | sample KBSC44metaG_FD_92761 | JGI IMG/M metagenome (GOLD analysis project Ga0105239, IMG submission 92761) | Corn rhizosphere microbial communities from Kellogg Biological Station, Michigan, USA - KBS C4-4 metaG | ecosystem: Host-associated > Plants > Roots > Rhizosphere > Soil | place: Michigan, USA...
GCTGACTCTTAATCAGCGGGTCCTAGGTTCGAGCCCTAGTGCGTCCACCACCGTTCCCTCTGGAATCGTGGCATTTTTCGACGCGTTCGCTTCTGTTCCTCCGACATGTTCCGACATGGCATTCCGACAAACTCATTTCGTTCTCGCTTCGTCCAATGCCCCCAAACGGGCGATATGCTCCCGCCTGGCGGCGGCGATTCGACGTGCCTTCTCGGCGTTCGCCTTGTTGTAGATCTTGGTGATCGCGAGCGTCTTGTGACCCGACACCGCACGGACGTCGTCCTCGCCGGCGTCGCCGATCTCGGTAATGCCGCCATGCCGGAATCCGGTGAAGGTCATTTCCTTCGGCAGGCCGGCGGCGTCGCAGATCTCGCGGTGGACCGTCGACATGCGGCGCTCCTTATATTTGCGCCCTGACCGCTCCTCGACAACGAACACCTCCTGCCCGGCACGCAGCGTCGCCATGGTCCGCGCCAACTCGTCCTCCAGTTCCGGATAGAGCGCGACGCGTTCGACGCCGCCGCCCTCAATCGGGATCTCGGTGAATAGTGGGAGGATGACGGGATTGCGGGTCTTCGATTGGATCAGGGTCAGAACCTCGCCGGGCACGTAACCGGCGATCTCGATGCCGCGCCGCTCGATGCCCTCAGGATCCTCGAACCCGAACACGTCCCAGCTCCGCTGGCACCCTTCGAACGCCAGCGCTGCGGCGGTCGCCATCGACTGATAGCCGAGAGCGCGCGCGGTCTCTCGGTAGAGATCGTATTCTGCGCGCGCAGTCGGGCGATTGCCCTTTTCGGCGACACTCTTGAGCCCCATGCCCCCGAACGGATTCTTGACGATCCCGGTCGTCTCGGTGTGGCGCAGTGCCCAGGTCCAGACCAGGCGGCAGACCTGCATCGCATAGCTGGCCTGGCGCTCGCCCTTTTCGGTGCGCAAGCGTTTGTAGAGCTTGTCGGCGACGCTCGCGTCGACCGCCGTCGCCTTACGCCGGCCGAACTTCGGCCCGTTCTTGGTCGGTAGCGCGCCGAGCATGTTCATCAGCTTCGCATAATCGCTGCGGGTCTTGTGCTTCTTGCTCGTGAAGCGATCCTGCTTGCGGTACCACGCGAACAGCCAGTCGACCGTGCCCGGGATTACCTTCGCGGTCCCATCGCCCTCTCCCTTTCGCCACGCATCGAGCGCCTCGTTCAAGAGTTCTGCCTTGGTGTAGGCGGCGGCCTGGTTGGTGCCGAGCGGCTCGGATTGGAGCAAGAGCTCGCGGCCATGGCGGACCGCGCGCGCGATCTTGCCGGTCCTCTTGTCGACCTTGGGCCGCGCCCAGCTCGGGAGTTCCCAATAATAGCCCTTCTTGCCGCCGGCGAGCTTGGCGGGACGGACGTAGCGAGGGGCAGGCTCGAGGGCCATCAGAACTCGATCGGTCCGTCAGTGCTGTCGTTGCCGTCATCGAAGAGGCTCTTGAACGCCGCGGCCAATTCCTCCCGCTGCGCGACCGCGGCGCCATGAGGGCCGCGGCGCCGAAACTTGACCACGCCGCCCTTGATCCATTCCTCGAGCTGTGCCTCGGCTACGCCGGTGAAGGCGAGCGCGACTTCGCGCGTCATGCCAACCGGCCAATCTGGGAATTGTTCGAGCGGCAGGCCCATCAGCCGTCCTTCCTATCGTTCGTCTCCGCCGGCCGCACCTGGCGCGCATCCAGCGCGCCGCGCATCGCACCCATCGCGATCTTCATCGCGCGGGCCGGATCCTGCTCTACCTCGGCGTCGCTGAGTCCCGACATCGCTGCTTGGCCGATGCGGTTGAGCCAAGCGTTGCCACCACCGCTCATGGTCGCTCCCAACGCAGCAGGCGCGTATCGTATGGCAGCATCAACGTGTGCCGGGGGTGACCGTCATTGGCGGTGCCGAGGCAGAAGATCGGCTTTCCCGCGCGATCGGCGATCATCGCGATTTCCAGCCAGCGCCGCCGCAATCGCTTCGGCAGTTTGGCGAGCGGCCCATAGGCGAACAGGATGATGTCGGCGCGACCGAAAGCGTCCGCGATATAGCGATCGTTCTCCGTTCCGATCGGATCGACCGCCTTCGCGAGCTCGCGCACATCGGTGGCGCGCCAGGCGAACTTGTTGACCTTGATGATGCGCGACCAGCCCAGCCGTTCGCCGAATCCTTTGTCCTTGCGGATTGTCTGGTCGTCGATCTCGGCATCGGCGGTGGACGGGTTGACGCCGAGGGTCGCGACGACGGGCCCGGCACCGGCGAGACCGCGCTCGAGGATCCAGCGGTAGCGGCCGCACGGCGAGAGGATGGCGGATTTGTCGCTCACCCTGCCGCCCCTGCGCGAAGTGTTTCCATCTTCGCGATGAAGACCTGCTGCTTCTCGGCGATCGTCTCTATGAGATCCGTCGGCTGCAACCCGAACGCCTGCGCGAGCATGAATGCATAGGCGCATGTATCCGCGATCTCCTTGCGGATCTCGTCATCATGGCCATCACCATCACGCCAACGCTTCTTGACCAGATTGGCGACGCGACCAGCGGCCGCGGCTATGCTGGCAGCTTCAAGGACGGCCGTGACGACCTCTCCCGCTTCCCCGGTCAGGCCGAGCGTCAGGAAGCGGATATCGCTCTCTGCGTCTCCGGTGGCACTATAGCGCTCGTGGTTGTCGCGCGCTTGTTGCCAGACGCCCGATATATCAGGCGTCCGCCGGAAGCGGTCGCACATCATGTCGAACACCTCCAGGGCGGTCCGGTTCTCAATTCCGATGATCGGGCGGGTCAGATCGGTCGTCATGATATCTCTCCATCGGGGTCAACCGGCCATCGCCTGACGTCGGCCGCAACGCGCGCCCGATACTCGTCCATCGACAGCTTTCCGGCGGGCAGGAATATCTGGCTGGCGTCCATTAGAGGCGCATTGGCCATGGCGTGGAGGTCACGCGCGCCGAGGCCATCAATCGGATCGACCGAGACGTAGTCGCCCGGCTCATATGATGCGCGCCTCGCGATCGGCGGAATCTCGCCGGCGACACCGTTGGCGATCTCAGGGGCGGCACGCGATACCCGAAAGCCGCGGCACAGCACGGTGGCCCCAACGGGGATTGCCTCGGTCGCGATCCCGCGTAGCCGCGTCATCCGCGCACCACGTTTCGATAAGCGTTCAGTTCATGGATGCACTGGCTGATCTCGTTCGCGAGCTCGCGCGCATTGACCATGTCGACATCGGAGAAGGTCGCCGGGGTCTTTTCGTCCAGGAGCGCCGCGAGGTCAGCGGCATGTTTGAACGCCTGGCGGTGGCGCGCAGCTAGCGATCGCTGAATGTTTCGAGCGTCCTTCATGCGGGCACCTGGTCGATGTTGCCGCGCACCACGCGGAAGCTGACCACCACCACGAATGGGTTGTCATCCCAGCGGTCACCGGCGTTGTTGTGCAGGAGGTTCCAGATCGTTTGATATCCGATCACCGGGCTCGAAGCAGCGTGCTGGAGGGTGACTCCCTCGGCGATTGCATCCTCTTTGCTGATCGCCTGCAACCGCTCGACCCGCACGTCCTCGACGATCAGCGTCAGCCGGGACGCCCAGCGCGGCATGTGGATCGAGGGTCGGACCTTAGCCAGAGGTGAGGCAAGCGCAGAGGAACGCGTGCATGCTGGCAGCATATAGCTGGCCCCGGGCCCGCCATTGTTCCGCGACCAATAAACGCCATGATCGGCCGCTATAGGCACGTCATGACGGAAAAGCTCGCCCGCGCCGCCCGGCACGCCTGGGTAATAGATTCCGCTCTCGCGCACATATAGCCGATCGCCAACGGCATACCGCAGCTTTTGCGCAGTGAGCACGCGCCCGGTCGCCACGCGCGGGACCGCTTCGCCATCAACATGCAGAGCGACCACCTCACATTCTCTGCCGTCGACAAGGAAGGTTCCAGGCTGAGGATTGAGCAACCGCCGTGTCTGAGTTTTCCGGCCGTCGAGCATAGCGAGCACCATCGGCCCGGAGAAAATGATTGGTCGGTCGGTCACAGCTTCGCCGCCTCTTCAATGGTGAGGGTGAGTGGCGCGCCGACCACGGCGCGGACGACGGTGATCCGATCTATCGCGTCCCAGTGCGGCCCTCGCTCGACCAGATCGTGCAGGTCCGCGATCTCATCGATATCGTGCGTGACGTCGACCAGGCCGGCATCGCCGCGGTAATGCACCGTCGCAGCCCAGCGCGGATTCGTGACGAAGGGCCGCGACGCGGCGATTGTTCCGTCGCCGCTCAAAGCCCCGCCTCCGGTCGGTAAGCCGGATGCTGGTTGGACCGCTTCCAGAACATGTGTTCATCGCCGCGCATCAGCGACAGATGTGCGATCACGTCGTCGGTCGGGCACATCGCGCCGGCCCAGCTGCCGGCGTAATAGGCGATCGGATGCATGCACAGGCTGCACAGGATCGTCATGCTGCGGTTCGCGGCGATCTCGATCCCTGGGTTCGCGGCGATCGCCACGGTTGGTTTCAGCTTGCGGAAAAGGTAGGTGACCCCGCTCCGCTCGGAGCGCTCGAGGAACATACCCGTCAAGAGGTACTGCTTGAACTGACGGTGCCGGAGCATGGTCCCCAGCAAGGTAAGCGCGTTATGCTCCTGCTCGAGCCCCCACGCCTCCGAACAGCCAAGTGTCGACATATCATGCTTGATGTGGTGCATCGCGGGCAGTTTGCCCCAGTCGATGCATCCGTCCTTCTCCATGATCAGAACGTCGCAATGCAGCCGATGCGAATACCATTGATTGCGCAGCACCCAGCCGTCGTCATCATCGATGACAGGATTCCGGCCGATCTCGGACAGAGCTTCAGCGAAGGGATAGCGCGGCTCGATGATCAACCGTTCGCCTTCGAGCGGCATCGGGATGCCGGCCCACTCGGCGGTGCCGGCCGCGATCTCGGCGAGCGCGGTCCGCATGCCGTGATGGCTGTCGAAGCGGCTAACCGCCTGCAGTTGGCGCGACCGCGATGCCTCGTGCCGCGGCGGCGGGGAAGCGGCGGCCTTTGCCAGCCCTTTCCTTTCGGCGGCGCGGCGGCGCTGTCGGCTTTTCGTCATCATTACTCTCCAATTCGCCGGGCAGGCCCGCGATGATGTATTCCGCTGTGTCGGCGTCGAAATCGTGGGCCCGGCGATAGATCGGCCCCTTGTCGTCGTGTCCGATCTCGATCAGAATCGCGAACCCGCGGCGGATCATGTCCTTCAGGGTCGCTGAGGCGCGCTTGACCTCTTCCGGCTTCTTCGGATCGAAGACGAGCTTCGTGTCGCCCGCGCCGACGTTGAGGATTCCGATTTCGCCGCTCATGCCGGCATCTCCGAGTGTTCGACCCTATCGAGAAGGCGGCCGGCGGCAGATTTGCCCACCTCGTACATCAAACTGGTGGAGTGATCGGTCCAGCTACGGGCGTTGAGCAGGCGCACCATTCCGTCGCCGAACATCGAACGTCGGCGCATCCAGTTCGGCACATTGCCCCAGCGATCGTGGACCGGGCCATCTTGGACGATTCCTGCCGTCGCCATATCCGCCCAGTTGCCCCATTGCTTGAAGAAGAACGGCACGCCAGCAGCGGCGCACTGGTCGCGCAACGATCGCGCCCAATCCGGATGCATCGGCCGCGCGCCGGGTCCGCTTTCGCCACCGACGATCACCCAGTTGATCCGCGGCGAGTCCGTAAAATTGCCCCGCAATGGCTGGACATAGTCTCCCAGCCGTTGGGAGAGCGTTGTCGGAGCCTGACCGTCTCGGCGTAGGCGGATCGTGTCCAGACCAACCGGCCCAAGTAGCGGCTCGCACGACAGGAACCGCACCACTGCCGGCGTCGCCAGCAAGTGCGGGATGCGCTCGTCCGCGCGGGTCTGGTCCTCGACCGACGTGCCGAGCCAGACGTTGGGTAGAGCCCCGCCGCGCACCGCAATGGCCGCGTCGCGGCATGCTGCCAACGTTGCGCCGACCTTGCGCGCGACTTCTCGAATGATGTCGTCGCGGTTGCATAGAAGCGAGACGTACCGCTGCATCCGCTCCGGCCGCTTGGTCAGCACCTGGTGGATATGCTGCGGCGTCAGCGCCATCACGGCGAAGCAGCGATCAATCCATTCGTCGGGCACGCTATCGTGAAACAGATCGCCATGCGCGTTCCAGAAGATCCGTCGCCGGCGGCGCCACCGCAGCGGTTGCAACAAGGCCGGTTCGTGCAGCTTGGTCACGCCGTTCCAGACCGGGCCGGCCTTAGTAGCGATCGTCAGCCCGGAGCGCGATCCGGTGTGTTTCAATCGCGTGCCGGCCAGCTTCATCGCATAGCAATTCGTGCAGCCCGGCGAGACGACAGAGCAGCCGTTGACCGCGTTCACCGTCGCGTCGGTCCATTCAATTTTCGTATTGTCGCTCACGCCGCACCCGCATCGATCGAGCTGCGGAACGCCCTGCCCTTGTCGGTCGGCAAGACCAGGACGTCCCGCTTATCGCCGATCCGGCGGCCGCGCTCGAGCAAGCCATCGCTGCCCAATCGCGTCAGCGCGCGAGTGAGCACCGGTTTGGCCAGGTTGAGCTGCGTGGCGAGGTCGCGGAACAGCATCGGTGCCGGCGCGTCGCAGACGGCACCGAGCACGGCGACCTGGCGAAATGTCATGTCGGCACCACCGCCCGCGGTGACCCATGCGGTGGACAGGGAGACGAGGTCAGCCATTGTGCAGTTTCTCCATGATGGCGTTCTCCACGACTGGACCGACGCCAGTGGCGGCGATGCAGCGATCGTTGGGAAGGCGAAGTTCGGTGAGCCCAGGGCTGCGCTCGCTGGGCGGAACGCGTCGCCAGCCGTCGGCGTCGTAGATCCTGACGGGGTCGGCCATCACCAGAAGTCCTTCGAGCGTTTCGCGAAGGGCGACGGCTGGTTCACGAAGATGAACCCCGGCGGCAGGTCGTCATTGGCGTGGCGCAACAGGATATCGGCATGGCACCACGAACTGCTCAGCGGACACCAGCACACGAGATTGCGGCGGTGTAGGCGCGGCAGGCCGCGGTGGATGCGTTCCCGCATGCGGTGCAGCGCATCGATCTCCGCCGGGCAGAATCCCTGCCGCTCAAGCTGGAGATCGCTGAGGCGCGCTTCCATCCAGCGGCCGTACATCAGGATCGACCGGGCATGGCCGAACCGCTCCGACCGGAACGGGTTCGCGTACATTGTCGGCCGGCCGACATAGATTGAACCTTCGGGCGCCTTCGCGCCGCGACGGCGCGAGCGCTGTATCCGCGTCGGATATTCGCTAGGCGGAACGACCGGCGGTACGATGACCGCCGGCCTTTCCATCAATTGAAGCAACGAACCCTGCATCAGGTTTCGACCGCGAACACGGCATGCTCGGGCTTCGCGAACGCCAGCTTCGAGGTGTCGTGCGGATCGCGGAATGTGCTCGCCCAGGCGGCGAGCAGCGATTCCCCGGCCTCGCCGCCATAGTGCGACCCGTTGACGATCATCTGGTAGCGTTTGATCGACCCGTCCGGTTCGGGCGTCGAGTTGAGCACGTCGATGAGGTGATAGCGGCCGGCGCTGTCCTCGACCCGCCACAGCTTGCCGGTACGGAGGCCAACGCGCGGATCATCCGCGCCGGCTTCATCGATCACCCTGCCGCCGATCGCCTCGATCCAGTCCTGGCCGGCATGCGCGCCATAGACGCGCGCCATGACGCGCCGGATCTCGGCGTTGGGTTCGCCCTTGATCTTCTCGGGCGTGATCTCCTGCGGCCGCTCGACGATCCAGTCGGGCACGCGGACGCCGTTGACGGCATGGATGCCCCAGCCGTCGGCATAGACCAGCGCCGGCCCGGTGAGGCTGTGCAGGCGGTTGGCGGTATCGCGCTGGATGAGCTTGGGTCGGTCGCAGATGACGACGGCGCGTTCGAATGGCCACCACCATCCGCATTGCTCGGAGACGGCGATCATGGTCCGGCCGGCGGGCGGCAGATCGACGCCATTGGCCGCGTGGGCGCTAGCCCATGCGGCCCAAGCCATATCCATGCTGCCGTAACCGGCCCTCCAGACCTGAGCCCCGACCTGATCCCAGACCTGAGCCCCGACCTGATCCCAGACCTGATCCCAGACCTGAGCCCCGACCTGATCCCAGACCTGATCCCAGACCTGAGCCCTGACCTGATCCCAGACCTGAGCCCTGACCTGATCCCCGACCTGAGCCCTGACCTGAGCCCCGACCTGAGCCCAGACCTGATCCCTGACCTGATCCCCGACCTGAGCCCAGACCTGATCCCTGACCTGATCCCTGACCTGATCCCTGACCTGATCCCAGACCTGATCCCTGACCTGAGCCCAGACCTGATCCCTGACCTGATCCCTGACGGGGTTTCCAGAGATCGCCGCGCCGCTAAGCAGCGCCGCGGCGATCACGCCCTGGTACGGCGAGTCCATCCAGACGATCAGGCGTGGCGCCTCGCGACCGAGCGCGACGTAGTGCGCCCGCATCGCAGCTTCGGCCGGCGGCCGGTCGCATGGCGTGACCGACAGGCCGACGCGAAGCCCGTGCGCGCGAAACGTCGCGAGCTCGGCCACCTGCTCGGCGGTGAGCGCTTCGATCTTGCGGCCCATCAGTCGACCACCTGGCTGATCATCTCGCCGTCGTCCTCGACCTGGACGAGCTGCTGGTAGCGGCCGTCCGGCAAGTCGATCGGATCGTGCTCTTCATGGAGCAGGCGAGCGCCGCCACCACGAATATCCAGGATCTGGGCGCCCGTGGTGATGTCGCGGAACATCCGGACGTTGTCGGGCGTGTCGAACGAGAAGCTACAGCCCTCGATCCGGTGGTGATGGCCGGTCGCCTCGCCCAGAGCGAGCACGAGCTTGCCGTGTTCCGGCTCGACCTGCGTCAAGCCTTCCAGCGTGCCGAGATAGGGGATCAGTGGAACATCCCCCTGCCGATAGTTTTCCATGTCAGTCCTCTTCGTTGCCCGGCCGCCATTCGGCCGGAGGTTGGTGATTCTGGCGAGCGCCGCCGGCGTCACACCTTGCCTCCGGCGATCACCGCCAGTGGCGGCGGCTCGGAGGTGAAATCGGGGTGCTTGTTCGCCATGTGCTGCGCGAGCTGGGCGAAGGTCCGGTTGCAGCAGGGGCAAACGCCAGCCTTGGCGCGGTTGCGCAGGCGCGTAGTCTGACCCTTATAGGCCGATGCGCTACGCTCCGCGGCTTCGCGATGCTCGCGCTGCCAGGTGATCTCGTCGTCCTTCTGGGCGATCCGCTGCGTCAAGCGCTGGTTCTCGCGCCGCAGCTTGTCCTCGGGCGTCTCCCCTTGTGGGAAATGTTGCGAATGCCCCCATGGACAATGGAATGGTTGTGACGACCGCCGCAGCGTCGCCTCGGTTTCGGGGTTGAGCATGAACTGCTCGCCGCATTTGTAGCATTTGAGCCAATGGTTGGTCATCGACCTGCCCCCAGCCCAATCTTGTGGCGATTGTACCCAGGTACGCTGAGCCTGATCTGCCAGCGGCGGGTCAGCCAATGCTGCCGGCGCTCGACAAAGCCCCCGCGCGCCGCGCTCTCGACACGCATCGACGGCCAGGCCAGGCCCCGCGTCGCGCGGCCCTCGGATTGCCAGTGCTCGTCGAGCCGCTTGAGCAGCGGCAGTGCCAGATCGGCCCAGATCGGTTCGCGGCTCATAGATGCATCCCGCTGCGATCGATGCGCGCGCAGAGGTTGAAGCCCTGGCCACGTGCCAGGACGGTCACGACATTCGCGCCGTCGAGGATCAGGCGGGCGCCGCAACCGAGAACAACGGTTTCGCACCCGAACGCGGCCGCCTTGGCGATCGCCCGGTCGTGGGTGTGAATGATCGCGCGAGCGTCATCCAGCGTGGCGGCGGGGTCGACACGCTCGATCCAACGCCGCGCGGCGTGCGCACTGACAGTCACGCCGATCATGCCGGCATACCCTTGCGCAGCGTCAGGATGCCAGTATCGACGCTGGTGCCGCTGGCCTTGAACGACCCGTCAGGCAGCATTTCCCAATGATTGAGATGGCGCGCGACGAAGCTGCGGAAGTCGGCCGATTGCCTATCGGTGGCAAAGGTCCAATGCGGCGACATCACCGCGACCAGGATGCCGCCATGACGCAGGAACTCGGATGCCCGCATCACATGTGCCATGTCCTGGCCGCGGGAGAATGGCGGGTTCATCAGCACCCGGTCGATCGGCGCGGCCGCGGTCGGTTGCCACTCCGTGAAGTCGGCATGCCAAAGCCCGCAGCCATGCTGGGCGTGCAGCAATGCCGCCAGCGCCTCGACCAGCTTGAAATCCTGCTCCACCACGGTGATGTAGCAATCCAGCCGGATCGGCTCGGCGAGCAAGGCCCCTGCCCCGGCGCTGGGCTCCAGGATGTGCATGCCGGGCGCCAGCAGCGCCCGTTCCCACACCTTGGCGGCAACGGCGACAGGCGTGAAGAATTGCTCCTGCGCCCGCTTCTGGTCGACGGCGAAGCCGGTCCCGAGCGCGTCGGCCAGCTCGCCGCCAATACCCGAGGCGAAGACATGGCCACCGGCGCGGCGATCCCATTTGCCGCCAAGCGCCTTGAGGACCTTGTCGACCGCGGCATACAGCGCGCGGTCGAGTTGCCCCTCGGGCAGGCGCACGACGCTGCCGTCGACGCTGCTGCTCTCCAGGACGTCCTTGACGTCGGGCGAAATACTGACCCCCCGCGCCATCAGAGCGATCCCGTCCCGCGAAGCGCCCGGCCAATCTTCGGCAGATTGGGAACGATCGTCGTGTAGATCGCGATCAGCGATATGCCGAGGGCGCCGACCAGCAGGACAACGCCTGCCAAATAGAGGGCCGCGCTCACAGGATCACCAGGAACACAACGAGGGCGAGGAAAAGCAGGATGCCGACCGCGATCTGCGGCTGACCCAGCGCGACCAGCCCAAGCAGCAGCACAGCGAGGATGCCGACCACGGCGATGATCTGCCACGCCGTCACTTCGCACCGCCCTTGGCGCGCCCGACAAAACCGTCGGCGCTGACCGTCTCGGTCAGGCCCGATGGCGAGATGATCTTGATCGATCCGTCGCGGCCCCTGGCCAGCACCGGGCACTCGAATTGGTATTGCGGTGCCGCTGACCCTTTCGGCCAATACATTTCACGCGTCGTCGCGTTGCGCGTGACCGTTATGGTTTCGCAATGGGTCGGGTGAAGGCCCGCGTCCGTCATCGCGCGATATTGCTGCGCGGTAAGCGGCCGCCCATCGATGATCGTGCCATACCAGGGGTTCGGCTTTGACGGCGTGACGTAGAGCGTCTCCGGCTGGCGCCCGATGATATCGGCCGCGGTCATGCCGGCACCTGGATGAGCCCGAAGGCTAGGCAGCGAGCCTCGGCATGGACGCGCGCCAGTTGCGCGGTTGCGACGGCGCGCTGAGCGACCGCCAGCGCGCTCTGCGCCTCCGTCTCATGGTCGCGGGCCTCGCGATCGTCGCGGAGGAGTTTGCTGCGAACCTCCCCGGCGATCGATGCGCCGCCATTCCGTCGGTCAAGCTCGGCGCTGATCAGGCCGATCAGCGCGGGCGGATCGATGTCGATCCGTTCGGAGCGCAGGACGATCTCGCCGAACAACTCGGCGATCCGTTCGATCCGCGGTGTGGGGTGCTGGGAGTTCAGCCGGACCTCGGCGACGATCAGGTCGCGGATTTCGGCGAGGTCGGCCAGCTTGTCCTCGACCGCCTGGGCGATGTCGGGATTGGCCGAAACTTCGGTAATGGGCGAATGCAACACGGTGATCTCCCGTCACCGTCTTCGTGTCGCAGAGGCGACAGATCAGGTGCGGAACGATCTATGCATTATGCATTGGCATTCGGTCAAGTGCAAAATGCATAGGCCGAATTAATTGCGCGCTGCGGCTATACGCTCACCGCGGCGTCGTGGATTTCCGACGCGGCGCGGCGGAAGACCTCTTCACCCCATTGGTTGAAGCTCATCCCGGCCAGATCCGCGGCGCGCACGACCAGGGCGTGTAGTTCTGGATCGACGCGCATGGACAGGCGCCCAGAGAATGGGCGCTCAGGCTCTTTCCCTGCGCGATCGCAGGCCGAATGGTAGGAATCGACCGCGTCCTTGAAGGCTTGCACGATCCGGGCCGGCGTATCGGCATGGAAGGACACGATATCCTCGATGCCGGCGAGTCGCCCGGTCAGCAGAAGATCCTCTGGATCGAACTCGATCCGCGCATACTGCCCCTTGTAGGTGATCGGCCTCATGGTGCTACTCCCAAACGCATGAGATAGTCGCGCACCGCCATGATCGTATAATGCCGGGTCGGGTGCGCTTGCTCCGGCCTAACGAAGCTTCCGATGGCATCATCCCGCTCGAACGTGACGCGGTCGCCGTCTTCCTGCACCAGGTCGCATCCGATCATCAGCAGCAAGTCTTCGATCGCACTCCATTCGATCGACGGCACCGGATCGGCGAAGATCGCCTCGAGCGTATCGCGGTGCATTCCATCCATACGCTGTCATGATCCGCTGTCTGGGCATCCCTGGTGTCGCAATCTGCCGCCAAGCACTGCCTCCGTCCAGCGCCTCGTCAATGATTCCGCAATACACGTAGTTCGATCAATGATTTACTCGGCCAATATTGCCGCTGGTGTTGTTGGACAATATGGAACAAATATAGAACATGGAGAGGGCGACTCAGCCGCTGACATTACGGGAGCCGGCCTGCGAGGTCGGGTGCCGGACGTGCGACATGGGCTGCGCTATTCTTCCCGCCCGCTTGCGCTGGTGGGAGCGCGAGGTCGAACGCCTGTGCCGGGAGATATCGCTTTGCCCGACCGCCGATCTCCGGCTTGACCAACGCCGTGAGCTTGAAGGAGCTCTAGCTGGTCATGAAGGCTTGAAGCGACAATGGGCGGATAGTCCGCGAGGCGCGCGCCTGGCTGAACTTCCATCAGCGCCAGCCGCACCATTTCTTCGAGCTGCTCGACACTAGGGATATCGATCCGCTCATCCGGCACGTCGTCGATCGATCCCTTGCCGTAAAGCAGCCATTCCTCAGAGACCTTGAACTTCCGAGCATATTGCGGCGCGCTCTTTGCGGGAAATCCACGATGTCCGTTTTCGTGGCCGGCATAGGTGCCCTCCGGAATTCCCATCGACTTAGCCGCGGCCGCGGCAGACAGAAATCCGGCGCGTGTTCTGGCCTGACGCAGGCGTTCGCTGGGCGTGCTCATGCATAACGCATAGCCGCTGCCTCTATGCAAAAGGCACTTGCGTTGCTGCTGTGCATAATGCATAGACGCCACATGCGAAGTCATCGAGACATTGTGAGCGCCACTGGCCCCGACCTGATCGCGGGACAACGCGGGCTCTCCATCCATACCGTCAGATCATGGGCGCAGCGCAACTCCATCCCGGCCGACCAATGGGCCTGGTTCGCAGAACAGGGCCACGCGACGCTGGAGGAACTGGCGATCGCGGTGGCGACGCCAGCCGCTGGCAGACAGGAAGCGGCATGACGCTCGTCATCGACACCGTCAGCGAGCCCGGTGCCTGGAAGCGTGCGATCGGCCGCGGCTGCCTCGCTAACGCCGAGGCGCGCTGCAAGGCCTGCGGCGCGACCGATTGCGCGCATCCCGACCCGATCTTCGCCGGCATCGTTCCTCCCCTGCGCGAGCGCGTATTTGGTCGTGCCCTCGCCGGCGGCGGCTCCCCTGCCGCCGGCGGCTTTGTCCACCAGGTGGCGGGCGACCGACAGACGGATAATCTTGGGGGCATGGAAGAGCGTGGCGGTGTCCATGGGCTAGGTTCTCCCACGGCAGGCCTCGCAATGTCATGACGAAATCACTGGTCATCACGCAGAGCAGTACGAAACGGCTGTGCGCCGCGGCCCTGGCCGATGCCAAGTCGAGGCACGACTGGTCGAACCAGGACGCAGGCGACGCGCTCGGCTGCGGCGAAGGCACGATCCGCAACCGTCTGAACACCGACGATGTCGGCAACCAGATGACCGTGCACGAACTTCGCCGATCGCTCGGCGCCGACGGCACTCACATCGCAAACAAGATCCTTTCGGGCGACGGCTACCTGGTCGTGCCCGTCACCGCGGCTGACGCGCCGGATGCATTCGCGCTCGCCGCATCGTCATCGCGCTGCACGGCCGAGCTGATCGAGGCAGCGCAGGACGGATTCGATTTCGACGAGGCAACCAGCCTGCTCCCCAAAGTGGTCGAGCAGCGCGAGGGGCTCGCAAGTCTTGAGGTATTGCTTCGCCGCACGATCGCGGAGGGGCCGAAACGATAGGACTGGCAGCCGGCTAGGGTGCCGGCGGGGAGTGTTGGACATGAAAGTGCATGACAATGCGGCGGCGGCGATGGTCGCTTCCGCGATCGCTATCGCTTTGCCCGCTGGGTCGCGCTCGTGAGCCGCCCCGCGACCTCTCGCCTCAAGGTCAATCCGCCCCTTGGGCGGATGCCGACCCTGCAGTTCATCCTGCTGGGCGAGTTGGCGGTCGACGCCACCTATCAGCGGTCGATCGCCGGCGGCGACAGCCAGTCGCTGATCCGCAAGATTGCCCAGCACTGGAACTGGGACCTGTGCCAGCCTCTCGTGGTCAGCCGACGCGACAATGGCGACATGTATGTGATCGACGGCCAGCATCGCCTGGAAGCGGCGAGACTTCGCGGCGATATCGCCCAGCTCCCTTGCGTGGTCGTCGCCTATAGCTCGACCGCCGACGAAGCGGCGAGCTTCGTGCATCTCAATCAGCAGCGCCGCCCGCTGTCCAAGCTCGACATCTTCAAGGCGGCGGTCGCCAGTGAAGACGGCGAAGCTTGTGCAATCATGGAGGCTCTCGCCTACGCCGGTCTGTCGATCGCGGCGCACAGCAACTTCACGGCATGGAAGCCGGGCCAGATCTCGAACATTAGCGGGATCGAAACGAGCTGGCGACGGCATGGCCAGGAAACCACCACGACTGCCCTTCGCGCGCTGCGGCTGGGATTCGAGGGCCAGGTCCTCCGCTACGCCGGCACGATCTTTCCGGGCATCGCGGGCGTCTGTGCCGATGAGGCGCGGCGCGGCGCCTTCGGTCCACTCAGGTTCGAACGCTTCGTCGCGATGCTGTCGAAACGCGAACAGGTGCAGTGGCGCAGCGACATCATGCGCGCAAAGGCGGATAATCCGCTCTTCAAGTTCGGCGCTGCAAGCCTGAAGGTCATCCTCGATGCCTGGGCGGAGGCGAGTGGAGATCCGCCGAAGAGCGTCCCTTCGTCTGCACCCACGCCCCCCCCCACGCCCGCCGTAGCGCCGTTCACAGGCAGCCGGTGGTGCGACCAGTGCGATATGAAGGTGTCGCATGTTGAGGCTGCTGGCTGCCGCAGCCGGTTCTGCTCGCTGAAGGTGCGGGCATGAAGGCCTCCGCGCTTCGGCGCCATCCCTCGATCAAGCCGAGCGGCCGCGGCGTCGTGCTATCGGCGCTCGACCCCGCCTACCGCGGTGGCCGTACAAACTTCCCGTCGCGGGTGTTCGATCCCGACGAGGTCCAGCGCGTCCTGAAGACCGGGCACCAGAGCCGCAAGATCGGCAAGATCGTGATGAAGGGCCGGCTGCGCGATGCGCCGATCTTCACCGCGACGCTCGAGGAACGGGCAACCTGTCCTCGGACATGTGCCGCATGGGCGTGCTGCTACGGCAACAACATGCAGGCGGCGGAACGGATCGTCGCCGGACCGGCGTTCGAGGCTGCGCTATGGGATGAGCTCGCGGCGCTGCAGGTCGCGCACCCCCGCGGCTTCCTGGTCAGGCTGCACGTGCTCGGCGACTTCTATAGCCTCGATTATGTCGACCTCTGGCGCCGCGCGCTGATCGCGTTTCCGGCGGTCCATGTCTTCGGGTTTACGGCGCGACTGCCCGGCACGCCGATCGGCGATGCCCTATGGCCGCTGATCCGCGACCAGTGGGATCGGTTTGCTGTCCGCGTCTCGGGCATGCCTGACGCCACCAAGGCTTCGCAGCTGGAGCCCCACCACCATCCAGCATCGATCGCCTGCCCGGCCCAGACCGGCGCGACAGACTGCTGCGCGACCTGCGCGCTCTGCTGGCAGACCGACCGCAGCATTTCGTTCAGGAGGCATTGAGCATGAATACGTGCGTCGATTGCGGATGCGAGATCAAGGCTGGTGCTGCGCGATGCGTCGAGCATTTCAAGGCGCACCGCGCCGCCGGCCGCAAGCAATATATCTGCGTCGATTGCGGTGGACCGCGGTCGAAAGGCTCGGAGGCCAGGTGCAGGTCCTGCGGCCAGGAGCCGCGTCGTCGCCCGATGCCCGACGACTTCGTGGCAGTGGCGCCGACGATGAGCGCCGCTGACCTGGCCAAACACTATGGCTGCAGCAACGCCAAGATCACCCAGTGGTTTGCCGCGACTGGCATGTCCCGCAGCACGCAGACCCGGTTCAAACCGCTCGGAGCGCCGCCAGAGAGCTTCGCGCGCGTCGCGCCCACGATGACACTCCACGAACTGGAGATGATGTTCGACCGCGGCGCGCACGTCATCAAACGTTGGTGTGTCGAATGCGGCGTCTCGCCGCGGCGGTATGTGCCGCACTTCGTGTCCCGCGGCAATCGCATGCCCGTCGCGCCGGTGGTGTTCCACGACCTCAGCCGCGCCGGCCAGGCGGCGGAATATCTCCAGCGGTTCGGCCCAGTCTATCGCTGCAATGCCAACGGCCGCGCCGATGCCGAGGGGCAGCATTGGAGTCGGCGTGGCTTCGTCCTGACCGACGACGAGATCATCGAGCGCGCCGAGCGCCAAGGCTGGCAACCGGAAAGCTGGCGGAGGCTCGCGGCATGATGGCGCGCGAAATCATCGAGGCCGAGATCGAGCGGCTGATCGGGGTGCTCGATCTGATTGACGGCGATGCCGATCTCGAAGCCGAGATGGACGTCGGTGCCGACGATCACGGCGAGCCCGACGGTGCCGTCCTCCTGGACCTGGCGGCATGAGCGCCTTGCTCGACCGCGTCGCCTTCTGGCTCCGGACGCGCCGGCTCGCTCGCGAGCTCGGTACCGCGCTCTCGCTGCGCCGTCGCGGCAGGGTCCAACGCCAGCACGCGGCGCGCAAGGGCGTCACCACGAAATTCCAACATCGCATGGAAGGATTGAAACGATGACCAGCGGCCATGTCGCAGCCGAAGAACTGCGCCTGCTCATCGAGCGCGCCGAGCGCCTCGAGGACGAAAAGCGCGGCATCGCCGATGACATCAAGGATGTCTGGGCGGAGGCGAAATCGCGCGGTTACGACGTGAAGGCCGCCAAGAAGATCCTGGCGATCCGCAAGAAGAAGCGGGAGGAGTGGCAGGAAGAGGAGGCGATCCTCGAAACCTATCTCCACGCGCTCGGCATGGATTTCTCCAGCACGCCGCTGGGTGCCGCGGCGCGCATGGACGACGAGCAGCCGAGCCTCGAGCAGCTCGCTGCGCAGATCCACGCCGCCGGCGGTCGCATGGTCGACGGCAACCTGGTCCTGCCGATGGGAACGGCGACCGCGGAGAGCAGCGACGCGCCGCTGGAACCGGACGAGGTCTATGCCAAGGCCGTCGCATTGGTGCGACAGCACGGCAAGGCCTCTACGTCCTGGCTGCAGCGGCAGCTCAAGATCGGCTACAATTCGGCGGCGCGCGCGATCGAACGGATGGAGCGCGAGGGGCTGGTGTCGAGCCCCAGTCCTACCGGCGCGCGGAGCGTGCTCGAGGCGGTGGCGGCAGCAGTGAACGCCGGTGCCCTCGGGCCGGGCGTCACCGCTGAGGTGCGTACCTGATGCGCCCCTTCGGTATCTTCCCCTCCCTGCTCTTCAGTGCACTGGCGACGCCGGCGGCCGCGATGGCGATCGCGCCGCAGCCAATGACGATCGAAACGCCTCGGCCATCGCCGGGAAAACGCGAAGAGAAGCGTCGCGCGATGGTTGCCCAGTCGATGCCGAACTGGCGGTCACGCGGTGCGCAGGCCAAGCCGAAGAAGCGTCCGAACATGCGGACGATATCGAAACGCGTTCGTCGCAAGCATCGGCGGGCCCGCTGATGGCCGCGCAAAAGGCCCCGCGATGGCGCCAGGCCGAACTCCGGACGCTCGACGACGTCTATCCTCGCGAAGGTGTTCGCGGGGCTGGCGCAGCGCTGCCCGGCCGAACCTGGCTCGCCATCTTCAACAAGGCGTCTGAACGTGGGCTGCGGTCGCCGCTCCTGTTCGATGCGCCGCGCGCGAAGTTGACCGGCCCGGCACTGGAAGAGGCGATCCGCCTCCGTGAGGTGGAGCATTGGTCGTTCGCGCGGATCGGCGCGGCGCTGGGCCTGTCCGAGGGTGGTGCCCAGAACGCGGTGACCAGCGCCTTGTGTCTCCGCAACGGCTTCACGCCGGCGCAGCGTGATGCCGGCGGCCGGCTGACGCCCGAAGGAATGGACCGACTGCGCTGGATGCTGCGCAAGGGGATGAAGGCCGTCGACATCCAATCCCGCCTGGCGGTCAGCGCCAGCACGGTCAGCCACGTCCGCCGCGTCTACAACGCAGAGTTGAAGGCGCGCGGCAAGGCGCTGTTGCCCCCCCCCAATGGAGGCGCGCTCTATTCGGGCGCGAAGCTGGCCCCAGCCATGCGTAAGGAGGTGGAACGCCTGTACCTGGCCGGCCTCGGCTCACTCAAGATCAGCGAACGCACCGGTGCCAGCAAGACCAGCATCGGCCGGATCCGTAATCGCCTGATCAAGCGGCTGGCGCGGCAGGGCAAGACGCTACCGGGCTGCACGAAGCAAGGCTCCCGCAACAGCGCCGCGGCCGAATCCGCTTTGTTCATTCCCGCCGCGGCGTTGACCGAATTCCGCCGCCTGCTGGTCGAAGAGGGTATGTCGGCGCGCCGTGCCGGCCTGCGCGCCGGTATCGGCAGCAAGCGCGCGCATGAGCTGCGTAACGATATCGTCGCCGAACTGACGGCCGAGGGCGGCACGCTCGACACGCAACGGCTCGGCCGCGGTCATGACAGCAAGGTCGCGATCGCCGAGGACAGTCTGTTCCCGACCGGGCGGATGGCGATCATGCGCTATCGGCTTCACGCCGCCGAACACGGCTATCCCGCGGCGATCGAGGCATTGCGCGTGGCCCGCGCCCGGGCCCAGCGGGAAGCGGCCGAGGCTGCACGGCGGCCCAAGACCTTCGAGGAGCAACTCGCGGCGGTCCGCGCGGGCGCCCGGCTGGTCAATGTCCCCATCTTCCGGCGCGCCGATCCCACCATGACGCTCGGCGGCGTCGCGCCGGAGGCGATCTGATGGCGGGTTCGCTCAACTATTGCGACGTGGTCGCACCCGCCAGCCGTCAGATTCTACAAGGAGAGCAATCTTGAACGCCCCCGAAAACGCTGGTCCCAGCACCTTGCCACTCGCTCAGATCAGGCAAGGGCATAACCCGCGGCGCTACTTCGACCGAGAAAAGCACGAGGAGCTCGTGGCATCCCTGCGCATGCGCGGCATGTTGCAGCCCATGCTGCTCCGGCCGGGCCCGCTCGGCGACAACTGCTATTTCATCGTCGCGGGCGAGCGCCGGTACCGGGCCGCGATCGAGGCTTTCGGTGCTGAGGGCGAAGTCCCCGTGGTTGTGCGCGAAATGACCGAGCAAGAAGCGCTCGAGGCGGCGATCGACGAGAACGATATCCGCGAAGACGCATCGGAAACAGAACAGGCCGACGCCGCGGTCCGCGTGCTCGCTGCCTGCGGGAACGAGCGTGCCGAGGCCGCCAGGCGCCTCGGCTGGTCGCCGGCGAAGCTCGACCGCCGTCTCGCGCTCGCCAACCTCTCCGAAGCGGTGAAGGTCGCGCTCGACGAACGGCGGATCAAGGTCGGGCATGCCGAGCTGCTCGCCGCGGTGCCGGGCGATAAGCAGGACAAAGCGCTCGACACGATCGTCACCGCCGCCCTCGACGTTGCCAAGACGCGCGAGCTGCTGATGCGCGTGACGCAGAGCCTGGGCGCCGCCGGCTTCGACAAGACGGAATGCACGACCTGCCCGTTCAACTCAGCGTCACAGCGCGCGCTGTTCGAAACCCACGTCGACGACGGCCACTGCACCAACCCGGGCTGTTTCCAGCTCAAGACCGATGCCGCCGATGCGGCACGGGCTGCGGAGAAGGATCAAACGCAGGAACCCACGGTCACGCCAGCGGTCGAAACCGCTCCCCACGCCGGGATCTGCCGGATTTGCGGATGCACCGACGATCGCGCGTGCGAAGAGCCCTGCACCTGGACGGACAAGTCGCAGACCCTTTGCAATAATCCGACGTGCGTCGCCGCGGCGGCGGCACCGGTCCTCGCTCCTGCGAGTCCGGAAAAGCCGTCTGGCAAACCGTCGGCGCCGCAGAAAACAACGGTAACGGCCAAGTCGATCGCTGGCCGCGTGACCCCGCTGCGCGAAACGGCCTGGCGGCGCGCGCTGGTTCAGGCATGCGAGGGCGACCCCGAGTTCGCGCAAGCGTTCGAGGCGATCCTCCGCGACGTCTGGAAGGTCGATCGCGCTTTCCTCGGCCAATTCAACAAGGACGAGCTCAAGTTCATCGCCCAGGAGTGCGGCCTGGTCGCGCATATGGGCGAGAAGGCGTTCGCCAGGCTGCTCCCGTCGCCGGTCGGCAAAATCGTCGACGGCATGCTGAACGCCACCGGCTTCGACTGGTCCGGTCGCCTCCCCAGCTCGATCACGCTGGACGGCAAATATGGCCCGCCCCCGGCGGCGGACGCCAGCGCCACAACCGAATCTCAGAACAAGGACTGACCGCTATGCTGATCACCAGCTTGCTGCCGCTGCTCTCGCGCTATTCGCTCGGGTTCGATCTCGCCGCCGGGCCCGACGATACGGTCACGCTGACCGTCATCCCCCGGAAGGCCGAGGGCGCGGCCCGTAATCTTGAGGGCGGAGAGGTGCGGCCGATCTCGATCACCGCGAGCGCCGCAGAGATCGACGAGGAACTCGCCAAGGGTGCCGATGGCGCGCTCGGCCAGCTTATCGCCGTGCGCAAGGGGTTGGGCGACCAACTCGCCGAGCAGCAGCAGGCGGCCGAGGCGGCAAAGACGGCGGCGGCCACCAAGTCGAAGCCGGCGAAGGCTGCTGCGACTGCGCCCACCCCCTCACCGGCGGCGGCGCAACCGCCTGCGGCACCGCCCACCGAACCCGCGCCTGGCGAGCCCGCCAGCCTCTGGTGATCGATCTCCCAAGCCATTCCGTCACCACCAATCGAGAGCAGCCATGCAAATCAATCATCTGACCAGAGCGTACCGCTACGACGGTATCGATCTGCCGATTCCGCCCCACCTTGCCGACGATCCGCAGGGCCTGCGCGCCTATCACGCCACCCTCTACCCGGCGATCCTCAACGCCGAGACGGTTGACGCGGGCGTGTCGGGCGGCGTGCTCGTCACCGAATACCGGCGCGCGGTCGGCACCAAGGGCTGACGGTGGCGCGGCGCAAGAGCGCGGACATCCCCGCAGCCGCCCGCAAGACGCTCCTCGAATGGATCGAACAAGACGATGTCGACAGCAGCATCCAACCTAACTGCAGCGAAACGGATCAAGCGCTCCACGCGAGCATCCTCCTCGCGCCCTATGACGGAGCGTCGGCGTACGAGCGTCTTCAACCGCCCGCAGGGTTGCGTCTCGCGCCCCTCGGTTGAACTGGCGGGGTGTTCGGTCGCGCTGTCGATCGATGTCCCGGCAGGTTTCGATGCGCCGCTCGCCGCGCACCACAAGCTGATCGGCGCTTGGGTCGCATCGCACGAAAAGTCGGATGCCCGATATACCCGTGCCGATGCTCGCAAGCATATCGAGCGCGCGTTCGATGCGGCGGTGATCGAGATCCTCAAGCCGTTCAATTTGGCGGACCTGCAAGTGCTCGCGCTTGCTGGTGACGATGGCACGGCGCCGGCGATCGCCATCGTTTGCGACACCGTCGGTCAGATCGACCTGGGCTGGATCGAAGAAAGTAATCCTCTCGCGGCCGCGCCGGGCAAGCGCGTGGCGCCGCAAAGGTGGTGTGCCGCAGCCTATCAGGCGTTGGAAGATACCCTCTCGGTGGCGCTGCCGATCTTCGGCTATGGTGACCTGTTCGAAGAAATGGCCGCATATAGCTGGGACGGCGAGACCACGGACGTCGCCGCGATCAAGGCGATGGTCGATATGGGCCAGGACCTGGGCGACATCGACGAGGAAATGTTGCCCTCGGCCATGAATGCGCGCCGGCCGGCCTGGATGCTCAAGGAGAACGCGGCTCCGCTGAAGCAGCTGCCGGCGGCGCTGCGGCGGAGGATCTATCGGCTTCGCGATCTGCGCGTGGCCATCAAAGGTATGCCGGCCGAGACGAACGCCTGGCACTTCTCGTTCGATCAGGTCGTCGAATACATGCCCGAGTTCGAGGACGCTTCGCACTTGCCGGCGATGACGCTCGTCCCCGCTGACCAGTTCGCTCGCGAGCTCGATTACGTCGGCGATTACGGCATGCAGCAGGGCTTCATGAATATCGCCGGGCTTTGCCCGCTGTCCGACGCTGCCGCGGTCGACGCGTGGTTCGCGTCACTCAGGCTCGGCGCCGAGTTCCTGCTCGCCGCCCAGGAACTGATCACCATCGACCCCGCCAATTCGTGTGAGTAGCTGATGCCAGGACATTCCACCCAGTTCGAAGTCACCGACGGCAGCATGGCGCTGACCAACGCAATCCTGCTCTACCAGCCAACGGGCCAATCCGCGCCGGGTCGCTCCCTGCCCGCATTCGCTAGCCTTCACGCGGTGGAGCAGGCGGAGGGCAAGCCGACGATCGGCGCCGGCGCGCCTCTTTCGCACGCCCATCTCCGCCAATGGGCGAAGGCCCTGGGTTTAGGCGCCCCCCCCGAGATCCTGCCTGACAACGTCGTCGTCTATCACACCGACATGCTGGCGTGGTGGACGCCAGAGCGCGTCCGTCCTGGCTATTTCAACCTGTCGGCACCGCCCAAGGGGCTGCGCGCGCTTTCGGAGCGCACGGTGGTGCCTGTTCCCTATCCCGCTCACCTATTCGTTGCCACGCGATCGGGCCTTGGCGTCTACGCCCTGCCCACCAACGAACGGCCGACCGCGTTGACCGTGTTGATGTGCTCGCCGGTGCTGAACGTATTTGCCAGCGGGCAACTATGCTGGGGCAATATCCCCCAACCGAAGAAGATCACGCTCGCCGCGATCGCGGAATACGAGCGGGCGGTGTTCGATTCCTGGTCGACGCATCCCAATCCCGGACAGGAGCACAGCGTAACCGGCAAGGGCGGCCTGGTGCGCCTATGGGATGACCTCGCGACGCGTAAGGCCGTCCGGTTCCCCTATAAGCGGCTCAAGCCGTTCGGCGCCGGCGCGCCGGTGAGTTTCGGGCAGCTTGTCGCGCGGAGTGGCCGCGCATGACGATCCTCGCCAATGATCCCACTGCGGCGGCAGTGCTCTCAGCTGCGCCGTGCTACCCCATCCCGCCGAGCGGATCGTCACCCGCCATCGATGCGCTTCGCTCAGCGCGCGCCGGCCGCGGCCTGGCCGTCGGCCACGATGGCGTGATGCTGATCCTGCGGCGGCCGTGGCTTGAGCTCGACGTGCCGATCACGGAGGCGCTCGCCGCCTATTTCCCCTATGGCAGCATTGGCCGGCCGCGGGCCGACCTGCGTTGCGGCCTCATCCCTCGCCACCACCTCGACGAGATCCTCGACCATTTCAGGGCGGCGCTGCCGAATGAGGCGGCAGCGTTCGTGATCTGGAACGAGGTCGACGGGAGATTCGCCGTCAATCTCCCGGCCATCGACCATGCGACGCCCTCGCGGCTGGTCTATCGCACGCCGAACCTGCCGCCGAATTGGCATATCGTCTGCGACGTTCACAGCCACGGTCGCGCAGCCGCCTTCTTCAGCTCGACCGACGATGCCGACGACGCCCATGCGACCAAGATCGCGCTCGTGTTCGGTGGCCTCGACGATCCGGCCAGCCCGCCGACGATGGCTTCGCGGCTGTGCGCCGATGGACTGTTCCTCCCCATGCCTCGCAGCCCGTTCGCTGGAGATCGCGATGCAGCCTGACGCCCCAGCCCGACACTATCTGCTCGCGGCATGCGACAAGCACGACATCAACGTCCAGCTCGTGGGCTGCGGCGGAAACGGGGCGCAGATGCTGATGGGCCTCGCATCGCTCGACACGGCGCTGCGGGCGATATCGTCGCGGTCGCTGCACGTCACGGTCGTCGACGACGACATCGTGACCGAGGCAAATCTCGGGCGGCAGCCGTTCTATAGCTGCGACCTGGGGAATTCGAAGGCGATCACTCTCACCGAGCGGATCAACCTGGCGCACGGGCTAGCCTGGCGAGCAGTTCATGGCCGCGCCCCGGAAGCAATCGGCGTGCGAGATGTAGACGTCCTGATCACCTGCGTCGACACCGCCGCAGCTCGCCGGGCGTTGGGTGCTGCGATGGGCGAGATCGGGCGACCGCCTCGCTATTGGCTGGATCTCGGCAACCGCGCGACCGATGGGCAATTCTTGATCGGCTGTCCGGCGGGCGGCGGCGCCAAAAACGACGCACGCCTCCCCACTGTGCTCGAGTATTTCCCCGAGCTCGCCGACGAGAGCGTCGCGGAGGACGATGCACCCTCTTGCTCAGTGGCGGAGGCGCTCGAGCGTCAATCGCTGTTCGTCAACCGTGTCGTCGCGAGCCACGCGCTGGCGCTGTTGTTCGACCTTCTCGGCCGCGGGTCGATCAGCCACGCTGGCGGCTTCATCAACCTCGCCAGCGGACAGGCCGTTCCGATCCCGCTACCGGCTAAGGTCGCGGTTGAGCAGGTAGCGGCATGATGGTGCACCCCCATGCTGAGGCGCTGGTCGTCGTGCTTCGCGCCGGGCGATACCGCACGAGCACCGAGGCAGCGCTGCAAGATTCGATCGAACAGCATCTGACGTCATCGGGCGTCGAGTTCGAACGCGAAAAGGTGCTCGCGCCGGGCGAGCGCATCGACTTCTTCGCTGGCGGCGTCGGGATCGAGGCCAAGGCGCGCGCGAACAAGCGAGCCGTATTCCGCCAGCTCGAGCGCTACGCGACCAACGATGCGATCGACGCCCTGATCCTGATCACCGGGACCGCGATGGGTCTGCCGGCGACGGTCAAGGGCAAGGCACTATTCTACGTCTCGATCGGCAGGAGCGCGCTGTGAAAACTTACGGCAAGCTCAAGCTGGTGCGCGATGGCGTCCACTATTGGGAACTCAGCGACTTAGCGCCGCATGTTGCGATCGCGTTCAAGAGGCTGTTCCCGCGCGTACCCGCATCGGCAAAGACAATCACGCTGAGCGACGCCGACGACATCCGCGCCGATCTCGACTGGTTCATGGCCCGCTATCCTCTGGCGCATGAAGAGGCCGACGAGATCGCCGGCGGTGTTTCCAGGGTTAAACACCGCATCGCAGAGCGTGACCGTATCCTGCTGCCAGATTGGAAGCCGGGCGAAATTCTCGGATTCCGCGATGGTTACGCGCCATACCTCTACCAAAGTCAGGCTGCTCAGATCGCCATCGACAATGGCGCGCTGCTTCTCGGCGACGAAGTCGGCCTTGGTAAGACGATCACGGCCGCTGCGGCGTTTACGGCAGGCGCGCCCATGCCGGCCGCTGTCGTCGTGCAGGCGCATCTCGCCGGACAATGGCAGGCGCGGATCGAGGAATTCACGACGCTCAGGGTTCACGTCATCAAGGGAACCAAGCCCTATGACCTGCCACCCGCGGACATCTACATCTTCCGCTATTCGAACGTGCTCGGCTGGGTCGATGTCATCACCAGCGGCGTGTTCAAGTCGGTTGCCTATGACGAGATCCAGGAACTGCGCCACGGACGCGGCACCGCAAAGGGCGCGGCGTGCTGGCACCTGAGCGACCAGGCCGATTTCACGCTCGGGCTGACCGCCACGCCGATCTACAATTACGGCGACGAGATCCATCGCGTGATGGGGTTCCTGAAACCGGACCTGCTCGGCGACGCATATGAGTTTACCCGCGAATGGTGTGGCGGCGGCAAGATCGTGAAGGATCCCGACGCGCTGGGTTCGTACCTGCGCGAGACCGGCTATTTCCTGCGGCGGACCGAGGATGACGCATCGGTCGACGCATCGATGCCGCCCCCGAATATCATCGACTGGGAAGTCGGGTACGACGTCGCTGCCGCGGAGGGCGAGGAGGCGCTGACGCGCGCGCTCGCGATGACCGTGCTGCAGGGCAGTTTCGTCCAGGCCGGCCAAGCTGCGCGTGAGCTCGACAGCCGAATGCGCCAGCTGACCGGCATCGCCAAGGCGCGGTCAGTCGCCGCCTACGTTCGCCTGCTGCTCGAGGATGGCCAACGCGTCCTCCTCGCCGGCTGGCACCGCGAGGTCTATTCGATCTGGCAGCAGGAACTCGCTGGGTTCGATCCGGTGCTATATACCGGCAGCGAGACCACGGCGGGCAAACAGCGCAGCTTCGATGCCTTCGCCGGAGGTGATGCTCGCTTGATGATGATCTCGCTGCGCTCCGGCGCCGGGCTCGATGGATTGCAGGAGCATTGCAACGACCTGGTGGTCGGCGAGCTCGACTGGTCTCCGCAGATCATCCACCAGCTCGTCGGGCGCTTGCGTCGTCCTGGTCAGCGATTCCAGGTCACCGGGCATATCCTCCACGCCAATTGGGGTAGCGATCCGGTCCTGCTGGAGACGCTCGGGATCAAATCCGACCAATCGCGCGGCCTAATCGCGCCTGGCCAGTCGCCTGCGCCGAAGGTCAGCGACGATTCCCGGATCCGGCGGCTCGCTGAGCATGTGCTGAAGATGCAGGGCGTCGATGTCGCGCAGGTGGCGGCATGACGCTGTACGATGCGTTCCACGCCCTACTCACGAATCCCGTGTTTGCTGGAATTGCCGGTGGCGCTGGCATGTCGGCCGTTCTCTATCAGGTCCGCGCTTTGCCCAAGCACGCTTGGGATTGGGCCCAGCGGACATTCACCGTGTCGATCGACATCGACAATTCCGACGAATTCTTCGGCAAGATGTCGGTCTACCTATTCCGGCACGATCATGCCCGTCGGGCGCGTCGGCTGCGGATGGCTGAGTTCTACGACTTCGGCATGGAGAAGTGGCGCTGGGTGGTCAGCCTCGGCCAGGGCAACCTGTTGTTCCGCGACCATGGCGCCTGGTTCCTGATCAACCGGTCGGTCAGCGACGTCGCCAAGGGTGAGGCGCTGAAGCGGCGCGAGACCTACTACATCGCCTCGCTGGGCCGCAGCCAAGCCGCGCTGCGCGGATTGATGGAACGGGTCGACGCAGTTCACGACGCGACCGACACCACGCGCGTTTATGTCTTCCACAACGGCTATTTCCTGCTCGCCGACCAGAAGCCGCGGCGGTCGCTTGATACGGTGTTCATCCCTGAGGATCAGAAGCGCCAAATCATCGCCGACGTCGAGCGGTTCGCGGCGTCGCGATCGGAATATCGCCGCAAGGGTGTACCGCATCGCCGCGGCTATCTGTTCGAGGGGCCACCGGGGACGGGTAAGTCGACGCTTGCCTATGCGATCGCATGCCATATCGGCAAGCCGGTCCATGTCGTCAACCTCAACACCTGCGGTGGCGACAGCGGTCTGATGATAGCGTTCAACATGGCGGGTGCCGAGGCGCTAATCCTGATCGAGGATATAGACACGGCCAAGGTGAGCCACGATCGCGCAGCCGCTCCCCCGACCGCCGAACTGGCGATCAAGCCCGAGGAAGGTGTCACGCTGAGCGGCCTGCTCAACGCGGTCGATGGTGTGGCAGCGCGCGACGGCCGGATCCTGATCATCACGACCAACCATGCTGAAGTGCTCGATCCGGCCTTGCTTCGTCCTGGACGGATCGATCGACGCGAGGTGATCGGGCTGATCGAGTACGACCAGGCCCGCGCGATGTGTGCGCTGCACCTGCCTGAGCGTGATGACACGTGGTTCGCGACAGAGATCGCGCCGATGCTACCGACATCACCCGCGGCGGTGCAGCAGCGCTTGCTGGCGGAGGACGCATGACGGCGCCCGTCAGCACCGCCGGCCAGGTCGGCATCAATTGCCCGGGCTGCGGCGAGAATCTGCGCCGCGCCTATGTCGCGAAGAGCCACCCCACGCCAGGCGGTCAGCGCAGGCTGCGCTATTGCCCAAGTTGCCACGCTCCGGTGGATTCGCTGGAGCAGGTGATTGGCGCCGGTCGTAACGTTCTGATGATCGATATCAGCTCGACACCGCCCGGCCGGATGCGGCTGATCCGCGCCCTATGTCGCGAACTGGCTGTCCCTGCGTCGACCTGGGGCCGGCCATGACCCAGAACCGCTCATCCGCTGTTATGCAGCAACGCTCCGAGGCGCCCGATGCTCTGGACGATTTCCCGACGCCGCCTTGGGCGACGCGCGCGCTGGTCGAATTCCTGCTCGCGATCGGCATCCCGTTGCACCGACAGTGCGCTTGGGAGCCATGTTGCAACCGCGGCTACATGGTCCGGCCGTTGCGCGAGGTGTTCGCTACGGTGCGTGCCAGCGACGCCCTGCTCTACGCCGATCATGTTCTCGACGAGGTGCCCGAAGTAATCGACTTCGTGACGACCGGCTTCACCGAGACGTCGGTCGACTGGATAGTCGCGAATCCTCCGTTCAATCTCGCCGAGGAATTCGTAACGGTGGCGCGGGGCCTAGCAACGGTCGGCTGCGCTATGCTGGTGCGCGGCGCCTTCACCGAAGGCACAGGACGCTATGCCCGGCTGTTCGGTGTCCGGCCGCCCGATTACGAGCTCAAGTTTTCGGAGCGCGTGGTCATGCTCAAGGGCCGCCTGGTCCGCGCCGGCGATGCCGACCCGTTCAACCTGGACGATGACGGAAATCCTCGCGATGCGTCGACGGCTACAAGCTATGTCTGGCTAGTCTGGCTGCGCGAGGGTGGTGGCGATACCCGTGCCCGCTGGATCGCGCCTTGCCGCCTGCGGCTGGAGCGCGAGGGCGACTATCCGGTCTACGACCTGCCACGCGCTGCTGCCGAGCTACCGTTGTTCGATGCGGTGGCGGCATGAGCGTCGATCTGATCACCAGGCTGATCGAGGCCGGCACGCCGGCAGCGTTGGTGGCAGAAGTGACGATCGCGCTCGCACGCGCACAAGCGGCGGCTGACGCGACTATCGAAGCAGCGCTTGCGCCAAAGCCCGGCGCCCTGCGCATGCGAGCCTATCGTGAGCGTCACAAGGCGTCACAAGGCGTCACATGTAACGATAATGACGGCGGAGTGACGGCTAGCGTCACCGAGCCCGCCCCTTCGCCCCCTTCCCCTTCTTCCCCCCATACCCCCCAAGAACCCCTACCCCCACATCCCCACCCGGAACAGTCAGACGCGTACGCACGTAAGGCCGCTGGGATCGTGTTGGCGATCATCGTCGCAGGCTGCGAGTCTGGGCTTGCGGCGAAGCGAGCCAAGGCAGGCGGGTGGCCGGTCGAAATGCCTCCTCCGTCCGACGTCAACGATGCCCAGTGGGCTGGGTTCATCGCTCACCGCAGGGCCAAGCGGGAACGTCTCACCCAACGGGCATACGACCTGCTGTGCGGCAAGCTGCGCACTCACTCATGCGACGAATGGCCGCCCGGTCGGATCATCGACACGATCGTCGATCGTGGATGGACGAGCTTCGAGCCGGCGTGGTTGAACAGGATACAGGAACCCCAAAATGGAAGACGGAACGGCGCGGGAATCGGCATGGCAATCGCTGGGCAACGTGGCGCTGGTCGATCGCAGGACGGCTTCCTCAACGCCATCCGCGAAGCGGCCGATCACTTCGGACCCGACGACGCCGAAGGAGAGCCGGATTCTACGGGAGTGGGCTGAGAGCATCCCGGTCGGTATTCCTACACCGGCGTCGAAAGAACAGATCACCAAGCATCTGGAATTCCTTGCTTCGACCCTGCCGTCGAAGAGCGTGGATGACGCGGCCGGAAAGAAGCGTTTCGCGGTCTACGTGAGCATGCTGCTGGGGTTCAGCAACGAAGCGCTGACCTATATGTCGCGCCAGGTCTGCGCGACGTTGAACTGGTTCCCGACACCTCACCAATGCCTTCATCTGGCCAAGGAATATCGGGCGCCCGCGTCCGAGAAAAAGGCGGTGCTGCTAGCATGCGACAGGTTCGATCAGCGGGCGTTCGAAGAGTGGGTCGCTGCTCTTCCTGGCGTCGAGGAACCGGACCTGAACGTCCCGGCCTTCTGGATCAACAGCGCCTTGACGCGAGCGCTACTCCGAAAGCTCGATGACGGCCGTATCGTGACGCGCGATCGTTATCGGCAACTCACGTCGTCGCCCGACGGACCGGCAACGAACGCGTGAGCGTCCTCGGCAGCCTTGGTATCATGTCCGAACCCGCCATGCGGGCCGGGAATCGTGGGGGTAAGACTTGTGGGCGACGCAATGACGCCTGAGCGGCGTGATGTCGATGGCTGGTGCATCCTCAGGACGAGTGGTGCCCGCACGCTGCGACTAGCAGAGTCACTGATGGCGGCCGGGCTAGATGCATGGTCGCCTGAGATGATGGTCACGCGGCGCCAGGGCAGGATGCGCAAGCGCGTCGAGGTGTCGACGCCCATCCTGCCGACGTTCGTGTTCGCCAGGGCTCGGCATATCGCTGAGCTGCAGGCATGCCGTATGCTGCCCATCAACCCACATCCGGGCTTCTCGATCTTCCGGCATCTCGGCCGCTATCCCGTCGTCGCCGACAAGGACATTGTTGCCTTGCGCGCGGAGGAGGAGCGTGCCCGGGTGGTTGTCTTGAAGCGCACTCGCCGCACGGTACCGATTGGATCGCGGGTGACCATGTCCGAGGGCGCCTTTGCGGGCCTGACCGGGATCGTCGAGCGCAGCGATGGGAAGTCAGCGCTCGTCTGCTTTGGTGGTGGCTTCTCCGTATCCATTGCCACTTGGCTTTTGCCCGATGATAAAGTAGAGGCCAGTTCGTCTAACCGAGGCAAAGCCGCCTGAGCGGCATGGCGATTGTTCGAGGCCCATGCGGGACTCCGTCGCCAACGACACGGAGAGCACCGCTTTCCGGTCCGTCCGAAGGCATGCAAACAAGCAGATGACCTGGTCGACCAAGTCCCGCCATGCGCGTGGTTATGGCGCCGCGCACGAAAAGATGCGCAAGCATCTGATGAAGACGGTGATCTTCTGCGAGGAGTGCACCCGGAAGGGTTTCGTAACCAAGGGCACGATAGCCGATCACAAGCGATCGCTCGCCAAGGGTGGCGATGGATCACGCGAGAACTATCAGCTCCTGTGCGTGCCGTGTCATGACCGCAAGACCGCGGAGGACGCAGGCCGCAGCGTGCGGCAGCCCATCGGCGCCGACGGATGGCCGGTTACGGAACCACCCCGCCAGCGCAGGCGATAGCCCCCGGGGGGGGGCGGTCGAATCCTTCAGGGCGGCGACCTCCGGGACCGATGCCCAACCAAACAAAGCAAAAAACCATATTGATTGTCTGAGAGGCTTAATATGGCGGCACGTGGCCCCAAGCCGAAGGCCGCGCAGTTGCGCCTGGTCGACGGCACGCACCGACCGGCGCGGCACGGCCAGGCCGAGAAAGCCAAGGCCAAGGTCGACGCCGCGATCACCAGCTTCGGGAAGCTGATCCGGCCCGCCCATCTCAAAGGCGAGGCGCTGGCGGCATGGAAGAAATTCATCGAGCCGGCTGGCTGGCTGGACGGTTCGCGCGAAGCCGCGGCGGTAGCTTTTTGCGAGCTGTGGAAGGAATTCCGCTTCAACCCCCAGGGGTTTCCCTCATCGAAGCACGGCCAGATGCGCGCCTATATGGCCGAGCTCGGGCTGACCGACGAGCGCAATCGCGGCAAGAGCGATGACGGTCCGAAAGACCCGTTCTTCAACGACTGATCATCGCGTCCTCGCTTATGCCAAGCGCGTCACCACAGGCAAGATCGTCGCCGGCCCGCATGTCCGCAACGCCTGCCGTCGGCATATCGATGACCTTAAGCGCGGCGGCAAGCGCCGGCTCCGCTTCAATCCCGAGGTCGCCGATCGCGCGATCGCGTTCTTCGAAACCAGGCTTCGGCTGAGCGAGGGCCAGTTCGAAGGCAAGCCCCTACTCCTGCACGAGAGCCAGGCATTCAAGATCGGCAGCCTGTTCGGCTGGCAATACGAGCACCCCACCCACGGATGGGTTCGTCGCTTCCGACGCGTCTATATCGAAGAGGGAAAGGGCAACGGTAAGTCGCCGATCGCCGGCGGCATCGGGCTCTACGGCATGATGGCCGACGGCGAGACCGGCGCCGAGATCTACAGCGCCGGCGCGACCAAGGCCCAGGCGGGCATCCTGTTCCAGGACGCCGTCAAGATGGTCAACCAATCGCCGGAGCTGAAGGCTCGGCTCAAGCAAAGCGGCGCCGAGGGCAGCGTCCACAATCTCGGCTACCTCGCCAAGTCCAGCTTCTTCCGCCCGATCAGCCGCGAGGCGCGCAAGACAGGTTCGGGCCCGCGCCCGCATATGGCGCTGTGCGACGAGATCCACGAACACCCCGATGGCGGCGTGATCGAGATGCTCGAGCGCGGCTTCAAGTTCCGCCGCCAGCCGATGCTGGTGATGATCACCAACAGCGGCAGCAACCGCAATTCGATCTGCTGGGCCGAGCACGAACATGCCGTCCGCGTCGCCGCGGGCAATCCCGACGCCAAGGATGGTGACGCCGCCTATCTCGGCGAGGTCATCGACGACACCACCTTCAGCTATGTCTGCGCGCTAGATCCTGGCGACGACCCCCTCAACGACCCGAGCTGCTGGCCGAAGGCCAACCCGCTGCTCGGCGTCACGATCGATCACGATTACCTCGCCGGCGTCGTCAAGCAAGCGCTGCAGATGCCGTCGAAACGCAATGGCATCCTGCGTCTGCATTTCTGCCAATGGACCGACGCCGAAACAGCGTGGATGACGCGCGAGATCCTGGAGCCCTGCCTGGCCGATTTTGACCCGGCCATTCACCACGGCAAGCGCATGGCGCTCAGCCTCGATTTGTCGCAGAATCGCGACATCACCGCCAAGGGCGCCTGCGTCGAGACAGGTAGCGTTGAGGTGCCGGTCAAGGTCGGTGACGACACGGTCATGATCCGGAAGCCGACCTATGACGCATGGGTCGAGGCCTGGACACCGGGGGATACAATCGAGTCCCGCGCGCAGCGCGACAAGGCGCCCTATCTCGTCTGGCGCGACGCCGGGCATATCCACGCTCCCAAGGGCCAGAGCATCCGGTTCGACCACGTCGCGCAATCGATTGCCGACGACGACCGCTACTACGACGTCGGGCTGATCGCCTACGATCGCTACGCCTTCCGCAAGTTCGAGGAGGAATGCCAGGCGATCGGCCTGTCACTCGAATTCATCGAACATCCCCAGGCCGGCGCCAAGAAGGGCAAGATCACCGAGGCGATCAAGACCGCCGCCAAGCGCGACCAGCGCGAGGTGGATGGTCTCTGGATGCCCGGCTCTCTCCGCGCTTTCGAGGAAGCGCTGCTCGAGGGGCGTATCAGGATCCGGCGCAATCCCGTTGTCATCTCGGCGATCATGTCCGCTGTCACCGACGAGGATCGCTGGGGCAATCACTGGCTCGCCAAGGAGCGGTCCACCAACAAGATCGACTGCGCCGTCGCGCTCGCGATGGTCATCGGGGCGATGCTGATCATGCCGCCCAGTGAGAACGACACGTTCCAAATGCTTGTTCTCTGAGGAGACCACCATGAACAACCGGGCCTATTCGGTCCTCTCGGTCAAGGCGATCGACGAGGCCAAGCGCACTATCAGTGGCATCGCGACGACCCCTGAGGTCGATCGCATGGGCGACATTGTCGAGCCGCTCGGCGTCAAGTTCACCAATCCCATGCCTTTCCTGTGGCAGCACGAGCACGACAAGCCGATCGGCTGGGTCAAGTTCGGCCAGCCCTCCGCGAATGGCATCCCCTTCGAGGCAGAGGTTGCCCAGACCACAGAGGCAGGCGAGCTGAAGGACATGCTCGATTACGCCTGGCAGTCCATCAAGATGGGCTTGGTCAGGGCCGTGAGCATCGGTTTCCGCGCGCTGGAATATGCGTTCATGGAGACCGGCGGCATCCGCTTCATCGAATGTGAAGTGTACGAGCTCAGCGCCGTCACGATTCCCGCCAACGCCGACGCGCTGATGAGCGCCGTCAAGTCGATCGATGCCGCCCTGCGCAAGGACGCCGGCGTCGCCGAACCCGAAATTCCCGCCGCACCGGACAATGCCGCGACAGGCAAGACCGTCCGGGTCGTCAAGCTGGAAGCCCCTGCCCGCGATCGGGCGGAACCTTTCGTCATCCGTTCGATCAAAAGGAATGTGAAATGAGCAAGTTCAGCGAGCAGATCACTGCTTATGAGGCCAAGCGTGCCTCGACCGTCTCCGCCATGGAGGCGATCATGTCCAAGGCTGCCGGCGAGGGCACGACCCTCGACGCCGCGCAGTCCGAAGAATATGACGGCCACGTCGCCGACATCGAAGCGATCGACAAGCATCTCGATCGCCTCCGCTCGGCGGAAAAGGCGACTGCGGCCGTCGCCAAGCCCGTCGAGGGCGTGACCGACGCCGAAAAGGCCGCCGCTGCCCGCGGTGGCATCATCCAGGTCAAGGCCCAGCCCAAGCTTGCCCCGGGCATCGAGTTCGCTCGCCTGGTCAAGTCGCTCGGCGCCGCCAAGGGCGATATGGGTCGCGCGGAACGCATCGCGGTCTCGCGCTATGGTGCGGACTCGAATGCCGCCGGCGCGCTCAAGGCAATCTACGAGCGCGGCAGCGACAAGCTGGAGTTCGCCGGCTTCGAGGCGTTCCAGAAGGCCGCCGTTGTCGCCGGTTCGGCGGTTTCGGGCACCTGGGCATCCGATCTGGTCCTGACCGAGGGTGGCGCCTTCGCCGACTTCGCCGAGTTCCTGCGTCCGCAGACGATCATCGGCAAGTTCGGCACCGGCAATATCCCGGCGCTGCGTGCGGTTCCGTTCGATACCGCGCTCGGCATCTCGACCGCGGCGGGCGGCGGTTACTGGGTCGGCGAAGGCAAGCCGATTCCGATGACCGCGTTCAATGCCGACAAGAGCAGCCTGTCGCCGCTCAAGTGCGGCAACATCGTCGCTCTGACCGAAGAGCTGCTGATGCGCGAATCGTACAGCGCGGAAACGCTTGTCCGCGACGAAATGGCGGGCGCGCTGATCCAGCTCTGCGACACGACGTTCATCGACCCGACCAATGCGGGTACGGCGGGCGCCAAGCCGGCGTCGATCGCCTATGGTGCGCCGCATAGCGCTGCGTCGGGGTCGGGCGATGCCGACGACATCCGCGTCGACCTCCGCTCGCTGATCAATGAATTCATCACGGCCAACTCGCAGAGTGCCGGGATCGTCATTGTGATGCGCGCAAGCGACGCGCTGGGTGCGGGTATGCTGGTCAACGCCCTCGGGCAGGCCGAATTCCCTAACATCAGCATGGGTGGCGGCACGCTGTTCCCGGGCCTGTCGGTCCTTACCTCGAACTCGGTGCCCGCGGGCGTCGTCGTCGCGGTGCAACCGAACGACATCTACCTGGCCGACGATGGCGGGTTCTCGATCGATGTGAGCCGCGAGGCTTCGATCGAGATGCTCGACAACCCGACCAACGATGTCGTGACCCCGACGGCCACGTCGATGGTCTCGCTGTGGCAGACCGATTCGGTCGGCTTCAAGGCGATCCGCGTGATCAACTGGAAGAAGCGCCGCGCCACGGCGGTTGCGTATCTGTCCGGCGTCGCCTGGGGCGGCTCGGTCAACGACCTCAGCTAACCGTAACCCGGTTGTGGGGGATGGGGCGGGTCTTCGGGCCCGCCCCATTTTGAAGGAGAGACACGATGGCGCACCGCAAACTGACCGCCAAGAAGAGCTTCCGCTACGGCACCAGGATGCTGACCGCCGGCGATCCGGTGACGATGAGCGGCCCGCAGGCGCGCTTGCATGGCCATCTCGGCAATGTCGGCGAAGGCCCCACCAGGGCACAGGCGCGCGCGCGCAAGCGCGCGGCACCCGCCCCGGCGCCGGCTGCACCATCGCCTGCCCCGGCCGCGCCAGCGCCGGCCGTTTCCACGCCGCCCGCAGAAACCGCGCCGGCGACCGATCTGCCTACGCTGCGCGCTGCCTATGAGAAGAAGTTCGGCAAGAAGCCGTTCAACGGCTGGCCGGCCGCCACCCTGATCGAGAAGCTGGCGGTCGAATGACCGCGTCGCTCGCCTATCGGAAGAACGAAGCCGCGATCCTGCGCGGCGACGTGCCCGACAAATATACGCGGCTGCTGCCCCACATCTCGGGACGCCGCATTCTCGAATTCGGATCGGCCGAAGGAGTCCTGGCGTTGCTGTTGGCGAAAGCCGGCAAAACCGTCACCGCCGTCGAGCAGAATAACGAGCGGCATGCCGCCGCGCTTCAGCTGCGCGACGCGTGGTTGGCGGCCGGGATTCTCCCGCGCCGCGCCAAGGTCAACTTTGCGGCCGGCAGCGCGATCGAGGCCATGTCCGTGTTCGACCCCGGCACCTTCGACACCCTGGTCGCCGTCCGCATGATCTATTACCTCCGCGACTCGATCGACGCGGTGTTCGCCGCGGTCGCCGAGCGCATCCCCAACGTCGTGATCTGCGGCAACGCCAATCGCGCTGCCCGTCACGCCGCCGGCATTCCGCATGAAGGGCTCGGCGAGTTCAACGTCTATGCCTCCGCGCCCGGCATGCGCGCGCTGCTTGAGCGACACGGCTATCGCATCGTCACCGAGATCACCAAGGGCGACCCGATCCTCGTCGGGCAGAAGGATGGATGACGTTGCCTGGGTGAATCCCGGTGACGTGTCATTCAAGATTTCTCCGGTCCACGACCTGCGCGGCGCCATGCCTGGCGACTGGGATCTGGTCCGCCGCTTTCCGCTGGCCGATGCGGTCAAACACCGGTCGATCGAGCAACGCTATGCCCAGGGCCTGCGCTGGGAAGACACCGACCTGTTCCGGCAGGTGTATGCCCGCCGCATCGAGCACGGCGACAACGTCCGCGGCGAGACGACGATGCAGGGCCTCGCCGCCCAATATTATGGCCGCGTCGACCAGCTCTTCGCGAGCATGGAACACGACGGCTTCGTTCTCACCGTCGCGGGCCGTCCGGTCCCACTCCCCGACTGGCTTCTCGGCCGCGGCGGTGAGGTCTTCATCGGCAACCAGGGCAACCACCGCCTCGCCATCGCGCGGGTGCTGGGGCTCGACAAGATCGCAGGCAGGATAAGATGCAGGCATTGCTCGACCTAACTACCATGCCGACGATCCCCGCCATGACGACGGAGGAGGAGCGGCAGCTTTATTACCGCCTCGCCCGTGACGGCGCCGCGCATGGTGCTGTGGTCGAGATCGGTGCCTGGCTGGGCGCCTCGAGCGCGTTCATCGCCGCCGGAGTCCGCGACAGCGGCATCGACACCAAGGCGCATGTCTACGACCGCTTCGTCTCGAAACCGGGCCACGCCGCCAAGGTGAAGGCCTGGTACGCGAACCATGCCGCCGACAGCGCGATTCCGATGGGCGCCTGCCTCGAACAGTTCCGCGATAACCTCGGTCCGCTGATCGAGTTCGTCGAACCGCACCAATGCGAGATCGAGGCGATGCGCTGGGATGGCGGTCCGATCTCGGTGCTGATCACCGACGCGCCGAAGCGGGTACCGCAGATCTCGCATGTCCTGACTGCGCTGCGCGACGCCTTGCAGCCCGGCGCCGTGATGGCTTGGCAGGATTTCTGCCACTTCCCATCCTATGAGATTCCTGCCTGCCTTTACCGGCTGCGCGACCATATCGAGTTCGTCGAGGCTGTGGTCCCCGGTACCACTCTCGCTTTCCGTGTCGTTAAGCCCTGGGACGCTGAGATGGTTTCGCCGGCGGCGCTCGCGGTAAAGTCCTGGCAGCCTGAGGATATCAGTGATGCCTGGGGCTTTTGGCATGACGTCGTGCCGACCGAAAAAGGGGCGCTGTTCGAATGCGGCGCCACCATGTTCCTGTGCGACATCGGCTGGCCTGATCTTGCCGTGCTGGCGCTCGACCGGATACTGCTCAACCTCGCGGACCAAGTCGCGCCGAAATGGCGCTACCTGCACCGCGAGCGGCCGAGCCTGGTGAAGCGCTATCGCCCGCTGTTCGAGCTGCTGCATCGCAAGGGACTGCTCGGCTGATGCTGACCGTCTTGTCCTGGCTCTGGGCGCAGCCTGGCGGCCGCACGACCTATACCGTCGAGCATGTCGCGACCTGGGCGGCGATGGTGTCGCGCAACCTGTCGATGCCGCATCGCATCGCCTGCGTGACCGACGCCGAGATTCCCGGCTGGATCGATCGCATCGCCCCGCCGCATGAATTCGACGACATCCAGACCGCGAAATGGGCGAACGGGCGACCATCCTGCTACCGCCGATTGTCGATGTTCAGGCGCGATGCCGCGGCGCTCTTCGGCGAACGCTTCGTCTGCATGGACCTCGACAGCGTGATCTGCGGTTCGCTCGATCCGCTATTCGATCGCGACGAGGACGTCGTGCTGTTCAAGGGCACTGCCGAGGGCCGTCCGTACAATGGCAGCATGATGCTGATCCGCGCCGGCTCGCGCCCGCTGGTCTATGACGATTTCTCGCAAGCCGGCGCCGAGCTCGCATCGGAGCGCTTTGTCGGCAGCGACCAGGCATGGCTCGCGCACGCCCTCGGCCCCGATGAGCCGGTCTGGGCCGGCGAGGACGGTGTGTTCTGGTATGGCGGCGAATATCGCCGGCTCTATCGCCGTGGCCGCGCCCGGCCGCGCGTGATCTTCTTTCCAGGCGGCCAGAAGCCCTGGGACCCGCATATCCGCCTGATCGATCACCACGTGGGCCGCCATTACGTGGCGGGCGTCAAGGAGGCCGCATGAGGATCTTCGGCCTCACCATCACGCGCAAGGCTCTCAATGCCGTCGCATCGGCCGCGCGCGGCTGGGTCGCGGTGGTGCGCGAGGGCTTCTCCGGCGCCTGGCAGCGCAATGTCGAGGTCAACACCAACCTCGTCCTCTCCTACCACGCCGTCTTCGGCTGCATGACGCTGATCGCCTCGGATATTGCCAAGCTGCGCCCGCGCGTCGTCAAGCAGCTCGACACCGATTCGCCGGTATGGGTCGAGAAATCCAACCCGGCCTATTCCCCGGTCCTGCGCAAGCCGAACGCCTTCCAGACCCGCTATCAGTTCTGGGAAAACTGGATCCTGTCGAAGCTGTCGCGCGGCAACACCTATGTGCTGAAACGTCGCGACGCCCGCAACGTCGTCATCGGCATGTATATCCTCGATCCCAGCCGCGTGCTGCCGCTGGTCAGCGACGACGGCCAGGTGTTCTATCAGCTCAACGTCGACAACATGGTCGGGCTTGAGCAGGGAATCACCGTTCCGGCGCGCGAGATCATCCACGACCGGTTCAACTGCCTGTTCCACCCGCTCGTCGGCATCAGCCCGATCTATGCGTGCGGTCTCGCCGCGACGCAGGGCCTGGCCATCCAGAACAACACCACGCGCCTGTTCCAGAACGGCGCGCGCCCCGGCGGCATCCTGACCGCGCCGGGCAAGATCGGCGACGACACCGCCAAGCGCCTGAAGGAGCATTGGGAGAATAACTACACAGGCGAAAATGCCGGCAAGCTGGCCGTGCTCGGCGACGGGCTTAAATATGAGAGCCTCAGCATCTCGCCCGAAGACGCGCAGGTGATCGAGCAGCTGAAATGGACCAGCGAGACCTGCTGCTCGACCTTCCATGTGCCGCCCTACAAGCTCGGCCTCGGCACGATGCCGACCAACAACAACGTGCAGGCGCTGAACCTCGAATATTACACCCAGTGTCTGCAGTCGCTGATCGAGGCGGCCGAGCTGTGCCTCGATGATGGGCTGGGCATCGGCGAGGCCCTGGGCATCGGCACCGAGTTCGACACCGACGGCCTGCTCCGCATGGACACGCTGACGCTGATGGACACGCTCGACAAGGGCAAGAACGTCATGACGCCCGACGAGGCGCGAGCCAAGGTCAACCTCGGCCCGACCCCGGGCGGCAACGTCGTTTACCGGCAGCAACAGGATTTCAGCCTTGCTGCGCTCGCCAAGCGCGATGCCCAGGACGATCCGTTCGCGCGAGCCAGTGCGTCGATTCCCGCCGCGGCTGTCGAGGATGGTCCGACGGGCGATCCGGCGGCCAACGACAATAACGCCGAGGTTCAGGCGAACCGCGCGCTGGTGGCGATGATGAAAGGTCTCGGCTGATGTTCGACGGCAAGGCCTTCGGGGAAGAGATGGTGGCCATCGTGCGCGGCTTCGTCGAGCGCGAGACCCATCCGCTGATCGCCCAGATCAAGGCGCTGACCGATCGGCTCGAGCAACTCGAATCGCGCGAGCCGGTTTCCGCGGCGCCCGATATCGCAGCTATCCGCGAGGTCGTCGCGGCCGAGGTGAAGGGCCTGCCCGTCCCCCAGGACGGCACCAGCGTCACGCTCGAGGATGTCGCGCCCATCATCCGTGCGGCCGTGGCCGAGCAGGTCGCTGCGCTTCCTGCGCCGCGCGACGGCCAGGACGTCGATCTGGATGCGCTCGAGCGCGCCATCGGCGAGCGCGTTGAGGCCGCGGTTGCCGCCCTGCCGCCCGCCCAGGCAGGCAAGGATGCCGATCCGGAGCTGATTGAACAGTTGGTCGGCGATCATGTCGATCGTGCTGTCGCGGCATTGCCCGTCCCCCAGGACGGCACCAGCGTCACGCTCGAGGATGTCGCGCCCGTCATCCTTGCGGCCGTGGCCGAGCGGGTCGCTGCGCTCCCGCCGGCCCAGGACGGCACCAGCGTCACGCTCGAGGATGTCGAGCCGCTGATCCGAGACGTGGTGGCCGAGCAGGTTGCCGCGCTGCCGCCTGCCGCCGCCGGCAAGGACGTCGACATGGAAGCGGTCGAGCGCGAGATCCGCGAGCGCGTCGAGGCTGCGGTCTCTGCGCTGCCGCCGCCGTGTGACGGCGTTGATGCGGACATGGACGTCTTGTTGCGCGCCGTCGGCGAGCGCGTCGAGGCTGCCGTCGCGGCCATCCCCGTGGCAAAGGACGGCATCGGCTTGGCCGGCGCGCTGATCAATCGCGACGGCAACCTGGTCGTCACGCTCACGAACGGCGATCATCGCGATCTCGGCCGGGTGGTTGGGACCGATGCCGACATGGACGTGCTGCTGCGCCGCGTCGACGAACAGGTCGCGGCGATTCCGAAACCGCGCAACGGCTTCGAACTGGACAATTTCGAGACGAAGATGATGCCCGATGGGCGCACGCTCGAACTGTCGTTCACGCAAGGTGATACGACCTACACCCACGAGCTCTTCTTCCCCGTCATGCTCTATCGAGACGTCTACAAGGAAGGCGAAGACTATCAGCACGGCGATGTCGTCACCTGGGGCGGATCGTTGTGGTTCGCGCAGCGCGATACCTCAGCCAAGCCCGACGGAGCCGAAAGCGGCTGGAAGCTCGTGGTGAAGCGCGGCCGTGACGGCAAGGACCATACGCCGAAGGCCCCTGTATGAGCTGGTCGATCGCGATCCACACCGCCGCCGCATCGGAACCGGTCAGCACCGACGAGGCGAAGCGGCAGTGCCGGCTCGAGGAAGATGATACGTCCGCCGAGCTGGCGACCTATATCGCCGGCTCCAGGGCCACGATCGAAACATGGCTCAACCGCGGCGCGCTGATTACGCAGACGCTCGATCTCACCGCGACTGAGCAAAGCGACGTCGACCAGCTCCCGATCTATCCGGTCCAGTCGATCACCAGCATCACCGATGCCAGCGCTGCCGATGCGTCGAGCCTGTTCACTCAGGCGCTCGGCGGCAAATATCCGTCGCTGAAATTCATCGGAACGACCTGGCCGGGCACGATCACGATCCGCGCCGTCTGCGGATTCGGCATCGCGACCGCCGTGCCCGCCGACATCAAGCTCGCCTGCCTCTTCCTGGTCAGCGCGCTCTATGACAATCGCGGTGAGCTACCGCCCAACGTGTTCGACACGCTCGACCAGATCCTTGTCGGCTGGCGCCGGCCGGCGATGATGTGATCACCGAGATGGACTCGGGAAAGCTCGACCAGCGCATCGTCGTCCAGGTCAGGACGGCCGGTCGAAACGAGATTGGCGAAGAGACCGAGACCTGGGAAGCGGACGGCAACCCCTGGGCCAGGCTCGTCGAGACGCCCGGCCGCGAATTCCTCAAGGGCGATATCCAGTCCGAGGGCAAGGCGGTGTTCCAGATCCGCTACCGGTCGATCGACTCGACCTATCGCGTGACCTGGAACGGCACCGTCTATCAGATCGACGCTGTCACCGGCACCCGCCGCCAGGGCTATCGCTGGCTGCACTGCACGACGCTCCAGGAGCAGGACGAGGAGCCGGCATCATGAACCAGATGAAGGTCATCGGCGCCGACGCGATCGAGAATCTTCTGAAGCAGTTGCCTGAGAGGGTCGCGCGGAACGTCACCACCAACGCGCTGCGTGCCGGCGCGCGTGTGATCCAACGCGCCGCCATCGATAAGCTGCGCGCCAACCCGTCCGTCGATACTGGTACGCTGCTCAAGGCCGTGGCCATCAAGACGGCGCCGAAGTTCAAGAAGGCTTCCGCGAGCAAATACAGTCGCAACGTCGCCGATGGCACGCTCGTCACCGTCGGCATCAAGCGGATCGCGGTCTCAGCGGTTCCCAAGGGCAAGCACAAAGCCCAGAAGAAGTCGCCGAACCGTTATGCCCACATAGTGGAGTTCGGCAGCGAGAAGATGGCGGCCGAGCCGTTCATGCGGCCGGCGGTCGACGGCCAGGGCAGCGCTGCCGTGTCGGCTATCATCCAGGCGGCCGGCAGAGCGCTCAAGCGCGAGACGGGGAAGCTGGCAGCCGGCAAGACCAGCTTCGTCACTGGCAAAAAGATCGCCTGATGGCGACCATAGAGGCGGCAATCGTCGCCGCGGTCACTGGCGACGCCGGCATGGCGGTACTCATCGGCGATCGCCTGATCCCGGACGGTGCCGCGCAGGAGATGGCATACCCCTACGTCACCTATCAGCGGATCACGACGCAGTCGGCGACCCATCTCGACGGTGACGGCAATCTCGATTGGCCGCGCTTTCAGTTCGATTGCTGGGCCAAGACCGCGATCGAGGCGCTGACGATCGCCGAGGCTTTACGCACATTTCTATGTCCCAAGCCTGCGGCCGACCGGACCGGCGCCGGGCTCTTCTTCTCTGCCACCTTCCAAGACCAGCGCGGGCCGACGCGGGACGAGGAAACTCGGAATTTCGGCTGCTCTTCCGACTTTTTCATTTGGTACGAAAGGACCTGACAGATGGCGCTCAAGTCGCAAACCACGACCGTCCACCTCTCCTCGGAGGACGCGGACGACACGGTCTATGGATCGGCCACCTTCGTCAAGATCGGCGAGGTTACCAGTGTCGGCGCCCCGTCGGGCGAGGCCGCGGACATCGACGTCACCCACCTCGAAAGCGCGGCGAAGGAGTATCTAGTCGGTCTGCCGGACGAGGGCAGCATCGAATTCGCCATGAACGCGATCGAGGGCGATCCTGGTCACGAAGAAGTGATCGATGCGAAGGACACCCAGAACCGCCGCTGGCTCAAGATCATCTGGTCGAGCGGATCGGTCTGGTACATCAAGGCGCTCGCCAAGAAGTACACCTGGGCTGCCGGCGTCGATAACAAGATCGACGCAGCCTCGTCGTTTCGCACCTCGGGTGCGTGGACGCGGATCACCGCCTCGTGAGCCTGTCGCGAGACGAAATCCTCGGGCGCGTCTTCCCTCCCGTGGGGAAGGTCGACGTGCCCGAGCTGGGCGGCGAAGTGTTCATCGCGGGCGTCAGCGTAGCCGCGGGGGACACAATCCGGCATCTCGGCGTCGCCGGCGCCGCGACAAACAAGGCCGCCCAGGCAATACGCGATGCCGTGATGGGGGCCATTGCTGACCTGCCGGACGCCGTTGTCGGCGCGGGTGCTGACAAAGCGCAGCTGCTCCAGCTGATCGGCGATAGGGCCGCTGCGGTGGCCGAGACGCTGCCGTTGAAGGGCGAGGAAGCGGCCGACGTCGGCTTCGGTGTCCGCATTGCCATCCTGTTCGCATGCGATGCCGAAGGGCGCTTGCTGTTCACGTTGGCCGATGCGCCGGCGCTGAACGAACTACCTATCAAGGCCATCAACACCATTAGCGAAGCCGCGCTCGACCTGAACGGTCTGTCGCCCAAGGGAAAAGAAGAGGCAAAAAACGGCTCCGGGGCGACTGGAGACGGCGATTCCGTTTCCGGCTCGCCCTCGCACTCGGAAGAACTGTCGCCGAGCTAGAGGCGACGCTGTCCGCGGCGGAATATGCCGAGTGGATGGCCTTCTACCCCATGGATCCCTGGGGTGATCAGCGCGCCGATCAGCGCGCTGCATTGATCGCGATCTCGGCGATGCAATCGAAGAACCCGCCATCGATCACCGACCTGCTCCTGCATCCCGACGACCTCAATGATCTGCCCGAGGACGTCACGTCCGAGGAGCAGCGCTGGATGCTGACCTTGACCCGTAACGAGGGAGACTGAGATGGCTGCTGTTGGCTCGGTCGAGGTTGACTTCATCGCCCAGACGGCGTCGTTCAACGCCAACGTCACCAAAGCGGCGGCCAACCTGGCGTCGCAGTCGGCGAAGATGAACGCGTCGCTGCAGAAGATCACGGCCGGATTCTCGCTGCTGAAGAATGCCGCGATCACCGGCACGATCATTGCGCTGGGCAAGGAGCTGGCGGAGGTCGCCGCGCGCGGGCTCGAATATGCCGGGTCGCTTGGGGAAGCTGCCCAGCAACTCGGCGTCAATTCGGCCCAACTGCAGATCTATCGGCAAATCGCTGCCCAAGCCGGTATCGAGCAGGGGACGCTCGACAAGGGGCTGCAAAAGCTCACCCGCTCCTTGGGTGATGCCTCTGTCGGGGCGGCCGCCCCAATGGCGGCGTTCAAGGCGTTGGGCATCTCGGTTCGCGATAGCAACGGAGTCGTCAAGACCGCCGGCGACGTGATTCCGGAGATCGCGAAGAAGTTCGATTCCATCACCAGCCCGGCACAGCGCGCCGCCATTGAAGTCGCGCTGTTCGGTAAGGCCGGCCAGGAACTCGACACCCTGCTTGCGGGCGGTTCCGCCGAGGTTGAAGGGCTGAAAAAGCATCTCGAAGACCTCGGGGTCGTCCTGAGTGAAGACGAGATCAAGAACGCCGACAAGGCCGCCGACAAGATCGGTGAAGTGAAGTGGGTGCTTGAGCAGAGCATCGCCAAGACGGTCGCCGATAACGCGGCGTCGATCTACGACATGGCCAATTCGCTCGAGGCTTTGATCAGCAAAATCCCCAAAGCCGTTCGCTGGCTTACGGAACTGAACGATCGGATGACGATCGCGCAGACCCTTCAAGGGAACGGCTTTGTCGCGACAGGCTATCTCAATCGTGACGACCAGGCGAAGGACCTTCAGACCCGCGTCCGTAGGCTCGGCAAGAATGAGTTCCTCGACAAGCTAGACGCCGCTTCGCCCGACGAGCGCCGCAAGGCCATCGCGAAGATGAAGCCGGCGACGCGCGCCTATTTTGGGCTGGGCGACGACGCGCCGCACAGGGGCGCGCCCGGCGACGACCTGCCAAATTTCAAGGCTTCTCCGAGTCCGAAAACCGCTGCGAAGCCTGAACTTGAAGAATATCAGCAGCAACTTGCCCAGCTCAACACCCAGCTTTTGCAGGCGACGCGCGCTAATCTGCTCACGGTCGATGCTCAGTACGCGACCGACCTTCTGATTGCCAAATCCGAAGAGGACCAGGTCGAGGCGAACCTGCGCAAGAAGGCTGTCACCAACAAGATCGTCGCGGCACACCTCGGCGAATTGGTCGGCGTTGCACAGCAGGTCGAGGCGCAAAAGGAGATCGCCCTCAAAAACCAGATGCTCGACCAACAGTCCAGGGACGCGGTCGAATTGCTGACGGCCGCCAACGACAACACCAAGGATCTGTTGCAGGCGCAGGAGCAGACCGTTCGCACAGCTGCCGATCGCCGCGCGATCGAATTGAAGCTGCTTGAACTGGACACGATCAACCAGCGCCTCAAGCTGCAACAGATCGTCGATAGCACAACTGCGAAGGATCAGGAAAAGAAGCTAGCGAAGCAGGCGCTCGAGGCGCTTGGCGATCTGACGGACGCCCGCCGAGCCGCCGCAATGAAGGCGACAGAGGGCCCCCTTGGCACGTTTGTCAACTCGCTGCCTCAGAACCAGGGCGACGTGCTCGAACGGCAGCAGCAGATCATCGTCGACGCGGCCAACCACCTGATGGACCGCACCCGCGAATTCGCAGACAGCTTTGCCTCATCGGTCAATAGCGGTGTCCAGGACCTGCTCGAGGGTAAGTCTGCGATGGAAGCGCTGAAGGACGTGATCAGCGGCCTGGCGCAAACATTCCAGAAGGCCTTCATCCTCGATCCGCTGCAGGACTTCGTCCGGAATAAGATCTCCGGCCCGCTATCGGAAAAGCTTTTCGGTGCGCCGGCGGGCCAGAACGGCCTGACGCAGAAAGACACGAACAAGGCGTTGGCCGCTGCACAGGCGGTTGGCGTCCGCAGCCTCACCAGTTTCAATACCGCGGTCGACGCGGCCGCAGCTGCGCTGATGCGGTTGTCAACCGGCAGCGTGAGCATGGAAGGCTTCTCCGGCGCTGGTGGTATAGGCTCGCTGCTGGGCGGCGGCTCCGGCGACGCCTCGGCGAATTACGACGGCGTGATCATGGAGAACCCGTTCGCGGACTCCGCGCAGTCGGCCGGTGATGGCCTCTCCGCATTGAGCACGTCAGCTGCGCAGGCCACCAATGCCCTCAACGCCCAGGTCCCCGCGCTCGCCCAGTTTGGCAGCAGCCTGCTGTCGATGCTCGGTGGCAACGTTTCCGGGGGAGGTGGTGGCTTCCTCCAGGGCCTGCTGGGCGTAGCGTCGCTATTTGCGGGCGGCCTTAAGGGTGGCGGCGGCGCTGCTGGCGCGGGCGGCGTGAACTACGGCGGCGTCATCATGGAAAGCTTCGGCGCGTTCGCTGACGGCGGTCGTCCGCCCCCGGGCTCGCCGTCGTGGGTTGGCGAGCGCGGCAAGGAGCTGTTCGTCCCCGACAGGCCCGGCACGATCATCCCGCATGGCGCCAGCATGGCGCTGTCGCGCGCCGCGGCGAACAATAACGACAGCCGCCCGATGGGTCCGGTCCATTTCCACTTCCCCAACGTAACCAACGAGCGCGATGCCCGTGTCGCCGGCGGTCAGGCCGCGGCGGCATACCAGCGCGAGCTGGCGCTTACGGCGAAGCAGGGCTTCTGATGGCGTTCCTCAACCAGCGCCTGCCGACGCAGGTCGAGATCGGCGCCGTCCTGCGCGACGATGAAGACATCGAGATCGTTACCACCGATGGCGGGTTCGAGGTGCGCAATGCCCGCGCGTCGCAGAGCCTGCGCGAGTTCGACATCGCCTTCCCTGCAGCGCGTATTGGCGATGCGATCCAGGCGGCGGTGAAGGCGCAATACAAGGTTGCGCGCAAATCGCTGCACACCTGGCGCTTCCGCGACTTCACCGATTACCAACTCGACGAGGAAGTGATCGGTGTTGGCACCGGTGCCGCGACGACCTTCCAGATCACCCAGTCCTGGACCGTCGACGGTACGACCGAGAGCCGCCCCATCACTCGGCCGGCCTCGCCGGTCCAGGTGTTCAAGGACGGCGCGCTGCAGGGCGCCGGCTATTCGGTCAATTACGACACCGGCGTCATCACGTTCACCGCCGCCCCGGCCGATGGCGTCGAGATCAGCGTCTCCGGCGAGTTCGACTTGCCCGCGCGCTTCGATTCAGTGCGGACTGTTACCGCGATCGACGGCAACCTCAAGCATTTCGACACGATCACGGTGAAGGAGGTGCGCGAGCTATGAGCCGCCCTCCCTGTTCCCGGCGCGTCCTGCGGCCGGACGACTTCCTCCCCCTGACGCTCTCGGTGCGATCCGAGAGCCCATACTTCCGCGACGACGTCTTCTCCCTCGGCGGCGCGATCATCATCACGCTCGACGGCGTCGAGCAGCGCCGCGTGATCGAATATGATGTCCCCGCCGGCACCCTCACCCGCTACGTCCTGGATGCCGAGGGAAATCTCCGCCGCGAGCCCTCGCGCCGCTTCTGTCTCGAGGAAACGCTGCACGGCGAGGTCCGCGTGTTCTGGAAGGCGCGCGCGGCATGAGCCGTACCCTCGGCGGTCCGCTGGCCGCCCACCTGGCGACATCATCGCACACCAGGGCCAAGATGCTGCGCCTCGACCTGCTCGATGGCACCAGCATCGGCATCACCACGCACGACCGGCCGATCCTGTTCGATGTCGGCGACGGCGCAATCACCTATAGCCCCGAAACCGGGATCATGCCCGGCGCGATCTCGCTCTCGACCGGCTTCGACACCGACAATTATGAGGTCAGCGGGCCGATCGGCGACACCGTCTCGCTCGACGCCGTGCTTGGCGGACGGTTCAACCGGGCCCGGGCGCGGATTTTCGAGGTCAACTGGAAGTCGCTCGGATCCGGCGCGATCAAATACATGGCCGGCAATGTCGGCGAGATCAGGCCGGAGGGCGGCAAGTTCGTCTTCTCGATCCGTAGCGATCTCGACCGCTACAACCAGACCGTCGGCCGCACGCTGACGCCGATGTGCGATGCCGATCTCGGCGACGCTCGCTGCACCGCCGACTTCGTCAGCATCGATGCGACCGTGAGCGCCGCGACCGATGCGATGCGATTCACCGTCGCGTTCGACGACGACTATGCCGACGATTTCTTCAACGCCGGGCAAGTGACGTTCGCCACTGGCGCCTTGGCCGGCACCCAGCCGATGGAGATATTCGACTGGGGCGCGGACGGGTCGTTGGTGCTGTTCATGCCGCTCGCGGACGTTCCCGCGATCGGCGCCACCCTCACCGTCAAGCAGGGCTGTCCGAAGACGCGGACCGCCTGCCGCGATATCTTCGGCAACGTCGTCAATTTCCGCGGCTTCCCCGAGGTGCCGGGATCCGACCAGGTGCTCAAGGCGCAGGTGCCGGGCGATGCTGCGGCGTAGCGATGTGCTCGCCGAGGCCCGCAGCTGGGCCCGGACCCCTCTTCGCTGGCAGGCCTCGGTCAAGGGCCTCGGGTGCGACTGCAAGGGGTTCATCTGGGGCGTCGCGCGCGAACTTGGCTTGCCCGAGGCGGAAAGCTCGTACGCGCGCATGTCCAATTATGCCCGCGTCGACACGCGCCTGCTCCGCGAAGGGCTGCGCGAGCTGTTCGACCCGGCGACCGACATGCAGCCGGCCGACGTCCTCCTGCTCAACGTTCGTGGCAAGGCCCAGCACCTGGCGCTGTACATGGGGGATGGTCGGATGATGCATGCCTCGCCGGGATGCGACTGCGTGCTCGATGTGCCGATGGGGCAGGTCTGGCGCACCGCGATCGACAGCATCTGGGCCTGGCGCGGGCTCGACGACGCATGAGCATCGATCCTATCAGCCTGGCGATCACCGCCGCGCTCACCGCGGCACAGATGGCGATGCAGGCGTCGAAGAAGATCGAGGGTCCACGCCTGACCGATCTGACCGTGAGCGTCGCCGATTACGGTACCGTGCTCAATTATTTCGAGGGCATTTGCAGCTCGGACGGCTGCCCGATCTTCTTCGCCGAAGACATGAAGGAAGTGAAGCGCCAGCGGAAAACCAAGGGCGGCAAGTATAACGACTATACCTATTTCGGCACCTGGGCGAACGCCGTCGCCGACCAGCAGATCGACGCGGTCACGCGGATGTGGATGGACAAGCACCTGGTCTATGACGCGACCGGCACCGGCCCGGTCACACCCTTCTCGATCGCCGACGGGTTCAACATCGCCGATTCGATGCGCTTCTACCTCGGCACTGAGGACCAGGAGCCGGATCCGCGCATGCTGGCGACGGTCGATGCCAAGCAAGGCGCCGGCTCCTGCCCGGCCTATCGCGGTGTTTCCTATGTGATGCTCGTCGACCTCCCGACCGAGAAGTTCGGCAACCGGGTACCGCAGGTCAGGATAGAGGGCGTCACCAACGCGGTGCCGCATTATCCCTATGAGACGGTCGAGACGCCGACCAACGACATCGGCCTTTCCTCGCTGATCTATTCACCGGACTACAGCCGCTTTCTGATTTCGAGCGGCTCGCATTATCGGCTGTGGGACAGCGCGGCGCGAGCGGTTCTGATTGAGGGGAGCTTTCCGGCGTCGATCGGTAACCCGGCGGTCTCGAACAACGGCACGATCTACGGGCTCGATGGGAGTGACAATGTCGTCGCGTTCACGCCGGACGGCCTCGCGCTGGCCGGCTCGGTCGCTGTGGAAAGGTTTCAAGGAGGTCTCGGCGTCTATCAGGACGGCCTGGGGCATGAGCATGTCATTACCTTTCCCCAGGCATTCATCGCCTATTTCTCGACTTGGACCCTGGGCGGTCTCGGCGGACCGCTGACGGTCAACACCTTTGACATCGGCGACGCGACGGGCTGGACCCCACGCGGAGCCTGCGTCGACAGTTACGGCGACATCTGGATCGCCGGCAGCATTGCCGGATTCTTTAGCGGCTGGGACGACCTCTATCTCTATCGCCTCGTCGATACCGGCGCGCGGCCGGGGTCGATCGGCTTCGCCCACCTCAACCACGGTCATTTCGACAATGGCCCGTCGACCGAGATTCTCCACTCCGGCGGCAAGTTCTTCGTCTTTTGGGGCCATTACCGCCTGATCGTCATCGACGATACCACGATGACGATCCTCGATGATATCGCGCTGAGCGACAATGTCGGCGGCGGCGGCGCCATCAACTTCCGCAACTTCAAGCCCGGCTCGCCCAGTATCTGGATCGGGTTCAGCGAAGTCAGTCTGGACGATGGCAGCACGATCCGCACCGTCAATCCCAATGATTGGAAGGTCGAGGATAGTAATAGCGGCCCGGCCTACGACCCCAACCTCAATGCCCTGATCTCGCACCCGCAATACAGCTCGGTGGTCACCTGGCGCTATCTCGACAAGATCGCCGCTTCGGCCGTTGCGCTGCGCGATGTCGTCGAGCGCGTCACTGGCCTGGTCGGGCTCGACCTGGCGAACATCGACGCCACCGCGCTCGACCAGGAGATTCGTGGATATCTCTGGACGCAGGGTCCGGCCAAGGACATCCTCGATCCGCTGCTCGACGCTCATGATAGCTTCGTCCGGCAGCACAATTTCGGATTGGAGTTTCGCAAGAAGGGCGATGCCGCCGCCGGCACGATCGCGACCCCGATGTTCGTCCGCCAGAACGGCGTCCGCTTCAAGGCGCCGATCGTGCAGGATACCGACCTGCCCCGCTATCTGAGCTTCAACTTCGCCGACGTCGACGCTGACCATCAGACCAACGCGGTCCCCGCGCAGCGCACGGCCGATGCAGTCGACACCAAGCGGACCGTCACGATCAACATGACGACGCTGGTGCTCCACATCGACGAGGCCAAGCAACTCGCCGATCGCTGGTTCCGCCGCCAGTGGTTCGAACGCATCACGGTAGAGAACGCGCTGACGATGCAGCAGGTCGCGCTCGAGCCCGGCGACGTCCGCATCCTCGACCTCGACGGTAATGCTGCCCCATATCGACTGACCAGCACCAGCATCGGCGCCGACGGCGTGATCGGGTGCAAATGGGTCCGAGACGATCCGTCGCTCGCCGATCTGTCTGGGGCCGTCGGCGCGGCAATGGACGGACGCGCGGAATCGAGCATCGCGGTTGGCGTGATCGCCAAGGGGTTCGTGCTCGATATCCCGCTGATCACGGACGCCGACAACTCGGTCAATCCGCTGCTCTATTTCGGCGCCGGTCCCTATGCCGCTGGCAGCTGGCCTGGTGCCACGATCTTCGAGGCTATCGACGGCGAATATTCGGACGAATGGGCGAGCATCCCGTCGACCGCCGCGATCACCTGGGGCTACACGACCGAGGCTCTTGATACGGCCAATCCCTGGCTGTGGGACCGCGGCAACAGCGTAAACGTCGTCGTCAAGTGCGGCGCACTCGTCTCGACCACGCAGGCCGCCTGCGATGCCACGCCAACCGCTAACCTGGCGCTGCTCGGCGACGAGCTGATACAGTTCACCACGGCGACGCTGGAGACGGACGGCAGCTACACCCTGTCGGGCCTGAAGCGCGGGCGCCGCGGGACCGAATGGGCCGTGGACGACCATGCAGGCGGCGAGATGTTTGTGCTGCTCGACCGAGCCGGCCATGCCAACATGGGCGTGAGCGACGTCGGTACCGACCTGAGCTTCAAGGCGGTGACCGGCGGCCGCGACACAACGTCCGCCTTTCCGATTCCGGTCGCGTTCACCGGCGCCACGCTCAAGCCCTATGCGCCGGCGCAGCTCACTGCGGTGAAGGATCCGGTCACGGGCGACTGGGCGATCGACTGGATCAGAAGGAGCCGCATCGGCGGCGCCTGGACCAGCGGCACCACGATCCCGCTCGGCGAGGCCAGCGAGGAATATTCGGTCGACATCCTCGATAGTGGCGGCAGCTTGGTCCGCACCTATTCGGGGCTGTCGGGCCCCGCCGCGACCTATGATGCCGCGGACCAGGCCACCGACGGCGGCGATGTCGCCGAGGGCGATCTCTATCTCGCCGTCTACCAGATCAGCGACGCGGTTGGCCGCGGGTTCGCTGCTCCGGGCCACTTCTAACCCGAAGGAAACCGCATGTCGGTAACGCCGCGCATCGCTGCGCCAGTGCTCGAGCCTGGCCAGGCGATTCCCGAGACCACGGTGAACGAGATCACCCGCTATCTCGAGGCGGTTGCCGCCGGCGTTGTCGTGGACAAGGATCTGACCGCGCCGGCCGGGACCGAATCCGATGGCGACTGCTACATCATCCCCGCATCGGCCACCGGCGCATGGGCGGGCCAGGACGACAGTTTCGCGGTCAAGATATCCACCGGATGGGTGTTCATCCCGCCATTCGAGGGCATGGCCTTCTACGTCCAGGACGAGGCGGCCGACTATCGCTACGTCAGCGGCGCCTGGGGCGTCGATTCGCCCGCCGGGCTCGGTACCGCCTCGACGCTCGATTTCGACACCGACGGCACGCTGGCCGCCAATAGCGATGCCAAGCTGGCGACGCAGAAGGCGGTCAGGACCTACATCGCCGCGGCCGTCGCCGGCCTGCTGGATTACAAGGGCGCAACAGACTGTTCGGCCAACCCCAATTACCCGGCGGCCAGCAAGGGCGATGCCTATGTCGTGTCCGTCGCGGGCAAGATCGGCGGCGCGTCGGGGCAGAGCGTCGAGGCGGGCGACTTCTTCTTTGCCAAGGCGGATAATGCCGGCGGCACGGATGCCTCGGTCGGATCGAGCTGGGATATTCTGCAGTTCAATGCGCTCGCCTACGCGCTACTGAGTGGGGCGACCTTCACGGGGGCGGTCCATGTCCCCGACGACGCCTATGATGCGACTGGTTGGAACGGCAGCACCGAAGTGCCGACCAAGAATGCGGTGCGCGACAAGATCGAGGCCATCGTCGCGGGCGTCACGTCTGTCGACAACGATACGACCCTTGCCAGCGACAGCACGGTAAATCCGCCCTCAGTTCATGCCGTGCGCGGCTATGTCGCCACAGCGGTCACCGGCCTGCTCGATTTCAAGGGCAGCACCGATTGCTCGGCCAACCCGAACTATCCGGCGGCGCTGAAGGGCGACGCCTATGTCGTGTCGGTGGCGGGCAAGATCGGCGGCGCGTCCGGCACCAGCGTCGATGTCGGCGACGTCTATGTTGCCAGCGCGGACAATGCCGGTGGAACCCAGGCCTCGGTCGGGGCGTCGTGGTTCGTGCTCGAACACAATTTGGCGGGGGCGCTGCTGGCGGCGAACAACCTCTCCGAGGTGGCATCGGCATCGACCGCGCGCACCAATATCGGCGCAGCTGCCCGAACGCCCCAAATCCAGTCGGTGGCGTCGGCCTCGACGGTCACGCCCACATTCGCCGACGACCAGGTCATCGTCACCGCACAGGCGGCCGGGCTCACGCTCGCCAATCCTACCGGCACTGCGCTCGACGGTTGGGGCTTGGTCATACGGATCAAGGACAACGGGACGGCAAGGTCAATCAGCTACGGCACACAATATCGCGCGCTCGGGGTGACGCTGCCGACCACGACCGTGATCAGTAAGACGCTCTATCTCGGGCTGATCTTCAACAACGCCGACACGAAGTGGGACGTGGTTGCTGTGGCGCAGGAGGCCTGACCAGTGCGCCCGATACAGGCTTTGCGTATGCGAACGCCTTCAGCTGGCACCCCAGTGGCCTCCATCAAAGGCCATGGCATCGCCTATGTTAACCTCTCCAACACGTGTAACTTTCCTCTCCCGGCGGGATCGGCAGCCGGCGATAACATTACCCTGTTCATCGGCCATTCGTGGGACACCACCGCTCCGCTGGCGGGCGCCAAGTGGTTCCGTGCATCGCACCTCACCGGATCGAACTATAACGGTTCGACTTTCTCGGCGGTGCTTGATGCGACCGACATCTCGAACGGCGCCATCACGATCAGTTTCGCGGGCTCCGGCTATGGGCACGTTGCGGGCGTCGTGTTCTCAGGGACGCGAACGTACCGCGATAAGGGCGATTCCCGGAACGGGACGGGTGCCGCGAGCCGAACGGTCACCAGCGGAGCCTTGCCGCAAGTGGGCGACGGGATGTTGTTTTTTGCCAGCAGTTACCTGGGAACCGCAGCGTCATCGTCAGACCTATCCTCGACGCTGGAACTCAGTAACCAGGCGAATTCAACCGCCATCTTCCGCGTGGGCTCGGTGACAGTGGCTGGCGCGCAGTCCGCGACGGTCGGCTATTCTGGATCGCCGGCCGGGGATTACCAGGTGCTCTACATATTCTATTGATGACCTGGCCCAGTGCCTCCTCTCGCCAAGGCTTGGTCAGGCCGCTGCTATCAATCATGACGAATGTCGATCCACGGTCGCTCTGTTGTTTAACCGTCGAAATGATTATGCATGGATCATGGGGCGGCTAAATTCGATACAGATTCTGCGCTTTCTTGCCGCTTTATTGGTCGTGGTGACTCATGCCGCGAAGCCCTTCGCGATCGGATCAGCCGGCGTCGATATCTTCTTCGTAATCTCAGGATTTATCATAGCGCGTGCCGCCACCGGGCGCGCAGCAGTTCCATTCATGATTGATAGGGTCCGGAGGATCTTCCCAATCTACTACATTTGCACGGTGCCGTACGTGTTGCTCTACTGGCGCGGCGCGGGTTTCGGCAGGATAATGACGACCCTGACGCTCTGGCCAATCTACGATGATTACTACCGGCCATTTCTCAGCGCAGGATGGACGCTGAGCTACGAGATGCTTTTTTATACCGCGGTTGCAATCACACTGGCCATACCGCGATCTAGGCGATGGTTGTTGCTGGCGTTCGCGGCAGCGCTGACCGCAAACATTCTCACGCACTGGCCGATATTCCAGTTCATCGGTTCGCCCTTGGTATTTGAGTTTCTTGCAGGCACCGCTTTGGCGAACATCGATAGATTGCGGGTGGGTCCTGCGATCGCAGCGATTTGCGCCGGCCTGGCCATCTTGCTCGTGTCCGCGCCGTTTGCGGGTTGGTTGACGTCGCTCACCGTTACGGCGGAGGTGGTTCGCTCGGTAGTCTGGGGTGCGGCGGCAGCAGCGCTCGTCGCCGGGGCGCTCGGGCTAGAGGCTTACGCCGGCGGTCGGGCTTGCCGATTGCTAGCCTACCTTGGCGAGGCATCTTACTCGATATATCTGACGCACGGGATCGTTCTGGTGTTCGCGTCGGCCGTACTCAGTAGTTGGGCGGCGGTTGCCTTTGTCGTTGTCGTGGGGCTCGGCGTTCATCGTTATATCGAACACCCCCTGCTAGTTTGGCTCAAAGGCAGACGCGGAAGGCCGTGGGGCACTCCGGCGCTGGCCGTAGCCGAATAGCCGGCCGTCACATTCCGGACCCGCACCGCTTTCTCCACTCCCGGCGAAACCCGCGTGGCCGAGATGCTTCGAACCAGACTTGTTCGTCGGCACCGACCATGAACGGCGTGTTGCCAGCCATGCCGCCGAAACCGTTGCGGGAATTGACCAGGCCGCAGCCCGAGGCGACGATGGTAACGACCGCGCTGTCCGGATCGCGCAGATAGGGTTTGACCAACCTGGTCATGTGATTGGGCGAGGACAACGGGTCCCAGGATGGCTCGGCGATCGGCGCTGCGGTCGATGCCGCCGGCACCGGCGCCAGGATCGCCTGCCAGTTCGCGATCAGTACGAGCAGGGCAATGCCGAGCACGATGCCGCCGCAGCAACCGATTTGTGGCGGCTTCCATTCGAGCGAATGACCGCAGAAGCGGCAGACCCTCGCCTCATCCCGCACCTCTTCCGCGCATTTCGGGCAGTTCTTCAAGCATCACCCCCTATCCCGCGCGGCGAACCTGACCTCGATCGCCCGCGCGCACAACCCCCGGTCGCGCCCATTCCTGGGACAATCCCTCCACCGCGCCGCCTGGCGCGCAGCTCGGAAGGCAATCGATGGCGTCACCGTCGCGCACGACCTGGAAGGACTGGATTCCGGTGGTCACGGCCGCCGCGGTCCTGGTCGGCGCGTTGCTCGCCGTCGGCGGCTATATTGCGCAGGTCAAGGATCATGAGCGACGGCTGGTGGTGCTGGAGCAGAAGCGTGATTCCGTCGACGACAAGCTGCAGGTGATCGACGTCCGGACGGCGCGGATCGAGGGAAAGATCGAGACGTTGCTGCCAGCCGATAAAAAGGCGACGGCGCCATGATCGACGGCGGGATCCTGCTCATCCTGGTCGGTATCGTGCTGATGGCGCTGACGCCGATCGAGCGCGCATGGGCGCACCGCAAGCACGAGCGCGCGGCGATCTCGCCGGGCCTGTTCCATCCCTTCCCCTTCGTCGCGCCAGATCCCGCGATCGACGAGCTGAGAGGCCGCGCTGAGGCGGCGATCTCCTCCGGTGCGCTGCCGCGCAGGCAGCATCGCCGTGAGCGGCCCTGATTTCCCGCTTTCTCCTGGAAAGGACAGATCAATGACCCTGTTGGCCAAATGGTGGGCGCCGATCCGCGCCCGCATGATCGACGACGCGCGCCAGTGGTGGCGCTTCTGGAGCATGCGGCTCGCCGTCCTGGGTGCGCTCATCACCGCGTTCGTCCAGTGGTTCCCCGACACGCTGGCGGCGATCTGGAATGCGATGCCGGCGGACATGCGCGGCTATCTGCCTGAGCCGCTGCTGCATTCGATCCCGGTGATCCTGTTCGTCGCGGTCGGTCTCGCGCGGGTGGTGGCGCAGAAGAAGGCGAAGTCCGGTGACTAAGCCCTCCGAGTTGCTCAACCAGCCCGCGCCGGCACGTCCGCCCGTCAGCAATGCCCGCAAGGGTGCGGTCGCCGCGGCGATCGCCGTGATCCTTGGCGGCGTCTATGCCGTCGAGGGCGGATACGTGAACGACCCGCGCGACCCCGGCGGCGCGACGAACTACGGTGTGACCGAGAAGGTCGCGCGCGCGAACGGCTATCACGGCGACATGCGGCGATTCCCGAAGCATTGCGACGGGCCCGCCACCGCTTGCGCCGACAACATCTATGTCAGCCAGTACATCGCCGCGCCGGGTTATATGCCGCTGGTCGAAATCGAACCCGCCGTCGCTGGCGAGCTGGTCGACACCGCGGTAAACATGGGGCCGGCCCGGCCGAACCGCTGGTACCGCGCGACGATGAACAAGCTTGCCAGCACGCGCCTGCCCGACAGCCCGGCCGCGCTCGGCCCGGACGACGTCACAGCCTATCGCATGGTCCAGGTGAAGCTTGGGGTCACTCCGGCCTGCATTGCCACCCTGGACGCGCTGGACGGGCGCCAGGAGGCTGAATATCGGCGCCTGGCCGCCGGTAGCGCCAAGCTGCGTACCTTCCTCAAGGGCTGGCTGCGCTACCGCATCGGCAATGTCGATCGCCGGACCTGCGGGAAAGGGTTCGATTGATGAGGCTGACCGACCTCGATCCACTCTGGCTTGTGAAAGACGGTGCCCGCATCGGCTTTACATTCCGCTCGCCGACGAACGCAGACTTTCGACAAGCGTGCTTCGAGAACCCTCCGTCGAGTGACGAGCAAGACGACCTGTTCGAAGCGGAGTTCGGCAAGCGCTCCATGATACAGGGCTGCAATCCTGACGCGCATTGGCAGATCGCGGGCGGTATCGAGGCTGCAACATTCGAAACAATGACTGTCACGCCGTCGCTCGATGGCAGCCCAGGCGGCCTTTGGCATGGTCATATCACCAATGGCGTAATCGTAGGAGGTATCTGATGCCGTTCCTCGTCACCCTCGCCCTAAAATGGGGCTTGCCCAGGGGATTCGCCAAGATCTTCGGCTGGGCGGTTCCTGCCCTCGTTGTCGTCGCCCTGGTCGGCGGGACGATCGCCGCGATCTACCTCAAGGGCGAAACCGCCGGCGGCGCCAAGGTCCAGGTGCAGGCCGAGAAGGCGCACACCAAAGCGGTCGCGGAATCGCGTTCCGATGAGCGCCAGGCGCAAGCGACGGTCGACGCGATCGGCGCGCGCGTTGCCAGGACCGATGATGCCACCACCGAACTTGTCCGATCCAGGATGACGGAGATCCATAATGACCTCGACGCGACGCGCGGCAGCACTGCGGGTGCTGTCAGCCCTCCTCCTCAGTTCGATACTGGCGGGGTGCGGGACAACCTCAACGCTCTCGTCGCTGACGCGAACCGAGCGGCCGACAATGCCGACGCTGAGCGATGAAGCAAAGAAGACCGAACGCCTGCCGGCACTGACCGGCCGCAAGTCGGGTGAGCTGCTCGTCATCGACAAGGGCGAGTATGGCGAGCAACTCGACCTGCTCGCCACGGCGATCGGCGCGGTGTCGCGGCTCAACAACCGGCAGGGCGCGCGCAATACCTATGATCGCTGCGTGAAGGCGATCTTCGAGACAGGGAAGACGCCGGCGAACTGCCCGACCCGATAACGCTCCTCGAGCAATTTGCATAAAACGCAAAGAACTCGGGCCAGGTGCCGATTCCTCCAGCGACAGGAGCTTCCGATGCGATAGCTAGAGCGCGCGATCCAACCGAACAGATAGGGCGGCACCTCCCCGGGTGTCGCCCTTTTTCGTTTCCGGGTTGTGGGAGGATGCGGTAGAATGGCCTCTGTCGGGCGCTCGGTCATAGCGGCAAGAGCATCGGTGCAATTCCGGTAAGCCCGACTAAGGCCAGCGGCTAGACCGCGCGGCGCTGGTCTGATATTGAAATCGTCTTATCCGGAGATGGTTGGATTTGCCGAAAGGTTCGCGACCTATCGGCGCTTGGCTCATCGGACGGACAAGCATTAGCCTCACGCGGTGCGCTGTCGATTGCTCGGCATATCCGCGGAAATGATGTGTCGCCTCGTGCATCCGGCCAATGACCTACGGCGTGTCTGCAGTAATCGTGCGGCGCTGGTGGAACGATGCTCCACCATTACCCGGCCGCAGCTTCTCCCGATCGCCGAGCTCGAACGTATCGACGTTGAAGAAGCAGGCAAGATAGGCGCGCTCGGACGCGCCAAGCCATTCCGGCCGGCCGTCGCGAACATGGCGCGACAGGAAGCGATCGCCATGGCCCATCGCCCGCGACAGGAACGCCAGCGCCGTGCCGTCGCGCGCGGCTAGCCTGGCGATCGTGCGGCGCACATCTATGGACGAGGGATAGGGACGCATCGGCTCCTCGGTAGATATCGGCGATTCGCCGTTGTTCGCACTATGTTCTATAATCCGCGCATGGTCGAGTCGCGCGCAACGCAAGCCAAGCCACCCAAATGGGCGAGCGATCCAGTTCCGCCGCCGCTCCAGGCCGTCGCGGAGGCAATGGCCGACGGGGAGACCTGGTTATTCGCCTGGGCAATCCAGTCGACCGTCTCATACCGGCTCCTGTCGCGCGAATGCCGCATCAAGGAGCCGCGCCTGCTCGAAATCGATGCCGGGTCGCCGATCACGCGCGACGAGCTCGCCGCGCTGGCGAAGGTGTGGAAGGTCACGCCGGCCGACATCATGCTGACGCTGCCGCCATGCACGGTCCTGCCGGATTCTGCGCCGACACCACCCTCGCCACCTGACGATCCCACGCCGGCGGCCGAGCGATCTGCGGCATGATAGACCTCGAGCTCACCCTGGCGGTCGTCGGGATCGGCTACAGGAACGCCGACAAGACGCTGCGCGCCGCCGGGCTGGTGAAATGCACGCCCGGCGAGCCGGTGGAGCTGCGCCTCGAGCCAAAGAACAAGAACGACCGCAACGCGATCGCGGTGTTCAGCGCCCGCGGTATCCAGATCGGCTATGTCACCGCTGAGCGGGCGCCGTACATCGGCAAGATGATCCGTGCCGGGGAGGAGTGCCGGGCGGTGTTCCAGGAACTCGACACGACGTCCGCCGCGATCCGGGTGCGATTCGGCGGCCAGGCACCGACACTGCCGGCCAGCCGCGGAGGGAATGGTGTTGTCGAGATCGCCGCGCCGCGGCGGCCGCGCGCTGCTAGTGGCGGGAGCGATGGGTTTTACCCGGATCCTGAGGGTCCAATGTGGGGCGCTTGATCGTCTGACTCCCCGCACCACCCGGGGATCGTCACCGCTGCGGCGTCTATCAGCATCTCGAAGGCGCGGCCCAGCTTGGCAACCTCCCCCGCTGCGCAGAGATGTGCAAAGTCGGTATCGGGGGTTCGAAAGTTGATGCAGCCCGAATAGGTCACAAAGCCCTCGAAGGAATACTCGTCGCGCCCGTCGCTCTCGTCTGCGATGCGAAAGTTGAGGGCGCCCGAATTTTCAGCGAGCCAATAGAGGGCCTTCCAGCCATCCTCCGTTGTATGTTCCTGCGCTTCGGCTTCCGTCATCCTAAAACCTTTCAGCCGTATCGGCCATTGGTCAATCCCAGCGATCAATGTGATAGCAGGCGGTCCCGATGCTGGATCGCACGCGAAGTTGATGCGGCGCCGCCTTGTCGCGGATGATCAGGCCACAGGCGCTGGCCTCGTCCGCGCCTTCGAGTGGGCGCGATTTGCTGAACTGCTCGATGGTCTTGCGCACCGCATGCAACTCCGAACGGAGCGTCTCTGGGAAGATCGCCGATTCGTGAAGGCGGGTATCGACCGCGCCCGCGAGAAGAATCATCGCCGACTTCCCGAAATGCTCCATGGCCTTGCCGCCGCCCCACATGCTGGGCCAGAGCGATATGCCCGTGACCCGCACCCAGCTCGACTGCGGGAGCCCCCATTGCGAGGCCGGCGTGCCGCCATGATAAGTGTAGCCAGAGAATCCGTTGCGGCGGTCCTCGCGATCCCATTGTAGGATCGGCGGCGCATCGGGATGGACAGCCGCGACGATCGCGCCAAAGCTCATGCTCCCCGACACAAACAGCGACATTTCCAGCGCGGTCGGAAGCACGGTTGCGCTGAATTTCGCCCACGTGATCCGCTGGGCAGCCATCGCCACTTCGGTAGCGACTTTCGAATCGCGCGGTTTGAGATCGGCGAACACGCCGCCCTGGCGCGTGGCGGGCAATTCGACCGGCTCCGGCATCCAAACAGTCTCGATCTCATCGATCCGGGCGAAGCGACGGTGGAGCGATGGCTCGATCCCCATCTTGGCCACAATGGCCTCAGCTTGAGCGATGTTGCCGGCACTCGCGGCGGTCTGGGGCCGCTGATATTGAAGCGGGTGCATCTTCGCCGCGAAGCGCGACTCGATCGCATCGAAGTCGAGCCCTGCCGCGATATCGTCGAGCAGCGTGCCAATCATGCTCGAACGAGGCGTGCAGAACCCGGCTGGCGCGCCGGCGACGGCCTGCCAGATCAGGTTGCGTCTTGCCTCCTTGTGGGTGCCGGCCAGCCGCTCCTGGAGCGCATAGAGGAATTCGGCGGGACCGATGACCTTCTCGGTGCGATAGAGCGCATCGGCGCGGAGGAGCGTAAGCGCCTGGGCTACTTGCTCGGCGGTGAATTCCGCCAGCGCGCGGCTGAGGGCGCCGAAGTGCTCGCGTTTTTCCGCCATCGCCTGGCCGGCGCTCAGCAGCGCATGCCGGAAGATCGCCGGGTTCGGCACCTCGAAGTGCGTCCACTCGCCGGTGACGGCGGTGCCCAGTTTCGGCAGGCCGCTCAGGAAGATGCTGGTCACCTTGCCCTTCATCACCGCTTTGCGCAGCGCCCGACACGCTCCGGCATAGAGATCGGGGACGCCGGCGTCTGGCCATATCGCTGGTTCGAGCACTCCGGTGTCGGTGATTACCGCAAGCGCGCCGAAGCGATGGAAGAAGTGGCGGCAGGTCGAACATTTGTGATGATCGCGAAGCTCAGGCGGCAGGGCATCGAGATAGACCTCCGCGAGATCATGCGTCTCGACCACGAATAGCTTCGACCCCCAGCGGTCGATTGTCGCGTCGAAATGGGCGCGGATGGAAGCCTCGAATTGGTCGAAGGCTCCCCCGGTCAGATCATGCGCCACATGCGCGTGATTGGTGACGACGGCTTCGTTCATGATCTTCTCCTCTGGTGCTATCACCGCCTATGAAATCAGCGGCACCTAGCCATTCCGACAAATTCCCGCTTCCCTCGGTAGGGTAACGGGAGTACGAACAGTGAAAATGTCGGAAACGGCATTGAAAACATTAAGCAAACCGCTGACTCTTAATCAGCGGGTCCTAGGTTCGAGCCCTAGTGCGTCCACCACC